>WNGD01003209.1_pt1 | contig 17713 bp, 20 predicted proteins | sample 5400671 | NCBI WGS metagenome assembly WNGD01 (sample SAMN13153369, study PRJNA577476) | soil metagenome | isolation source: 40 cm soil or saprolite under grassland replicate 2 | place: USA:California | collected 2016-06-15
CCGTCTCCGGCTGTCCCCGAGGGCGAGCTTGATGGGGACGGCGACGGCCCCGATCGTGCCGACAGCCGCGAGCCAGGTCGGAGCGTCGCCCACTAGACCCAACCCATGGTCTCGCGCCCTCAGAGAGTTACGAGTTGGGCGACGTCGACGAGAACGAATAGGGCGAGGACCCCGGCCACGGCCCCCAAGGCAACGGCGACCCAGCGCTGTTGGGCATGTCGCGCGCCCCGGACCGCGAGTTCGAGGCCTGCACCCGCGAAATTTGACGACATCGACGCCCCGGACTACACATCGCTCAACACCTTCCACTATGTCTGGAGGAGGCCCCATCTCGGAACTCGTGGACGTGCTCTACCCACGCACCTGGCGCCGGTGCCTCGCCGGGGCACTCGTGGAAGGTCTTGCGCGCTAGCCCGTTTTGACCACACTCGCAGAAAGGAACGCCCATGCTGCGGAACCTCGTCAAGAGTCGCCCTTCGCCTTCGCTCGTCATCTCCTGCCTCGCGCTCTTCGTAGCGCTCGGCGGCACGGCCTACGCCGCGACCGGCGGTAGCTTCATCCTCGGCCACGCCAACTCCGAATCCCATCCTGCGACCCTGACGAATACAGGCCTCGGCCCGGCTCTCACGCTCAAGAGCCGGGCTGTATCCGCGTCCTTGGCAGTCTCGTCCACGAAGAAGGTCGCCCGCCTCAACGCCGATCGCCTCGACGGCCTCAACGCCGCCCAGCTGCAGACGACGGCCTATCGCTTCGCCGTCCCCACGAGTGGCCCGTTCACGACGGCGACGGTGACGTTCCCCGGCCTCCCGGCCGGAAGGTGGATCGCGTCGTACGCCATCCTCACGAGCAACGGCGGCACCGGCCCGCAGTGCTTCTTCCGCCAGGCCGCTCCGACCACGGCGCAGGCGCTGAGCTGGGCCGTGGACGCGGGAGGTTTCAGCTCCGACAACGCCACCGGGCTCCTCAACAGCAGCGGCGCTGCCGGCCCGGTGAAGCTCTTCTGCCAGGGTGCGTCGTTCTCGTTTTACTCAGCCGCCGGAGACGCCGAGTCGACGGTGTCCTTCGTCCGGGTCGACAAGCAGTTCAACCACACGGTCACGACCGCTGTCCCCGTGCGCGGCCCCGCAGGAGGGGTCACCGGGTCGCGTTGAACTCGGGCACGTGGCTTCGCGAGGATCGAGGCGACGATCGGGCCGAGATCATCGACATGCTGACGATAGCCGCCAAGGTCCGAGCGAACGAGGAGGTGATCGTGGCTATGTCCACCGAGGACCTTGAGGAGCTCAGGAAGGATCTAGCGGATTCCGTCGCGTCCGCCTCCGCCACGATCGCTGAAATCAAGACTCTGCTCGCTGCTCGCGACACCGCATAACAACGGCTCTGCTACGGATCAGAAGGTTGGTTGTTCGCCTCCCTCCCGGCGCGTTGAGGACTCCCTGAGCGCGCTGACAGCCGCACGATAGGCTCGCGGAACGTGGACGAGCGGCCGGGTCTGACGAGTCGCATCGGGCTCCTCCGCCCGATGCGTCACCGTGACTTCCGATTGTTGTGGATCGGTCAGATGGTCTCGATGATCGGGGACGGCACGTATTACGTGGCGGTCGCCTGGCTCGTCTATCAGAACCTGAACGGTTCGCCGGCCGCCTTCGCTGCGGTCGGGGTCGCCTGGTCGCTGCCGCAGCTGGTCCTGCTCCTCGCGAGCGGCGCGTTGTCGGACCGGATGGATCGCCGTCACCTGATGATCGCCGGCGATCTCCTGCGGCTCGCCGCGATCTTGACCGTCGGCATCCTGACCCTCGCCGACCTCATCACGATCCCGATCCTCGTCGGGCTGGTGGTGTTCTACGGCAGCGGTCAGGCGCTGTTCGGACCGGCGTTCTCCTCCATCGTTCCTTCGATCGTCCCCGAAGAGGTCTTAGTCGAGGCGAACTCGGTCGGGCAGGTGGTCCGGCCGTTCGCGATGACGATCGTCGGTCCCTTGCTCGGCGGGTTGTTGCTCGCGATCGGGACCGGATGGGCGTTCATCTTCGACGGCCTCACGTTCGGCGCCTCGGCCGTGTGCATCCTCTTGATGCGCGCGCGCAAGGGTTCGGGTTATGCCTCCCACGAGGCGCTGATCCCCCAGATCAAGGAGGGGATCGCCTACGTCCGGAGCGAGACGTGGATCTGGGTGGCCCTCGTCACCGCGACGGTGAGCCTCTTCTGCGTCTGGGGTCCGTGGGAGACCTTGATGCCGTACGTGATCAGCCACGACCTGTCGGGGAGCGGGCTCGATCTGGCTCTCGTGTTCGCCGCCGGGGGTCTCGGATCAGCGCTGGTGGGCATCGTCGCGGCGCAACGAGGCTCGCTCGGCCGCCGTCCGATCACCGTGATGTACCTCGCGTGGGCGCTCGGGATGCTGATGACGGCGGGATTCGGGCTGATCACCGCGGTCTGGCAGGGCCTGTTCGTTGCGTTCGTCGCCGAGGGGTCGATCTCGCTCTTGATCGTGCTCTGGTACACGATGCTGCAGCGACTCGTGCCCGAGCACTTCCTGGGCCGAGTGATGAGCCTGGATTGGATGATCTCGATCGCGGGGTTGCCGCTGTCGTTCGCCGTGGTCGGTCCGCTCGCGGATTGGATCGGGACCGATCAGACGTTGATCCTCGCCGGCGTGGCCGGTGCCGTAGTAACGATCGCGGCGATGTTCATCCCGGGGGTTCGCGGTCCCGAAGGCGACGGCCGGCTCGCCGAGGCTGCGCCGACCCGGGCGTAGACTCGACGCATGGAGTACACCCACGTCGGCCATCTCGGTCTGGTCGTGAGCCGGCTGTGCTTGGGGACGATGAACTTCGGGCCACACACCCCCGAGTCCGATTCGTACGCGATCATGGATTCCGCCGTCGCGTACGGGATCAACTTCTTCGACACCGCCAACGTGTTCGGGCGACACCTTGGCGTCGGCGCGACCGAGGAGATCATCGGACGATGGTTCACCAAGGGCGACCGACGCCGCGACAAGGTCGTCCTCGCGACGAAGGTCTACGGCACGATGGGCGACTGGCCGAACGAGTCGCGATTGTCGAAGCTCGGGATCGTTCGGCAATGCGAGGAGTCGCTCCGGCGGTTGCGCACCGACCGGATCGACCTGTATCAGATGCACCACATCGACCGCCGGTCGTGGTGGGACGAGATCTGGGAGGCGATGGAGCAGCTCAAGCGTCAGGGCAAGGTGCTGTACGTCGGGTCGTCCAATTTCGCCGGGTGGCACATCGCACGCGCGAACGAGATCGCGGGGTGGCGGAACACCTTGGGTCTCGTCTCCGAGCAATCGCCGTACAACCTGATGCAACGTTCGGTCGAGCTCGAGGTGATCCCCGCGATCCAGGAGTACGGGATGGGTTTGATCGCCTACAGCCCGCTCGCGGGCGGTCTGCTCGCCGGAGCCCTCGAGAAGGTCACCGAGGGGCGTCGCTCGCAGGGGTACATGGTCGGGGAGATCGAATCGAACCGTCCGAAGCTGGATCAGTGGGAGACGCTCTGCAAGGAGCTCGGCCAACGGCCCGCCGACGTTGCGCTCGCGTGGCTGCTCCACCAACCTGCCGTGACCGCTCCCGTGATCGGACCGCGTACCGAAGCGCAGCTGCTCGGCTCGATGCGTGCGCTCAACGTCGAGATGTCCGAAGAGGTGCTCGGCAAGCTCGACGAGATCTTCCCCGGACCCGGCGGCCCCGCGCCGGAGGCCTACGCTTGGTAGACGAGCGGACCGACATCCGCACCAGCTCGGTCGGGATCCTCGGATATGCCGGAGCTTCCGCTGCGCTCGCCGGCCTGTCGATCGCGATCGGAAGGTCGGCGAGCACGACCGCGCGGGTCACGGCGGATGTCGCGAGCGTCGTCGTGTTGGTGGCGGCGGGCGCGTGGATCGTCGGTGGACGCCACGAAGCGTACGAGCGGATGCGGAGCGTCCTGTGGTTCGCGGCCGTCGCGGTCTGGGCGAGCGCGGCCGTGGAGCTGTTCACCCTTGGACCCGACGCGATCGCGCTTCACGGGAAGTGGCTCGTCGTCGTGACGGCGCTCGCCGCAGCGATGCTCGGGCTCCCGCTCTGGTCCCTTTCGCAGCGGAGCCTGCAACTGGTGGCGGTTGTCGTTTCGGTGCAGGTGGGGCTCGCGGCGGCGGTGTCCTCGGAAGGCTCTCTGTTCGGTGTCACCGTTCCGCAGCTCCGTTGGCCGGCGATCGTCACGATCGTCGTCGGGGTGGCCACGTTGGCGTCGGGTGTCTTCGGGTTCCTGCGGCCGAAGCGCACCGCCATGGTCCTCGGATCGATCGCGATCATCGCGGGTGCGCTGTTCGTGGACATCGATGTGCTCCGGCAGGCGCCGTCGAACCTCTCGCTGTGGCTCGCGCTCGTCGCGTCGGTGGCGGTGTTGCTGGTCGGTGACTTCGTCTCGGATCGGGCGGTCTCGGGGATCGGGATCATCGGTCTCATCGGCACGGTCGCCGAGATCGTCCACCGAACGGTCTTCGATCGGTCGACCGCGGTAGCGCTCGTCGTGCTCGGAACGGTCGCGCTCGCGTCCTCGGTGGTCCTGGCCCGGGCATTCACCCACCCAGTGCCGACGCCACCTCCCGAGCCGCCTGCCTGACCGCCGGCGCGTACGCCTTCGCCCGGAGCGGCGCGATCCGGCTCGCCGGGCCCGACACCGAGATCGCCGCGAGGACCGTGTCTCCCGGGCCGAACACCGGCGCGCTCACCGACGCGACGCCCGGTTCTCGCTCACCGAAACTGTCGGCCCAGCCCCGTCGTCTGGTCGTCGCGAGCTGCTGCGCGAGCCGCCGCATGTCGTCGGCTTCGACGGCCGGCCCCCACGCGAGGAAGACCTTGCCGGCCGATCCGCGGGTCAGCGGGAGCGCTGCGCCGATGTCGACGATTGTCCGGAGCTCATGGTCGGAGGCGACGGCGTCGACGCAGATGCGTCGATCGCCGTCGCGGACGAACAGCTGGGCGCTCTCTCCGGTGGTGCGCGTGAGTCGCTCGAGCGCCGGATGCGCGAGCTCCCGGAGTGGGAGCTCGCGCATCGCCGTCGTCGCGAGCCCGAGCAGGCGCGGGCCGAGGGCGTACCCGAGCCCGCCGACGTGGAAGAGGTAGCCGTGGTCCTCCAACGACCGGATCAGACGGTGGGCGGTCGATCGGGTGAGGTGGGTCGCCACGACGATGTCGGTGAACGATCGTGCCCCCGCCTCGACGGCATCCATCACCGCGACGGCGCGGTCCAGGACGCCGACGGGCGTCTCGGGACGTGCGGCTCGGGCAGAGGGTCGACCCTCCGCTAGCTTCTGGCGATCGATCACCCCGAGCGCACGTCGCGTTTCCGCTTCGGCGCGGTGCCGATCGGGCTTCCTGGGCAGGGTGCTATCCTCCTTGTTCCAGATATCGGAACTCAGTTCCATTATATGGAACATGCATCGTCGAAAGCATCGGAGGCATGGTCTGACCGCAACGCCACAGACGCTCGCGGAGAAGGTGTGGGAGCACCACGTCGTCCGGCGTCAGGCCGGCGAGCCGGACCTCCTGTACGTCGACCTGCATCTCGTCCACGAGGTGACGAGCCCGCAAGCCTTCGACGGGTTGCGTCTGCACGGTCGAACCGTCCGTCGTCCCGACCTCACGGTCGCGACGATGGACCACAACGTTCCGACCACGAGCGGTCCGGTCATGGACGAGGTGAGCGCTCGGCAGATGCAGGCGCTCCAACGCAACACCGAGGAGTTCGGTGTCACGGCGTACCCCTGGGGTGCGCCGGGTCAGGGCATCGTCCACGTGATCGGCCCCGAGATGGGCTACACGCAACCCGGGATGACGATCGTCTGCGGCGATTCGCACACATCCACGCACGGCGCGTTCGGTGCGCTGGCGATCGGGATCGGCACCTCGGAGGTCGAGCACGTGCTCGCCACGCAGACGTTGCCGCAGACGAAGCCGAGGTGGATGGCCGTTACCGTGGACGGAGAACTTCCATCGGACTGCAGCGCGAAGGACATCATCCTGGCGATCATCAGCACGATCGGAACGGGCGGGGGCGTCGGACAGGTGATCGAGTACCGCGGCTCCGCGATCCGAGCGCTCTCGATGGAGGGCAGGATGACGGTCTGCAACATGTCGATCGAGGGCGGAGCTCGCGCGGGGATGGTGGCGCCCGACGACACCACGTTCGCGTACGTCGAAGGCAGACCCCATGCCCCCAAGGACGCTGAGTGGGAGCGGGCGCTCGATCACTGGGGTTCGCTGACGACCGATCCCGGAGCCGCCTTCGACACGGAGGTCACGCTGGATGCGACCTCGTTGCAGCCTTACGTGAGCTGGGGCACCAACCCCGCCCAGTCCACGACGATCGACGGCTTGGTGCCCACCCCCTCGAGCCTGGAGGCGGAACGAGCGCTCACCTACATGGCCCTGGAGCCCGGCACGCCGATCCGCGAGATCCGGCCCGATACGATCTTCATCGGTTCGTGCACCAACTCGCGGATCGAGGACCTTCGAGCGGCCGCCGAGGTCGTGCGCGGCCGGAAGGTGCAGGAGGGCCTCCGCGCGTTGGTCGTACCCGGGAGCGTCGCCGTCAAGCTCCAAGCCGAACGAGAAGGCCTGCACGACGTCTTCACGAGCTCCGGCTTCGAATGGCGAGGCGCGGGCTGTTCGATGTGCCTCGGGATGAACCCCGACATCCTGGGGCCCGGTGACCGAAGCGCCTCGACCAGCAACCGGAACTTCGAGGGCCGGCAGGGCAAGGGCGGCAGGACCCATCTCGTGAGCCCTCGCGTCGCGGCGGCGACGGCGATCGCCGGCCACTTCACCAGGCCGGAGGATCTGTGACCCTGGAACCCGTCACCCGGATCGAGGGCACGGCGCTCCCCCTGGATCGCGCCGACGTCGATACCGACCAGATCATCCCGGCGCAGTACCTGAAGCGGGTCGAGCGGACCGGCTACGGTCCCTTCCTGTTCGACGAATGGCGCAAGGACCCCGCATTCATCCTCAACGACGAACGATACGTGGGCGCGTCGATCCTGCTCGCCGGTCCCAACTTCGGGGCCGGGTCCAGCCGCGAGCACGCCGTGTGGGCGCTCGAGGACTACGGCTTCCGCGCGGTGATCGCGCCGAGCTTCGCCGACATCTTCCGGAACAACGCGCTGAAGATCGGCCTGCTCCCGGTCGAGCTCGCGCACGAGTCCGTTCGTGCGTTGATGGACGCGGTCCTCGACGACGCGGCGACCAGGATCGTCGTCGATCTGGATGGGAGAACGGTCAGCGCACCCGGGGTGGACGAGACGTTCGCGATCGACGACTTCACGCGGTGGCGGCTGATGGAGGGGCTCGACGAGATCGGGCTGACGCTCCAGCACGAAGGAGCCATCGCGCGGTACGAGGCGTCCCGCGACGCCTGGTTGCCGACCGCGTACGTCTAGTCGCTCCCGCGCTGCTCGCCGAGCCCCGCCCTCGTCAGCGCGTCGGCCTGCGTCCGGACCGTCAGCGCCGCGAGCGCCGGTGAGTGACCGACCACGACGTGCTCGGGATGGGACAGACGTCGTGCCTTCGTGGGAAGGCGGATGAGCTCGTCCTGGAACCGATGCTGCAGCCGGCGGAGCGGGGGATCCGGCCGCAGGCGACGGCCGTCTCGCATCACCGCCTCGAGCAGCGGCTCCCATCCGTAGGCCGGCGGATCGTCGTCGCGCAGGCCGAGCACGTCGCCCTCTTCACCGCCGCTCCGCCAGATCTGCTTCGGGCCGGGAGGGCTCGCCTTCGCCGTGGAGAGCTTCATGGAAGGGCGACCGTCGTACTGCACGAGCTTGTAGACCGTGTCCAGGTACGGCGCGTCGGCCGACACGCCCATCTGGGTCCCGATCCCGAACGCGTCGACCGGAGCGCCCGCATGCACGAGCTCGGCGACCTCGAACTCGTCGAGCCCGCCGCTCGCGAAGATCCGCGCGTTCGACAGGCCTTCGTCGTCCAGGATCGCCCGGGCGGCACGAGCGAGGTTGTCCAGGTCGCCGCTGTCCAATCGGATCCCGACCCGGTCCGTGATCCCGAGCTCGCGCGCGACCGCGATCGCGGTCCGGACGCCGTTCAACGTGTCGTACGTGTCCACCAGGAACGTCGTCCTCGTCGGGTGGTCCTCGGCGAACGACCGGAAGGCGAGCTCCTCCGAGGGGAAGGCCTCGATGAAGGAGTGCGCCATCGTCCCCGCGACCTGCAACCCGTGCGCGCGCGCCGCCGCGACGTCCGACGTCGCCGCGAACCCCACGATCGCCGAACTCCGGGCCGCGGCCATCGCGGCGTCCATCCCGTGCGTTCGACGGAACGAGAAATCCACCAGGTCCCGGCCCTCGGCCGCGAGGACGTAGCGGGCGGCCTTCGAGGCGATCGTCGTATGCAACGTGATCTTGTTGAGCAAGGCGGTCTCCACCAGCTGGGCGACCGCGATGGGCGCGGTGACCTCGAGGATCGGCTCGTCCGCATGGACGATCGTTCCCTCGGGGACCGCCCACACCTCGCCGTCGAACCTGACCCCGTGGAGATCCTCCAACGCTCGATCGTCGAAGCCGATCGAGCCGAGGTACCGCAGGTCCTCCTCTTCGAACGAGAAGTCCTCGAGAAGGTCCAGACAGTCCTGAAGCCCCGCCGCGACGAGGAATCCTCGGTTCTTCGGCAGCTTCCTGACGTACAGGCTGAAGGTGGACGGGCCGGTCATGCCGCGACGGAGGTAACTCACCGCCATGTTGAGCTCGTAGAGATCGGTGCGGAGCCCCCCGGGCATGGGCCGAATGTAGCCGACGTGGGACGATGCGGTCGTGCCTGGTGGCGACGTCACACGTGAGCGGTTCGAGGAACTGGTCGGCGAGGCGCTGGATGAGCTTCCCGCGTGGATCCTCGAGACGATGGACAACGTGACGGTGCAGGTCGAGGATCTCCCGCCGCCGGGGCAACCGGGTCTGCTCGGCCTCTACCGGGGCATCCCGCTGTCGCAGCGCGGTCGCGGGTATACGAACGTCCTGCCCGACACGATCACGCTCTACCGCGTGACGATCATGCGTTCCACGGGCGTGGACGAACGACGGCTGAAGGCCATGGTGGCGCACACCGTCGCGCACGAGGTGGCCCACCACTTCGGGATCAGCGACGCGCGGCTGCTCGAGATCGATGCCTACTGACGAAACGTGGATGCGCCGGGCGCTGGAGCTCGCGAGCCGATGCGCGGAGCATGACGACGTGCCGATCGGGGCGGTCGTGGTGCGCGAGGATCGGGAGGTCGCGGCGGCCGGCAACGAGCGCGAGCTCCGTGCCGACCCCACCGCCCATGCCGAGATCCTCGCCGTCCGGCACGCGGCGTCGGTCGGGGAAGGCTGGCGGCTGGACGGTTGCACGCTCTACGTGACGCTCGAGCCGTGCGCGATGTGCGCCGGTGCGATCGTGCTCGCCCGGCTGGATCGCGTCGTGTTCGGTGCGGCCGATCCCAAGGCCGGCTTCGCGGGGTCGCTCGGGAACCTCGTGCAGGATCCGAGGCTCAACCACGAGGTGGCCCTGGTTCCCGGCGTGCTCGCCGAGGAGTGCGGGGATCTGCTGCGCGCGTTCTTCCGCGCGCGTCGTTCCGGCTGATCAGCGCGAACGACGCTCGCGCATCACGGTATCGAGCCGTGCCGCGACCGTCGGCATCTGCTCGACGATCGAATCGAACTCGCGCGCGCCCATGACCGCGACGCGCACCGGCGTGCTCGCGACGACCGTCGCCGTGCGCCGTTCGTCCTCGAGCAGCGCGATCTCACCGAAGAAGTCGCCGGGCCCGAGCGTCGCGAGCGGTTCGCCGTCCTTCGTGACCTCGACCTGCCCGTCGAGGACGATGAAGAACTCGTGCGGGAACCTCCCCTCCTGCAGCAGCGAGTACCCGGCCGGGAGGTCGACCGCGTCGGCCCATCGGGCGATCCGCTCGCGATCCTTGTGCCGGAGATCGGCGAACAGCGGGACCTTCTCGAGGTCGTGAGCGTCCACGGCCGAATCGTGCCACGGGTGGCCGGGAGGCGCCACCGGCGGCCTTGCTAGACTCGCCCCGGAGGCGTGCCGGAGCGGACGAACGGGACCGCCTCGAAAGCGGTTAGGGGTCTAATCCACCCCTCGCGTGTTCGAATCACGCCGCCTCCGCCAGCGTCCGGACGAGCCGTCACAGGGCTGTGGTGGTTAGACCGAGATCCTGCCGGGCAACCTCCTCGAAGGAGATCCGGATGTCGTCCGACGGTGTGCAGCAGACAGATCCTTCCCTGCGTGGCAAGGTCGCGATCGTCACCGGCGCGAGTCGGGGGATCGGCGCGGCCACGGCACGCGCGTTCGCCGATGCGGGCGCTGCGGTCGCTCTCGCTGCGCGGAGCGAGGACAAGCTCACGGAGCTCGCCACCACGATCGATGCCGCCGGAGGACGCGCGATCGCAGTCCCGACCGATGTCGGGGACGCCGACGCGGTTCGGCAGCTCGTGGAGCGGACGGTCGAGGTGTTCGGCAAGCTCGACGTGGCGTTCAACAACGCGGCCGGGGGAGGTCCGCCGCCGACCCCGCTCGCCGACGTGCCCGTCGACGCGTACGACGCGGCGATCGCCATCACGCTTCGAAGCGTGTTCCTCTCCATGAAGTTCGAGATCCCGGCCATCCTGCAGACAGCGGAGGGCGGCGCCATCGTCAACATGTCGTCGACGGCCGGTCTGGAGGCCGTGGGCGGCTTGGCGGGGTACGTGTCGGCGAAGCACGGCGTGATCGGCCTCACGAAGACCGCGGCGCTCGACTACGGCGACAGGAACATCCGCGTCAACGCCGTCGCTCCCGGGCCGATCCTGACGGACAACCTCGCGCGCGCGGGCGAGGAGGCACAGCGGCAAGCCGCCTCGGCGATGCCGATCCGACGCGTGGGCCAGCCGGACGAGGTCGCTCAGGTCGTCGTGTGGCTCTGTTCGGATCGCGCGTCCTACATCACCGGGGCAACCATCCCGATCGACGGCGGCAAGCTCGCGGGGGTCCCACCCTTCAACGTCAGTTCAGATCGAACGCTGTTCTCCAAGCCACGTTAGGCCGGTCAGCGCTGCAGATCGTCCCAGGCGACCATCACGGCTCGCGCGAGTTGAGGATCTTGTTGCTCGAGGCGACCGGTGACGTCGCTCGGAAGGATCATGCCCGTGGAGAGCCCCTTGAGCCAGTTCGCCTCACGCTCGACGCGTGTCGGACGCTCGACCCTCGCCCCCTCGATCGACCCGGGGTGGGTGACTCCTCGGTCCACCGTCGCCGCTCCGTTCGATACGCCGATGAACGACGTGCCGACGACTCCGATGGCGACCGATGCGAGAAGCACGACGGCGACGGCGAGCACGATCCGCATCCGAGGAACGCCGCTCCCCCCGGTCGTCACGGACGATCTCGCACCTGAAGCGGTGTGGGACTGAGCCTGCATATCTGCCCCCTTCTCCCTCGGGCCGCTCCCGTATCGCGACCCCGTCATCTAGGAGGCGTGGAGTTCCTCGGCACGCCGGTGGAGTCCGGGGGCACACTTCGAACGAGGGAGTCGGTCAGACGTGCCAGGTCGTCGGCACACGCGGGTCCGGGGCGTACGAGCAGAACGTGCCCGTCCGGATCGTGTTGGCCAGGTGGCGCCAGAGCGCCGGGCGCTGGTCGCGGATCCTCGCCAGGGCAGCCTTGATCGCCTTCGTCACGTTCACCCGGGCCCTCTCGGCGTCCGAGGGGGCCTTCCGGGCTCTTCCGCCGAGCCCCATGGCGACGGTGAGCTCACGAGCCAGGAGATCCCGCTCATCGCGGGCCCGCGCCGCACGCTCGCGATCGGCGCGCTCTTCGGCCTCGTCGATCTCGCTTTCGAGTTCCTGGAGCCGCCGGCGATACGCCTCCCTCGCCGGCGCATCCAGGAGCTCGCCGCTTCCCCCCGGATCCCGTCGAACGGTGTATCCGGTGTCGCCGCGCAGCGCTGGGACGTTCGCGCTCCCGTTGGGCGCGCGACCGGCAGTCACCAGTTCGAGGGCCAGGAACTCCTGTCCCGGGTTCGCCAGCAGCTGGGCAAGATAGTGGAGACCCTTGGAATCCTTCAGACGGAGGGTCTCCCCCTCGAAGGTGATCGACCAGTACTCCCCCTCACGACGGAAGACGTTGCCCGCCCGCAGCGGTCCCGTTCCCGGCCCGCTCTTCGGGGTGACGCGGCCTCGGGCGGCTCCTTCCGTTCCCAGGATCGCTCCAACCTTCCGACCCAGCGCCACCATGCCGAGCCGTTCACCGGTCGCGGCGGCTTCTGCCAACAGGTCCGCGGCCCGCTCGCGGTCGCCCGGCTCATCCCGCGCGATGAGCATCCGCGCGTACTCGTACTGCGTGTACGCCACCCAGGGGGGCGACCCCATCGCGGCGTTCCGGTCCAACGCCAGCTCGAAGAGGGACTCTGCCTCGGCCCATCGTCCGAGTGTCGCCGCGAGGATGCCGACGCTCCGCGCCATCGAGCCGGTGCTCACCTCGCCGCCCGAGGTTGCGTGCCGCCCCGCGTATGGGCGCAGGAGCTCGAGCAGGGTGCCCGCCCGATCGGCGTCGGCGAGGTGATCGGCGACCTCGGCGAGGAGGCTCATCTCGAACAGCCAATCGTTGTCCTTCCTGAGACCGCTGAATCCATCGGCGGCGAGCCGGTCGAACACGCGTCGTGCGTCGTCGGTGCGTCCAAGCCCGAGGTAGAGGTGAGCCAGCACGCACCGGAGCACCGGACGCGTCGGGTACGCGGCGACCGACCCGGCGATGATTGGCTCCATCTCGCCGAGGCGTCCCTGCTCTCGACGAAGCATGTACGACTCGATCCCGAAACTGAGGACCGCATCCCATCGCTGCGCACGATCGCCGTGGCGTATCGCTTCGGGGATCAACCGCTCAGCCTCATCGAATCTGCCGTCGAAGAGGGCCCGCATCACGAGCGAGGCGAGCACGAGCCAACGCTGGGCTGGCTGACGGAGCTCGTCGACCAGCAATGAGCTCGCGTGGATCTCCGTGTCGACGGCCGCGATGTCTCCGAGTTCGTGAAGGGCGACCATGCGCCAGTCGCGGCCCTCCAGGATCCGCTCCCGGTCGCCTGCCTCGATCGCGAGCTGCAGGATCTCCGTCGCGATCCCAAGGCGCTCCTCCGCATTGTCGGGCCCCCACGTCGCGGCGAACCTCCCTGCCAGGGCGTAGGAGAGCGTCGCGGGGTTCCCGGTCCGGCGCGCTATCTCGACGGCCTCCTGGCTGAGCCGAGACAGCTCGTCCGGCGATCGCTCGTCCCGAAGCGCACCGGCGAGTCGCGCCATCAGTCTGGCCCGGACCGGGTTGTCGCCTGTCGGGAGGGATCTCAGCGCTCGCTCCAGGAGGGGGACCAGCCGGCGGTCGCTGCCGGCGCGAGCCCAGACGAATCTTCCGCCGTACCCGAGGGCGGCGGCAGCGAGCTGCTCGGACAGGTTGCGCTTCTCGGCGACGTCTGCGGCGAGGAGGAACGTCTCCTTGGCTCCCTCGAGATCACCTTCGCGCGCCTGACAGTCGCCGAGGCCAAGCAGCAAGCGGCACCGGGCTTCCGGGTCCGTCGCGCTCTTCGTCTCCTGGATCTGGATCGCGAGCCGGAAGAGGCGGACGCCGTCCTCGTAGGCGAGGAGGGCCGCAGCTCGTTCGGCCGCACGCGACGCGTATCCGATCGCCTTGTCGACGTCGCCCCCCGGCGCGGCCTCGCAGAAGTGGTGGGCAAGCTCGGCGAGGTGCGGCTCGGGGTCCGCGGCGTACAGGTCCTCCAGCATCTCGCCCACGTCCCGGTGGATGCGCACACGCTCCGCGGTCGTCAAGCCCTCGAAGACGACATCCCGGACGAGTCCGTGCGAGAAGCGCATGCGGCCGACCGCGGCCGGAGCTTCGGTCACGACACGCGCGGCAACGGCTTCGTCCACGATCTGCAGGAGCTCGTCGGCACCCAGTCCGCTCGCCCGCGCGAGCGCGTCGAGCCGGAACTCGCGTCCGAGGACGGACGCGAGGGACAGGGCGCGACGGCATCGGTCGGACAGGAGCGCGAGCCGTCGACCGATCACCTCCCGGATCCGCGCCGGGATCGCGGCTCGCGCCATGGTTGCCTCGCCCGTGTCCTCGAGGCGCCTTTCCGCGACCAGGAGGCGGATCACCTCGCTCACGAACAGCGGGTTCCCCTCGGTCCGCTCCTGCACGGCCTCGATCACGGCTGGCGGGACCCGGGCGTCGACGGTCGTTTCGATCAGCGTCGCGACATCGGGGCGCCCGAGGCCCGACAGCGAGATCTGCCGGGTCGCCACGTTCCGGGCCACCTCCGCCACGGTGGAGGTGAGCTGAGGGTTCTCCGGGACGTCGTCCCGGTACAGCCCCACGACGAGGACGTGGGCGTCGTCCATCTCGCTCGCGACGAACCGCAGGAGGAGGAGTGACGGGGCATCCGCAGCTTGGAGGTCATCGAGCACCAGGACGAGCGGTTGTACCTGAGCGACGGTGCGAAGGAGGTCGAACATCGAGTCGAACAATCGGAACCGGGCTCCCTCCGGGTCGGACGGGACAGGCAGCCGTAGCTCGGGGAGGAGATCTTGGAGTTCGGGCAGGATCTGGGCGATGTCCGGCGCTCCCGACCCGAACTGCACGAGGAGCGTGTCCGGATCCTGCTCACGCACGTACGACCGGAGCGCTTGGACCCAGGGCCAATACGCCGGCGCTCCCCCCGCCTCCCAGCAACGACCCCAGAGGACCCGGGCGCCCCGACCCTTCGCGCGGCTCGAGAGCTCGTCGACCAGGCGCGTCTTCCCGATCCCCGGTTCGCCGCCGATCAGGAAGAGTCTTCCCCGCCCCGCCAGAGCATCGCCGAGACCCGCTTCGAGTTCCGCGAGTTCGCGCTCGCGGCCCACGAAGACGTCCGCCTCCTGAGCGCCGGGGGTCATCCCTCGCTCGATGCCGCTCACGTCTGCACTCGGAAGGTGCGGCTCGTCCTCGCCCCTACCTTTTGCACGCCGAGCTTCTCGCGGTAGACGCTGCCCAGGTCAACGTCATCGAAGAGACGACGTCCCGCGGCGGTCTCGCGGATCATCGCCTGCATATGGCCCCTGCCCTCGCCCGTGACGTAGCCTCATGCGTATGCCTCGCCGCACGGTATCCCGTGTCGCCATCGTTGCACTTCTCGTGGCTGCGGCGCTGTCGCCCTCATCGGCGGTCGGGTCGATCAGGGCCGGTCGTCTGGGCATCGGAGACTCGGTGATGCTCGGTGCGAAACAGGAGCTTCATGCTCGTGGTTTCGGGATCGTGGATGCGGTCGTTTCCCGCCAGTTCTACGCCGCCCCCTCCCGGGTCATCTACTGGAAGCGGCGTGGCAGGCTCCCCGAAAACGTCGTGATCCATCTCGGCAACAATGGCATCGTCGAGCTTTCCGATTGCGCGCACGCGGTGCAGGCGGCCGGCAGCCACCGACACGTGTTCCTCGTGACCCTCAAGGTCCCGCGTTCGTGGCGGGCGCTGGACAACCATCGCCTGCACAGCTGCGCTCGACGGTTCGCGAACGCCTACCTGATCAACTGGTACGGCAAGAGCCACGATCACCCCGGGTGGTTCGCGCGAGACGGGTATCACCTCACCGCGAGCGGCCGGACCGCGTACGCGTCGCTCGTCGCTCGTCGGATCGCAGCGGTCACCTGAGGGTCGGCCCGGTCCGCTCGGTACACTCGCCCCGGTGGCCTGCCCGAGCGGACGAAGGGGCACGCCTGGAGAGCGTGTAGGGGGTTACTCCCCTCGCGGGTTCGAATCCCGCGGCCACCGCTTCAGCTCACGGCAGGCGCCAGCCGGGACAGCGTTCGGGGGCGACCGCGCCGGGCAGCGGGAGATCGGACGCCAGCCGTCGCCGGACATCGTCGAAGTCCTTCCACCGCACGAAGGAGACGCCGTCTCGTTCGCACCAGTCGACGAGCGCGTCCTTGGCGAACACGATGTCCGCGTACAAGGCTCCGAAGCGATCTGAGTTCCCCTCGCCGACGAAGGCCACCGGTCCTCGCGACTCGAGCACGGCGCGCATCTTGCAGGTCCCGCATCCGATGCAGACGCCCTGTCCGTTCGGGAACGTGATCACGCCATCGTCCCAGCCGTTGGTGATGACGGGGACGTCCGCGAGGCCGTTCGCGTCCAAGAGCGGTCGGATGTAGAAGCCGAACCCATCGGAGACGAGCGTGACCGGAGCTCCACTCGATCCGGCCCAGTCGACGAAGGGGGCGAACGTGGGGTCCAACGGGCAATGCTCGAGCGCGTAGGCGACGAGCTCGTCCGTCGGCGCGTCGATCATCGCCGCCTGTGCAGCGATGCCCTCACGGGCGTCGACCTCCCCGCGCGCCCACGCCTCGTCCCACCACCGCCAGGAGGGGTCCCCGTAGCGGATGAGCAGATCCTGGGCCACATCGTGCAGGCAGGCCGTGCCGTCGAAATCGACGAGGATCGATCCCACCGGAAGCATCGGTGCAGGGTACCGACCTGGGAGGATGCAGATGGTGGACCTCGAGCGGCTCGGGCGCGCGATGGCGGCGGCGCTGCGCGCGAAGACGCTGGCCGTTCCCGGCGGCGAGGTCGCGCAGATCGACGGGCTCGACGTGTACCTCTCGCACCTCCCCGATCCGGCAGAGAACTTCGCGTTCGTCGCGACCGAGCCGAGAGATCCCGACGCGGCGTTGGCGGACGCCGATGCGCTCTTGCGCAGGAACGGCATGCCGTTCGGGATCGGCGTCCTTGCCGGGCGCCATCCGAGCGTGGATGCCGCGGTCCGCGCACGCGGGCATCGCGTCCTCTTCGTTGAGCCGACGATGACCGCACTCGTGCAGGACCTGCCGACCGCGGCCGTTCCGTCGGATGTGAGGATCGCCGAGGCAGGACCCGGGGACCTCGAGGCGGCAGCGGTCGTGGACGCCGTTGCGTTCGATGGGAACGTCGACGTGGCCCGAGGGATGTACGGCATCGGGCTGCTCGCCGTCGCGCACGTCGTCACGGCGACGGTCGGCGGAGAGCTGGTCGGGGTCGCGACCGGTCTCCCGGCGGCAGGTGCGGTGGCGGTGTTCGGCGTCGCCGTCGCTCCCGAGGCTCGGCGGCGCGGGATCGGTGCGGCGCTCACGTGCGCGGCGGCGCGTGCGGGCGACGCCGAGGGGATCGCATGGCTCCAGGCACTCGGCGACGCGCGCCGACTCTACGAACGGCTCGGGTTCCGCGAGGTCGGGCGAACCGAGATCTGGGTGGGCTGAATCAGGCGGACCGATCCGCGCCGGTGGCCCCGTCGACGATCGCGCGTGCATCGAGCGGCCGATCGAGCGTCACGATCGTTCGCTTGAACACCCCGATCTCGATGCAGGCAACGTCTCCCCCGCCGGGGTCGTGGCCCTCGAACAACGTGATCGTGACGGCGTCCGCTCCGTACGCGACGTCCACGTGGTCGAGGACGTCACAGGGCTCGACCCCCGACGTGAAGTCGATGGCCACCGTGCGACCGTCATCTCCGACGGTCGCCGGTCGAAGGGGCGGGCGCTGCGGCCTCCTCGATCGGTGCGCTGCAGCGGTCCTCCGGATCTCCCTTCGACGCCTCGAGGGGGCGCTCAGGTTCCCGCTTCAGGTCGAGCCCACTCGGACCGACATGCAGACCGAAAGGTTCTTCCCAGGAGGGGCTC
>WNGD01003397.1_pt1 | contig 17711 bp, 16 predicted proteins | sample 5400671 | NCBI WGS metagenome assembly WNGD01 (sample SAMN13153369, study PRJNA577476) | soil metagenome | isolation source: 40 cm soil or saprolite under grassland replicate 2 | place: USA:California | collected 2016-06-15
TATGCACGCGACACCCGAGACGGGAACGTATCTACGGACTCGCACTGCATGGTTGAGCCAAATCGGCTCATCCAAGCGGCTTTCTAAGGCCCATACGGGATTCGAACCCGTGCCGCCGCCGTGAGAGGGCGGTGTCCTAGGCCACTAGACGAATGGGCCGGAGGCGACAGGGTAGCGGAACCACGCTCCCCCTCCCGGCGTGTCGATCAGAACGCGGACTCGGGCTCGCGGGTGTCGAGCCGGTCCTCGAAGCCGCGCCGGATCGCCTCGCCGCTCGAGAGGACCGCCTGGTAGCGAAGACGCCGGGGCGGCAGCTTCACGATGCGGACGTTGTCGTCACGTTCCCCGTGGCAGCGTGCATACGCTGCGGCCTCGTCGAGAGATCGCAGACGGTCGCGCTTCCTCCGCCCTAACACTGTGCGCGGGACACCTACCAGATGGACATGCGAAATGAAAGCGGTGCGGCCCGTAACGGATCGCACTTTGCGGGATTTCCGGACGCGTCAGTAGCCCTGCGACGGCTTGCAGCTCCAAGGGCTCCAGTCCCGGCCCGAGGACACGAAGTACCGGTGCGCGGCTGTCGCCTGTGCCCAGGCGGTCGACCCGTGGCCGAAGAGGTGGCGCGCGAGCGTGCCCATCTGGAAGAGACCGAGGTACTCGCCGTTTTGGGCGGTCGTCTGCAGCCGCGACTCGCACCAGGCGACATCGACGGCCTCGCTGCAGTTGTCGCCGAACGCTCCGCAGATCGCTTCTCGCGGTGATGCCGACTGGAGGCTGCGCATCTCCCGCGCGTGAAGTGCCCGCCGCAGCGTTGCAATCTGCCGGACCGCTCGCATGAGTCGAAGACGTGCCCTCACAAGCGTCTTCCGCGCGACAACGCCGTGCGCTTTCGAATGAAGGAGCCGGCGATGCTGCTCGAAGAAGCGAATGGCGCGACGCGCCTTGCCTGCGACCATGAGGTCACGATGGAGACGGGCCTGCAGAGAGCCGCTCGCACGAACCTGCGTCGATGCCGAACGCGGCCGAGAGGAGCTAGATTTCGCTGCCGCAGTGGCCTGCACGACGATGAAGAGCGCGCACAGGCCAACGAATATGACTTTCAGAACCTCGTACCTCCTGAGCGGGGACAGGGCCGCAGGCCACCACAGGGGCCGCTCGTGTCACTCGTAGCCCAGCAGGCTAGCCGACGCCGCCGCAGGAAGTGTCACGAGACAACACTTCCCTAAGAAAGGCTGTTACAAACGTAAACCCACAGGACAACGGCCGGTGTCTAGATCTCGAACACCAGCGCGAGGCTGCGGGGCAGGGATTCGAACCCCAACTTCCTGGTCCAGAGCCAGGCGTCCTACCGTTAGACGACCCCGCAATGGGCCGAGTGAGTCTAGCGGCTCCCCTCGCTGCCGATTTCCAGGCGATAGACCGGAACGAGCCGCTTCTCCGCCTCCGTGTCGATCCGTGCGACGACCTCCACGTAGGGCTCGAGCCCCGACCCGCGCAACTTCGGCTTGAGCAGACCGTCGACCTGGTAGATGCCCGAGGAGTTGTTCATGAGAATCTCGACCATCACCGGACGCGTCTGGCCGTCGCCGATCCGGACCTCGTCGATCGCGGCCGCCGAGAGGGCGTGGATCGAGACGGAGCCGCGCTCGAACGGGATCCGCGAGCGCCCCTTGGCCATGTCGAGTGCATCGGCGACGCGCAGCACACCCGCCTCGAGCGCGAGCGGCTCCCCGTCCGCGCGATGGCTGATGATCGCCTGCAGCACCTCGGACACGATCACGGTCCGCTCGGGCTCGTCGTAGATCTCCGCGAGGAGCTCGCGCAGTTTCGGCTCGGCCAGGAAGAGGCTGAAGTCCTCGTGCTCGCGCCGGTGCACGGACATGCCGATGTCGTGGAGCAGCGCCGAGAGGACGACGACGATCTCGGCGTCATCGTTCGTCAGCCCGTAGTCGGCGACGAGCGAGGGCGTGACGCCGTGCTTCGTCAGCTGGCGCAGGAGCTTGAGCCCGATGTTCGTGATGATCTGGATGTGGACCCAGGAGTGGTCGTTTATCTCGAGACGGACGACCGCGTTCACGTTCGCGACGTGCCACCACGCCTTGAGCTGCGTGTCAGCGTCGACCTTCTCGAGAAGGCGACGGAGCTTCCGGTTCCCGCGCGCCGGGACCCGGATGTGCATCGCGGCGACCGCCTCGGCCGGGCTCAGCCGCGTCTGGTAGACGCCCTCGGCGGGTAGGGGCTCGGGGATGACCTCCTCTATCTCGTCTTCCGTCGTCACCGGCTCGCCTTCCCAGTCTCGCGCTCCAAGCCTATGCGACCTCGACCGCCCAGTCGCCGTAGAGCTCTGTATAGGCGCCCGGGCGCCCGATCAGCTCCTCGTGCGTTCCCTGCTCGACAATCCGGCCGTGGTCGAGCACGACGATGCGGTCGGCGCGTTGGATCGTGGACAGCCGGTGAGCGATGACGAAGGCCGTTCGGCCCGTGAGGAGCCGGCGCAGGCCCTGCTCGATCCGGCGCTCGGTCCCGATGTCGACCGACGACGTCGCCTCGTCCAAGATGAGGATCCTGGGGTCCGCGAGGAGTGCGCGGGCGAACGCGACGAGCTGGCGCTGGCCAAGCGAGAGCCTGAAGCCGCGCTCGCCGAGCTCGGTGTCGTAGTCGTCGGGCAGCTCGGCGACGAACGTGTCGGCCCCGACCGACGCCGCGGCGCGCTCGATCTCGGCGCGCTTTGCACCGGGTCGGCCGAAGGCGATGTTCTCACCGACGGATCCTGCGAAGAGAAAACCTTCCTGGGGAACGATGCCGAGCTGTCTGCGAAGCGAGGACTGGGTCACGTCGCGGAGATCGTGCCCGTCGATCGTGATCCGACCGGAGCGCGGGTCGTAGAAGCGCGCCAGGAGCTTCGCGATCGTCGACTTGCCGGCGCCGGTATGCCCGACGAGCGCCACCGTCGTCCCGGGCGGGACGTCGAGCTCGAAATCGTGCAGCACGTCCGGCAGCTCCCCGTAACCGAAGCGAACCCGCTCGAAATGCACGTGCCCGGCGATTCGCGGTAGGGCCGGCGCATCCGGAGCGTCCACCAGCTCCGGCTCTTCGTCGAGGACGCCGATGACCCGGTCGAGGGCGGCGGTCGCGGAGAGGAAGGTGTTGTAGAGCTGCGAGAGCTGCTGCACGGGATCGAAGAAGTTCGAGAGGTAGAGCGTGAACGCGAGCAGCGTGCCGACGGTCATGTTGCCGCCGATGACGAGAGCCCCGCCGAAGCCGAGCACGATCGCGGTCGCGACCGAGGCGAGAACGTCGACCGCGGGGAAATAGAGGCCGTTGAGCACCACGGTCTCGTAGTTCGCCTCCCGGTAGCGCTCGTTCACACCGCGAAACGACGCGTGGCTCGTCGGCTCCCGGGTGAAGGACTGGACGACTCGCATGCCCGAGATGTCCTCGGCGAGCGTGGCGGTGACGAGACCGAGCCGCTCGCGGACCCGCCGGTACGCGCGGTTCGAGCGGGAGCGAAACCAGGCGGTCACGCCGGCCATCAACGGTAGGACAGCGAGCGTTGCCAGTGCCAGCCGCCAGTCGAGGACGAAGAGGACGACGGCGGTGCCCACGAGCACGAGCGTGTTCTGGACGAGGCTGGAGATGCCGTCGGTCACGAGCTGGTCGAGCGCCTCGACGTCGTTCGTGATCCGGCTCACGATGGCACCCGTCCGGTTGCGCTCGTAGAAGCCGAGTGACAGTCGCTGGAGGTGGCTGAAGAGCTCGATCCGCAGGTCGGCAAGCGCGCGTTCGCCGACCCAGCCGGTGAAGTAGGTCTGCGCTGCGGAGAGCGCAAACGCAGCAGTGCCGGCTGCGACGAACCCGACGACAGCCAGGGTCAGCGCGTGCAGGTCCTTCGTCGCGACCCCGCGGTCGACGGCGAGCTTGGCGAAGAACGGCGGCAGCAGGGCGACGAGGGTGTAGGCGACGAGCGTGATTCCCGCCAAGGCCGTCCGCATCTTGTACGGCCGAGCGAGCGCGAGGAGCTCGCGGAGACGGCGGCGCGTCTGCCCCCACGACCAGTCCTCCACCTGGGCACCGCGCTGATCGGTCAGATGGGTGCCGGCCTGCCAGACTCTCATTTTGCGGCGCTCCCACGGGGCACCCCAGCCCACCACCCGGCTTCACCGTAACGCGGAAATCCGCGCGGGTGGGGCGCGGCTTCGCGCCGAAAGCGTGCCGGATAGAGCGTCATGCGCCGACCACCTGCTGCAGCAGCCCGTGCTCGTGGATCTCCCTGAAGAGCGAGCTCTCCTCGAGAAGCTCGGTCTGGGTTCCGCGAGCTGCGATCCGCCCGTGCTCGAGCACCACGATCTCGTCCGCGAGCGCGATCGTCGACAAACGGTGGGCGATGATGATCGTCGTCCGCCCGCGCATCACCTCACGCAGTCCAGCCCGAATCCTCGCTTCGGTCGTCGCGTCCACAGAGGCGGTCGCGTCGTCGAGGATCAGGACTCGGGGGTCGATCAGCAGCGCACGCGCGATCGCGATCCGCTGGCGCTGACCACCGGAGAGCGTGATTCCGCGCTCGCCGACGACGGTCTCGTAGCCCTGGGGCAGCTCGAGAATGAACTCGTGCGCCTGCGCCGCGCGTGCCGCGGCCTCGACCGCCTCGTGTGGTGCGTCGGGAATGCCGAACGCGATGTTGTCGCGAATGGAGGCGGAGAAGAGAAACGGGTCCTGGGAGATGACGCCGATTTCGCGTCGCAGCGATCTCCGCTGTAGCTCGCGCACGTCCACGCCGTCGACGAGGACGCGGCCGACCGTCGCGTCGTAGAAACGCGGTACGAGTGCCGCGAGCGTCGTCTTTCCGGATCCTGTGCGTCCGATGAGCGCGACTGTTCGACCGGCGGGAACCGTGAGGTCGATGTCCTCGAGGATCCGGCGCCCCGCCTCGTAGGCGAAATCCACGCTCTCGAAGCGAACCTCACCGGGACCCGCGGGAAGGGTGACGGCGCGCGCCGGGTCCTTGATCTCCTCGGGCTCGTCCAGGACCTCGAAGATGCGCTCTCCCGCCGCTGTCGCGCGTTGTGCCTGCCCGACCCACATGCCGAGCATGCGCAGCGGCATGACGAGCATCGCGAGCAGGAGGTTGAAGGCGAAGAAGCTCCCGAGCGAGAGCGACCCGGACACGACCATCCGACCGGCGACGAGCAGCACCGCAGCCTGCGCGGCGAGCGGCATGAAAGTGAGCAACGGCACGTAGAAGGCGCGCTGGCGATTTGCCTGCAGCGTCTGTGTGAAGACGGCGTCGGCCGCCGAGACGAAGCGGTCGCGCCGATGCTCTTCTTGCGAGAAGGACTTCACGACGTGCACTCCGACGATGCTCTCCTCGGCGACGATCGCCACCTCCGCGAGCTTCTGTTGCACGTCCCGCAGCACGGGGTGTGAGACGCGGCTGTAGCGGTACGCGGCGATCACGATCACCGGCGTGATCGCGAGCGCGACGAGCGCGAGCTTCCAGCTGTAGACGAAGAGGACGAGCGCCACGATCGCGACGGTGACGACGTGTTGGGCGAAGAAGATCAACCCGTAGCCGAGGAAGAACCGCACGGACTGGAGGTCGATCGTCGCCCGGGACATCAGCTGTCCCGTCTGGCTGCGGTCGTAGAAGCCAAAGGAGAGGCGGAGGAAATGGGCGTAGAGCTCGTCGCGGAGGTCGTACTCGACTCCCAGCGCCTGCTTGCCCGAGATCAGGCGACGTCCGACCATCATCGCCGCGCGAACGAGCCCGAGACCGACGATCGCGGCGATCTCGAAGATGAGCAGACGCGCGTCCTTCCCGCCTTTGAGCTCGTTGATGACGACTCCGGTCAGGACCGGGACGAGGATCGCGGCGCCTTGCGACGCGATGGCGAGCACCGACGAGGTCGCGAGCGACGCGCGATACGGGCCGAGGAACGCGAGCAGGCGAACGAACGTGCGCCAGCTGCTCCGTTGGGCTGTGCCCTCCTCCTTCGCGCTCACCTGTTCGTAGGGTACGGATCGTGCTGGAAGCGGTGCCCAACGTCTCGGAAGGACGCGAGGTGTCGGTCATCGCGGCGATCGGACAGGCCTTCCGCTCGAGCGCGTCCCTCCTGGACGTGCACTCCGACCCGGACCACCACCGCTCGGTCTTCACGGTCGCCGGGGAGCAGCGCCCGCTCGCCGATGCGCTCGTCGCCGGCGTCTCGAGAGCCTCCGAGCTCATCGACCTCCGGCGACACGAGGGTGTCCACCCGCGAATCGGCGTCGTCGACCTCGTGCCGCTCGTTCCGTTGAGGTCCGAGGAGATGGAACGTGCGGCCGCTGCGGCATTGCTCGTCGCACGTCGTCTCGGGGAGGAGCTCGGCCTGAGCGTTTTCCTGTACGGCGAGATCGGGGAGGGCAGGCGCCCTGCTTTCTACCGCCGCGGAGGGCTCGCCGAGCTCGAGCGCCGGGTGTCGAGTGGCGAGCTCGCGCCCGCCTTTGGAGCCCCCAAGCTCGACCTGCGGACGGGCGCGACGCTCGTCGGTGCCCGCAAGCCGCTCGTCGCCTACAACCTGATCCTCGCGACGGACTCCGTCGAGGCGGCCCGCGAGATCGCGGCGGTAGTCCGCGAGTCTGGCGGTGGGCTTCCCGGCGTGCAGGCGATCGGGCTGCGCCTTCCTCGCTCGGGACTCGTGCAGGTGAGCATGAACGTCCTCGACCTCGACCGGACGCCGCTGCACGACGCTGTCGAGCGGGTGCGCGTCGAAGCACGTCGGCGCGGGATCGAGATAGCCGACGGGGAGCTCGTGGGTCTCGTGCCCGAGAGCGTCTACATGGCTGCACGCGCCGCCGGCGTCGACGTTCCGGGAGTCGACGAGGGTCGAGTGCTCGAACGCGCTCTTCCGCTCTAGACTCGGGCCGATGTCGCGCACGATCGAGCTGACCGGGGAGAGCCTCTCGCTCGACGACGTCTGGGATGTCGCAGTGCACGGTGCGAAGGCGACGCTCAGCCCGCTCGCCCACGACCGGATGCGCCTCGCACGCGAATTGCTCGAGTCGATCCAGGGCGAGCACACGTACGGTGTGAACACGGGGTTCGGGCGCTTCGTCTCGGCTCGGATTCCGGACGAGCTGGCAGAAGAGCTGCAGGTTCGACTGCTGCGCAGCCACGCGTGCGGCGTGGGGGAGCCGTACCCCGACGACGTCGTGCGCGCGGCACTGCTCTTGCGAGCGAACGCCCTCGCCAAGGGGTATTCGGGCGCACGCGTGGAGACCGTCGAGCTCGCGCTCGAGTGCCTGAACCGGGGGGTCCTGCCCGTCGTCCCGTCGCAGGGCTCGGTCGGAGCGAGCGGCGACCTGGCGCCGCTCGCGCACCTCGCCCTCCCACTGATCGGCGAGGGAGAGGCCTGGGTCGACGGCGTCCGGCTCGACGGGGACGCGGCGCTCGGGCGCGTGGGACTGGAGCCGATCACGCTCGCGCCGAAGGAGGGGCTCTCGCTCGTCAACGGCACCCAGTTCATGAGCGCGATGGCCGCCCTCGGGGTCGTACGTGCGCGCCGCCTCGCGAAGACCGCCGACCTCGCGTGTGCGCTCTCCCTCGAGGCATTGCGGGGGTCGCGAACGAGCTTCCAGGCCGCGGTGCACCGGACGAGGCCGCTCAAGGGCCAGCGCGATGCGGCGGCGAATGTCTGGCGGCTGCTCGAGGGCTCGGCGATCATCGAGTCCCATCGCTGGTGCGACAAGGTCCAGGACGCGTACTCGCTGCGCTGCGCGCCCCAGGTACACGGCGCCTGCCGCGACCTGCTCGCCTACGTCGAGGAGACAGTCGCGATCGAGCTCAACGCCGCAACCGACAACCCGCTCGTTCTGCTCGAGGAGGGCGAGATCGTCTCGAACGGGAACTTCCACGGCCAGCCGCTCGCATTCGCGCTCGACGCCCTCTCCATGGCCGTCGCCGAGCTCGCGAGCATCTCCGAGCGCCGCACCGAGCGGCTCGTCAATCCCAGCCTCTCGGACGGGTTGCCGCCGTTCCTCGTGAACGAGGGTGGGCTGAACTCCGGGTTCATGATCCCCCAGTACGTGGCCGCTTCGCTCGTGTCCGAGAACAAGGTGCTCGCGCACCCCGCGAGCATCGACTCGATCCCGACGAGCGCGGGGCAGGAGGATCACGTGTCCATGGGCAACGCCGCTGGCCTCAAAGCCCTGCGTGTCCTGGACAACGCCGAGCATACGCTCGCAATCGAGCTGCTCGCAGGGACGCAGGCGGTCGAGTTCCTCGCTCCGCTCACGCCGGGTCGCGGCGTGCAGGCGACGCACGACGCCGTGCGCTCGCTGTCGGCACGTGTCGTCGAGGATCGCTCCCTCGGCCGGGACATCGAGCGGGTCGCCTCGGAGATTCGGTCGGGAGCGGTCGTCGAGGCGGTCGAGGCCGAGGTGGGCGCGTTCGTATGACGGACGTCGTCACGCTCGACGCGGCGGTCGAGGCGCTCTGCGGCGACCTCGCGCGCATCCGCGCGCCCCGCGGCCAGACCCTGAACGCTCGCTCGTGGCAGACGGAGGCGCCGTTGCGGATGCTCCTGAACAACCTCGACCCGGAGGTCGCCGAACACCCGGAGCGGCTCGTCGTCTACGGGGGGACGGGCAAGGCGGCGCGCAACCACGACGCGCTGAAGGCGATCGTCCGCACGCTCCTGCGGCTGCGGGACGACGAAACGCTGCTCGTCCAGAGCGGGAAGCCCGTCGGGGTCTTTCGCACGACGGAGGCGGCACCTCGCGTCCTGATCGCGAACTCCCTGCTCGTCCCGAGGTGGGCGACGTGGGACGAGTTCCGGCGCCTCGAGGCGGAGGGGCTCACGATGTTCGGCCAGATGACGGCCGGAAGCTGGATCTACATCGGAACGCAGGGGATTCTCCAAGGCACCTACCAGACCTTCGCCGCCGCCGGGGAGCAGCACTTCGGCTCGCCGGAGCTCGCGGGCAGGACGATCCTCACCGCCGGTCTCGGCGGGATGGGTGGGGCGCAGCCGCTCGCTGCATCGATGGCCGGAGCCGCTGCCCTCTGCGTCGAAGTCGATCCCTCCCGGATCGAGCGGCGTATCGAGACGAGGTACCTGGACGAAGCGACCGAGTCGCTCGACGACGCGCTCGCCCGCGTGCGGGCGGCCGCTCGAGACGGACGCGCGTTGTCGGTCGGCCTCCTCGGAAACGCGGCCGACGTCGTTCCGGAGCTGGCCCGCCGCGGAGAGCGCTTCGACCTCGTCACCGACCAGACGGCCGCCCACGATCCGCTGAACGGATATGTGCCCCAAGGCCTCGACGTCGACGCCGCGGCGTCACTTCGTGCGAGCGACCCCGACGAGTACCTCCGGCGGGCGCGCGTCTCGATCGCGGCACACGTCGAGGGCCTGCTCGCGCTCGTCCGGGCGGGGTGCTACGTTTTCGATTATGGCAACAATCTGCGAGGGGAGGCCTATGAGGCAGGCGTAGCGGAGGCGTTCACATACCCGGGCTTCGTCCCGGCCTATATCCGGCCGCTCTTCTGTCGAGGAATCGGGCCCTTCCGCTGGGCCGTACTGTCGGGCGAGCCGCGAGACATCGCCGAGATCGACGGCGAGCTTCGGCGGCTCTTTCCGGACGACGTGCTCCTCCGCCGCTGGCTGGAGCTCGCGCAGGGTCGCGTCGCGTTCCAGGGGCTTCCGGCGCGGATCTGCTGGCTCGGCTACGGCGAACGGGCTCGCGCAGGGCTGGCAATCAACGAGCTCGTGCGTTCGGGGCGAGTGTCGGCGCCCGTGGTCATCGGCCGCGACCACCTCGACTCGGGCTCGGTCGCCTCGCCGTACCGCGAGACGGAGTCGATGCGGGACGGGTCGGACGCGATTGCAGACTGGCCCATTCTGAACGCGTTGCTCAACGTCGCCGCGGGTGCGACCTGGGTCAGCGTCCATCACGGCGGCGGCGTGGGTATCGGCAACTCGATCCATGCCGGCATGGTTGTCGTCGCCGACGGAACCGATGCGGCAGCCGAGAAGCTCGAGCGGGTACTGACGACCGACCCTGGAACCGGAGTCATGCGTCATGCCGACGCCGGCTACGAGGAGGCCCTCGCGACCGCGCGGACGCACGGGCTCGACCTCCCGTCCAGCCCGAGCCGCGACGCGTGACCTCAGCGGGTGCGGCGTCCGAACGGCTGCTGATTCGCGACCTCGCCCAGGTCGCGACGCCCGCCGTGGGCGGCGCGCCGGCGCGTGGGGCGGCGTTGAGGGACGTCGAGGTGATCTCGGACGGCTTCGTCCTGTGCGAGAACGGCCGCATCGCCGCGGTCGGAGCGATGCGCGAGCTGCCGCTCCTCGAAGAAGACCGGCTTGGCGACGACGTCGAGGAGCTCGACGGGCGCGGGCTCTCGGCCATCCCAGGGCTCGTCGATTGCCACACGCACGCCTGCTTCGCGGGCGATCGGGTCGGCGAGTTCGCGCTCCGATCGGCCGGCGCGACCTACGAGGAGCTCCACGCGGCGGGCGGAGGGATCCTCGCGACGGTCGGGGCGACGCGTGCGGCCGCCGAGCCGGCGCTGGCCGCCGCCGTCGCCCGCCACCGAGAATGGATGCTGCAGGCGGGGACGACCACGTTCGAGGCGAAGTCCGGCTACGGGCTCGATCGCGAGACGGAGCTCGCCCAGTTGCGCGTCATCAGGGACGCCGGCGGAGTCCCGACGTGGCTCGGCGCTCACGCCGTGCCACCCGAATTCGCCGAGGAGGGATCCGACACCTATCTCGACTTTCTCCTGCAGGACGTGCTACCCGAGGCGAGCCGCGTAGCCGAGGCGGCGGACGTGTTCGTCGAACGCGGCGCCTTCGACGTCGAGCAGGCGCGTCGCTATCTGGCTGCGTGCGCCGAGGCCGGGCTCGCGCTTCGGCTGCACGGCGACCAGTTCACGGAGATGGGTGCGATCCAGCTCGCGATCGAGCTTCGTGCGCACTCGGTCGACCATCTCGAAGCGACGGGCAAGCACGGAATCGAGATGCTCGCCGCGAGCGACGTGGTCGGCGTGCTGCTGCCCGCGAGCGCGCTCTTCCTCGGCCGCGCGATGCCGCCCGCTCGTGAGCTGGTCGACGCGGGAGCGGCGATCGCGCTCGCCACCGACTTCAACCCTGGAAGCGCGTTCTGCGAGAGCCTGCCGCTCGTCTGCTCGCTCGCCTGCACCCAGCTCGGGCTGTCGCCGGAGGAGGCCCTCGTCGCCGTCACCGTCAATCCCGCGCACGTGCTCGGACGCGGTGCACACAAGGGCAGGATCTCGCCGGGCTTCGACGCCGATCTCGTCCTGCTCGCGGCGGAGGACTGGCGCTACCTCGCCTACCATCTCGCAGGCCCGGTCGTCGACACCGTCGTGGTGGGCGGCCGGATTGCGTGGCGCAGCCGGGCATAATCGCTTCATGCCGACCCGTAAGCAACGACGCCGGCGGGCCAAGGAGCTTCGCCACGAGTACGTCTGGGAGGACGCGGAAGGAAACGAGGTCGATCCCGACGGAGCTCCCGCGCGCAAGTCCCAGTCGCCCTCGCGTGCGCCGGGAGCTCGCCGTGGACGCGAGCCTCAGCCGCCCTCGTGGCGCCGCACGTTCCGGCGCGGGTTGATCTTCCTCCCGATCATGTTCGTCGTCATCAGCGTCCTGTCCAAGAACCTGAGCCTCACAGACCGCATGGTTCAGACCGCCCTCATCGCACTCGTCTTCGTTCCGTTCAGCTACTTCCTGGACGGGCTCTTCTGGCGCTCGTACCAGAGACGAGCGGCACGCGGCACGCGGTCCGACGGACGCCGCCGGAGCTGACTCGGCCACCTGATGTCGCTACGGGTCGAACAGCTTTCGCTCGGACCGATCGGGACCAACTGCTACGTCGTCCGGCGTGAGCTCGGCGCCTCCGAGGCAGTGGTCGTCGATCCGAGCGGCGACGCGACCGAGCTCCGGCTGACCCTCGCGCACATGGGAGCGCGCTGCGACGGCATCCTCGTGACCCACGGGCACTGGGACCACCTTCTCGGCGTCGCCGACCTCGCTGACGGCACGGGTGCGAGCGTGTACATGCCCGAGGGCGAGCGGGCCGCGCTGGAGAGTCCGGCAGGCTCGACGCCGGCAGGCGTGTCGCTCCGTCCGCATGCTCCGGACGTCCTCCTGCTCGGTGGGGAGAGGATCGAGGTCGCCGGCATCACCTTCGACGTCCGCTCCGTTCCGGGACACTCGCCGGCGCATCTCGCCTACTACGCCGACGGGTGCCTCTTCTCCGGGGACGTGCTCTTCGCTGGATCGGTAGGCCGCACCGATCTGCCCGGGGCCGGCTGGGACGCGCTCGTTTCGTCCATTCAGTCGCTGGTGGAGGCGTATCCGCCCGAGACCGTCGTCTATCCGGGCCATGGGCCCGCGACGGCACTGGGCCATGAGCTCGACCACAACCCGTTCCTGGCCGAGCTTCGCGCGGAGCGTGCCGGGTGACCTCGAGCGCACGGATCGAGCGTCCGCGAGGGACGCACGACGTCGTCCCTTCCGAGCAGCCCACCTGGCGACGAGTCGCCGGTGAGGCCGAGCGGCTGTGCGCGCTCTACGGCTACCGGCCGATCATCACCCCGGTCTTCGAGGACACCGCGCTCTTCGAGCGCACGTCCGGCACCGGATCGGACGTCGTCCAGAAGGAGATGTACACGTTCCAGGACCGGGCGGGACGCTCGCTCACGCTGCGCCCAGAGGCGACCGCCCCGATCTGCAGGGCATACGTCGAGCACGGGATGCATCGCGAGCCGCAGCCCGCCAAGCTGTACACGATTGGACCGATGTACCGCTACGCTGCGCCGCAGCGCGGCCGTTTCCGAGAGCACTGGCAGCTCTCGGTCGAGGCGATCGGGTCGGAGGATCCGGCGCTGGACGCGGAGCTGATCGAGCTCTACTACACGCTGCTCGGCAACGTGGGTGTCGGCGACTTCCGGCTCGAGCTCAACTCGATCGGCTGTCGCGAGTGCCGCCCCGCATATGTACGGGAGCTGCGAGCGTGGCTCGAGGCGAACCTCGACCGGCTCGACGAGGCGACGCGCGAAAAGGCGGAGACGAACCCGCTCCGTGTCTTCGACAACCTGCAGGCGAAGCCACGTGCCACCCAGGAGGCGCTCGCCGAGGCGCCGAAGATCGGCGAGTCGCTGTGCGACGCATGCAGGGACCACTTCTCCGCAGTGCGGGCACAGCTCGACGCGTATGGCGTCTCCTACGAGCTCGTCGCCACCCTCGTCCGCGGCCTCGACTACTACACACGCACGACCTGGGAGTTCGTCGGGCCCGACGAGGGCGCCCAGAGCGCGCTCTCCGGCGGTGGTCGCTACGACGGTCTGATCGCCGAGATCGGCGGTCCGGACAATCCCGGAGTGGGGTTCGGCGCGGGCCTCGAGCGCCTCGTTCTCGCGGTCGAGCTCGCCGGTGTGGCGGTGCCGCCGCCCCAGGTCGACGTCTTCTTCGCCGTCGCGGACGGAGCCTCCCGGGAGCTGGTTGCGACGTGGCTACAGGACTTGCGTGGGCGCGGTGTTCCTTGCGATACCGACTACGCGGGACGGTCGCTGAAGGGCCAGCTCACGCAGGCGGCACGGCTCGGAGCTGCCACGACGATCGTCGTGCGCGCGGACGGCGCGTCCGTCCGGCGTGCGGGTCGCGAGGAGGAGCTGGTCGCGCTCGACGAGGTTCTCGCGAGACTCGAAGCATGAAGTGGCGCGACATCATGTGCGGCGAGCCACGTGTCGAGCACGTCGGGTCGACGGTGACGGTCGCCGGCTGGGCGGCTCGTCGCCGCGATCACGGCGGCCTCGTCTTCGTCGACCTGCGCGACGACTCGGGCCTTCTGCAGCTGGTAGTCAACCCGGAGCGCTCCCCGAAAGCGGCTGAGGTCGCGAAGGAGATTCGCAACGAGTACGTCCTCCGGGCGACGGGTGCGGTGGTCGCCCGTTCGGCCGAGACGGTCAATCCGAAGATGGCCACCGGCGCGATCGAGATCCAGGTCGACGAGCTCGAGATCGTGTCACGCTCGACGCCGCTCCCGTTCCAGCTCGACGAGGAGGGCGTCGACGAGACGCTCCGCCTCCGTTACCGCTGGCTCGATCTCCGGCGAGACCGGTTGCACCGGAACCTGACGCTCCGCGCACGGCTCGTGTCGACGATTCGGCAAGTGATGGAGTCGGCCGGGTTCCTCGACCTGCAGACGCCGATTCTGTTCAAGCCCACGCCCGAAGGCGCGCGCGACTTCGTGGTGCCGAGCCGACTGCAGAGGGGAAGGTTCTTCGCCCTGCCGCAGAGCCCGCAGATTCTCAAGCAGCTGCTCGTGATCGGCGGGTTCGAGCGCTACTACCAGATCGCCATCTGCTTCCGGGACGAGGATCTTCGTGCGGACCGTGTCCAGGAGATCACGCAGCTCGACGTCGAGCTGGCATTTCCGGACACCGAGTTCATCCTCGCGCTGATGGAGGAGATGTGCCGCGAGGTATGGCGCGAGTGCATCGGGGCCGAGCTCGAGCCTCCGTTTCGGCGCATGACCTACGACGAGGCGATGCTCCGCTACGGAACGGACAAGCCCGACCTCCGCTACCAGCTCGAGATCGCCGACGCCACCGAGGTCACGCGCGTGTCCGAATTCGGAGTGTTCGCGAACGCCCGAGCGGTCCGGTTCCTGAGCGCGCCTCAAGCGTTCTCACGCCTCGAGCTCGAGCGCCTCGAGGAGGTGGCGAGACGGTGGGGCGCGAAGGGACTCGCCTACCTCGTGTTCGACGAGGAGGGTGAGGTGCGCTCGCCGATTGCGAAGTTCCTCTCGGAACCCGAGCTCGACGCGTTTCGTGGCGAGCCGGGATCGACGGCCCTCTTTTGCGCCGACGAGCCGAAGATCGTCGCGCGCGTCCTCGGTGCGCTACGCGAGCACCTCGCCCGGGAGCTCGACCTCGTCGCCGAAGAGGCTTTCGAGTTCGCCTGGATCACGGACTTTCCGATGTTCGAGTGGTCCGAGGAAGAGCGCCGCTGGGGTGCCATGCACCATCCGTTCACGCGTCCCACGCTCGAGTGGGAGGACCGGTTCGACGAGGACCCGGCCGGCGCTCGTGCGCTCGCATACGACCTGGTTGCGAACGGAAACGAGATCGGCGGGGGGTCGTTGCGGATGCACGAGCCCGACCTCCAGGCGCGCGTGTTCGGAGTGCTGCAGATGTCACCCGAGGAGCAGCGCGCGAAGTTCGGCTTCCTCCTGGACGCTCTCGCGATGGGGGCGCCGCCGCATGGCGGGATCGCGTTCGGGATCGATCGCATGATGATGGTGGTCGCCCGGGAGCCGAATCTTCGTGACGTCATCGCTTTCCCGAAGAATCAGGCGGGCGTGGATCCGATGAGCGGAGCGCCTTCGGAAGTGTCGGCTGAGCAGCTGCAGGAGCTCGGGATCAGGCTCGTCGAGGAGCCGACATGATGGGTCGGCGCGTTTTTCGGCGCCGTTTCTGACTTTGTCGTAGGCCCTCTCGAACTCGGTGCGAAGTCGTCTCCCATGCGTGACGGCTCTCGCGATACGGTGACCGCAGGGATTTGGGGATCGCCTGGGGTCGTTGGTCCCGCGTTCGTCTCGCTCAGACCAATCGGCAAGCCGGGAAGTCGGCAAGCCGGGAAGTCGAGAAGCTGGGCGGTCGGTGGGCCGGCGTTTTCCGCAACACTTGGCGCTCGTGCTTGCATCCTTCGGAGAGCGGGTCGTCGTTCTTGCCGCCGTCGCCTTCCTCGGAGGCGTTGCTGCGATCGCGGTCGTCGAGCAGCGCGGCGACAGTGCGACTCCCGCCACCTTCGCCAGCGCCGTCGCTCCTTCGGGCTGGAACCACGCGTTCGCCGGCTCGCGCGGCGCGGTGGGCGACACACGACGGACGAGCTGCGGTGAGATCCTGACCTCGAGGTCGCTCGGTGTGACGCATCCCGTCCTTCCGTGCGGCGCCAAGCTCGTTCTCCGTAACGGAGACGCGGAGATCCTCACCGAGGTCATCGACAACACGCTCGTCCAGCCCGGCAGGCAGATCGAGGTGACGGAGCGCCTCGCGCACATGCTCCATCTCGAAGGAACGGAAGAGATCGAGTGGCGCTTCGCGGCGGACGAGAACGGTTAGCATGGACCCGCTCGACCCTGTGCGTGGCCCGGCTTCAACGATAGGCGTTGCCGACGCCCCGCACGGCACCCACCTGGCAAGGCCAGGTTCGCAGCGGCCGGGACTTCATCGGCAGGGTGGAGCACCTCTCTCCCCGCTAGCCTGATCCGATGTCCGTGAGGGAGATCAGCGGTGACGCTACCCGCGCGGGAGACTGGGCACTCGTTCGGCTGCGGCTCCACGGCGACCGCATCCTCGCCGCCGACGCGGACGGGCTCGAGCGCTCGCTCGTCGGCCTTACGCTGCTCGATGCAGCGGCTGTGCGAGGGGCGCCGCTTGCAGTCGAGGCGCTCGCGTCGGCGCTCGGCCAGGAGTTCGTGGCCGAGCCGAGGGCCGGGCGCGTGGCCGTGGCGATGAGCGGCGGCGTCGACAGCGCCGTCGCGCTCCTGCGGGCAGCGCCCAACGCCATCGGGGTCACGCTGCGGCTCTGGCAGGATCCGGCCGGGCCCTCCGCGGAGCGCGCCTGCTGCTCGGCAGAGGCGGTCGCCGCTGCCCGGGCGACCTGCCACGAGCTCGGCCTGCCTCACGTGACGCTCGACCTGCGCCAGGACTTTCGCTCGACGGTCGTCGCGCCCTTCGTCGCCGGCTACGAGGCCGGGGAGACTCCGAATCCGTGCACGACCTGCAATGGGTCGTTCCGCTTTGACCGGCTCGTCGCGTTCGCGACCGCGGCCGGGGCCGATGTCCTGTGGACGGGCCACTACGCGCGCATCGTCGAGCGGGACGGCCGCCGTCTGATCGCGCGCGCGGCCGACGCGGGAAAGGACCAGTCCTACATGCTCGCGACGCTTTCGCCGCACATGCTCGACCGGATCGCCTTTCCGCTCGGAGGGCAGACCAAGGAGGAGACGCGAGCTGAGGCGGCTCGCGCGAACCTGGCCGCCGCGCGCCGCCGCGAGAGCCAGGAGGCGTGCTTCCTCGCAGGGGACGACTACCGCCGCTTCCTCGAGCGCCAGAGGCTCCCCGCCGACCAGGGCGAGATCCGCGACCAGCAGGGTCGAGCGCTCGGACGCCACCACGGTTACTGGCGCTTCACCCCGGGCCAGCGTCGGGGACTGCGTGTCGGCACGGGGACACCGCTGTACGTGCTGCACACCGAGCGGGCGACGAACACCGTCGTCGTCGGACCGCGCACCGCTCTCGCCACGCGTCGTGTCGAGGCGACGGGGCGCTTGTATGTGGACGTCGAGCGCGCGCAGGCGAAGCTGCGCTACCGCTCGGCGCCCGTTGCGGCTCACGTGCGCCCCTCCGACCGGGGGTTCTCCCTCGAGCTCGAGGAGCCGGTCGAAGCCGTGGCACGGGGACAGATCGCCGCTCTCTACGACGACGACGCGGTTGTCGGGGCAGGCGTCGTCTCGGCGGTCGGCTGAGAGGGAACAGTCTAGGATCCCGATCTCATGAGCCTGCTCGCCTCGACAGCCGGGGACATCCTCGACTACGCACTCGCGGTGTTCTTCGTCGCAAGCGGGCTCGGTCTCGCCTACATGCTCGTACGGCTGGGCGGCACGTTCGGGCGTCTCTCGTCGTTCCTGCGTGGCAGCGAGCG
>WNGD01003871.1_pt1 | contig 17709 bp, 15 predicted proteins | sample 5400671 | NCBI WGS metagenome assembly WNGD01 (sample SAMN13153369, study PRJNA577476) | soil metagenome | isolation source: 40 cm soil or saprolite under grassland replicate 2 | place: USA:California | collected 2016-06-15
CACCCACCTCACTCCCGCCTGCAGCTGCCGTGGGTCGCCCAGCCCGGAGCGAATCGTGCCGTCGAAGTTCAAGAACGTTCCGACGCCCGGGTCTTTGAAGTTGTCGGCGTTCGTGACATTGAAGACCTCGACCAGGGCCTCAAGCTGACCTCGCGGACCTGCACGGAACGGTCGTGAGATCCGAATGTCCCAGGAGAAGTAGGCGTTGTCCTTGCGGAGGGTGTTCCGAAGGAGGATGCTGCCGTCAGCGCAGATGCGGTCGGCCGGGCCTGTCGCACGAGTTCCCGCCGGCGGTGCGAACGGGTTCCCTGAGCGCGGCCCGCAGCTAGCCGAGGCTGGCTGAGCCGAGTAGTAGCTCACGCGGTTGTTCAAGTAGAAGCCCGCCACCTTGGCCAGCAGCCAACCATTGAAGCGGTGCCGTTGATCCCGATCGCTCCAGTTGTACTCCTTCTGGAGCGAGTCGACCTGGGCGTAGCGGAACGTGAAGGGGTCGCGCTCGTTGTCGTCGTCCGACTTGTCGAACGACAGCGTATAGTTCACGTCGAACTGCAGGTTCGGATTAAGCACGCGCTTCAGGCCAACGGTGATCCCGTTGTAGCGCGACTTGGCGCTGCTCTCGATCGTAAACAGCGTACCGATCGCAGAGGGGCCCGACCCGAAGGGGCTGCCGAAGATCGGGTCGTTGCGGTTGATGAACCGGGTCAGATGGTCGGTGCGGGCGTGGGTGTAGCTGACGGACGCCGCGAGATCGCTGGCCACTTGTCGCTCGTAGCCGACAGTGAGGTTCAGCGTCCGGGGGTTCTGGAAGTCGCGGTCCACGACGTAGACGGTTGGCTGGAACGGAGTCCCCGTGGACAGGGGCAGCAAGCTGTCAAAGCCAGGGGGAGGCAACGGAAAGAGATTGTCGAACGTCTCGCTGGCCCCGAATAGCGTCTGCCCCAACGACCCGTTGGTGCTCCGCACGCTCGCCAGGTTCAGCGCCGGGATGCGTGCGTAATAGAGTCCGGCATTAACCCGGAACACCTGCCGACCATCGGCGTTGGGGTCCCAGGCGATCCCCAGCCGCGGCTGCCACATCTTCTTATCGGACGGGATTGTGCCGTCCGAAGGGAACGTGAAGCTCCCCTGCGCGTTCACCACGGTCGAGTCAATCCACGGCGCGAAGAATACCAGCGAGGGTGGTGTAATGGGATCGGGCTCGAGCTGGGCCTCCCAGCGCAGGCCGTAGTTGAGCGTCAGCTTGGCCGAGGGCTTCCAGGTGTCCTGCAGGAAGAGCGCAAGCTCGTGCTGCGTGATCGTCTGTGTGCCCGCTTGCTCCACGGTGGTGCCGTCCACACCCGATTGCTGGAGGTAGAGGATGACAGGGCCGACGATGGTGTCAGCGCCCCCTGGGCAGGCGAACCCGAGAGCCAAATTGCCGCTCGTTCCGCCCGCGCACTCGACGTAACGCGAGCCCTGATTGACGTAGTTGATGAATCCGTGCACGCTGCTGAACGCCATCCGCCCGCCAGCGAATCCAACGAACACCTGCGTCGTCGACGTTCGGTTCCATTCCCCGCCGAACTTGATCAGGTGGTTGCCCCGAGAAATGGACACGTTGTCGAGCAGCTGCCAGCGCGTGTCGTGGTCGTCCCGAATCGGCAGGAAGAACGGCAACCCGAACCGGAACGCGTGTGCCGGGTCCACGTCCGTGTCGTGGAACGGCACGGCGGCGCCAAAGATCGAGGAGACCCCCGTGGTATCGCCCAGGTGGTTGTTCGGCCCCGTGTAGGGGCGCGGCCGGTCCTCGCGCGCGAACTGGAAGCGGAACTCGTTCGATGCCCGCGATGATAGGAAAGAGACGAGGCTCCCGTTCACCGCGTGCGACCGGTCCTTTTCCAGGCCGTTCGCACTCGCACCCCACGTGTCCACGTCGAACGTGCCGTTCTTCTGCTCGGACCACGTGTAGTTGTACTTGAGCGACAGGTTATGCCGGTCCGAGAGACGGAAGTCGAACTTGGCGAGCGCCGCCCGGGCATCGTTCGTACGGGAGATCGGGCCAAAGTCGTTCGCGAGCTCGGGATAGCGACCCGCCAGGAATGTCTTGAGCGAGTCGAGCTGCGGGCTCGACGGCCGACTCTTCTGCTTCACATCGTCATAGATCTGTTGGTCGTAGGCGAGGAAATAGAACACCCGGTCGCGCTTGAGCGGACCGCCGAGGGTGAAGCCGAACTGATTCTGAGAGAAGTCGGGGTTGAACTTCTGCACCTGGCCGGACGGGAACGTGTGCTCGGGCGTGCCGGACACGGCGTCGAACTTGCCGAAGTAGTGCAGCGAGCCGCGCGTCTCGTTGGTGCCGGACTTGGTGATCACGTTCACGAAACCGCCGGACGAGCGCCCGAACTCGGCGTTCGCCCCGCCGGCTACGACGACGAGCTCCTGCACCGCATCGAGGTTGAACGTGAAGGCCGGCCGCTGCCCGCCGCGCTGCTCCCCGAAGAACGAGTTGTTGAAGTCCGCCCCGTCCACCGACACGTTGTTGTGGATGCCGCGCTGGCCCGCCACCGTCAGCTCGTCGCCGTCCGGTCCCTGGACGATCGCGACGTTGGGCGTGAGCAACGTGAGGTTGATAAAGTTGCGCCCGTTGTTCGGTAGACCCGTCACGACCGCCGCGTTGAGCGGCGTCGCCGCCGCCGCCTGGGTCACGTCCACCACAGGCTGCGTAGCCTCGACCGTCACCGCCGCGAGGGTGACCGCCGCGAGCGGGAGCCGCAGGTCCACGGTCTCCCCCACCCCTAGCGCGATGCCCGTCCGCTTCACCTCGGCAAAGCCGACGGAGCGCGCGGTCACGTCGTAGGTGCCGAGCGGGAGCAACGTGCCGGCGAAGTTGCCCGCCGCGTCCGTCGTCAGCGTACGCGTGAAGTTGGTCTGCGCTTCGTGCAGGATGACCTGCGCGTTCGCTACCGGGGCGCCGTTCGGGTCTGAGACGACGCCGCGCGAGCGCCGCGCCGACCAGCAGGACCGCGAGGCGCGCGCGCACACGATTGCCGCACGTCATGGCGTAGGGTCTCCGGGGAGGCGGTTTACAAGGGCGAGCGAAATTGGCACGGGAATCGGAAGGCGGCAAGGGCGGCAAAGACGGCAAGGACGGCAAAGCGGTGCGGATGCATGTGCCGCCCGTGCCGCCCGTGCCGCCCCTGCCGCCGCGCCACCGACCGCCCATCTTATACCGCATGCAGAATCCCGATATTGCCCGCCTGTTCGACGAGGTCGCGGACCTGCTCGAGATCCAGGACGCGAACCCGTTTCGGGTACGCGCCTACCGCAACGCCGCCCGCACGATCCGCGACTACCCCGAGGCGCTCGCCGAGCTGGTGGGGTCGGGGACCAAGGACCTGACCGAGATCCCCGGAATCGGCGAGGATCTGGCCGAAAAGATCGCCGAGATCGTCCGCACGGGCGACCTGAAGCTCCACAAGCAGCTCGCGGCCAAGCTCCCGAGCGGGCTGCTCGACCTGCTCCGCATTCCGGGGCTCGGCCCCAAACGCGTGAAGCTGCTCCACAAGAAGCTCAAGGTGAAGTCGGCCGCCGACCTCGCCCGGGCGCTCGACGCGGGGAAGGTCCAGAAGCTCAAGGGCTTCGGGCCGAAGATGGAAGAGAAGATGCGCGCGGGCCTGGGCCAGGCGCAGGCGACGGAGCGGCGCCTGCTCTTGCACGAAGCCGAGACCCAGGCGAATGCGATCGTCGCCTACCTGAAGTCGGGCGGCGGGATTCACGAGATCGAGGTGGCGGGCAGCTACCGCCGGCGGCGCGAAACGATCGGCGACCTCGACATCCTCGTGACCTCGGAGGACAGCGCCAAGGTGATGGTACGGTTCGTCAAGTACCCCGAGGTCCGCGAGGTGCTCTCCCAGGGGGAGACACGCGCCACCGTGAAGCTGCGGGGCGGCTTGCAGGTGGACCTGCGGGCGGTGGAGCCCGACGCCTACGGCGCGGCGCTGCTGTACTTCACCGGCTCCAAGGCACACAACATCGAGCTCCGCAAGATCGCCCAGGAGCGGGGGTACAAGCTCAACGAATACGGCATGTTCAAGGGCACGCGCCGCGTCGCCGGCAAGACCGAGGCGGAGATCTACGCCAAGTTCGGCCTCGACTGGATACCTCCGGAGCTGCGCGAGGCGCGGGGCGAGATCGCCCTCGCCCGCGAGCACCGGCTGCCGCACCTGGTGGAGCTGACGGACATCCGCGGCGACCTCCAGATGCACACCAGCGCCACCGACGGTCAGGCCACGATCGACGAGATGGCGCACGCGGCCCGGGCACTCCGCTACGAGTACATCGCCATCACCGATCACTCGAAGCGCGTCACCATGGCGCACGGGCTCGATCCGAAGCGGCTGCGGGAACAGTGGAAGGCGATCGATGAGTGGAACGCCGCAAGCCGCGGCTTCACGATCCTCAAGAGCATCGAGCTCGACATCCTCGAGAACGGGAAGCTCGACCTGCCCGACGACGTGCTGGCCGAGGCCGACTACGTCGTCGCGACGATCCACTACGGCATCAACCAGACCGAGCAGGAATTGACGCGCCGGCTGGTGGGCGCGGCCGAGCATCGCTGGATCGACGCGATCGGGCACCCCACCGGGCGGCTGCTGGAGAAGCGCGAGCCGTACCGGCTCGACTTCGATGCGCTGGCCCGCGCCTGCGCCGCATCCGGGTGCCTGCTCGAGCTCAACGGGCACCCCGAGCGGATGGACCTCCCCGACACGCTCGCGGCCGCGGCGAAGCTGCACGGCGTGCGCTTGGTCCTGTCCACCGACAGCCACCAGCCGAATAACCTGACGTTCATGCGGTACGCCGTGGACCTGGCGCGGCGCGCGGGACTGGAAGCCGACGATATTCTGAATACGCGGCCCTTGGCAGAATTCCGAAAGGGACTGAAAAGGGCGGCCCGTTACCGCCCGTTACCGCCCGATTAGCTCCAGCTGCACCACCGGACTGAAGCTGCGCCGGTGATGCGCCGTGAAGCCGAACGCCGCGAGCGCGGCGAGATGCTCGGGCGTGCCGTAGCCCTTATTGCTCGCCCAAGCGTAGCGCGGGTGGTGGCGAGCGAGCAGCTCCATGAGGCGGTCGCGCAGGGTCTTCGCCACGACGGAGGCGGCGGCGATCGAGTGGCAGTGGACGTCGCCGTCCACGATCGCCTCGTGCGCGCAGCCGAGCTCGGGGATCGGGAGCCCATCCACCAGTACGCGCGCCGGGTGGACGGCGAGGCGCGCGAGGGCGCGCCGCATGGCCAGGATGCTCGCGCGCCGGATGTTCAGCCGGTCGATCTCCCGCACGCTCGCGGCGCCGACGCCGACGGCGAGCGCCCGGATCCAGACGACGTCCGCGAGCCGCGCGCGCCGCGCTGCGGGGAGCAGCTTGGAGTCGCGCAGGCCGCGGATCGGCTTGCAGAAGGGGGGAAACACGACGGCCGCGGCCACCACCGGACCGGCCAGGGGGCCGCGGCCTGCTTCGTCGAGACCGGCGACGCACCCGCCCCCCGCTTGCCAGAACGCGATCTCGCGCTCGAGCGTGGGGCGGGGACCTCTCACGCCTCTTGCTTCTCCGCCGATTCCGGGACCACGACGCCCCGCTTCTCGCGAATGCGCGCCGCCTTGCCCGCCAGACGCCGCAGGAAGTAGAGCTTGGCGCGCCGCACCCGGCCCTTGCGGACCAGGTCGATCTCCGCGATGGACGGCGAGTGCAGCGGGAAGATGCGCTCCACGCCGACGCCCGCGGAGATCTTGCGCACGGTGAACGTCTCGTTGATACCCGCGCCGCGCCGGCCGAGGCAGACACCCTCGAAAGCCTGCAGCCGCTCCTTGTCACCCTCGCGTACGCGCACCATCACGCGCACCGTGTCGCCCGGCTGGAACGCAGGAAGGTTGGTCTTCAGCCCCTCGCGCTCGATCGCCCTCAGTCGGTCCATAGCGTCATCCCTGTGCGTCCAGATATTTCGCCCACAAATCGGGCCGCCGCTCCCGCGTCAATCGCTCGGCCTCCGCCTCGCGCCAGGCGGCGATCTGCGCGTGGTCGCCGCTCAACAATACCGCCGGCACATCCAATCCGCGATAGCTCGGGGGTCGCGTGTAGCTCGGCGGGGCGAGCAGCCCGTCGTAGTGCGAGTCCGTGGCCGCCGACTCGTGGTCCCCGAGCGCGCCCGGGAGCAGCCGCACCACGGCGTCGATCACACACAGCGCCGCGGGCTCCCCGCCCGACAGCACGAAATCCCCGAGCGACAGCTCCTCCGCCCCCAACCCGTCCGCCACGCGCTGATCCACGTCCTTGTAGTGGCCGCACAGCAGCGTCACCTCTTTGCCCACCGCGAACCGCACCGCGTCGCGGTGGCCGAACGGCCGCCCCCGCGCCGACAACAGCACGATCGGAGGCCCCGTGCGCAGGTCCTCCACCGCCTCGAAAAACGGCTCGGGCTTGAGGACCATCCCGGCGCCGCCGCCGTACGGGGAGTCGTCCACCGTGTTGTGCCGGTCGTGCGTGTAGTGGCGCAGCGGCACGACCCGGTAGCGCACCAGCCCCCGCTCCGCCGCGCGTCCCGCGATGCTCGCGGCCAGCGGCGCCGCGAACACGTCCGGGAAGAGCGTCACGACGTTAATCGTCAGCATCGGCGTCTTCCACGGCGACGAAGTGGTCGCGCCACGGCTCGACGACCGCCCGCGACGTGACCCCCAGGAATCCCAACAGCCACTCGCGATGGTAGGCGCGCCGCCGCGTCACCACCAACGGCCCCGCGACCACCTGTCGGTCCTCGTTCACCACGTACAGCCGCGCCTGCGGCACGAACACCGCACCCGGATTCTCCACCAGGGGGACGACCGCCACCTCCCCCCGCTGCCCGTGCGGCTTGCGGAGCCGCCCGACTAGTGCCGTTCCAACTGGTCTCGCCAAGCGATCCGTGGCGACTGACGCGCGAGTTGGAACGGCACTAGGCGGGCCGTTTGCCCAGCACGCCGGCTTTCTTCAGGAGCGAGCGCACCGTGTCGGTCGGCAGCGCCCCCTTCTCCAGCCAGGCGCGCGCCTGCTCCGCGTCGACCTGGATGCGCGCCGGGTTGGTGCGCGGGTTGTAGTTCCCGAGAGTCACCACGAACCGGCCGTCCCGGGGAGACCGCGAGTCCGCGACCACGATGCGGAAGTAGCTCTGCCCCTTCCGGCCCACGCGGCGCAGGCGAATACGAGTTGCCATAGCGTTCGTCACGTCCCTTCGAGAACCGTTGCTCGGACAGAGCCGTAAACACAAGCCTACAAAACTACTTAGCGAGTTGCCCGAATCCAAGTGGGGTGTGTTATTTCTGCCCATGCCGCAGTCCGCGTGGGTGCAAGGGCTCATCACCGTGGGGGTTGGCGCCGTCTCGGGCGGGATCACCAACGCCGTCGCCGTGTGGATGCTGTTCCACCCCTACGAGGCGTGGGGCGTGGGCTGGCTCAAGCTGCAGGGGGCGATCCCCAAGAACAAGCCGCGGCTGGCGAAGAGCATCGGAAAAACCGTGGGCCAGCGGCTGCTCACGGAGGAAGACCTCGCGCGCCAGCTCAGCGCTCCCGGCCTGCGGGAAGCGTTCGACCGCGCCATCAGCGTATTTCTCGACCGAGCGCTCAACACGCCCCGGGGCGCCCTGCGCGACGAGCTCCCGGCGCCGGTCGTCGCGGAGCTGGAGCGGTCGCTCGAACCGCTCGCCGAGCGGCTGGCGGCCAAGCTCGCCGAGTTCGTGCAGGGGCCCGGATTCGGGGCGGCGGTCGAGAAGTACGCGGCGCTCGACCGCTGGGTGGACGAAGGCGTGGCCCGCCCCGAGCTGGAGCGCGCGGTGCGGGAGTTCGTGTCGGCCCAGCGGGCGCGCCTGTTGCGTGACGAGGGGCCGCTGCTCGACCGCCTGCCCCCGGGGCTGGTCGCCGCGCTCGAGCAGGGGATCGCCGACTACCTGCCGGTGGCGGTGGAGCGGTTGGGCGACCTGCTCGCCGATCCCGCCGCGCGCCAACGCGTGCGGGACGCCCTCAAGCGGTTTCTGGACCGCGCGATCAAGAGCCTCATGGTCCACGAGCGGTTGATGGCGAAGCTCGTCGTGACGGAGGCCCGGATCGACCGCGTGCTCGACGGCCTGGAAGACGGCGGGCTCGCGGAGCTGGCCGAAGTGCTCGGCTCTCCGGAGTTTCGCGCGCAGGCGGCGCAGGCCGTGAACGACGCGGTCGTGCGATTCCTCCGCACGCCGCTCGCCGAGCGGCTCTGGGCGCTCGGCCCCGACCGATTGGATGGGCTGGAGCGCGCGGCGGCGGATTACATCGTCGCGGCACTCCGCGCGCCCGCGACACGCGAGTGGGCAGTGCGGCGCGCGCGCGAGGCGATCGAGCTGGGCCGCCGCGCGCTCGCCGGAGAGACCGGCCAGCAGCGGGTGGCCGAGGCGGCCCACGCAGCCGTCACGGCGCTGCTCGAGCAGCCGATCGGCCGACCGGCGGACCTGCTGCCCCCGGACGCCGAGTCGCGCCTCCGCAGCATCCTGACCGACCCCCTGTGGGAGTGGATGCAACGGCAGGTGCCGGTCGTCGTGTCGCAGCTCTCGGTGCAGGAGCTGGTCGAGCAAAAGGTGCGGGGCTTCTCGACGGCGCGCATGGAAGAGCTGATCCGCAACGTGACCCAGCGCGAGCTGCGGCTGATCGTGCAGCTCGGCTACGTCCTGGGAGCGATCGTCGGGCTCGTCGCCTGGGGAATCAATCTCCTCTTCGGGTGAACGGGATTCTCACCGGCCTTTTACCGGATTCTTATCCCCGGTATGTGACGCCATCCGGTCCACGCCACCGGTGCATCCACGAGCCGTACCGCCGGCACCCGGTCGATCGTGAGCCGCTTGATCTCTGACCGCCTGACCCCCTGACCCCCCTGACCCCCCTGACCGCCCGACCGCCGCTTGGACCACGCCCGCTCCAGCCCCTTGAAGAACCTCGTCGCCGCGGCGCGGTCGTCCCACAGCGTGTACCAGACCAGCGCGTCGCCGTTCGCCCCGAGCACCTGGTAGCGGTCGCCGTCCCAGCCGGCGGCCAGCACCACGGCGGCACTGTCGTCACCCAGGTGCTGCTCGAACAACAGCCGGATCTCGAACTCGCCGAGCCCGTCCTCGTAGCGCACCGGGCCGGGCGCGGAAGCCTGGAACGTCAGCGCGTGGGGCTTGTCACCCGCCGCATAGCGCGCGGGATGAAGGATCTGCGTCGTTGAGACGGGCATGAGCGCACCGTACGGCTGCTTCCCGGGATAGGCGCGTTCGAACCAGCGCACGAACTCGGCGCCGCCGAGGTAGGGGAAGATCAGGCTTTCGCGCAACCAGAGCGGCGCGTTGGAGAAGACCTTCATCGTCTCCTGCTGCTTGCCGAGCGCGCCGCGTAGGTCCCAGAAGTTCGGGAGGCTCTCGAGCTTTTGCTCCGGCATGAGCACCAGAATCTGGGCCAGGGTCGCCTGCCCCTCGAGGATCGACTGCGCGGCGGTGCGGCGGTCGTTCTGGCGCTTGAGCTCGACCAGCGAGTCGAGGTTCAGGTACTGGTCCTGCAAGGCGTGCACCAGCTCGTGCGAGATCACGAGCCGCGCCTGGCTGGGGTCGATGTCGGTGGGGAGATAGAGCGCGTTGGAGTCGGGGTCGAAGTACCCCGCGACCTGCTCGGTGAGGAGATCGGTCATCGTGCGCCGCAGGTCGAGCGAGTCGGGGATCAGGCCGAACAGCCGGTAGGCGGCCTGCGCGCCGGCGAGCTCGGCGGGCGGGAGGTCGTCGTCGAACTTGTGGATGACGTAGTCGCGAACCTGGACCCGGCTGCGGCGCAACACCACCGGGCGCCGCTTGAACATGAGACCGATCGCGCGCTCGACGGCCGGCATCATCTGCTGCACGGCCTGCTTCAGCTCGGCCTCGCTCTGGACCTCCTGGGCCCGTTGCTCGCATCCTCTATCACCCACCCCCGACAGAGCGGCCGGCACGGCGGCCGCGAGCCACCACCGTCTCATCCCTGCCACTCGATCCCCTTCCCGACGGCGACCCCCACGACGCGGGCGATGTCCTGACCTCTGACGACTAGCCCCTGATGCTCCAGCTCGCGACGCAGGAGTTCATCGAGCTCGGCGCGCCTGTCCGCCAAGGTCGGAGAAGGGCGCGGGACGGCGCGGGAGGGCGCAGCGGGTTGTGCCTGCGTGCCACCTTCCCCGTCCTGCTGCGCCCTGCCGCGCCCTTCACCGCCCAGCATCTTCTCGATCTCCTCCCCGATCCGCTCCAGCATCGGAAAGATCTCCGCCACGAAGTCTTCCGCCGGCTCCTGCTGCGGTTTGTCGTGCGTGAGGCCGCGCCGGATCATCGCGTCGACCTTGCGACGCTCCCGGATCAGGCGGTCGAGCTCCGCCGAGACGCGCGCCGTCGCCTGGGCATGGGCGCACGCCTCGTCCAGCACGTCGATCGCCTTGTCGGGGCGCGCGCGCTCGGGGACGAAACGATCGGTGAGGACGATGGCCGCTTTGAGCGCGTCGTCCGTGACCGCGACGGCGTGGTGTCGCTCGAGCCGCGGCCGGCGCGCGACGAGCACCTCCCACGTCTGGATCGCGTCCAGCTCTTCGACCAGCACCGGCTGGAAGCGCCGCTCCAGGGCCGGATCGCCGCGGATCCACTTGTCGTACTCGCCCCCCGTCGTCGCGCCGATCACGCGGATGTCGCCCCGCACCAGCGCGGGTTTCAGCATGTTTGCGGCGTCCATCGCCGCGCCCAGCGCCGTGCCCTGGCCGATCAGGTTGTGCAGCTCGTCCACGAACAGGATGAGATCCGGGTCGGCGGAGAGCTCGCGCACGAGCTTGCGGATGCGCTCCTCGTACTGCCCCCGGAACGCCGTCCCCGCGAGCAGCGCGACGTGATCGAGCGCGACCACGCGCGCGTCCTTCAGGGCCGGCGGCACTTCCCCTGCGGCGATGCGCTGCGCCAACCCTTCGACGATGGCGGTCTTGCCCACGCCCGCCTTGCCGATGAGCGCGGGGTTGTTCTTGTTGTGGCGCAGCAGGATATCCACGACGCGCGCGATCTCGGCGTCGCGGCAGCGCACCGGCTCCAGGTCGCCGCGGCGCGCCTGCGCCGTGAGGTCGATCCCCACGCGCTCGAGCACTACCCCGGAATCGAACAGTCCTTCGAAGGGATCACCCATCGGCTCATTCGCCGCGCACGAAGTGCAGATACCAGGCCATGATCGCGTCGCCGAAGACGAACGTCACGGCCGCCCCCAAGGCCAGGAATACCCCGAACGGCACGAGACGCTTCCGCTTCAGGGACAGCGGCACGAAAATCACACTGCCGAGCAGGGCGCCGAGGAACACCGTGAGCAGCACCCCGCGCCAGCCGAGAAACGATCCTACCATGGCCATCATCTTGATGTCGCCGCCCCCCATCGCCTCTTCCTTGAACGCCCACTGCCCCACCTGCGCCACGGCGAACAGCAGCGCGAAGCCGACCCCCGCGCCCAGCACGGCGTGCAGGAACCCGTCCACGCCGCTCGCGAGGGACAGCGCGAGTCCGAGCACCAGGCCGCCCCACGTGTACTCGTCGGGGATCAGGTAGTGCCGGGCGTCGGTGATCGCGATGCCGAGGAGGATCGTGCCGAACAGCCCGCCTGCGACCGCGTGCGCCGACACGCCGTACAGCCACAACGCCCCGACCCAGATCACGCCCACCGCGAGCTCGATGATCGGGTACTGCACGGAGATCGGCTGCCGGCAGTGCCGGCAGCGCCCCCGCAGCAGCAGCCACGAGACGAGGGGAATGTTGTCGTACCAGGCGATGGGGTGGTGGCAGCGGGGGCAGGTGGACGCGGGCCTGAGGAGCGAGAGGTCGTGCGGGAGCCGCAGGATGCAGACGTTGAGGAAGCTGCCGAGACAGAGCCCCCACACGCCCGCGCCGAGTAGCAGGATTGGTTCAACGACCACGCGTCACCTCGTAGAGCAGGATCCCGGCCGCCACCGCCACGTTGAGTGACTCCGCGCCCTGCGCGAGGGGGATCGCGACGCGCTGCGCCGCGACGGCGTTGAGCTGCGGGCGGATGCCCGCGCCTTCGTTCCCGACGATCACCGCGATCGGCCCGTCCACCCTGTCGTCTCCTCCCTTTCCTCGTCCCCCGGCGAGCGCCCGGCGCAGCGGCACGCCATCGGCGGCCGCGGCCCACAGGGTGACCCCGTGCTGGCGCGCCCACGCGATGAACGCCGTGTCGTCGAACGCCACGACGGGATGCCGGAACGTCGCGCCCATCGCGGCGCGCAGCGCCTTGGGGCTCGTGGGGTCCGCCGAGCCGCGCAGCACCACCGTGCCCGCGGCGCCGAGCGCATGCGCCGTGCGGATCAGCGTGCCGACGTTGCCGGGATCCTGCACGCCGTCGATGACCAACGCCACCGTGCCGGGCCGGAGCGCGAGATCGTGCGCCGTCCACTTGCGCGGCTCGATCACGGCGAGGATCCCCTGCGGCGTCTCGGTGTCCGCGAGCTTCACCAGCGTGCGCGCGCCGACTTCCTCGACGGGCACGGCGTGCCGCCCCAGCTCCGCGACGAGGGCGGTGCCGCGCGCGGTGCGGGCGAGGTCGGGCGCGACCAGCGCGCCGCGGAGCGCGACTCCCGCCGCCAGCGCCTCCTCGACGAGCCGGACGCCCTCGACCAAGGCGAGCCCACGCCGCCCGCGCGCCTTGCGGCGTTGAAGATCGCGGATCGTCGATTGCAGATTACTGGCTATGGGCTCCTCGCGCTGTGCCGCCGGCCGGGCCTGCAATATGCCAAGGACCGCGTGACGGGCGCTACGTGAAGATCGCGCTCACCATCGCCGGCTCGGATTCCGGGGGCGGCGCCGGCATCCAGGCGGACCTGAAGACGTTTCATCAGTTCGGCGTCTTCGGCACGAGCGTCATCACGGCGGTCACGGCCCAGAACACGGTCGCCGTGCGCGCCTGGGACGTGCTGCCCGTCGCGCTCGTCGTGCAGCAGATCGATGCGGTCGCCGACGACCTCCCGCCGCTCGCGGTGAAGACCGGCATGCTCGGCTCGGCCGACATCGTGGAAGCCGTGGCCGCGGCGATCGCCCGGCGGCGCCTCCCGAACTACGTGCTCGACCCCGTGATGGTGGCGACGTCAGGCGACCGGCTCTTGAACCGGGACGCGGAGCATCTCATCGCGCGCCGCCTCGTTCCCCTCGCGACACTGGTCACACCGAACCTCGACGAAGCGACGACCCTCGTGGGCGAGCGCGTCCACACCCCGGACGACATGGAGCGCGCCGGCCGCGCGCTCGTGAAGCTCGGCGCCCGCGCGGCCCTCGTGAAGGGCGGACACCTCGCGGGCGAGGAGGTCGTGGACGTGCTCATCACCGATGGCACCGCCCGGCGCTTCGCCCATGCGCGCCTCCACACCACCTCCACGCACGGGACGGGCTGCACGCTGTCCGCCGCCCTCGCGGCGGGCCTCGCGCACGGCCGGCCCCTGGAGCGCGCGGTAGCGGACGCGCTCGACTTCGTACACCGGGCCATGGCGGCCGCGCCGGGCCTGGGACAGGGGCACGGGCCGTTGAATCATTTTGTGCCGGGACCACCCCGCCCGCCGACGGACGGCCTGTAGGATACTGCCCCGGCTATTCCAAGTAGCGACCCGGTCTCAGCACGAAGAGCACCGCGAGCGCCAGCGCCGCCGCCCCCAGCGACACCCGCGCTTGGGTGATGAACCACACCATCGCGTTGAGGAGGCATGCGCCCTCCGTCACCGCCCACAACACGATGAGGCGAGACTGGCTGGCCGTCCACCACTGGTCGGCGGCCTGACCGGGCGCAGGCGCAGGGTCGGGCCGCGGCAGGATCCGCACCAGGACGAGCGCGCCGGCAAGGACGCCCAGTCCGACATAGGTGAGCACCGGCCCAAGTTGTCCGGCGGCGACGGCCCCGCCGCGCTGCCGCATCACGGCCGCCACGAGCAGGAAGAGGATCACGCCCGCCATCAATGCGGCGTGGATGATCTTTACCACACGCAGGCGTGCCTCGAGGGTCACGGGACCCGTCATCGGTGCCTCGAGAGTCGGGACGCCATATTACTAGCGACCCCAGCCCCCACTACAAGTGCCTTCCCGCCCCCGCCCCCGCCCCCGTCCCCGTCCCCGCCCCTTCCTCACCGCCCGCTGGTCCAACCTCGTCCTCCTCACGTTCGAAGCTGCGGAGCCGCTGGTGCGCGGGCACCTGCCGCCCGGCGTCGCTCCCGACCGCTGGAACGGCGCGACGCACGTGAGCCTCGTCGCACTGCAACTGAGCGACATCCGAGTGCTGGGCTGGCGCGTACCGGGCTTCGCCGCGCACCCTCAGGTGAACTTCCGCACCTACGTGCGATACCGCGGCGAGCCCGGCGTATGCTTCCTGCGCCAGCTCGTGCCGAGCCGCTTGATCGCCGCGGTGGGTCGGTGGCGGTACGGTGAGCCGTTCCGGGCGATGCCCGTTCGCAGCCGCGTCGCCGCGGTGGACGCCGAGGTGCGCGCCGAGTACGGCATCGGTCCCGAAGCGACCGGCTGGCACGTGCGCGTGACGGGCTCGCAGGCCGCGCGCGTGCCGTCCCCCGATTCGGCGGAGCACTACTTCACCGAGCGCGTCCTCGGGTGTCGCGCAGGGAGCGGGGGCGCGGGCGGGCTCACGATCTTTCGGGTGGAGCACCCGCCCTGGGCAGTCCGAGCGGTGAGAGCCGTGGAGTGCGACGTGGATTTCGGGCGGCTGTACGGGAGGGAGTGGAGCTTCTTGACCGAGCGCCCACCCGCGTCGGTCGTTTTTGCGGTGGGGTCAGACGTAGCGGTGTACGACGCTCACGGATTCCACCAGTAGGTGACTTTCACGAGGAAGATGTTGTCCGCCCTCGCCCCGAACATCCGGCGCAGCCCGTTCCCGAACTGGAAGTCGCCGCTATTGTCGTTGTCCGATCGGCTCTGCGTCCAGACCAAGTAGATCGTCGACCCCGGCAGGTACTCCCACCGCAGCACGGCGTTGCCGCGCAGCGAAACGAGGTTGAAGCTCGGGTCGGAAAAGGTGAGCGAATCCGCTGGGACACCGGTGACGGGGTGCACGATGTACGTGCCGTCGGTCGTGCGGCTGATCGTGCCCGCATCGCGGCCGTACACGTCGAAGGCGAAGGTGCGGGGCCGTGCCAGCTGCTTGAAGTCGCTGTAGCGGCCCGACGAGATGAGGGGCTGGGCGTAGAGCTGGAGCGACAGCTTCGGGCTGTAGGTCCAGTTCACCCGGATCCCGGCCGACAGCTCCGTCTGGTGCAGCGTCCCGAACACGTAGCGGTTGCCGTAGGTCGTGGTCGCGCGCGGATCGCCGAACGTCCCGACGTACTGCACCGGCGTCCGCTCGTGGGCCAGGTTCGGGCCCACGCTCACCAAGACGTTCGAGGCGGGGCGGAGGTCGAGGCTGGGGGAGAAGTACCAGTTGCGGTCGCTTTCGGCCTGGTAGGTGCCCCAGTTGAGGTTCACAACCCAGGCTTTGCGGCTGTCGGACTGCCACGTCAGGTCGACCTGATAGCCGGGGGGGTTGAGCGACAGCGGGCCACCGCGCGTGCGGCGGTTGTTCACGGTCCACGGGTTGTACGCGAGGTCCCAGCGGAACCACTGGTAGTTGAGCAGCTGCACGCTCGCGAAGTGGTACAGGCCCGACCAGTTGATGTTGCCGTCCCAGTCGTAGTTGCGGAACGCCGCACCGCCCAGCTCCACGTAGCGGAACACCTTGCCCGGCTTGGTCCAGTCGTAGCCGCCGCCCACGTGCATGTTCACCACGCCGGTCCGCCACAGGAAGCCGACGTCGTTCACGTCGAACTTGGGCGAGATCACGCCGATGGCGGAATTCGAGAAGAAGTTGCCTTTCTGCTTGTTGAGGTAGACGCGGGCGGCCCAGCCGGTGAGCGACGTGGCCGTGCTGTCCACGCCGAGATGCGCGGCATCCGGCTGCTGGAAGTAGTGCTGCGAGTTCTCCTGGATCGCCGTGATCCGCGCCGGAGCGCCGTCCACGCGCGTCACGCCCGCCCAGCCGGTCACCACCCACGTCTTGTCGTGGTCGAGGAACGTCCACCCGTCGGTGCCGAAAGCGAACGAGCTCGAGTTCACGTCGTCGCGCAGCGAGGGGTCCTCGAAGCGCCGGGCCGCGACGGTCGAGATAAAGCCGAGACCCTGGCGGCCGTCGGGAAACTCCTTCTGCGCCCGGAACACGCCGTAGTACGCGAGGGGCTCGACCTCTTTCCGGAAGATCAGGCCCGCGGTGTCGACCCGGGCGGTCTCACGGGCGGTCAGCGCCGAGAGCGCTCCCACGTTCCAGCTCGACCCGGCCTTGCCGGTGAGCTTGAGCGCGCCGAGGATGTGCGCCCCGGCCGGCAGGTCCGCGAAGCTCGAATCGGACTTGGCGCCCTCCGGCACGTCTCCTTGCGGGGCGCGGCCGACCCGGCGGCTGTAGAAGAACTGTGGCTCACCCCAGTTGAAGCCCCAATAGTTGCGGGCTCCGCCGTGGCCGAAGGTGAAGATCGAGGAGCCCTCGATGAAGAAGGGACGCTTTTCCTGGAAGAAGGTCTCGACGTCGCTCAGGTTGACCACGGCGGGGTCCACTTCCACCTGGCCGAAGTCGGGGTTCACGGTCGCGTTGAGGGTGAGGTTCGACCCGAGCCCGATCTTCGCGTCCGCGCCGATCCCAGGGGAGAGCCGCGAGCCGTCGTGGAACGGATCACCCGGCGTGGCCGGCGCGAACTCCACCTTGCCGGTCGTGTACGGCAGGATCTCGAGCCGCGGCGGCGGCGTCACCCGCTCGATCCCCACGAGGTCCACGAAGCGTGACACGAAGCCGCTGCCGTTCTTCGGGGTGTACACGAGGTAGTCCTGCTCGTTCTTGCGGGCGATGTCGCGCCGGAAGTTGATCCCCCACACGTACCGCGGCTGCTCGATGAACCGCAGCTGGGAGTAGGGAATGCGCAGCTCGGCGGTCCACCCGAGCGAGTCGCGGTGCACCCTGCCCTCCCACACGCCGTCCCAGGAGTCGTCGTCCCACTCGTCGTTGTAGAGGGTGCCGTCGGACAGCGTTCCCGCCGCGTCGATGCCGAAGTAGTAACCGCTGCGGCGGTCATGATAGGGGTCGATGTAGACGACGAACCGGTCGGAGTTGGTCAACGCGTCGCGCCGCCCGAGCCGGGCGACGATGGAGTCGGGGTGCGCGTCGTACAAGCGGGCGGCGATGTAGAGCGCCGCGTCGTCGTACACGACGTAGACGGCACTGCTCTCGCTCGGCTGCGCGCCCTCGCTCGGGTCGCGCTGCACGAAGCCGCTCACCCGCTCGGCAGTCCGCCAGATGGGATCGCCCAGCGTGCCGTCGACCACCACGGGGCGGGCCGCGCGCACGGCGCGCACCAGCTGCGGCGCCGCGGCCAGAGAATCGGCCGCGCGCCGCGGCGCGGCGTGAAGCGCCACGCCAGGCGAATCGACTGCGCTTGCGGGAAGGGCCAGGGCCGAGGCAGCCAGCCAGGTAACGGCGAGAAGCATGAGCACCCCGAGACGGAGGTCGGTGCTGTTCCCCGGCGGCGGCATCCAGGGCGTGCTGAGCGATGCCAACTATGACAGGCGGCCGTACGAAACGGTTGCACGTGAGGTGTCAGGAAACGGTGAGGGGCCGGGGAAGGGTGAGAAACGG
>WNGD01003272.1_pt1 | contig 17708 bp, 13 predicted proteins | sample 5400671 | NCBI WGS metagenome assembly WNGD01 (sample SAMN13153369, study PRJNA577476) | soil metagenome | isolation source: 40 cm soil or saprolite under grassland replicate 2 | place: USA:California | collected 2016-06-15
CAATGCGTTTGCTATCGATGTGGGTGTCTATTATGGCGGTGAGAAGAAGGTACAGCCGCTTACTGTGACGACATATCACTCGGCTGGCGATCTTATGGCTGAATATGGGAATACCTTCAAGCTTATTATTTTTGATGAGGTACATCACCTGCCCGCCCCCAGTTGGGGTGAAGCGGCTCTGATGGCCCCTGCACCTCTGCGCCTGGGTTTGACGGCAACCTATCCTGAAGCCCATGAGCAGACCAATGGACGCTGGCGCGTGGATGAATTAATTGGTCCCATAGTTTATACAAAACGTGTGGAAGATCTTGTCGGACAACAACTTGCTCACTATCGCACCCAACGCCTGCGCGTCGATCTTTCATCTGAAGAGCGTGCTCGTTACGATGCCGATTATGCTATTTATATCAATTTCGTGCGCGAACGGCAGCTCCCACGTCGTTACGGTCCCGGCTGGCTGATGGAACTTATGCGCCTCTCCACACTTGATCCCCTGGCACGCCGCGCTTTTCTTGCCCGCCAGCGACTCCTGCGCTTGCTTGGTAGTTGTGAAGGGAAGTTCATGGCGCTCGATGCGCTGCTGCGTGAATATGTGACTGAGCGTATCCTGGTCTTTACTGAACATAATTCGATGGCCTATGAGGTTGCGCGCCGCCATCTTATTCCTGCAATTACGCATGAGACGAGCGCCGCCGAGCGTAAACAGATCCTGGATGGCTTTCAAGATGGGCGTTATCGTGCCATCGTTACTTCTAGAGTGCTCAACGAGGGTATCGATGTACCGGAAGCAAAAGTTGCTATCGTGCTGGGAGGCACTTCTGGTGCACGCGAATACATTCAACGCCTGGGCAGAGTATTGCGCAAGATCGAGAATCGGCAGGCTGTTCTCTTTGAGGTGATTGCCCGCAAGACGATCGAAGAGGGCCGGGCGCAACGGCGACATAGAAAACGGGAGACAGATTGATGCTCACCGCTGAACTTGTGAAACCACGTTTACGTATGCTGGGTTCGCAGCTATTCATTGATCTGCTTGATACACATGATCCTTACTGGCAGCAGACTGCGATGGACCTGGTGGCTTTGTTGCGGAGTCACATTGGTCAATCGCAGGCTGCCTGGGAGCGAGCACTTGAGGCCTACGAAGGCGAGCGTGTAGATTATATCGTGGTCCGTGGCCTGGCAAAGGTCTTAACCGATGCCACCAGTTTCATGCCTCTTGAAACACCGCTCCCTCCAGCGCAGCTTCGGGAGCGACTCTTTGTCTATGGCCCATTATTCGCAAACTCACAATTGTTTCAGCCACAGACGCGTCACGAGGTTATGCAATCCCTCGCGAGCGAACTTAGCATCTCAGCAGAGCACCTGGAAGCCGCTCTCTTTGCTGATCTATCTGCATCTGCGATTCTCAGCGACGCCCGACTCGACTGGACGCCTGAAGGATTGATAGCGCGCTATAACCTGGAACTGGCACGTGGTGTACTCTACTGGGCCAGCCACATGCGCATCGAGGTACACGGTGGCTATAAGGATCTCTGGAAGTACCTCAAGTTCTTCAAACTGATGTTCTGGATACAATCGCAAGAGGATGGCTATATCATCGATCTGGATGGTCCAATCTCGCCGTTTGTGAATGCTACCATGCGCTACGGACGACAATTTGCGGCATTCTTGCCCGCATTGTTGCTCTGTGAACGCTGGAATATGGTTGCTACAGTGCGCTCACCGCAAACGTGGAGTATGGCAACCTACCGCCTTGATGCCGCTACCTCCTCATTGCAGTCATATTTTAAGCAGAGTGGTCCATTTGATAGCCGCCTGGAAGCTGATTTCGCGCAGGAGTTTGAGGAGAAGTTCGGTTCAAAGCGCGGACAATGGCTGCTAACCCGCGAGGATGAAGTGCTCAACCTGGGCAACACTGTGATGATTCCTGATTTTGCCCTGACTCATAAGCGTACGGGACAACGCATACTCATAGAACTGGTTGGCTTCTGGCATCCTGACTATCTACGCCGCAAAGTGGAAAAAGTGCGTGCGGCACAATGCCATAACCTGCTCTTGTTAGTTTATGAAGGCATCAATCTGGCGGCTGATGCTCTGCAAGATGTGCCCGGTGAAGTACTCTATTTTAAACAGAAACCAGTGCTAAAAGAAGTAATGAGTACCGTCGAAGCACTCGCTGAGCGCATAAAGAGTGCATGAGACGGTGCCATACCGTAGGGGCGGGGCTTGCCCCCGCCCTGGAAGCCATTTGAACCAGGGCGGGGGCAAGCCCCGCCCCTACGGCATCGAGCAAAATAAGGTATTGGTAACATAGCTGTAATCGATAGTACTCTCGTCTCGTTCTATCTATAACGTGACTTTAGTGGGTAGTAGCCCGTTCTGAATATTGGAATGAAACACCCCTGTTTGAAACCTTGGAGAATGTTTGGAGAATTGAATGACACAAAGTAATCTGAAAGAAGTTTCTGTAGCATCGAACCTGTATAAACAGCCTCTGGTAGTTCTTGATCCTGATGTAGAGGACATACAGCCTGTAAAGAGCATACGTACATATCGTCCCACCCCCTGGACACTTATCAATCGCGTATTGGATATTGTTGACTCTACAACAGGTGGTCGTGCCGGGCAGGTTCAAAGGTTCTTCAGCTTCGTTTTTATTGGTGGCATGGCGTCCCTCGTCAATCTTGGCGTCTTATACGTGGTTTACTACCATGTCAACATGCCAGTTTCTAGCCACATACACTATGTAACAGCTTTCTTGCTTGCATCTGAAATTTCTATCCTGGCCAATTTTATTCCTAACGACTACTTTACGTTTAGATATCTGCCGGGCCATAAGCGTTCCTGGACCGCGCGTTGCTTGCGTTACCATATGACATCTGCCAGTGGAACATTGCTCACATTCCTGATCAACTTTGCATTAAGCTACGGACTGCATATATCGCCCGTTCTGGCACAGGTAGCTGCTCTGATAATCGTTCTCTTCTACAATTTCACACTGCATCACCTGTTCACCTATCGTCATGTAAAAACTGCTGCAGCCCACTAGTTCTGTTGCTGGCTAGAGATAGCCGAAGCGAATAAATAAATTAAAAAATTTGTGCAAAAAAAGTAAGCGCTCTCTCTATCAGTGAGAGCGCTTTTATGCCGCCCCTTGAGTAGAACATCCAGGTGCTCCATCTGCGCGTTGTTGGCTGTTGGAGCCAGACGCAACAGGATGGCAAGAGAGGAAATCTCGGACCAGACTGCATCTTCATCTCATCGTCAGGAGGAGGGAAAAGTGTCGGCTCATCCGACACTTTTCCCGAGTCATGCACCACGCTTCTGGACGTGATCTCGCGTCGCCGTCTCGATGAGCTTCACCACGTCATCGGGGTGCGAGACCATCGCCACGTGGTTCGTCGGGACTTCAACGGTGGTGGCACCCATGCGCCTGGCGAACAGACGCTCGGCATCCGGCGGGATCGCCTGGTCGCCATCGGCGACCAGGAACCAGGACGGCAGCGATTTCCAGGCCGGAACACCCATCACGTCCTGGAGGGCGGTCGCCGACAAAGGCTGCTGCACCGCGCACATGACCTTTGCCTTCACCGGATCAACGTCAGCGGCGAAGTGGTTCACGAAGTCGTCCTCTGGCAACCAGGCGAAGCCCTGCTTGTCGATGATGAGGTGCGCCAGTGCCGGGGTCACAGGTCCCTGCGAGAGCAGCGCGCCGATGGATTCGCCCTCGTCCAGTCCGAAGGCCGCGATGTAGACCAGACCGACGACGCCCGGAGCGTCTGTGCCAAGCGCGGTAATGATCTGGCCGCCGTAGGAGTGGCCAGCGACGATAGTCGGGCCGTTCTGCAGGGCCAGCACCTGGCGCAGCCGGGCGACGTTATCGGCCAGCGCCGTCATCGGAAACTGGGGTGCGGTGACGTGGTAGCCGTCGGCCTGCAGGCGCTCGATGACGGCGCTCCAACTGGAGCCGTCGGCCCAGGCACCATGCACCAACACGATATTGGGGAGCATATTCACGCGCTTCACTTCCTTCCTGCATCGATGATTCCTGATCCTGGCATTGGTTTCTCAACCTTCTTCTTTCACTCTGCCTGGTCTTCCAGGGTGCAGGAGCGGCAGAACTTGAGCACTTTCTTCCGGGATCAATCATTTTTTTGTCGAAAGAGATCCAGCAAAAGTATACCGTATTTTGAGGAGAGACACAACCCTGTGAAGCATAGGTTGGTTCTCCCGCTTCCTCGCCGAAGAAGTCGAAAGGATGAACTTTTACCAAAGGTGAGACGTGGCTTGCCAAACTTGAAGCTCCTCGGTCCATTTTTTATGGCAAAGGGTAGCATCCAGACGGATGGCATCCAGACGGGTGGATGCTCCCAGGGAAGAGGACCCCGAGGAGAGCCACCACCAGGGGCGGCAGCAGCACCAGCAGCAGCATTCCGATCAGGACCAGCCTGGCCTGAGGGTGGCCAAAATTCATGGTCCACCCCAGGCCGAAGCGCTTAGGGACAAACACCGCAGGATCGTCGGGATTGTTGTAAAAGATGCCTCCATACCAGTACCGATCATCATCGCGGAAAACGGCGTCGGTGCGCCCGCGATCAGCGGATGTGCTCGTTTTTGTCCGGGAACGCTGAGGATGCCAGAACAGGACGAGGACGAGGGCAATCAGGAGTCCGCACATCAGCGAGAGAAAGAGCCACACGTTCATAGATGTTTCCTCCTTCAAGGTAGAGCGACATTGAGAGTAAGACGTTTCACCAGGGGAAACGGATACCTCTGGCCGTTCCCAAATTACGAGAAAGTTCAGCTATTTTGATATAAGCCTGAAATTTGCAAGAGCTTGTAGAGGCATTTTACCCATATGTCCCATTCGCGAGGCAGCGAGCGTGGCAGGACCACCACTTCGTGCCTCGCGAGACTCTCTCAATATGTTTCGATCGGGGGCGAGAATCTGCTCTCTGAGTCGGGTTGGGGCAAGCCCGACCCCATAAGCGTCAAGCGACGGAGGCAGAAACATGCGATGAGATGGCTCCCAGGGCGACCGCAAGGGTCAAGCGCCCCTACAAAGACCCGTTGGGCCCCAGCAACCCGCCGTTCTCTTTGTAGGGGCCGACCCTTGCGGTCGCCCTGACAATGACCCACATTTTTTGAGGTCATCTATATGAAGCCACATGGCAAGCGGATACAAATTCTAGCCCATTGCACGGCTCAGTTATAACTGATCCTTGCTAATCCCCTCCAGAGGCGACACGAGAGCATACATCAAAATTGTGGGTAATTGTCAGGCGGTCGCCCTGGGAGCGGCTCGACGGAACAATGCCCTCTACTGTGAGCGGCTTGACAGAACAAACTCAACCATTGTTACCTTGACGCTAATGGGTTGGGGCAAGCCCGACCCCTATGAGAACGCGTTCTACGCCCAGCGCACAAGTCCCAATTCGTACTTCTCGCTCAGTCCCGGATGAGATGGAACGACTCGCACGTTATAAGCGATGCTGCCACTCTCAGGCGGTTGCAAACGCAGATCGTAGTGATACGAGCCGTCGAGTTCGCGCCTGGCGAAGCTCATTGGTACAGTGTGCTGGGCCAGGGCGAGTTCGTCGTGGATCTCGCCATAAACCAGTTCGACGCTGATATCCTCCGGCTGCAGCTCGCTCATACGGACCCATGCGCGTACATCGATGCCTTCGCCCAGGCTGAGCTGACCCTCGCGCTTGCCGTCGATATACAGTTCCAGACTATTCCAGCCGTGCCGGATGTGCTCTTTCCAGTCTGCCAGGATGCGAGCTGCTTCATAGTGATTTTGCTCGATCTTCATACCGTGCTGGATCTCGGGCACATAGAAGCGCGTGGTGTACTCTTTGATCATACGTCGCATGCTGAACTGTGGAGTACAGGTGCGAATGGCTTCTTTCATATAGCTTGTCCAGCCGTGTGGAACGTCATCACTGCCACGATCGAAGAAGGTAGGAATAATTTCCTCTTCAAGCAAACGATAGAGGGACAGGCTATCTGCTTCGGCCTGAATCTCTTGATCATGGTACTCGCGCTCCTCACCAATGGCCCAGCCGTTTTTGCCGTTGTAGCCCTCGGCCCACCAGCCATCGAGGATACTGCAATTAGGCTGTCCATTGAGTGCAGCCTTCTGACCGCTGGTACCGCTGGCCTCGTAGGGACGGATCGGATTATTGAGCCAGACATCGGTGCCGGAGACCAGGTAACGCGCCATGTCAATATCGTAGTTTTCCAGGAAGATGACCTTGCCGCGTAGAGCGTCGCTGCGTGAAGCATGGTAGATCTGCTGGATCAGCGACTTGCCTGGTTCATCGGCTGGATGTGCTTTACCAGCAAAGATGATCTGTACGGGACGCTCAGGATCGTTCAGCAGCCGTTTAAGCCGTTCGAGGTCGCGGAAGATGAGCGCGGCACGCTTGTAGGTTGCGAAGCGGCGCGCAAAACCAATGATCAGGGCATTGGGATTGAGCATATGCTCGATCTCTGTGATCTGAGTCGAGCCTTCGCCCAGGCGCATGTGCTGGTCCCGTAAGCGACGACGTGAATAGTCGATCAGCGCCTCTTTACAGATCGTATGCGTCTTCCACAGTTCTTCATCTGGAATATTGCTGATGCGTCGATCCCAGAACTCCTGGTCGTCCACATAGTAACCCCAATCTTTATCGAGGTAGCGTCCAAACAGTTCGTTCATCTCCTGTGCGATCCAGGAGAAGGTATGCACGCCATTGGTGACGTACTCGATCGGTACCTCATCTCCTTCGACACCTGGCCACAGGAATTGCCACATCTTGCGCGAAACGGCACCATGCAGCTTACTGACGCCATTATGTTGCCCGGTGAGTCTGAGCGCCAGCACGGTCATACCATACGTGGGGCCCCAGCCGTGATCTTCGCGTGCAACATCCAGAAACTGCTCGCGTGTCAGGCCCAGTTCGCCCCAATATGAACCGAAGAACTTGTCGATCAGATCGTAGTTGAACGTATCGTTGCCAGCCGGCACTGGTGTGTGCGTCGTAAAGAGCGAATTGGAGGCAACCGCTTCCCAGGCTTCGTTAAAGCTCAGGCCAGCAGCAACCAGCTCGCGAGCGCGTTCCAGGTTCAGGAATGCTGCGTGGCCCTCGTTAAGGTGCCATGCGGAAGGTGAGACGCCAAGCGCACGCAGAGCACGTACACCGCCGATGCCAAGCACAATCTCTTGTGAAATACGGATCTCACGATCTCCGCCATAAAGACGGGCCGAGAGTTCGCGATCGTTAGGAGCATTGGGAGCCACATCAGTATCCATCAAATATAAGGGGATACGACCGACCATTAACTTCCAGACCTTGGCATAGATGCGTCGTCCGGGCAGATCGACGCTGATCACAACCTCGTTGCCATCGGGACCGATAGCTGGAGTTGCTGGAGCCTCAGAAAAATGCAGCTTGTCATACGAGGCTTCTTGCAAGCCATCCCGTGTGACGCGTTGGTGAAAATAGCCCTGTGGATACAGGAATCCAACGCCCACAAAGGGGAGGCCAAGATCGCTTGCTTCCTTACAATGATCGCCAGACAGGATACCCAGACCTCCGGAATAAATAGGGAGGGACTCGTGGATGCCAAACTCTGCCGAGAAATAAGCGATGGTCTTGTCGGCGAGTTCTGGATAATTGAGCGTAAACCAGGTCTCATCGGGACGCGGATGCATGTAATGATCAAAATCGCGGATGACGCTGTCGTACTGGCTCAGGTATTCCGAATTCTCCGCGGCCTTCTCAAGCAACTGAGGTTGCATCTCGCTGAGAAAGCGCACAGGATTATGTCCAACCTGTTCCCACAGATCGGGATTGAGAGCGCTATAAAGGGCACGCGCTTCAGGGTGCCAGCTCCACCATAGGTTGTATGCCAGCTCATATAGACGATTAATGCGCGTTGGCATGATAGGAAAGACCGTAATGCGGCCATAGACTTTCACAGTGCCAAAATCCTTTCTTCTCCTCCAGGGTGTTTAAAGAACAACTTCCATGTGATGGCACAGGCACCAACCATCGTTCAAGATACAAGGGATGCTCGTGTGAAGGGCCGTTCCATCGATAAGTGACAATATCGTGTACTCTCCAGTACCAAAAATATTGCTTTAAAACTTACAATCAACCTTATCAGTATATCCCTTCCAGGAAAACAAGGTCAATGCGAGAAGGCGAAATTTGCCGTGTGCTTCAAACGTCCCGTAGCGGCGTGCCTTGCGTGCGCCGAGTGGCCCTTGAGCGATTCGGCGCACGCAAGGCACGCCGCTACGGGTCAACATGAGCGGCAACTGCCGAAGAGTGGTAGAGATGGAAAGGAGTGGGCGGCAAGTTCCGTATTCCGACTGCTAACAGGCGATATTCTACGCTTCACGTCAGGCAGTCGGAAAGGAAATCCTTATCCTCAATTTGAAAGCAGGTGGTCCTTGCCGCAGTTCTAAGAAATTGTCGCGTTATGGGTATAAAAATCGAGTATAGGGATCAGTTATCGTTGATCTTAATCCATCCATGCCGCAATGCATGAACGACAGCCGCAGTACGATCATTAACCGATAGTTTCTTCAGGATAGAAGTAATGTGATTTTTCACCGTCTGATCGCTAATCTTCAGAGACTTGGCAATTTCCTTATTGCTATTCCCACGTGCGATGTAGTCCAGTATCTCCACTTCTCGGCTAGAGAGTGGCGAATAGAGATCTTTGGCTCCCCCATCTTCCTCCTCAACCGTCAACTCACGGAATGACTTGAGCACACGGCTAGCAAGCTGCGGCTTAGATAGCACATCATCGTTAATGAGGTACTCCCCATGGCTTACTTTACGTACAGCATCGGTCAGTGCTTCAGGGGTGATGTTGCGTGAATAGTACGCGGCAGCGCCAACCTTGATAGATTGAAATAAGCGCTCTTCATCCTCTGAAGGTGTGAGGATAATAATCGCCATACGCGGCGCAAGGTGGCGCGTCTGACGAGCGATTTCGAGCGGATCTGAGGAAGTAAGTCCTGCGTCGATGAGGGCCACATCAGGGCTGGTTGTGCGAGCGATCTCAAACACGTCACCTGCATCAGTTGATTCACCAACAATTACGCAGTCACCCATTCGTTCCAGGGTAGCACGGATACCCTCGCGAAATAGAGGTTGTTCATCGATAATGATGACACGTATCGTTTCCATGTAATCCCTTCGTAGAAGAGCAGACAGCATGGAGGGACCACCACTACGCTGCCAACACTCTTTTCTGTCTATTCCAACACGTCCAAAAAAGTGATCGCCCCTCATGGTACAGGGGAGAATTGTACACCTTATGATTGTTGCACCATTATACACATAAAACGTGCACTGGACAATTGGTAACAAGATGAATTTCCCACGTTATGCAAAGGTATCAGAAGAAGAAGCTTTGCTGGACATGGCTGCTAACCTGAGAAATAAATACGCCAGGAGTTGCCTGGCTCTGGTGCTAATGCACAAAAACAACTCCTGACTATCTCTTAGATACGCTCCAGTCTGCGCAGTGTGGAGTTAATGGCGACGCGCAGACAGTCGATCACTCCTTTGCCTGTTACGGCAACGCCTTCATAACTCGGAACACGGTAGGGGTTGAGGTACTTTTCTAGCACAGATACAGGGAGCACCTCCTGTAAATCGCGCTTGTTCCATTGCATGACCAGCGGAAAATCTGCCACATCTTTATTCATACGGCGCAGTTGTTCCTGGAGTTCGTTCCAGCACTCGATATTCTCTTGTAACTTGCTCGCCTGTGAATCGGCAACAAAGATGACACAGTCAGCGCCTTTGAGAACCGAAATACGCGTCTGTTGATAAAGAATCTGCCCAGGCACTGTATAGAGTTGGAAACGAATCTGAAATCCGTGGACCTTTCCCAGCTCAAGTGGCAGCAGGTCAAAATACAACGTACGCTCGGTCTCGGTGTCGATAGAGACCATATCACCGACATCCTGTGGATTCACTGCCTGGTGTATGTAATGGAGATTGGTTGTTTTACCACAGAGACCAATCCCATAATAGACGATCTTGCAGTTGATCTCTCTTTTCGCCATATTGATCAGGGACATATATTCTCCTGCCCACTCATAAGTGCTCGTCCTTCCCGCAGCTTTCGCCAGGGGTACCTGACTCTCCCAACTATCGAGTAGCCGTATATGCTACTGTTTCGGGGACAGTATACATGATATTGTCAAAGTTGCCAACGGAGGCGGCTTACCTGAATAACGGACCCTGTCTCCGCTAGATGCCTCATCTTGTTACTTCCACTATTGTATCCGCTACTGTAGGCACATCTGCCAAAAATAACTGTCTATATGGGAGTTTTGGGGGATATGGAAGGGAAATTTATGCGTAAAACCACAACAACTCCTTCGCTACAACCTGGCAGTAAATGTCTCCATCTTCACATATTGTTTTAATACTACTGCATCTATTTGGGCAGAGGTAATATTTTTCGCTGTTTATAGCCAATATTGGCTATGTTTCATTCTGTATCAAAAAGCATCAATGTATACCGTGCTATTATACCCATATTCCACATTTCATTTACGCGGAGACATCATGTCTTCGTGCTTGTTCCTGTGCACAGTGAGATATATCCACGGAGGTTGAATGTCCGGTGAAAACCCTGCTGTCCGCTGGAATGGGGCGGAGGTTGAAGCGTCCCGTAGAGGCGTGCCTTGCGTGCGCCGGTGAAAACTCTGCTGTCTGCTGGAATGGGTGTGGAGCATCTGCTTGCAGGGAGCTGCAAGTTTACTTTGAAAGAAAGAGGATACATTGCAAACACATCAGTACATTTGGAAGTACTTACAACAACATCGAGGAGGACGTTTCGTAGTCAAGATTGGCCTGGGCGTGGTGGTAGCACTTGCGTTCTTTGCTGCAACATTTGGTATGGGTGCACAGGAGGCGCACGCACAAGTTCATATTGAAGGATCGATTAGCGCACCTGTCTCTTCTGCTCCAGTACAGAGCAGCGTATCTGTGTCATACAGCGCGGCTGCGCCAGCCGCCCCACAGGGTAGCAGTGTTGCGACAATAATCAGCCAGGTGTTTGGGTCATATGCGGCCACCGCCACCGCAATTGCGAGGTGTGAGTCTGGTCTGAATCCCGGGGTCACCAATCCATATAGTGGCGCAGCAGGCGTGTTCCAGATCATGCCTGGCACATGGGTGGGCACTTCGTGGGCAGGATACTCTCCATATAACGCGTGGGCAAATATCAACGCGGCGTACCAGATCTTTGTGCGAGATGGATATAGCTGGCGCGAGTGGGTGTGTTAAGGAAGTTCTGGTGAGTCGCCTATTGTGATCCTTCAGAAGATCCGTAGAGGCGTGCCTTGCGTGCGCCGCGTCACCCGTGAGCCATCTCGTTGAGCGTCGGGCAAGCCTACGCTCGCGACGCGGCACACGCAAGGCATGCCTCTACGGCGACGTTTCGGTCGCGCTGGAAGCCGTCGTAAATAGTTGCTTTTTAGGGCTGCTAATGCTAGGATAGCAAAGGAGAAGATCGCAAACCATTGTGAAACTACTGGCAAATGCAAGCTTAATAATAAAAAGGTGAGGCTGCAAGTTATGACTACAACTACTTATATAGCTGTTGATACAGAGTTCGAGGTCGTCATCGGTCTTGAGGTGCATTCGCAACTGCTGACGAAGAGTAAGATGTTTTGTCCGTGTAGCACCGGATATGCGAATGCTGCACCAAATACTCATGTATGCCCCATATGTATGGGCATGCCGGGCGTCATGCCAGTGATCAACGAAGAGGCTGTACGCTACACCATTATGACGGCTCTTGCCCTCAATTGTATTATTCCCGAATATTCGAAGTTTGACCGCAAAAACTATCCCTATCCAGATCTGATGAAGGGCTATCAAATCTCGCAATATGATATTCCATTGAGTAAAGATGGCTATCTCACTGTTGATCTGCATGGGCAGGAGCGCCGTATTGGTATTACGCGTGTGCACCTGGAAGAAGATACGGCACGCCTTTTACATCATACTGGCTATAGTTTGATTGATATAAACCGCTCCGGTACGCCGCTGATGGAGATTGTGAGCGAGCCTGATATACGCAGTCCTGAAGAGGCGCGGCTCTACATGCAAAAGTTGCGTGAGATCCTGGTCTATCTGGGTGTATCCTCTGGCCGTATGGAAGAGGGGAGCCTGCGTTGCGATGCCAATATCTCGGTTCGCCCCTATGGACAACAGAAACTGGGCGTGAAGACCGAAATTAAGAATATGAACAGTTTCCGTTCAGTGGAGCGTGCGCTCGAATACGAGGCCCGCCGCCAGATAGCCATTCTGCGCGAAGGTAGAACGATCCATCAAGAGACGCGCGGCTGGGTTGAGACGCGTGGCGTAACAGTCGGGCAACGCAGCAAGGAGCAGGCACACGACTACCGCTACTTTCCCGAGCCGGATCTACCGCCCTTGTTGATCAGTCGCGCCTATGTAGAAGAGACCCGCTCCAGTTTGCCCGAATTGCCTGATGCTCGCCGCATTCGCTACAAGACAGAGTTCGGACTATCCGAGCAAGATGCGAATGTGATGACTGAGGAGAAAGCGCTCGGTGACTACTTTGAGCGCGTCATGGCAATCTCAAAGGTGAGTGACCGCAATGCCAGGGCTAAATCCGCCAGCAACTGGTTGCTCAGTGAAGTGGTGCGCTTGCTCAAGGCAAAATCCATTGCCGTTCAGGACAGTCCTCTGCCTCCGGAGGCGCTGGCGAACCTGCTCGATCTGCTCGATAAGGAGCGCATTACCGGCAAGCAAGCTAAAGAGGTACTGGATGAAGCCTTTGCCTCAGGCGAGATGCCGGAAGCCATCGTTACCAGAAAAGGTATCAAGCCTCCAATCAGTGATCAGAGTGCGCTCGAAGGCATCATAGATGAGGTAGTAGCGAACAATCCTAAATCTGTAATTGACTATCGTAATGGTAAGGCCAATGCTGTACAATTCCTGGTTGGCCAGGTAATGAAGCGAACTCGCGGCCAGGCCAGACCTGATCTTGTGCAAACATTGTTGAGAAAGAAACTGGACGAGGCTCCAGCATAGTTGCCGGAGTGCTCGACCACAAAGAAGGAGCATGCAGGCTATGCACAACGAAGTGACGTCTGCCACATTTAACCCCTATCATATGGCGGTACAACAATTCGAGTTGGCTGCCGAGAAGCTTGGTCTCTCCGAAGATATGCGAGAGATTTTGCGTAAGCCCAAACGTGAACTTATAGTGAATTTTCCGGTGCGCCTGGATAGTGGACGTATCCAGACCTTTACAGGCTATCGCGTTCAACATAATGTGAATCGCGGCCCGGCGAAGGGTGGTATCCGCTACGGTCCCGATGTGACGCTAGATGAAGTCAAAGCCCTGGCAATGTGGATGACGTGGAAGTGTGCTGTGGTTGGCATTCCGTTTGGAGGTGCCAAGGGCGGAGTACTCTGCGATCCTAAGAAGATGACTTCTGCGGAATTGGAGCGCATGACACGTCGCTATGCAACGGAAATATCCATTGTCATCGGACCCCATAGCGACATTCCTGCTCCCGATGTCAATACAAATCCTCAGGTTATGGCCTGGATCATGGATACCTTTTCCATGCACGAGGGCTTCTCTATCCCCGCCGTAGTGACCGGGAAACCCCTGTCTATTGGCGGGAGTGAGGGTCGTAATGATGCCACGGCTAGAGGGGTGCTTGTTGTGACGAAACAGGCGGCAAAGCGTATAGGCATGCCCTTGAGAGGTGCACGTGTCAGCATCCAGGGTTATGGCAATGCTGGGGGTATCGCCGCGCGCCTTTTCCATAATGAAGGATGTAGAATCGTTGCCGTGAGCGATACACGTGGTGCCATCTATAACGAATCTGGACTTGATCCCGCGTCTGTCCTGCGTCACAAGCAGGAGACCGGTACGGTGATGGGGTTTCCACGTGCCCATCCTTTACGTGTCTCAGATGTACTTGAAGTGCCCTGTGATATACTGATCCCTGCCGCGGTCGAGGGTGTAATTACTACGGCAAATGCCGAACGTGTGCAGGCCCGTATCATTGCCGAAGCCGCGAACGGCCCTACTACACCCGAAGCGGACAAGATCCTTTTTGAACGGGATCACCTGGTCATTCCAGACATCCTGGCGAACGCTGGCGGTGTTACGGTCAGCTACTTCGAATGGGTACAGGACCTGCAAAGCTTTTTCTGGGGAGTAGAGGAGATCACCAGAAAGCTGGAGGTGATCATGAATCGAGCCTTTGACGCGGTCGCTGAACTTGCCGATAAGTATCATTGCGAGCTACGCCTGGCTGCTAACATGTTGGCCATCTCGCGTGTCGCGGAAGCAACTCAAATTCGCGGCATCTATCCTTAATGTCGAATGCCATATAAAAAATGAAACAGCATTTTAATGATAGAGACGCGATTTCCTGCCAGGAAATCGCGTCTCTATCATTAAAATGCTGTTTCTAATATCCACGTCGTGGTTCGCGCCGACCAGGGGCCTTCTTGGGAGGCAGCTTTGGTCGCACAGGTTTATTTCTCTTACGACTGCGGGCCCCGCCCCAACCGATGTCGTCATCATCTTCCTCCTCTTCCTCCTCCTCATCGAAGAGGTCGTCTTCTTCCTCTTTCTCCTCCTCTTCTTCTTCGGCTGGTCCCAGGTCCATGTCTGGAATATCCGTGTCGTCTACCACTGCGTCCTGCATATCCAGTTCATCAACAGTGTCTGTCGCCAGGTCGATCTCTTCCTCCTCGGGCTCGATGAACTCTTCTGGCGTGATCAGTGGCTCTGCTACAGGGTGAACAATTCTTTCTGAGCGCCCATCAGCGGCTACACGAGAATCACTGCTATCCTCCATGATGCTGCGTCCGCCTCTATGCAGTGGGGGAGCCGGTTCAGGCGTCTCTAACTCTGCTGCTTCATCCTCGGGCCTGGGAGCGCCAATGATTCGGCGTCCTGCTGCCACATCCAACCAGAACTGCGAATAGTAATGTGGGCGCTCTGAATCTTTTTCGCTGTCTTTTCTTGTCATTTTACTACGACACCACCCCCTGGCCACCTGGACCATGGGGAGAAAGTGTCGCCTCTCCTTTCATCCTGGACGCTATTTCGGCGTCGTCTCGTTATTCTATACCTCACAGATGCAGTCCATGCACCTTCCACATAACGAATAATTCTACGTTTACAAACCCAGGGTATGTAACGATACCGATGGGAAAGGTCTACCAGTTCATAATAAGAAGAAAGCGAAACGCTGTCAAGGGACATTCTAACGCTATGTATCAGCCTGGGAAGCCAGCCGAAGCCTTGTCAAGACCCTAAGTGCATGAATTTTTGGATCAGACGTTTGCCAGCTTGTCATAACGCTCCTATAATAAGGGGAAGATGTTTTACACCAGACCCTTTCTCCTATCTTTGAGCATCTTCATTACAGGAGTGCTATGAACTCTCTCATCGGTATTCTCTGGTTTCTGAAATTGATGCGCGAAAGGGGCCAGAGTGTAGTATTGGAGGAAACCTTTGACAAGGATTCTTGATGGTATTAATAGTCCAGAGCAGCTACGTGCCCTGACGATTCCGCAAATGGAACAGTTGGCGCAGGAGATTCGCCGTGAGATTATTGAAAAAGTCTCAGTGAGGGGTGGACATCTGGCACCCAACCTGGGTGTAGTCGAATTGACCATGGCCTTACATTATGTTTTTAATACGCCCGAAGATCAGCTTGTGTGGGATATCGGTCACCAGGCGTATGTTCATAAACTTCTCACAGGTCGTCGCGAGCGTTTTCACACTATTCGTCAGTTTGGCGGTCTCTCCGGTTATCTGCGCCGTGACGAGAGCCTGTATGATGTCTTTGGTGCCAGCCATGCCAGCACCTCTATCTCCGCCGCCCTCGGTATTGCTGCGGCACGTGATCTGCAAGGCAAGAACTTCAAGGTCGTTGCGATCATTGGCGATGGAGCTTTGACCGGCGGAATGGCGCTGGAGGCTATCAATAATGCGGGTAGCTTAAAGAAAAATCTGATCATTGTTCTAAATGATAATGATAAATCTATCTCTGATAATGTAGGGGCGCTGCACCACTATCTGGGCAATGTACGCCGCATGGAGACTTCGCCCAGCTACCGTCGTCTGCGTGAGATGGCAAAAGGTTCGATTGAGCGCCTGCCTGTCGTGGGAGATATGGCCCGTGAAGCTGCTGGACGAGCCGAAACAAGTTTCAAGCAGTTCGTCATGCATAGTAAGACCGGAGCAATCTTTGAGGAGCTTGGCCTTAAATTCTTCGGACCATTCGATGGCCACAATATTCCGGTCATGCTAGATGTATTCGAAAATGTCAAGAAGATCGAAGGCCCGGTTATTGTCCAGTTTGTAACCAAAAAGGGTAAGGGATGGGACATTGCGGAAGACGACTCGACCAAGTGGCATGGTCCTGGCGCCTTCGACTACGTTACCGGAACCATCAAAAAGAATGCAGGTGATCCGCCTACCTATACTGAAGTGTTTGCCAACACCCTTGTCTCGATCGCTGAGAAGGATACCTTTATGCAGAGAGCCTTCGACCAGCTCGTGCACGATATCTGCGTACAGAATCTTCACGTCGTCTTTGCCCTGGATCGTGCGGGTATCGTCGGAGAAGATGGTCAGACCCAGCACGGCGTCTTTGACATCGCCTTCATGCGTCCCATCCCCAACATGAAGCTCATGGCACCTAAGGACGAGGAAGAGCTGCGCCACATGCTCTACACCGCCATCTACATGGACGGTCCCGTAGGCCTGCGCTACCCACGCGGCAAAGGCGTTGGTGCCCCTCTGAGCAATGAACTGCACAAACTGGAGATCGGTAAAGCCGAACTGCTCAGTCCAGCAGCACTTGATGAAGCCATGCACATGGATTGCGCCATCCTTGCCTACGGTTCAACCGTCGCCCAGGCCGAAGTCGCAGCACGTGAACTTGCCGAAGAAGGCATCCATGCAGCCGTCGTCAACGCTCGTTGGGCCAAACCGCTCGACGAAGACATGATCCTCAAGCTGGCGAAAGGCACGCGCCGCCTCATCACCATCGAAGACCACGTCATCGCAGGCGGCTTCGGCAGCGCCGTCCTGGAACTTTTAGAGCGTCACAGCATCAAAAATATCGACACGCGCCTCATCGGTCTACCCGACAAATTCGTCGAACACGGTGCGCCAACCATCCTGAAGGAACTATACGGCCTCTCTTCCGCCCATATCAAAGAAGTCGCACGCGACCTCATAGGTACCCGCAATAGTACCATTGTGTAATTATGTAAGGGATTTCGCGAGGCCGCGAATGTGAGCATACATCACTGCGTGCCTCGCGAACTATCCGCGCCAGACCCGCTCCTCAAGCCCTTATAGAAAACCAATACATACCCGCCTGCGGAAGAAGTGGTGTTTGTCGTCTAAGCTCAGCCGCGAGGGACGCAGTGATGACTTCTCTGAGCATCGTCCCTCGCAGCACTCCACAAGCGGCTGGAAGCCAAAACTGGTCATAAAAGCTCTTCTTTATTCCCCTAAAATAGCCTCTTTTTCGGAGTCCTTCGCAAACGCTTGCATAAAACGGCTTCCTGTGCTATAGTAGGAGGGTAGCAGGCTAAATGGCCTGTGGAGCCCGTTGGGGATTGAGACGAATGCCAGGACGCAGCAGGTTGCTTTGACTGGCGATC
>WNGD01002907.1_pt1 | contig 17705 bp, 20 predicted proteins | sample 5400671 | NCBI WGS metagenome assembly WNGD01 (sample SAMN13153369, study PRJNA577476) | soil metagenome | isolation source: 40 cm soil or saprolite under grassland replicate 2 | place: USA:California | collected 2016-06-15
CTCGGCGCGCGCGGAGCACTCCACCCACCGCCGCCGCCGCCCCCGCCCCCGCCCCCCGCGCGCCGCTCGGGCTCACGCACCGTCGGCGTAGAGCGGTCGCCGCGATCGCGCGCCGGGAATGCGACACGGTCGCCGCCGTCACGGCGCATCGCATCGCGCTCGCGCACCGGCGTCGTGTCGGGACGCCGCCGCGTGGCCAGCGCGCCATCGGGGACGCGGAACCTCGGGCCTACGCCGCCCACCGACGCGTTTGTGCCGGACCGGTCCCTGAAGGGCATCTGGAAGCTGGTGCCCGTGCGCACTCGGTTGATAAAGAGGTTGCGTGAACGGTTGTGGAACGCGTACCCACCGCCGAAGTACGACCGATACCCGTAGCCATAGCCGAAGCTGTACCCGAAAAAGCCGTAGCCGTAGGGCCGGTAGAAGATCGGATCATAGCACAGGAACGGATCGTAAAAGAACGGATCGTAGCAGGTGCTGTAGAGGGCCCCGTAGCGATAGCGGTACGGCGAGCCCCAGCCGTAGCCGAAGCTCACGGCCGTGTAGTGGGGATAGTACGAGTCATAGTACGCCCGCGCCGACGTCACCGCGTAGGTGACGGCGTCGTAGTCGAAGCGCCCCTCTGTGGTCATGCGCTGCACCATGTCGAGCAACGCCGCTTCCTTGTCGTCCCCGGCCTGGCGCGCGTCGAGCACGCGATAGTCCCAGTGGTCGCCGCGCACGAACTCGTCGAACTTGAACGGCGCGGTGGACCGGGCGGCGAGCACCAGCCCCGAGCCTTCGCGATCGTCCACGAAGAACGCTTCGCGATCGCCCCGGCCGCGCACTTCGATGGTCTCGTGGCCGCGCACGAAGTTGTCGTTCGACGGGTCGAGCGGGAACAACACCCGCACCCGGCCCTCGGCGTCGGCGCGGAGCACGAGCAGATAGCCGTCGTCGGCAAACTTTACGTTGACTCGGGCCTTGTCGCCGCGCTGGAAATAGTTGTCGTGATTGAGCCAGACCTTGACCGGTGGATCATCGGTCGCGGAAACGACGAGCGAGAGCAGCAGTGGGAGCATCATGGGGCTATCCTCTATATAGCTAGCCCAGTTAACGGGTCAAGAACCATGCCGGTTCCAGATCGACCGTCCGCGCCCCGAAGTTGTTAATCCCCGCCCCGCTGTGACCCCTGTGGGAGACAGGCGTTGTCTCCTAGGGAGACGCCTCCTTCCCGGCGTCCGGCACGAACAGGCTTTGGCCGAAGCGGCTCTTGCCGTATTCTCCGATCAGCCGTTGGGTCTCGGGAGCCACCAGAAAGTCGGCGAGCGCCCGACCGCCGGCGACATTGATGCGAGAAGCGTTCCTGGGGTTGAGCTCCAGTACGTGGTACACGTTGTACAAGAGCGAATCGCCCTCGACCATCGGGACGAGCTGCAGCTTGTCGCGCCACGTCAGATACGTGGCCCGGTCGGTGAGGGTGTAGGCGTGCTTCTCGTCGGCGAGCTGGAGCGTCGCGCCCATCCCCTGCCCCGATTCGATGTACCAGTCGTTTCGAGGGATGCTCGAGAAACCCGCGCGCTTCCAGAACAGCTGCTCGCGCTGGTGCGTCCCGGATTGATCGCCGCGCGATACGAAGGGGGCGCGCCGCTCGGCGATCCGCCGCACCGCCGCGACCGGGTCGCTCAAGCCCCGCAGCCCCGCCGGGTCGCCCGCCGGGCCGACGATGAGGAACTCGTTGTGCATTACCGGGCGGCGGCGCACGAAGTAGCCCGAATCGACGAGCGCGCGCTCCGCCTCCGGCGCGTGCGACAGCACCAGGTCCGCGTCCCCGCGCCGGCCCATCGCGAGCGCCTGCCCGCTGCCCACGGCGATCACCTTGACGGTGTAGCGGGTTTGCCGCTCGAACACCGGCAACAGCGAGTCGAGCAGCCCGGCGTCGCGAGTTGAGGTGGTCGTGGCGAGGATGACGTCGCGCGATTGGGCGGCAAGAGGCGCCAACGGGCGGCAAGGGGCGGCAAATAGAGCAGCGGCGAGGGCGAACGTCGTTACGCCCTGCCGCCCTCTGCCGCCTTCTGCCGCCTTCTGCCGCCCTTTCATCACCACCGCACCTGCATCTGCACCACGGCACGGTCGTTCTTCACCTGGATCGCTTGTTCACGAAATAGCTCGTAGTCGGCCATCATCTTGAACGCGTCGCCCCGCACGAAGTACTGCAGGCCCAGCAGATATCCCGTGGAGCGGTCGCTGGCGACGCGATCGCTCGGATCGAATTGCTCGACGCGCCCGACCAGCTCGACCCGCTGTGGCAGCACGTCGTAGCCGGCGAGGGCGTACCAGCCCTTCGTGTGAGTCCCGGTCCGCCGATTGTGCTCGTCGATGTACTCGGCGCGCGCCGTCCAGCGTACCGCCCGGTAGATGCCCTGCGCGTTCACCGCCGCGCTGTCGCTGTAGCCTTCGAACGCTCCTCCCACGTCGAGGCCCTTGACGGGTGTAACCACGGCGCGGGCGAAGTACGCCATGCGGTTGTCCGGGTTGCTGGCCCGATTCGGGCCCTCACCGTTCACCACGGCGCCCTGCAGCACCACGCGGTCGGGGAGGCGCCACTCCGCCTGGACCCCGATGTCCCGTTTCGCCGCGTTGACGATGCGAGAGCGCTCGGTGGTCTCGAGGATCGTCGAGCCGAGCAGCGACTCGAGGGAGAACGGGACGCGGAACTGCCCCACGGTCCCGCCCCACGCGCCGTGCGTCAGCTTGATCCAGAGGTCGGTGGCGGAGAGGGTGAGCGGCGAGGTCGCGGGCGTTGGCGCGGCGCCGCTCGTGCGCATCTCGACTTGCGCGCGGTACGACGCCCACGGCGTGATGCTGCCTTCCACGGCGAACCGCGCCCGGCGCAAGAAGAACGACGCCGTGTCACCGAGCGCCTGGAAGCGGGGCTGGAGGTAGCCGGTGAGCCGCGGCGCCGTCGAGAACGACGCCGGTGTTTGCGCCGGTGCCGTTGCACCGAGCGCGGCCGCGAGGGCGAGGAGCAGGGCGACGGAGCGTAGGCGCATGGGCCACAAACTACCGCGCCGCCGGCCCGATAGGCAAGCGGCTGCCTATCGGCGCACGATCTTCCGAAATGCCACGTCGCTCAGCCGCATCGCTTCCCGCCGCCACCGCTCGAACAGCTGCACGAGCCGTCGGGCTTCCAGCGTGAGGCGGGCACCGCCACGCCGCGAGCCGCCGCGCGTGGTGGCCAGCACCTTGGCACCGAGCACGCGCTCCATCGCACGGATGCGGTTCAGGCAGGTACGGTAGCTCCACCCGACCTCGCGGCCGGCCGCCCGGATCGTGCCCGTGCGGTCGACCGCCTCGAGGAAGCGCAGGTAGCGCGGCCCCATCAGGAACGCCCCGTCCCAATTGAGCCACAGCTTGTGATGCGGCTTCAAATGGACGCGGAGCGACGGACGGCGGGGCGACGCCATGGCGGTCGGCTTGAGAGTAGATTGAGCGGCCAATACTAGCCGCGGCCACTCCATTGAGCCACTTGCTCGACGCCATCGCCGGCATCCCCAACGCCTGTGAGCCGATCCACGGGATCGTGACCGGGGGGCAGCCCGCGCCGGAGCACCTGGCCGCGCTGAAGCGCGCCGGATGCACGGTGGTGATCGACCTCCGTGAGGCGATGGAGCCACGTCCCTTCAAGACGCCCGACGCCGTCGTCCAGGCGGGACTCGAGTACCGCCACGTTCCGGTGGGGCATGGCGCGGTGAGCGACGCCACGTTCAGCCGGCTGCTGGACGCCGTGCGCGAGCTCGCGGGCAAGCGACCGGCATTCGTGCATTGCAGCAGCGGCAATCGCGTCGGGGCCGGACTGCTTCCCTATTTCATGCTGGAACAGGGGCTGGAAGAGGAGGCCGCCGTCGCTCAGGCGATGCAGGTGGGACTGCGCAGCGCCGAGCTGATGGAGCAGGCCCTCGAGTACGTCAGAAGTCGTCAGGGAATATAGAGGGGGGCGATTACGGGCTTCGATGCCAGTACATCCGCATCTCGCTGATCTTACCGTCCTTGGTCTCGCAGAAGATCGCCCCGCGGGCGTCCACCCATTCGCCGCTGCGGCGCCGGCGGTAGGTGCAGCGGAACTCGGTCGCGAACCACGGGCCCGCGACGTACACCTCGCCGGCCTTGAACGTCACGTCGGCCTGGTTCTGCGGGACGTCCTTCCAGTACGCGCGGATGGCGTCGAGGCCGGCGCTCTTGGCGCTGAACGGGGTCTCGAGAAACACGGCATCGGGGGCGAAGACGGAGACAATCTCATCCACGGCCCCCTGCTCCCACCCGCGGCCAAACGTTTCCAGCAGCTCACGATAGGCCTCGGCCATGGCGCCCAATATACGTGAAATCTGGAACCGCCGGTCGGGACGTATGGTAGACGGGAGCAGCCGCGGGTCGCTCCCTCGGTTCTCGCACCTTTCATGGTACCACATACAGGAGGATGAACGATGATGAAGCGCATCCTCGCCACCACCGCCGTCCTGGCGTGCTGCGCGCTGCCGCTCGCGGCGCAGGGCCACGCGATGACGGCGGGCGACGAGATGACGATCACCGCTCAGGTGGTCGACTTGAATTGCAACACGACGAACGGCGCGTCCGGCGCGGGCCACAAGGCGTGCGCCCAGGCGTGCGCCAAAGCGGGCGTGCCGCTGGGGCTGCTCTCGAGCGACGGCACGTTGTATGTGCCGGTGAGCTCGAAGCCCGGCGATCCGCAAAACTCGAAGCTCATGCCCTATGTGGAGAGCAAGGTGAAGGTGACGGGCACACACCGCTTGGTGAGCGGGCTGCACACCATCGAGATCAAGACGGTCTCGGCCGCGTCCTGATGCGGCTGGTGCCGGGTGCCGTTCTGGCGGCAGCGCTGTTCGGCTGCCGCCCGACGGCGTCCCCCCCGCCCCCTGGTCGCTTCACCCTTCTGTTCTTCGGGCGCTCCCCGGCCGCGTCGCTGGGCGGGTTGTCGTGGGCTCCCGATCCCGAGCATGGTCGGCTCGTCGCGTTCGATCGCGAGCTACACCTTACCCGCCAGATCACCCATCCCCGCCTCGCCACGCCGATGGCCGTGACGCCGCTCGGCGAGACGGAGCTGCTCGTCACCGAGCGCACCGGCGAGGGCGTGGTGGTCGACACTGCGGAGGGGGGCCGCGTGGTGCGCGAGTGGGAGAGCCCGGACATCGCATCGCTGTACGCCGCGGGTGCGGGCCGGGTGGCGGCGACCCGTTCTCCCTACTACGTCCCCCAGCTCGGCACGCCCGAGCCCGACACGGCACCTCTGATCCGGATGCTCGACACGCTGGGCCGGCCCGCGGGCAGACTCGCCACCATCCGCCGGCCGGCGACGCCGCTGCTCGACTATCTGGTGAACGCGGGCGCCGTGGCCGTGGGGCCGGATGGGGCGGTGTACTACGCGCCGCTGGTGCGCGACGAGATCCGGAAGTACTCCCCTGGGGGCCGACTCTCCTGGACCACGAAGCGCGGGCTGTTTCGGGGGGGGAGCGAGCCCGATCCCGAGTTCCTCCCCCCCAAAGGCGCCGAGCTGTCGCTCAAAAAGGCGCTGGTGAACGTCGCGCTGGCGCTCGGGCCCTGCCGCGACGGTCGGCTGTATGCGCTGGGCGCCGACGATTCCGCCGCGACGCGGCTGCGCGTGGATGTGCTCGACCCTGCGACCGGGGCCATCCTCGCGACCCGGCACCTCGGGCCCCGCGAGACGGCAGTGGCGCTGGACGCGAGCGGCGCGCTCGCCGCGTTCGATGCGGATTCGCTGGTCGCAGGTTCCGACCGCGCCGCGCCCGCTGCGCGGGAGCTTTTCACCCCGGCGTTCGCGCTGCCCGACCTCGCGGGCGACACGGTCACGCTGGCGGGGCTCCGAGGCAAGGTGACGCTCGTCAACTTCTGGGCATCATGGTGCGACCCCTGCCGCGAGGAGTTTCCGCACATGGCGGAGCTGTACCGGGAGTTCGACCGCAAGGACTTCGAGATCGCGGGCGTGTCGGACGACGTGGACAAGGGCAAGATGCTGGCGTTCGTGCACCGCTACCGGCCGCCGTTCCCGATCCTGGTGGGGGGCGGCCGCATGAAGGCGCTCTATCACTATCGAGGCCTGCCCTATTCTGTATTGCTCGACCGCACGGGTCGGGTCATCGAGCGGATCTTCGGCTTCGGCGGCGGGGACGAGTTCCGGAAGTTGCGCCAGACTATTGCAATCGAGGTGCGCGCTCCCTAGCCTTTATCCGTGCCAGAGTCGCCGCATCCCGCCGCCCGCCCCCCGCATCCCGTTTTGATCGATACCGACCCCGGCATCGACGACATGCTGGCGCTGCTGTTGGCGCTGGCGTCGCCGGAGCTCGACATCCGCGGGATCTCCGTCTCCTACGGCAACACGACGGTGGAGAACGCGTTCCGGAACGCCGTCGCGATCCTGCGACGCGCCGGCAAGCGCGCGACGATCGCTGTGGGGGCGCGGCGCCCGCTCAAGCGGCCGCTCGCCGTGGCGCGCGATACGCACGGCGAGTCGGGCCTGGGATACGCGGAGCTGCCACCCGCCGGCGTGATCCTCGACTTCGTGAAGTCGCTCGATCGCCTGCTCGCCGAGCAGCCGGAGCCCGTCACCCTGGTGACGCTCGGCCCGGTGACGGGCCTCGCGCTCGCGCTGCGCAGCGATCCCGACCTGGTGCGGGCCAAAGTGGCGCGGCACATCGCGATGATCGGCAACGTCGGCGCCAAGGGGAACACGACGCGCTATTCCGAGTTCAACGCCTGGTGTGACCCCGAGGCGCTGGACATCGTGCTGCGTGCCGAGCTGCCGACCGAGATGGTGGGCCTCGACGTCACCCGCCAGATGGTGCTGGCCGAGCACGAGACGACGCGGCTGCAGCACTCCGGAGCGCCGCAGGCGCGTTGGATCAATGATGCGCTCCGCTTCTACATCGAGTTCCACAAGCGGCAAGAGGAGCTGGATGGCTGCATCGTGAACGACGTGCTCCCGATTGCGGCACTCGTGAAGCCCGCCACGCTCACATTCGAGGAGCAGCAGCTGGTGGTGGATCTGGACGAAGCGGACCACCGCGGTCACACGCGGATCGATCCCCACGGCGCGCGGGTGAAAGTGGCCACGCGCGTGGACGTGGCGCTGGTGCGTCCGCTCCTGTCGGAGCGAGTATTCCGGTGGGCGGTACACCAGACCGCGACCCCGATCGTATCGCAGGAGGCGGTCGTATGACGACGATGCCCGGGAAGGTCGCGGTGATCGGCGCGGGCGACATCGGCTGCGGCTGGGCGGCACTGTGCGCTTCGGCGGGATGGCCGGTGACGGTGTTCGACGCCACCGCGCAGGGGCTGGAGCGCGCCGCCGCCGAGGTGCCGCGCCGCACCCGTGCGCTGGTGGCGCTGGAGCGCGCCACCCAGGGCATCGTGGAGCGCGGCTTGCTCGAGTTCACACAGGCGCGCAGCCTGCTCCAGGCGGTCCAGGACGCCGACTGGGTGATCGAGGCGATCTCCGAAGACGCGATCGCGAAGCAGAAGCTGTTCGGCTCGATCGAGCAGGTGGCGAGTCCCGACACGCTGCTCACCAGCTCCTCGAGCGGCATTCCCCCCGCCGAGATCTTCGCGCGCTGCCGCCGCCAGGACCGGTGCCTCGTCGCACACCCGTTGAACCCGACCGAGCTGATCCCCTTGGTCGAGGTCGTCCCAGCCGAGCGCACCAGCACCGCCGCCGTAGTGCGCGCCCAGGAGTACCTCCGCGCCCTGGGCCGGATGCCGATCCTCCTCAAAAAGCCGATCCCGGGCTATGTGGTGGGACGGATTACCGCTGCGGTGTGGCGGCAGTGTATCGATCTGGTCCTGGAGGGTGTGATCGATGTGGACCAGCTCGATCGCGCCGTCTCACTCGGCCCCGCGCTCGGCTGGGCGGCGGCGGGGCCGCATCTGACGTATCACCTGGCCGCGGGCGACGGGGGCGTCACCCTGTTCCTGCAGCAGCTGCTCGGGACCTTCGAGAGCTGGTGGGGACAGCTCGCCACCTGGCAGCGGCTCGAGCCCGAGCAACAGCGCGCGCTAACCCAGAGCATCGAGCGAGCCTATAAGAGCAACATCGAGCAGCTGCGCGAAGCCCGCGACCGCAGGCTGGGCGCCATCCTGAGGGTGCTTGAACAAGCAAGAACGGCATAAGACGTAGCACGAAGGCTTTATTTCTTCTCCGCTCTGACCATCAAGATGGGAATCGTCGTTTGATGTCGTAATGCTGTCGCGGTGCTGCCCTTGACGACATCCTCCAACAACCGGTGGCCGTGGGTGGCCATGGCGATCAGGTCGCAGCGCTCCCGCTCGGCCGCGGCGGCGATCTCCTTCGCGGGGTCACCCGCGGCGAGGACGGCATCGACGTCCAGACCGTCGGCCTCGAGTCGGGCGCTGACTTCCTCCAGGTAGGCACGGTCGTCGCGCATCTCCTCCGACTCACGCAGGTCGAGCTCTTTGATGTTCCGCGCCACCCACCCGTCCGCCACATGAAGGAGGACGATGGCCGACCCCAGGCGCTTGGCCAAGCCGCGCACGTGCGCGAGGATCGTCTCGTCGGCGGCGGAGTGCTCGAGGGGGACGAGGATTCGGGCGAACATCAACCGAGCCAGCCACGGAACGTCTGGGCCAGGAGCCACGCGTTGAGACCCGCGATCACGACGGCCACCAGGTAGGCCAGGGCTTTGACCCACGTGGGGTTCACGAACTCGCCCATCTTCAGGCGATCGGACGTGAACCACACGAGCGGGAACACCGCGAACGACAGCTGCAGGCTCAGGATCACCTGGCTCAAAATGAGGAGCTTGGCGGTACCGCTCTCCCCGAAAAAGATAGCCGTGAGCGCGGCCGGCACAATCGCGATGAGCCGGGTGATGAGCCGGCGTAACCACGGCCGGATCCGGATGTTCAGAAACCCCTCCATCACGATTTGACCCGCGAGCGTCCCGGTGAGCGTCGAGTTCTGGCCCGAGGCGAGCAGCGCCAGGGCGAACACGGCGCTCGCCCCCGCCACGCCGAGCAGCGGTGAGAGCAGCTGGTACGCCTCCTGTATCTCGGCGACCCCGGTATGACCGGCGCGATGGAAGGTGGCCGCGGCGACGATCAGGATCGCCGCGTTGATGAACAACGCGAAGCTCAACGCGACGGTCGAATCGAGAAACGCGTACTTCACCGCCATCCGCTTGCCCGCCGCCGTCTCCTCGTACGCCCTGGTCTGCACCACCGACGAATGCAAGTACAGGTTGTGCGGCATCACGGTGGCGCCGAGGATCCCGATGGCGATGTACAGCTTGTCGGGATCGGCGAGGATGGAGCGGGTCGGCAGGAAGCCGCCGGCGACGGCGGCCAGGTCCGGGCGCGAAATGACGATCTCGAACAGGAAGCAGCCCGCGATGGTCGCGATCAGCGCCACCACCAGCGCCTCGAGCAGCCGGAAGCCCTTGTGCTGCAGGAACAGCACGATCAGGACGTCGAGCGCGGTGATCGCGATACCCCACGGCAGGGGGATCCCGAACAACAGGTTCAACCCGATCGCCGAGCCGATCACCTCCGCCAGGTCGCACGCCGCGATCGCCACCTCGCACAGCACCCACAGGGCGAGCGCGGTCGGGCGGGAGAAGTGGTCGCGACACGCCTGCGCCAGATCGCGCCCGGTCACGATGCCGAGTTTCGCGGCGAGCCCCTGCAACAGGATCGCCATGAGGTTCGACACGAGCACTACCGAGAGCAGCGCGTAGCCGAAGCGCGAGCCGCCCGCGAGGTCGGTGGCCCAGTTACCGGGATCCATGTACCCCACGGCCACCAGGTAGCCCGGGCCCGCGAACGCCAGTGCCTTGCGCCACCACGCCCCCGTGCTGACGGGAACGGTGCGATAGACTTCGGCGAGGCTGGGCGCGAGACGCGGGCGCCGCCACCCCGGCTCGGCCCCGGCGAGAGGTAGATCGCGCTGTGGCGCGGCCATCAGTGGCTCCGGCTCCGGAAGGGATGCTCGAAGCTCAGATACAACAGCACCGCGTCGTCACCCGCGCTCGGCCCGACGCCGATCGGGAACGCGATGCCGGGGACGATCTGCAGGCCGCTGGAAAAGTTGTACGCCCATCGGATCCCGGGACTGATCGACAGGGCGTCGCTCGCAGCGGTGCGGCCGGCACCGGTCACCGCCGCTTCCCGCGTCCACACCATTTCGACCAGCGCGTTGAAGGTTGGCCGCGCCAACCACACGACGCTCGCGCCCAGGTTGTACGCCACCGTCGTCGCCCTGTCACCCACCGCGTCCTTGGCGGAGGGAGTGACCGTGCCGCCAGCATTCCAGTGGGTGACCAGCTTGCTCGCGACGACCATGCTGGCCGGCACGTTCATCTGGATGCCGAGTGCGCCGGCACCGAGATCCGACTTGGCGCGCCCGGTGGGCAGGAGCAGTGAGAACCGGGGGGCCACGGACAGCCGCTCCGCGGCCGCCAGCTGCAACCGATAGTTGACCGCCACGTCGCCGAGGCCTGTCGCGACCGACGAACCGTTGTGCAGTCGCTCGATCGGCACGGTGAAGCTCAGCTGATGGGTCCGGCCGAACAGCGGCCATTCCTCAGTGAAGCTGTATGCCCACGCGTCGGCACCGCGGAACAGCTGGAACGCGCTGATGTGCTGCACGACGCCGGGCTCCTGATTGTAGGCCTCTTCTATCAGGAAGCTGTTGTCGGAGATGGACGGCGCGGCCGCCCGCACCTGGGCGCCCGTTTGCGTCGCCGGGGCCGCCAGCAGGAGGCCGAGGCACACCGACGACCGCCGGCTCACGAGCCGATCTCCTGACACAACAAGAGCTGCGCCAGCTCCCGCCCCACCACGCGCGGGTCCCCGGAGGGCACCAGCGCGATGGTCGTGGGGCCGTTGAACGGCTGGCGCTCGCTCACCGTGAGCAGGACTCCCGGCGTGAGCCCCTGCTCTGCGAAGTAGCGTAGACGCGCCGCATCCTGGGTCCCCACCTGCCGCAGCTCGAGCTTCGTGCCGACGCGCGCGTCGGCGAGCGCGACGAGCTCCGCTTCCTCGATGTCCCCGGCCGCCGTGGGGATCGGATCGCCGTGCGGATCGTATTGCGGCTGCCCCAGCCCGCTCGCCATGCGCTCGATCAGCTCGTCCGACACGGCGTGCTCGAGCCGCTCCGCTTCGGCGTGCACGCTGCCCCAGTCGTAACCCAGGTGCTGCGTGAGATAGAGCTCGAGGATCCGGTGTCGGCGGATCATCCGCAGCGCCGCTCGGCGCCCCTGCGAGGTGAGCTGCACGCCGCGGTAGGGCACATGCTCGATCAGTCCCGTCTCCGAGAGCCGCTTCACCATGCCGCTCACCGACGGCGGGGAGACCTGGAGCATCGCGGCGATATCGCTGGTCGCGGCGAATCCCCCCTGGCTCGACAGATGATAGATCGCCTTGAGGTAGTCCTCGACCGACCGGGTCAGCGGCGGGTTGGGGTCGCGTAGGGTTGGCTGCATGCCGAATCTCCCTGCCGCCCAGGCAGGCATCAGGTGTCAGATATCAGGCGTTGGGTCAACGGTTTGACCCATAAGACCTGAAGCTACTTAGTCTATACTAATTATGGGATACTGTCAAGCGAATATGTGGATTTCTAGAGGCTATAATCAGGGCTGAAATGCGGTCACGCGATCCACAAATGGCGTGAGGATCCGCTCCGTCATGCCCCAGATCATCTCGTCATCTACCAGGTAGGCCGGGAGGGTGTGCGCGCCGCCGCGCACGGTGACGGTTACCTCGCGGCGCACCCCCGGCTCCGAGAGTCGTCGGAGTGGCAGCCAGAAGGCGCGTTGCACTTCGTCGCTCGGGACGAGGGGAGTGCGTCGGGTCAGCGCGAACACGAAGGGCCGCACGACCACGGGCGGCAGGAGCGACGTGCGGGGATAGAGATCGTCCAGCGCGCCAAGGGGCTCTGCACTCGACAAGTCCACACCTGTCTCCTCCCGGGTCTCCCGAATCGCCGTCGCCTCGAGACCCTGGTCGCCGACGTCGTAGCGGCCGCCCGGGAACGCGATCTGACCGGACCACGGGTCGTCGACGCGCTCGGCACGCCGGATGAGCAGGATCTCGAGACCCTCGGGGCCCTCCAGCAGGACGAGGGCGACCGCGGCAGGCTTGGCATCGGGGGCATCGGCCACTTGGGGACGGTGCTCTCGCAACGCCCGCCGGACCATTGCGAGGGTGATCACACCAGGTGTTTCGCCAGCCACTGCACAATCGCCGTCGCCGCGAGCTCGACCGGCATGTCGCGCACGACGAGCCCGGGCACCCGCGCACCCGCGACGGCCCGAGCCAGCGCGATCGAGCCATCATCGCGGGGCTCGATCAAGGCATAGCTATCCGCGGCCACGTCCAACACCCCACGCCCCAGCGCGTCCAGCACGCTCTCGAGGCCCGACGCCCCCGGCGGGTCGAATGACACCACCGCGAACCCGGCCCGTGCCAGCCGCTCGGCGAGCCCGAGCTTCGGCGGGCCGGAGAGGACCACCACGGGACGCTGCCCAGGCGCGCTCGTGACCTCGACGGCCACAGGCGGCCCCGCGGTCCCCGTCAGGCGGAACGATCGCCTCGCGGGCGTGGCCAGGGCGCTAACGGTTGCGGAGCATGATGGCGCCGGTGATCATTGTGCCCGGAAATAATACCGTGCGACCGATCGGAAGCCACGTCTGGATGGCACTCGGCCTCGCGGCCGGGCTCGGGTTGGGCCTGGCTGCGGTCCTGACGCACTCGCCTCTGTTGTTGGCCGCGACGCGGTGGCTGCGGCCGCTCGGCACACTGTTCTTGAACCTGCTGTCGATGGTCGTGATCCCGCTCGTCGCCACGGCGCTGTTCACCGGTATCGCCGGGCTCGGCGATTTGCGACGCGTGGGCCGGCTCGGCGTCCGGACGCTCGGCTTCCTGTGGGGGACGACGCTCGCCGCGATCGTCGTCGGATTCGTGGTGGCGGCGTTGCTCTTGCCGCTCGCCCCCATCACGCCCGATCAGCAGGCGGCACTCCGCCAGACGGCCGCCGCAGACTCCGGAGCCGTGGGACACGCGGCAGAGCAGATCACCACGGGCGCCCGGTTCATTGTGGAGCTCATCCCGTCGAACCCGGTGCGGGCTGCCGTGGACGGGAATCTGCTCCCGCTCATCGTGTTCATCACGATCTTCGCCGCGGCCGCTGCCGCGTTGCCCGACGAGAAACGACACGCCCTTACGGACCTCGCCGACGTGGCCACGCAGGCGCTCATCCGCATCGTGCGCTGGGTGCTGCTGCTCGCTCCGCTCGGAATTTTCGCGATCGTGGCCGACGCAGTCGCAAAGTTCGGGCTCGACCTGATCAAGACTATGGCGCTGTTCATCCTGACGGTAATTGCGGGGCTCGCCGTGTTCATCGCCGGGGTGTACCTGCCCGCCGTCGCAGTGGTCGGGCGGGTCGGGGCGGTGCGCTATCTACGGGCCATCCGTGCCTCTCTGCTCATGGCCTTCTCGACGACGTCGTCGCTCACCGCGCTTCCCATCATGCTCGAAGCCGCGGAGAGCGAGCTGCGGCTCTCGCGCACCGTGGCGAGCTTCGTGCTCCCGCTGGGCGCGAGTGTCGGTCGCGCGGGGAGCGCCTTGTTCCAGGCGGTGGCGGTGCTGTTCGTGGCCCGACTGTACGGCATCCCGCTCGAGCTCGGGGGTATGTTCCAGGCGGGAGCCGCCGTGTTTCTCGCGTCGCTCACGGTCGCAAGCGTCCCCTCGGCAAGCATCGTGAGCCTGGTGCCGGCGTTCGCCGCCGCGGGCCTGCCGCTCACCGGCCTGCAGCTGCTGCTCGGATTCGATCGCGTCCCCGATATGTTCCGCACCATGACCAACGTTTTCGGAACGCTCACCGCGGCGACCGTCGTGGACGCAGTGGATTCGGGGAGTGAGTAGAGCTGTTACTCCGTCCTATTCTCCCCTGTGCGTCTGCCGCGTCTGTGCCTCTAGTCTTTTAGACGCCGCACGCCTGAAACACCGGCGGGTGGTCACCGCGTTGTAGCAGGTCGTGCAGCATCTCGTGCTCGACTAGTGGCCGGTCGTACAACTGGCTCTGCGCCACGTAGATCGTGTGCGGCGACCGCCACCATCCGTCGCAGCGGCCCTCGTGGGCGGGACAGGTGTAGGTCGAGCCCGGTACCTCGTACCACTCCACGCGATCGAAGTCACCCCACAGCCCGGCGCAGCGCTCGATCTCCGTCCACCAGACCCGGTAGGCTGCGGGCGGCGTGAGCGGCACGGCGCCGGCCGGGGCGAAGCTGTCCAGGCAGCCGAGCAGCAAGACAAGGGGGACCCACCGGAGCCGTCCGAGCATGCAAGTCTCAGAAATATACCGTCGCCGCGAACGAGAGCCCTTGGATCGCGCCCGAGTAGGCCCATGCCTTGTCCACCGCTCCGCCCGACGACCTTTGGGTAGTGCGCTGGTAAGAGAACGTTGCGGTCGCGGTCCCTCCGATACTGAAACGGCGTGTGATCAAGTACGCTGCGCCGAGCTCTCCGAACGCGCCCGCCGTCCAGCCATTGGAACACGAACCGCCCGCAAACGGGGATTGCCTTAGTGCCGAGCACGCGTGCGCGAACCCGCCAAGGAGGCCGACCGTCTGGAAGCTCACCACCGACTTCCCCCGGCCCTGGTAGAACCGGCGCCCGACTCGAGCGTCGACGTTTGCCTTGGACGTGTACCCGTCGCCGACCAGTGTGTCCTGGACATACTGCCTATCGTGCGAGTGGCCCCCCGCAAATCGGAAGTCGAGCAGCCATGCGCGGGTGGGTGCGGTGAAACGGAGGACGCCGAGGCTCGCGAAGCTCGTACCGCCGGCGAACTGGGCTGCCCACTGATGCCGGCGAAACGGGATCGTGTCGGGTGCGGAGTCCTGCGCGGATGCGAGGGTGGGCCACAGCGCGAACATCGTGCACACCAGCAAGCGAGAAGTGAGCAAGCGGCCTCCGAGTGGGAGCGAGGCGCTTAACTATTCACCACCCGCTGCAAATCGCCAGTGCGTCGCGTTATAGCTGCGACGCCACTCGCCCGGCCAGCGCTATCCCTACCGTCACGCTCACCGCCGCGCTGCCCAGATGGAGCAGCGTCGCCCAGCGCGCGCCCCGCGTCGAAGCGAGCCGCACCAGGCTCGCGAGCGAGATCGACACGGCGAGCATTCCGACCATCGTACCGATCGCGAACGCGACGAAGTAGGCGACCTGGGCCATGCGGGTCGGCGCGGCTGCGACGAGCAGCACCAGGATCGCGGCGCTCCCCGCGAGACCATGCAGCAGGCCGAACCCCAGCGAGCGGCGCGCATCTCCCTGCGGATGCTTGTGTTCGTGCGCCGTCCCCTGTGCGTGGCTATGGAGATGAAGGTGCGGGCCGCCGGCATGCGCGTGCACGTGGAGATGCCACCGTCCCCGTGCGTATCGCAGGATCACGGTCCCTCCGAGCCCGATGAGGAGCAGCGCCACCAGCAGGTCGGCCACGGGCCAGAGCCGGTCGGGAAGACGCAGCCCGAACAGGATGATCGCGCCCACCACGACGCCGACGCTCGCGGTGTGGCCCAGCGCCCAGGCGAGGCCCAGGCGACAGGCGTCGAGCAGGCGGCCCTGGCGCGTCGCGAGCGTCGAGACCGCGGCGAGGTGATCCGGCTCGAACGCGTGACGGAAGCCCAGCAGCAGGCCGAGGCCCGCGAGGGCGAGCAGGTTGGCCGGGGAGCTCATGGCGGCTCGGAATCTACTGTAACTATTCTCCCCTGTGCGTCTGCGCGTCTAGAATTGGCCTTTCCCATGCTTCTACAACCCTTTAGCTCTATGTCCCATCGAATGAGGCACATGGAGCTCACCACTCCCGGGGTGGCGACACTGCGCAGAGATCCGGACCAGCGGGCGTTGGGGGACGCGGAAACTGCCGACGCGGCGCTCGCCGCCTCCGGTGACGGCCGCGCCTTTGAGCGTCTGTACCGGGCCCACGTGGCGCGCGTCCATAGTCTGGTGCGACGGATGGTCGGCCCGGACCATGCCGACGACATCGCGCAGGACGTGTTCGTGCGCGCCTGGACCAAGCTCGGGACGTTCCGGGGCGAAGCGGCGTTCGGGACGTGGCTGCACCGCGTGGCTGTGAATGTCATCCTCGCCCGGCGCACCACACTCGGCACGGAGCGCAGCCGCCATGTCGACTCGGCCGACGTCCTCGACGGCGTGGCGGGTCGCGCGGCGGCGCCGGAGTTGTCGATGGATTTCGAGGAAGCGATCGGGCGGCTGCCCGACGGCGCGCGACAGGTGTTCGTCCTGCACGATGTCGAGGGGTACCGGCACGAAGAGATCGCCGACATGCTGGGGATCGTGGCCGGCACGTCGAAATCGCAACTGCATCATGCCCGCATGGCGCTCCGCCGGCATCTCGAGCGCTGATGGAAGGGGCTAGGGGCTAGGGGCTAGGGACACGGGAGTACGAAAGGGAGTGGCGTATGAAGGACCAGTGGACTGATCGACTCTCGGAGTATCTCGACGAGGAGCTCGCGGCGCCGGAGCGGACGGCGCTCGAGGCGCACCTCGCCTCCTGCGACGCCTGCCGAACCACGCTCGAGGAGCTGCGGCGCGTCGTGACGAACGCGCGCGCGCTGGACGATCGCCCGCCAGCGGCGGACCTCTGGCCGGCCGTGGCGGCGCGGATCGGGGTGTCGTCGCGCTTGAAGGCGCGGCCGGTCGTGAGGCGTCTTTCCTTTACTGTACCGCAGCTCGCTGCTGCGTCCGTGGTGCTCGCCCTGCTGTCGGGTAGCGCCGCGTGGCTGATCATGCGACGCGGGACCGCCCCGACCCCGCCCGTCCTCGTCTCCGAACGCGCCCCGGCGCTTCGCAACGCGTCCGCGTACCCGGGCGACGTCCGTTTCGACGCCCAGGTGGCGGATCTCGAGCGCGCCCTTGCGCGCGGGCGCGGCCGACTCGACACGGCCACGGTGCGCGTGATCGAGCGGAACCTGAGAATCATCGACCGGGCGATCCGCGGAGCGCAGAGCGCGCTTGCGGCCGACCCCGCGAATTCATATCTGAACCTGCACCTCGCCCAAGAGATGCGGCGGAAACTGGAGCTCCTGCGCCAAGCGGCGACACTCGCCGGCGCGCGGAGCTAGGAGGAGGATAGACCAGCATGCTGACGACCCTGGCGACGCTCGCGGCGCTCACGTTCGCGCAGCAGACCGACACGACCGTCCCGGTGCGGGCGGGCGCCCGCCTCGAGATCAGCAACTTCGGGGGCGAGATCGCCGTCAAGACGTGGAGCCGCAACGCGGTGCGCGTCGTGGCCGAGCATTCGAGTCGTGACCGGATCAGCGTCGACGCATCCGAACAAGTCGTCCGAGTGAAGACCGAATCGGGACGGCGGGGGCCGTCCCAGATCGACTACGCCGTCACCGTGCCGGCGTGGATGGCCCTGAACCTCTCCGGGGTCTACACCGACATCAAAGTGGACGGCGCGCAAAACGAGATCACCGCCGAGACGGTGCAGGGCGAGATCACGGTCCTGGGTGGGGCGGGCAACGTCTCGCTCAAGTCCGTCATGGGAGCCGTGACACTCGAGAAGGCGCGCGGTCGTATCGACTTGAGCAGCGTCAACGAAGAGATCCATGCTACGGAGGTCTCGGGAGACCTCACCGCGGAAACGGTGAACG
>WNGD01002908.1_pt1 | contig 17700 bp, 20 predicted proteins | sample 5400671 | NCBI WGS metagenome assembly WNGD01 (sample SAMN13153369, study PRJNA577476) | soil metagenome | isolation source: 40 cm soil or saprolite under grassland replicate 2 | place: USA:California | collected 2016-06-15
TTTTTGCTGGGGAGCCATGTTCGGACCGAAGACTCACTGCGTCGTGGTCGTCGGCGCTCAATGGGGCGACGAGGGCAAAGGCAAGATCGTCGACGTGCTCGCCGAGCGCGCCGATCTGGTCGTGCGGTATCAGGGCGGGGCGAACGCAGGCCACACGGTCCACACCGCCGCTGGAGAGTTCGTGCTGCACCAGATTCCCTCAGGGATCATCCAGGGTGCGGTGTGCCTGGTCGGCAACGGCGTCGTGCTCGATCCGGAGACGCTCTTCACGGAGCTCGACGCGCTCAGCGAGCGGGGCGTCCGCACGGAGCACAGGCTCTACGTATCAGACCGCGCGCACCTGACGCTCCCGTTTCACAAGCTCCTCGACCGGGCGCGCGAAGCTCGGGAGAAGATCGGTACGACCGGGCGCGGCATCGGGCCCACCTATGAGGACAAGTACGGGCGACGAGGCATCCGGGTGGGCGACCTGCGGAACCTGGGCCGGGCGAAGGAGCTGGTTTGCGGACGCGTCCAGGCCGCCAACGAGTTTCTCGGGCTCCTCGGCTCGGCGGAGCGCGCCGACGCGGGGGACCACGTCGGGCTGCTCGAGCGGCTCGCCCCTCGCCTGCTACCGCTCGCGGTGGACGCCGGACGCGTCGTCTGGGAAGCGCTCGAGCGCGGGGAGTCGGTGCTGCTCGAGGGCGCGCAGGGCGCGCTGCTGGACGTGGACCATGGTACGTACCCGTACGTGACGTCCTCCAACACGACGGCGGGCGGCGCCGCGGTCGGAGCCGGGATCGGCCCCACGGCGATCGACGCCGTGCTCGGGGTCGTCAAGGCGTACACGACCCGCGTGGGGAACGGGCCCCTTCCGACCGAGGCCACGCCGGCGCTGGCCGAGCGGATCCGCGAGCTGGGAGACGAGTTCGGGGCAACCACGGGGCGGCCGCGTCGCTGCGGGTGGTTCGACGCGGTCGTCGTCCGTTACGCGGTCCGCGTCAACGGTCTTACCGGCCTTGCAGTAACCAAGCTCGACGTGCTCGACTCGTTCTCGGAGATTCCCGTGTGTGTCGGCTACCGCTGCGACGGCGAGGCGTTGGACTCGATGCCCGCCGAAGTGGAGCGTCTCGCCCGCGTGGAGCCGGTGTACGAATCGCTCCCCGGTTGGCAGAAGTCGCTGAATGACGTGCGCCGTCTGGCGGACCTGCCGCCGCCAGCCCGCGCCTACCTGGACCGGCTGCAGGATCTGGCACACGCGCCCATCGAGTACGTGAGTGTTGGTACACATCGCGATCAAATCATCGAAGTGACGTGACAGTGGCGCGATAATGCTCGACCTCGCGGTGATCGGAGCCGGGCCCTGCGGGCTCGCGGTGGGGGTGGCGGCGAAGCGCGCCCGACTGACCTGCTCGCTGTTCGACCAGGGGCCTGTCGCTTCGAGTCTCATGCGGTATCCGCTATACATGACGTTCTTCTCCACTCCGGAGAAGCTCGAGATCGGGATACCGTTCGTGACTGCCGGCGACAAGCCCACTCGACGGGAAGCCCTGACCTACTACCGGAAGGTGGCGGAGCACTTCGAGCTGGATGTGCGGCAGTATCATGCGGTGTCCCGCGTGACGCCTGGGCGGGATGGGTTCGAACTCGTGGCGCAGCACCCGGGGAGCCCCGAGCCAGAGGCCATCGGGAGCCGTCACCTCGTATTCGCGACCGGCTATTTCGAATCGCCCAACCTGCTGCGCGTCCCCGGGGAGGACCTCCCGCACGTATCGCACTTCTTCGTGGAGCCGCATCCCTACTGGCAGCAGCGCGTGGTCGTGGTGGGCGGCGGCAACAGCGCGGTCGAGGCGGCGCTCGAACTGTGCCGGGTCGGCGCACGGGTCACTATGGTGCACTTTCTGAGCGAGTTCGATCGGGGGGTAAAGCCGTGGATCCTGCCCGACATCACTAACCGCCTGAAAGAGGGTCGGGTCGCCGTTCGGTGGTGCAGCCGCGTGGTCGAGATCAGGCGGTCGGAGGTCCTCGTGCGGCGCGATCCAGACGGGGACGGGGAGACGATTCCCGCGGATTTCGTCCTGGCCCTCACCGGCTACACCGCCGACCTCTCGCTCCTCCGATCGGTCGGCGTGGCGGTGAATGAGACGAGCGGCGTTCCCCGGCACGCGCCCGAAACGATGGAAACGAACGTGCCGGGCGTGTACATCGCCGGCGTCCTCGCCTCCGGGTTCGATGCCAACAAGATCTTCATCGAGAACGGGCGCGAGCATGGTGGGCGGATCTGCGACCACATCAAAAGCAAACCCCCCAGAGTTGCCCCTGGGGGGTGATCGCCTGCTCGACATCGTGCGCCCTAGAACCCGATGTGAGCGAGACGAAGCCGTAGGCTTTCGAAGCAAGAACGGTGCCTGCCGCGTAATGACGATTACTACGGCACATAGCGAATATCTAGATAGCGCAGTATATCGCAAAATGCATGTTTCATAGCATAATACAGTATGTCTCAAGTCATACTGATCGCGCCTGCGGCGTTTAAGGGTACCTTGGGGCCCCGTCAGGTGGCCGACGCTATGGCGGTTGGGGCCCGGCGGGCGCTGCCGGACGCCGCCGTGCTGCAGTGCCCCATTTCGGACGGCGGCGACGGGCTGCTTGACGTCGTGCTGCCGCCGGGCTCCCTGCGCGAACGCCTCAGTGTCACCGGTCCTCTGGGCGAGCCGGTGTCGGGGGAGCTCGGTTGGGTGGATCCGGAAATGGCGATCTTCGAGAGCGCGACCGCGTGCGGCATTGCGCTCCTCAAACCCGAGCAGCTCGACCCCCTGCGGGCCACGACGCGTGGCGTGGGCGAGCTGATCTGGGAGGCCGCCGAGCGGGGTGCCAAGACGGTGGTGGTGGGTCTGGGCGGCTCGGCTACGGTGGACGGCGGAACGGGGGCGGCGCGCGGCCTGGGCTGGGCGTTCCTCGACGCCACGGGGGCACCGCTCCCGGAGGGGGGCGGCTCGCTGGCGCAACTGGCGGAGTTCGATGGGGGGTGGGGTCTCGCCGCCCGGGTCATCGCGCTCGCCGACGTCACGACGCCCCTAGTCGGCTCGCGGGGCGCGGCCCCCGTGTTCGGCCCGCAGAAGGGGGCGGGGCCCGAGGGCGTGAAGCTCCTCTCCCGGGGACTCGAGCGCCTGGCCGAGCTGATAGCCCGACACGGCCGCGGCGACCTCGCGACCCTGCTGGGCGGTGGTGCCGCGGGCGGTCTCGGCGCGGGTCTCGTGTGCTTCGCCAAGGCCCAGCTCACGGGCGGAGCGGAGTGGGTCCTGGCGCGGGTTGGGTTTGACGCCGCGCTCGCCAAGGCCCAGCTCGTGATCACCGGGGAGGGCTGCTTCGACAAGACCTCGCTCGTCGGGAAGGCGTCGGGCGAGGTAGTGCGACGGGCCCAGGGGGCGAAGACGCGGGTGGCGGTGGTGGCGGGCAAGGTCGAAGGCCTGGTCGGGCTGCACGCGCTCGACGGTGAAGGTCGCGTGCTCGACGCCGCTGCCATCTCGGCCCTCGCCGAGCGAGCCGTACGCGAAGCGTTCGGGTTGCCCGGCGCCTAGCGGCCCGCCTATCTTCCGGCCCTCATGCCCCCAACCGACAACGTCATGGAGAAACTCGTGTCGCTGGCCAAGCGGCGCGGTTTCGTGTTCCAGTCCTCGGAGATCTACGGCGGGCTCGGCTCGGTGTGGGACTACGGACCGCTGGGCGTCGAGCTCAAGAAGAACATCAAGGAGCGCTGGTGGCGCTCGATGGTCCACGACCGCGAGGACATCGAGGGATTGGACGCGGCGATCCTGATGCATCCCAAGGTGTGGGAAGCGTCGGGTCACGTGTCGGGGTTCACCGATCCGCTGGTGGATTGCAAACAGTGCAAGAATCGGTTTCGCGCCGACGATCCGCGCATCAAGGGCACCCCCGGCGAGCCCACGGCGCAGTGCCCGGTGTGCGGCAGCAAGGGGACGCTCACCGCGCCGCGGATGTTCAACCTCATGTTCAAGACGTTCATGGGCCCGGTCGAAGAGGCGGCGGCGGTCGTCTACCTCCGCCCCGAGACGGCGCAGGGGATTTACGTCAATTATCTCAACGTGCTCCAGTCGTCGCGCCAGAAGATCCCCTTCGGGATCGCGCAGATTGGCAAGGCGTTCCGGAACGAGATCACCCCCGGCAACTTCATCTTCCGGACCCGTGAATTCGAGCAGATGGAGATGCAGTTCTTCGTGAAGCCGGGCACCGATCTGGAGTGGTTCGACGTGTGGCGGCAAGAACGGATGAAGTGGGTCGCCGGATTGGGCGTGCGGCCCGAGAAGCTGCGGTTTCATCAACATACCAAGGAGGAGCTCGCGCACTACGCCAAGGACGCGTACGACATCCAGTACGAGTTTCCCTTCGGCTGGCAGGAATTCGAGGGGATTCACAACCGGACGAACTTCGACCTGTCGCGGCACCAGGAATTCTCGGGGAAGAAACTCGAGTACTTGGATGTCACGACCAACGAGCGATTCATTCCGTACGTGGTCGAAACGTCGGCGGGCGCCGACCGCACCACGCTCGTGGTGATGGTGGATGCGTACCACGAGGACGAGGTCGAAGGCGAGAAGCGAGTGGTGCTACGGCTCCATCCCACCATTGCTCCGCTGAAAGCCGCCGTGTTCCCGTTGGTGAACAAGGACGGAATGCCCGAGCTCGCGCGCCGCATTTTTGACGATCTCCGCAAGCACTACAACACGTTCTACGACGACGGCGGGTCCATCGGTCGTCGCTACCGCCGCCAGGACGAGGCCGGCACACCGTTCGGCATCACCGTCGACGGTCAGTCCACGCAGGATGGCAGCGTGACGGTGCGGGATCGGGACACTCTCAAACAGACTCGCGTGGCCGCTGACCGGCTCGCCGAATACCTGGCGGAGCGCCTGAGGAGTTAAATGCGGAATGCGGAGTGCGGAATGCGGAATGGAAGGGCGGCCGTCGATTCCGCATTCCGAATTCCGCACTGGAGTGGCGGGGTCGTGCGGCTCGATGATTTCCGCTCGCTCGTCGAGCGATTGGAGCGCGAGATTCCACCGGAGTTCAAAGGCGGCGTGGTGGCCGTGGACGTGAGCCCGAAGGCACTCCCTCATCCCGTGCACGGGGAGGTCTATACGCTGGGGGAGTGCGTCCCACTCGAATGGAGCGGCAGCGGGGCCGATCTACACTCGCGGATCGTCCTCTATTACGGCTCGTTCGCGAGCCTCGCTCGGCTCGGCGCCGTCGACTGGCGCGAGGAGGCGTGGGAAACGCTCACCCACGAGCTGCGTCACCACTTGGAATGGCGTGCCCACCTCGACCGACTCGAGGCGTACGATTGGGCCGCGGAAGAAAACTTCAAGCGCCACGAGGGCCAGCCGTTTGATCCCGTCTTCTACCGGTCCGGAGAGGAGCTTGCGCCCGGTGTCTATAAGGTGGATGACGACGTATTCATGGAACGTACGACGTGGAACGCGCAACGGGGCGGGGAGGAGGTGGAGGCGGCATGGCACGGGCGGCGATATCGCGTGGCGCCTCCCCGCGCGGGCGCCGGGCCGCTCTTCCTCACTCTCGACGGCCTCGCCGACCCGCCCCCGGGCGACGCCGTCCTGGTCGTGAAGTCGGCTGCACGACTGCGGGACCTATTCCGACGTCGACCGACCCCGGTGCAAACAGTCGTGCAGGTCACCCTACTCCATGACTAAACGAGTCTGGCTCGCGACGCGGGACCTGTTGTTTCGCTCCAAGCTCGGCGGCATCGTGGCCGCCGCCGGCGCGGACCTGTCCCGGGACGAGGCTGCTTGCGACCTGGCCGTGGTGGAGCTCGGTGGGTCGGGAGCGACGGAGCGGATCGGCGAGCTCGTGCGGCGCGGCATTCCGGTGCTCGCCTACGGCTCACACGTCCAAGTGGAACTGCTGCGGGCGGCACGCGACGCCGGGGCAACGGCGGTGCCGAATTCCCAGGTGGAAGAACGACTGCGGGAGCTGCTAAACCAGTAGGGTTCTTGAAACACGTAGGGGCGCAGCATGCTGCGCCCCCCCATGCCTACTTCGACGCGACCTGCACCTCGATTCGCCGCGGCTTCGCCGTCTCCGCCCTCGGGAGCGTCACGGTCAGAACACCGTGCTCGTAGCTCGCCTTGATGTTGCTCGCGTCCACGGTCGCGGGCAGGGTAAAGCTGCGCTCGAACGTGCCATAGGTCCGCTCGTAGCGGTGCACCCGCTCGGTGCGCTCCCGGGCGACCTGCTGCTTCGAGCCGCGGATCGTGAGGACGTTGTTCTCCAGCGAAATCTTCAAGTCCGAGGGGCTAACGCCGGGCACCTCGGAGAGGATGTGGATCGCCTCGGCGTCCTCGAAGATGTCCACGGGCGGCACCCACGAGGCCTCCGGACTGTCGCCGTTCAGGCTGCCCAGCACGTCGAAGATCCGGTTGATCACCGGGTCTCCCTGAAGGGAACGAGTGGTGACGAACATCGCCAATACTCCTTTCATCTCATTTCATTGTCGGTTCATTGTCGGGAACTGCGGCTGCTTCACCCGCGGCCCTCGCAACCGGCGTGCCGGTCCCGGCGGGCCTGGGCTTGTCAACTTGACCAACGTGGCGTCCAAGTTGGCACCCCGAGCCTGTCAGCTTTGCGGAGTCCGGGGCCGGGTCTATCTTTCCGACCCATGACGCATTCCACGACCGTCGCACTGCCACCCCAGGATGTGCTCGAGCGCGCGAAGCGCTTCTTCTCGGAGCGGGTGCCGCACGCCGCGGCATTCGTGGAGAAGGAAGGACCGGGCTTCCTGGTGCTGCGCGGTCAGGGTGGGGAAGAGATCGCGCTGCACGCGTGGGCGGACGCCGCGGGCAAGACCCGGGTACGTGCGTCCACGCTCTTCTTCGATCAGGCGCTCGACCGGTTCCTCTCCACGCTCCCTCTCGAGACCGCGGTGGAAGTCGCGTGACCGTGGTGGGGGAGCGCTTCGCCGTCCGCGTGATGGTGACCGATGTGTGGGATCAGGTGTTTCTCGCGGTCGAGCCCACGACCACCGTGGCGGATCTCAAGCGCCAGGCACTAACTCAGGCGTTGAAACGGGCGCAAGTGCGGCCCGAGGACTACGTAGTCAAGTTCCGCGGTGCCCAGGTACTGGAAGAGACCACGACCCTGGCCACGCTCGGCGCCGTGCCCAACTCACCATTCATCGTCCTGCCCGCTCGGCGCCAACCGGTGCGCTGATGGTCTCCCGGGCGCTGACGACCTTCACCGTCGGCTTCTTGCTGCTGGACGCCCTGCTCCTGGCGTACAGCGGCGTCGCCCTCGGTCGCCGCTGGCTGGTCTTCTGGGGCGCGGTGTGTCTCGTCGCGGCCGTGTTGGTGGTGATCGGGTGGCGGCGATATCGTCGCGTCATGTCCGACCTGGAGCACGCCCGGCGGGAGATGCGGGCGGAGGTGGAGTCGATCCGGCAGCTGCTGCAGGGCAAGCACCTGGACAACTGATGTAGTGTCCGTTCCCGTCGTCTTCCATCCTGCGACTCGCCTGCACAACCCGGGGCCCGGCCATCCCGAGCGCCCCGAGCGGATCGAGGCGGTCCTCGCCGCGCTGCGCGCGCCCGACCTGACGGCGACGGTCGAGTGGGTGGAGGGCCGCCCCGCGGCGCGCGATCAGCTGGAGCGCGTCCACTCGCCGGCCTATCTCGACGCACTCGAACGCCTCGCGCGTGGGGGCGGAGGTGCGCTGGACGCCGACACCGTCATGAGCCGGGACAGCTGGGACGCCGCCCTGGCGGCCGCGGGCGTGGCGATCGGCGCGGTGGAGCAGGGGATCGCGCGGGGCTCGGGGTTCGGCGCCACACGCCCTCCGGGGCACCACGCGCTCGCCGGCCGCGCCATGGGATTCTGCCTGGTCAACAATGTCGTGGTGGCGGCGCGGCACGCGCAGCAGCTGGGGAAGCCGCGCGTGCTGATCGTGGACTGGGACGTGCACCACGGGAACGGCACCCAGGCGCTGGTCGAGCGCGACCCCTCGATCCGCTATGTGTCCATGCACCAGTATCCCTGGTATCCGGGGACCGGCGCCGAGGACGAGCGTGGCGTCGGCAACGTGTTCAACGTGCCACGCCCGCCGGGCCTCGCCCGCGCGGCGTACGTGCGGGACCTGCTCGCGGCCGTGGACGCCGCCACGGTCGGGTGGCGGCCGGACCTCCTCCTGGTCTCGGCCGGGTTCGACTCGCTGGCGGGGGATCCGCTGGGCGGGTTCACGCTCGAGCCCGCAGACGTGGCGCATTGGACGAGCGCGTTTCGCGCGCGCGTCGCGCCGGCACCGGTCGTCGGGCTGCTCGAAGGCGGGTACCGGCTCGATCTGCTCGCCGCCGGCGCGCGCGCCCACGTGCGCGCGCTTGCCTGAGGGTCGCGGCGTCCCGATACTACAGTCGTGACCACGACTGTCGCACCGCAGGCATCCAAACACTGGCCGGCCAGCATCTATCGGCACCCCGACGGAGGGGTCGAGCGGGGTCTCTCGCCCGCCCGGTTGCGCGAGATCGTGCGCGGAGGCGAGGGCGAGCTGTGGGTGGACGTCGACAGTACGGACCTCCACCAGCACGCGCTCCTGGAGAAGGTGTTCGAGTTCCACCCCCTCGCCGTCGAGGACACCCTCTCGCCGCGTACCCGCGTCAAGCTGGAAGAGTACGACCGCTACGTCTTCGTGGTGATGGCGGGGGTCGCCTTCGACCAGGCGACGCCCGACCCGTTCGATCTCCAAACGTCCAACCTCTACTTCTTCCTCGGGAAGAATTTCCTGGTCACCGTGCATGCCATCCCGTCGACGGGCTGCGACGCAGCACGAGACCGGTTGCTGCGCAGTCCCGACCTCCTCGCCCGCGGCGCCGAGATGACGATGCACCACATCATCGACCAGGCGGTGGACGCATATTTCCCCTTGGTCGAGCAGCTCAACAGTATGGTGGACGGGCTCGAGCAGAAGCTGTTCGAGGACTTCGACGAGCGCCTGATCCACGAGATTTTCAAAGCCAAGCGGTCGACCTTCGGACTGCGGCGCCACATCGGGCCGCTGCGCGAAGTGCTCAACATCCTGACCAACCGTCCCTGCGGCTACATTCGGCCCGAAACACAGCTGTACTACCGGGACGTCTACGACCATACCATCCGGCTAATGGAGTCGGTTGACACGACGCGCGACCTGCTTGCCGGCGTGCTGGAGACATACCTGTCCCAGACCTCCAACCGGATGAACCGGGTGATGAAGCAGTTGTCGATCGTGGCCACGGTCGCGCTGCCGTTGATCGTGATCGCCGGGATCTACGGCATGAATTTCAGTCGCATGCCGCTCATCCACGATCCGCTCGGCTTCTGGGTTGCCGTCGGCAGCATGGTCATCGTCTCGTTGGCGATCGTGTGGTGGTTGAAGCGCCGCCAATGGCTCTGACGCTCGCCGCCGATGTCCTCACCCTGAAGACCAAGCATCCATTCGTCATCGCCCGGGGCGGCGATGACGAGACGCGGGTGGTGTGGGTGCGCCTCTCGGACGGAGACGGGATCGAGGGGTGGGGGGAAGCCGATCCCTCACGCTACTATGGAGAGACGGCGGACACGGTGCTGGCGATGCTCCAGCGGCTCGAGCCGCATCTCCCGGCGGACCCGTTCGATCTCGATGCGGCGGAAGCGAAGTTCGCACAGGTCGTTCCGAAGAACGGCGCGGCGCGGGCGGCGCTGTCGGCGGCGCTGCACGATCTCGTGGGCAAACACCTGGGCCAGCCGGTGTGGCGCCTGTGGGGACTCGATCCCGCCCGCGCCCCACGCTCGTCATTCACGATCGGCCTCGACACCCCCGAGAAGATGCGCCAGAAGGTGCTCGAGGCTTCGTCCTATCCGATCCTCAAGATCAAGCTCGGCACCGATCGGGACGAGGCAATCCTGAAGACCGTCCGCGACGCCACCGACAAGCCGCTCCGAGTGGATGCCAACGCCGGGTGGACGCGGCAGCGCGCGCTCCAAATGCTCCCCATGCTCAAGGAATATGGCGTGGAGTTCGTGGAGCAACCGCTGCCACCGGACGACCTCGAGGGGCTCGCCGCGGTCCGGCGCCGCGGGATCCTGCCCGTGGTGGTGGACGAGAGCTGCATCGTGGCGGCCGATATCCCGCGGCTCTCAGGGATAGTGGACGGGATCAACATCAAGCTCGCGAAGTGCGGCTCGCTGCGCGAAGCGCTGCGCATGATCGCCACCGCGCGGGCGCACGGCATGCTCGTCATGGTGGGGTGTATGATCGAAACGTCGCTGGGCATCACGGCCGCGGCTCACTTCACTCCCCTCGTCGATGCCGCCGATCTCGACGGTGCCGCGCTGACGGCGAACGACCCCTTCGTGGGCGCGACGATCGACGGCGGGCAGATTCGCCTCCCCACGGGACCCGGGCTGGGCGTGCGGCGGCGGGGATGACGGGGCCAGCGCCGGGCACCCCGGGCTTGCGCCCGGGGTCAGAACGACCACTGACCCCGCGCGCGAGCGCGGGGATCGCTGCTCGATATGCCGCGGTCGTCCTCCCGATCCCGGTTCCCCGCACCTACACCTATCTGATCCCCCCGGAGCTCGCGTCACGCGTCGTGCCCGGTGCGCGTGTGGTCGTGCCCGTGCAGCGGCGCCAGGTGGTGGGCGTGGTAGCGGCGGTGGACGCGGCTCCTCCGGTCCCGACCGTGGCGGCGAAGGCCATTCTGGCCGCACCCGACGCCGAGCCGGCGATGACCTCATCGCTCTTCGCGCTCGGCGTCTGGCTCAGCCGCTATTACGGCACCCCGCTCGGGCTCGCGCTGCGGGCGCTCCTCCCCGGGGCGCTGTGGAGCGTGCGCCGGCCGGCAGGGCCTGCCGAGCAGGTGGAGCGCGTGCTTGCGCTGACCGCGGCGTTGCCGTCGCTGCTCGAGCGCGAGCGGGCGTTCAAGCGTGCGCCCAAGCGTCGCGTGGCGTACGAAGCGCTGGAGGCGATCGGCGGCTCGGCGCCCATCCCGCACCTGATCGCCCGGCTGGGCTTGTCTCCCGCCGCCCTGGACGGCCTCGTGGCCCAGGGCCTGGCCCGCTATACCGATGTGCCGCGCGCCCGGGATCCTTTCGCCGGGATGTCGTCTCCACCCCCCCCCGACCTCACGGCCGACCAGCGGCGCGTGGTCGCCGGGATTTTGGCGACGCCGCCCGAGACGCCCGTCCTGATCCAGGGTGTGACGGGCTCCGGAAAGACGCTGGTCTACCTAGATGTCCTTCGTAGCGTCGTAGCGTCGGGTAACGGTGCTATTCTGCTGGTCCCCGAGATCGCGCTCACGCCCCAAACGGTCGCGCGGGTGCGCGGCGTGTTCGGGGACCAGGTGGCGGTGTTGCACTCGGGACTGTCGGACGGCGAGCGCGCCGACGCTTGGCGAGCGCTGCGGCGCGGTGAGCGGCGCGTGGCCGTGGGGCCCCGCTCCGCGGTGTTTGCCCCGGTCGAGCGGCTCGGGGCGATCGTGGTGGACGAAGAGCACGAGTCGAGCTACAAGCAAGGGACGGCGCCGCGCTACCATGCCCGCGACGTGGCGTTCGAGCGCGCGCGGCTCGAGGGGGCGCGCCTGATTCTGGGCAGCGCCACCCCCTCGCTCGAGACGCTGCACCTCGCGGCCGGAGGGAAGGTGGCGCGTTTCGAGCTGCCCGACCGCATCGGCGCGCGACCGCTGCCACCGGTCGAGGTGATCGACCTGCGCAGTGCCGAGCGGGTACCCGACGCCCGCGGGGTGCCGTGGACGGTGGCGCTCGACGAGGCCGTGCGCGGCGCGCTCGGGCGCCGCGAGCAGGTGATCCTGCTCTTGAATCGGCGCGGCTTCGCGACGTACCTCCAATGTCCCGCCTGCGGCGACGTGCCCACCTGCCCCCGCTGCGCCATCGCTCTCACCGTGCATCAAACGCCCGCCGCGCTGCGGTGCCACTACTGCGGCCACGAGGAGCCCGTGCCCACCGTGTGCCGGGTGTGCGGCAAGGAGACCCAGCGGATGCGGGGCCTGGGCACTCAGCAGCTCGAGCATTTCGTCGGGCTGCGGTTTCCCGAAGCCCGCATCGCCCGCATGGATCTGGACACGACGAGCACCAAGTGGGCGCACCATCGGGTGCTGGAGCGCATGGCGCAGGGGAAGATCGACATCCTGCTCGGGACACAGATGATCGCCAAGGGGCTGGATTTTCCCAACGTGACCGTGGTCGGGGTCGTCGATGCGGACACCGGGCTCCATCTCCCCGACTTCCGCGCGGCCGAGCGGACCTTCCAGCTCGTGGCGCAGGTGGCGGGCCGGGCCGGGCGCGGGCCGAAGGGAGGCCGCGTGTACGTTCAGACCCGAGCGCCCGATCATCACGCCATCCGCGCAGCGGCGGTCCACTCGGTGGCGCAGTTCGCCGCGGCGGAGCTGCCGCTGCGGGCCCCGCCCAACCCGACGTACCCGCCCCACGTCGGGCTGGCGCGGTTCGTGGCCTCGCACGAGGACGCCGGCCGGGTCCAGCGGGCGGCCGAGCGCGTGGCCGGGTGGCTCGTCCGAGCCAATACCGAGCGGCTGAGCGGCGCGCTCAGCGTGCTCGGACCGGCGCCGTGCCCGATCGAGCGGCTCAAGGGGCGCTGGCGCTGGCATATGCTGGTGAAGGCCGCGGAGCCGCGCGCGATCGGTCGCGTCGTGCGCGCGTTGGGCGCCCGGGCGCGGGGCCTGATGGTGGATCGGGATCCGGTCTCGCTCCTTTGAATGCGGAATGCGGAATGCGGAGTGCGGAATGGAAGGGCGACCGTCTATCGGTAGGTCCTCTGTCGATTCCGCATTCCGAATTCCGCATTCCGCATTAGGTTTCGTTCCCTGTGACCACCGGTCCTCGGTTCCAGTACCGGCCACCCAACTTTGGGGCGGCCGCGCTCGCGGGAGCGCCCGATGCGCGCTTCGAGCCCGCGCCCGCCGACGGGGTCTTGCCCGACGGGTTCTTTTCGACCACCAACCTGCCCACCTACGTCAAAGCCGCCGGCGCCTGGTCCCGCCCGCGCCTGCCGCGCATGGATTGCGTGATCGTGCGCCACGGCGCGGCCGACCTGGTGGCGACGGAGCCGCGCAAGGTGCGCAAGGGACAGGCCGTAGCGGTCGGCACGGAAGAGGACGGCAGCCAGGGCATCTTCGTGCACGCCGAAGGCTTCCTCGGCGGCAGCCACAGCGCCAATGAGTTCGGCTTCATGCAGACGGAAGTCTCACGCGAGCGGCCGGTGGATTACGCGGTGCTGGCGCAGCTCCTGGGCGAGGAAAAGCAGCGCGGCGGCAAGATCGTCTGGGTGGTAGGTCCCGCCCTCGTGCACGCGCGGGCGCGGGACGACATGATCTGGTTCATCAAGAACGGCTACGTGCAGGCGTTGCTCGGTGGGAACGCCGTCGCGGTGCACGACCTCGAGGCCGCGATCTTCGGCACGACCCTCGGCATGACGAGCTCGGGGCAGGGCGTCGAAGGCGGCCATGCGCTCCACATGCGCGCCATCAACCAGATCCGGCGCGCCGGCGGCATCGCGGCGGCCGTGCGGCAGGGCCTCGTGAGCTCGGGGATCATGCACGCCCTCGTGACGCACGGGGTGCGGTTCGTGCTTGCGGGCTCGATCCGCGACGACGGGCCGCTCCCGGAGGTGCTCTCCGATACGCTCGCCGCTCAAGACGCGATGCGAGAGTTTACGGCGCAGGCGACCTTCGCTGTCTTCGTCGCTACGGCCCTGCACGCGATCGCGGTCGGGAATATGCTCCCGGCGTTCGTCGATGTGCCCTCGCCCGACGACTTGCGGCCGCTCACCACGATCTGCGTCGATCAAACGGAGTTCGTGGTGAATAAGCTGCGCGACCGGGGCACGCACCAGGCGTACGGCGTGGTGACGAACGCCCAGGACTTCATGCACGTGCTGCGATTCTACGTGGAGCGATGGGAGCAGGCGCAGGCCCCGGCGACCGTCCTTCGCTAGAGCCGGGCCGGGGGCCGGGCTGGGCGAAGCTCGCCGAGGCCGTCGCCCGGCGCGTGCCGCCTGCCGAGATCGAAACGATCTATCTGTTCCGACCGTGGAAGCGGGAGGGTCGGGAGTGGGGCACGGCGGTAGTCGCTTGCCGGGCAGCGGAGGGGGGCGACCGGTTGCGCGTGTACACGGCGCGCTACATGCTGATCGTGCGCGGGAAGGAGCGGGGGCAGTCCCGGATCGAGGTCGAGGAAACGGGGCTGTCGCCCGCGGACGTGATCGCCCGCGTCATGCAGGCGGCGGCCGAGCGGACCGGGGATCCCGAGCCGCCCGTGGCGGTGGGCCGGGCGGTGTGGTATGAAAGTTGACGGATCCAAGCTGCTCGAGGAATTCCGCCGCCACCTGGCGGAGCACAACCTGCCGGCGACGCACCAACGCCTGGCGGTGGCGGAGGCGGTGTTCTTCGCCGGCGAGCACCTATCGGCCGAGGAAGTGGGGCGGCGCGTGGCGAAGCGCGTCGCGGTCGGCACCGCGACGATCTATCGGACGCTCGACCTCCTGGTCCGCGCCGGGCTGGCCAAGGAGCACGACTTCGGCGAGGGGTTCAAGCGGTACGAGCCGCTCGCGGCCGGCCAGGCCCACGAGCATTGTATCTGCTCGTCGTGCGGCCAGGTGACGGAGTTCGCGAACGATCGGCTCGAGCGAATGATCGCCCTGCTCGCGGAGGACGTGGAGTTCCGGCCCCACCACCACCGGCTGGAGATCTATGGATTGTGCCGCACCTGTCAGCAGACGAACCCTTTAGCGCGCACGAGGTGACGGGTTGATCGAATCACGAATGTTCGTGCCCACCAAGGCCTTTCTCACCAAGGGCGTCGGTCGGCACAAGGAAAAACTCACCAGCTTCGAGATGGCGCTGCGGGACGCGCATCTCGCGAACTTCAACCTCGTGCGGGTGAGCTCCATCTTCCCGCCCCACTGCGAGCTGGTGGACCGCGAGGAAGGCCTCTCGCTCATGAAGCCCGGGCAGGTCGTCTTCGCCGTGATCGCCGAGTCGTCCACCAACGAGCCGAGCCGCCTGGTGGCAGCGTCCATCGGAGTGGCGATGCCCGCCGATCCCACCCATCACGGCTACATCTCCGAGCACCACAGCTACGGCCAGAACGAGATGACGTCGGGGGAGTACGCCGAAGACCTCGCAGCGTCGATGCTCGCGACTGTGCTCGGCGTTCCGTTCGATTCGGACAAGGCGTGGGACGAGCGGCGCGAGCAGTGGCTCTTGTCGGGGGAGATCGTCCGCACGATGAACATCACCTCGACCGCCGAGTGCGGAGATGACGGCCGCTGGACGACCGTGGTCTCGGCGGTCTGCTTCTGCGGGTGACGCCCTCCTTCGCCCTTGCCTTCGCCGCCGGGCTGCTGAGCTTCCTATCTCCCTGTACGCTCCCGCTTATCCCGAGCTATGTCGGGTTTCTCACGGGCCTATCGGCGGACCAGCTGGAGGTACGCCGCGGAACGGCGTTGCTGCACGCGCTCGCCTTCGTGGCCGGCTTCTCGGGGGTCTTCATCGCCCTGGGCGCCAGCGCGTCGGCCCTCGGGGCGCTGCTCTTGCACTGGCAAGTGTGGATCGGCCGGATCGGCGGTGTCCTAGTCATTCTGTTCGGGCTGTATCTCCTGCGAGTGATCCAGCCTGCTTTTCTTACGCGAGAGCGTCGGCTGCAGCTAGCGAACAAGCCGCTCGGCTATGTCGGATCCGCGTTTGTAGGCGTCACGTTCGGGGCGGCCTGGACGCCTTGTATCGGTCCCATCCTCGGCGCGATCCTCACGATGGCAGCCGCGCAGGGGAGTGTGGGGCGGGGCGCCGGGCTGCTCACCGTGTACGCGCTCGGCCTTGCCGTGCCGTTCCTGCTCGCCGCGGTGGCCCTGGACCGCTTCCTGGTCTGGTTCCAGCGGTTCCGGCCGTATCTCGTCTGGGTCGAGCGGATCGCGGGCATCCTGCTGATCCTTCTGGGGCTGCTGCTGCTCACCGACCGCTTCACCCTCCTAGCGAGCTGGCTCCAGGGGTTGACGCCCGGGTTCCTGAAGAGCCGGCTGTAAGAATCCCGCTCCAGCCGCCAGGGGCTCCCACCCTGGGTGTAGGGGCGCAGCATGCTGCGCCCCTACTGTTGTGGCACCGTCCTAACGGACACGGCGAGCGTGCTTTAGCACTGCGCCTTCCCGGGCCCAGGGTTGAGCCTTGGGAACTTGAGGGGCCACCTTCCTATATTAGTTGCCTGCAACTATTAGTTGCCTGCAACGCTATCAGGTGCCTGCGAAACTCAATGAGAGGGACTACATGACAAGACTAGCAAAGCACGGATCGCTGTTCGCCGCGCTGGCGGGCGTGGCACTCCTCGCCTGCGCGAAGCCCGACGAGACGAGTCAGTCGGCCGACTCCACGGCCCGCAACCTGACGCTCGCGCCGACCGAATCAACGGCGGCCCTGAAGGACGTGCCGGCAGCGGCGACTGAAGCAGCGAGGCCGGCACGTGAGAAAAAGGCGCCCGTGAGGAAACCGGTCGCGCCGAGGCCCGCCGCCCCGGCTCCGCTGATGCTGGCGGCGGGGACCCGCGTCGCGGCTACGGCGGCCGACTCGATCAGCACGCGCACGGCGAAGGCCGGTGATCCGTTCACTGCGACCGTGAGCCAGGATGTGAAGGATGCCACCGGGCGGGTCGTGATCCCGGCGGGCGCGACCGTGTCCGGGACGATCACGGCGGCGCAGCCCGCGCCGAACCCGAACTCGACAGGCAAGATCGACCTGTCGGTCACGAGCGTCACCGTGCGAGGCAAGAGCTACCCGATCGATGCCTCCGTCGTGGCGATGGATACGGTCATGAAGGGCCGCGGCGTGACGAAGGCTGACGCCGCCAAGGTCGCCGGGGGAGCCGTGGCCGGCGCGATCGTCGGCAAGCTCTTCGGAAAGAACACGAAGGGTGCTGTGATCGGGGGAGCGGCCGGTGCGGCCGCGGGTGCGGCGGCCGCGCGCGCGTCGCGCGATATAGACGTGGTGATCCCCAAGGGCGCCGCGATTACGATCAAGCTGAACGCGCCGCTGACGGTGAAGGCGGCTTAGGAAAGCGGATGACAGGCGCCGTCGCTTCGCGAAGGGGGAAAGGCCTCCGGATCCTCTATCACTCCCTCTTCTACCGAAGCCGCGCGGCGCTGTCATCCTGAGCGAGCGCGCGGAACGCGCGCAAGCGAAGGATCTGGTCTTGGGCGCTGGCCGTGGGACTTAACGTCCGACCAACCGAACGACCCCGAGCACGAGCCCGACCGTCGTGACCGCTTGCCCGACCCAGAACAGGAACATCCAGCGGATGATCCGGGCCTCGAACGCGGACATGCGGGCCCCGAGGCGACTCTCGAGAGCCGCCATGGCCGCTTTGACTTCGGCGATTCGCTGCTCGAGCTTGGCGTCGAGCGCGGCGGTGCGTTGCTCGATCTTCGCGTCGAACCGTGCGAAGTTGACCTCGTTCAGTTCGCGCAGGTCGCTACGATAAGTCGCGTCCACTTGGGTCAGTACCCCGCCGCGCCGCCGCCGCGCCGGGGATCGGCCACGCCGATCCAGCCGGCGGCGGCGCGGGCGATGGCGTTCACCTCGGTCTTGTAATTCCAGATGCTCACCTTGTGCCCCATCGCCACGAGCGAGTCGATCGAGGCTCTCACGAACCCGTCGCGCTCGAG
>WNGD01008674.1_pt1 | contig 17700 bp, 15 predicted proteins | sample 5400671 | NCBI WGS metagenome assembly WNGD01 (sample SAMN13153369, study PRJNA577476) | soil metagenome | isolation source: 40 cm soil or saprolite under grassland replicate 2 | place: USA:California | collected 2016-06-15
GCTGGACCATCGCACTTCTTGCCGAGAACCCGTCGCGTTCGAAACGATCACGCAGGGGAGGTCCGCTGGAAGGCCGCCTTCGAGCAAACGCTCCGAGACTTCCGCATAATCAGCGCCGGGCATGTAGAGAACCAGCGTGGTCGTGCTCGAAACGGAACCCCAATCCATTGCACGGCCATCGACTCTACGGGAAAACGTGGAGAGGAGAATTTGCGAAGCAATCCTCCGGTCGGTGAGTGAGATTCCCGCGACGGCAGCGGCTCCGAGCGCGGCCGTGACGCCGGGCACGATTTCGTAATCGACTCCGGCTTTACGCAGGGCTTCGATCTCTTCTCCGGCCCGGCCGAAAATCGATGGGTCGCCGCCTTTCAGCCGGACCACGGACTGTCGCGATTTTGCGTAAGAGACGAGCAGCGCGTTGATCTCATCTTGGGTGAGGAGCTTGTGGCCGGCGCGCTTGCCAACGTTGATGAGCTCGGCAGCGGGCGAAATCATCGCCAAAACCTCGTTGCTGACGAGCGCATCGTGTAAAACGACTTCTGCGCCGGCGAGAAGGCGTGCCGCTTTCAACGTGAGCAGTTCGGGATCACCCGGACCCGCGCCGATCAGGTAAACCTTGCCCATTCAGGCGGCTCCTTGGTGCGGGGAGCGGAATTCTCTCCTGAATCGCCAAATACTCTTCAAGCGGTCAAAAAACATCCTTCTGCTCTCCCCTACGCGGCGCACTCCCCGCGCCCCAGCTTCAACGAATAGGTTTCCGTATCACCCCAATCCACGAAGAATTCCTCGGATGCGTCTGTTACGTCGGCAAAGGGCCGGAGCCGTGCGCTTATGTCCTTGTCCGGTGTGCGCCCGACCCAGGCTGTGAAGGCCTCACCAGGCCGGCGGTCCTGCTGATAAAAGGCCAGGAGTTCACGAATGATCGCGGGGATAGGCCGAGCGGGCACGGCCATAACCTGCCGCGCAAAACGCACCCCGTTCGCATCCACCTTTCCGCCGAGCATCAGCTGATAGTACGGAGCGTGCTGTTCGCCGATCTTTCTCGCGTTGCCGTAAAAACCGATGTCGGCAATGTGATGATGCCCGCAGGAATTGGGGCAGCCACTGATTTTTATCCGGAGTTTCTGGATTTCCGGGTCGCTCTGGCCAGCCAATTCGCGCGAGAGCACGTCCGCCAGCGTGAGGGAGCGCGTGATGCCAAGATTGCAAGTGGTGGCGCCGGGGCATCCGGTGACGTCTGAAATGGTTCGGGCACCGGGCGTGGCCAAGTCGAGCGCGCGAAGCTCGTCATAGATTGCGCGAACGCGGTCGAAGGGAACCCACGGAATGACGAGATCCTGATTGACCGCGATTCGCACACCGTTCAGTTCGTTCTTCTCCAGCAAGTCCGCGAGCCCGCGCATCTGGTGACTGTAAAATGTTCCGGCGGGAAGCTTGATCCAGATCGCTCCGTATCCAGTCTGGCGCTGGAACATCAGGTTGTGTTCGGCCCAGCGATCGTATTCAGGATCGGTTTGCTTAGCCGCGGCTGAGAAAGACAAAGGCGCCGGGGCGATGGTGACCAGTGATGGCTGGATCGGAGTAGGCACCGTGAAGGTCTCTGCCGTGGCCTGTGAGCGCTTGCGCTTCTCGGCAACCAGGCGGCGAAACTCCTCGATGCCCTTTTCGCGCAAAACGAATTTCATGCGCGCCTTGAACTTGTTCTTGCGGTTTCCTGTCTCGCTGAATACGCGCAGAATCGCTTCGATCGTGGGAAGCAACTCCTCCTCGGGCAGAAAATCCGTGAGAACGGCGGCCTCGGTGGGTAGGCTCCCCAGCCCGCCACCCACTAAAACCTTGAAGCCGCGGCGTGATGTGCCGTTGTTTCCGCGGACCTGGGCGATGAGGCCGACATCGTGGATGCCGGCAATGGCGCAATCTCCATCGTTTTCGCAGCCGGAGAAGGCAATCTTGAACTTGCGCGGCAAATCGTGAAAATCGGGATGACGCAAGAGATAGCGTGAGACGCCCAGTGCGTAGGGCGTGACGTCAAATGCCTCGCCCGGGCAGATACCCGCCACCGGGCAGGCAGTGACGTTGCGCACGGTATTGCCGCACGCCTCGCGCGTGGTGAGGCCCGCGTCAGCCAGCAGCCGCATGGCGGCAGGCACGTTTTCGAGTTTCACGAAGTGGAATTGAACGTTTTCACGGGTGGTGAGATGTCCGCGCCCGGTCGAGTACGTGTCAGCGATCCCAGCCAACACCCGGAGCTGCGCCGGTTTCAGCACCCCTGCAGCGACTTTGACCCGAAGCATCTGAAAGCCCGGTTGCCGCTGGCCGTAGGTGCCGTGCTTCAGGCGGAAGGGGCGAAACTGCTCCTCGCTGATGGCGCCGCTGCGGAGCAGTTGGACGCGCTCTTCAAAGCGGGATATCTCCGCTTCGATGGCTTCGCGGCTGTGCCTTTCTTCAACCTCGGACAACGTTTCTACCGGCATGATTCCTGACTCCCAAGTTGCATCCTCCGAAAATCTCCGATCCAAAAACAAAAAACCCACGTGACCAGACTCTCTGGCACGTGGGCTTCGGAACTTTATGATTAATCTACAGCTAAGTCCGGAAACTCCTCTGGCCAGAGATGCGTGTCATGCGACACGCAGCGCTACACGCGCAGGGACAACACATCGTCTGGCAACAGGTCCTCATGAAAAGAAAGAATACGCTCCGGGCCTCCCCAATGTCAAAGGAAGACCCTCACAATTAATTAGATGCGCGGAATTCAAAAAAGTAATCCATGGCTGACCGCAATCACTGCGGCTTTGTGGCCACCGGAGCGGACTTGGGCGCCGTCGCTGGCTTAGCTGGGGCCTCGGCTCCTGCCGGCGCGACCAGCGTGGCGGACTTAATCGAATCCAGTTTTGGGAAGTTTTTGTCCAGGTAAGGCTTGCCCTGGCCTGTAATCTGATCTTGGTAGTCTCGAGGGGTGCTATCACCATATTGGTCGTAGAACATCTCGACGAATTTCATCCCCGGAGGGTCAACGACACCGAAGGGCGCAAAGCCTTGCGCGTCAAGGCTGGCGTTGTCTTTCAGGCTGATAAACACTTGGGTCGTGCGCGTGTTGGGCCCCGCCGTCGCGAAGGTCAGATAGCCACGCTTGTTGCTCTGGGTAACCGGATCATCTTTCAGGTCCGCGTTCTTCCATGCCGCGGACACCGCCGGGTACGCACTGATGCCGAACTGGACCACGAAGCCGGGGACCACGCGGAAAAAGCTGGCGTTGTCATAGAAATGATGCTTGACGAGATTATAGAAACGGTCGGCGCCGATCGGGGCCCAGGCGCGGGTCACCGTGACGGTGAAATCCCCGCGCGTGGTGATGAACTTCACTTGGAAGGTCTCTGGCGCTTTGTCCTTGAGGAGCACGGGACGCAACAAGGCACGATCGTAGGCGCGGGCTGTTGTCGCGCCGGATTTGGCGGTCTCGCCCGCCTTCGGCGTCGTGGACGGCTTGGGTTGTGCGGGGGCCTGCGCCGGAGCCTGTGCCGAAGCTTGTGCGATGATTCCAAAGATTCCAGCGAGAAGCAGAACTGCGAGTTTTCTCATGTCGTCTTCCTCTCCCATCCTCAACTGAATTTGCAAAAACCGTGCCTTATTTCAGAGGTTGCGCATTCAACTCGCGGCTGACGCGCTCCACCTCCGTCATGACCCGCAGAGTATTTTCACCGAGAATTTTCTTTACGTCACCCTCGGAATAGCCTTTTTTCAGCAGCGCTTCGGTGATGTACGGCAGCTTTGTGGCGTCTTCCATGCCATACGGCATGTTGGCGCCGTCGAAGTCCGAACCGAGGCCGACGTGGTCGATGCCCGCGACTTTCACGGCGTGATCGATGTGCTCGATGATTTTCGTCCAATCCACGCGGGGCAATTTACCCTGCTCGACGTACTCACGGGTAATGCGGTCACCTTCGATAAGCCGGCAGCCTTCGTTCTCACCGCAGCGCTTCATCTGCTCGGCAGTGATGGCCTTGTTGAGCTCGGGATTGGCTTTTTCCGCGTCGCGGAATTCCTGACTCAGAAAGCCGACGTGATAATTGATCTGGATGACGCCGCCCTTCGCCGCCAGGTCCTTCATCATCTGATCGGTCATATTGCGAGGCGCATCGCAAATCGCGCGGCAGGAGGAGTGCGAAGCGAGCGCGTCGTAAAAGGTCTTGTCGCTGACGTGTGAGATGTCCGCTATCACGCCGAGGCGGTTCATTTCGCGGACGACCTCCTTGCCGAAATCGGTGAGACCGTTGTGTACGGCCTTGTCTGTCGAAGAGTCGGCCCATTCGTCATTGCCGCTGTGCGTGAGCGTCATGTAGCGGACACCGAGAGCGGCATAGGTGCGCAGAACAGCGAGGTCGCTATTGATCATGTGGCCGCCTTCGACCCCCATGAGCGCGGCGATTTTCCCCTGCTTGCGCGCTTCGCGGATTTCGGCGGCGGTGGTGGCAAGCGCAAGATCATTGGGATGCTTGCGGACCTGTTCGCGTATGGCATCGATTTGAATAAGTGCGCGTTCAACAGCTTCGGGACCGGTGATTTTGCTGGGCATCCAAATGGAGAAAAAGATCGCGCTGAGATTTCCTTCGCGCATGCGCGGGATGTCGATGCTGCCGGCGGAGCCGCGTGTGCCGAGGTCGAACTTTCCATCAAGGAGACGCTGCGTCGTGTCGTCATGCGTGTCCACGACGATGGAAGAAAAATGCAGCTTGCGAGCCTTTTCGGAGATCGTATCGGCGGCCATCGCAAGACCCATCAAGCCGACTGAAGAGATGCACACAGCAGCGAGCAGCAAAGTGCGAAACATGCTTGTCCCCCAGAAGAATGAAAGATGTTAGCGAAAACGGGTTTCGTGCGCCAACGGATTAGCCCACGAGCCAGCCAAGCAAGGCTTGTTTCCACACATCGCGATTGACCTCGGCGATGGATTCGGTCAGGGGAATGTTCTTTGGGCAAGCATGGACGCAGTTTTGCGCGTTGGCGCACTCCTGGATGCCGCCGGGCCCCATCAGCGCTTTGAGGCGCTCGCTCTTATTCATCGCGCCAGTGGGATGCATGTTGAAGAGCCGTACTTGGCTGATGATGGCCGCGCCCACGAATTGATTGTGCTCATTCACCTGCGGGCATACCTCGAGGCAGCTTCCGCAGCTGATGCAGTTCGACAGCGGATAGCCTTTCTCCTGAATTTCGGGCGATATGCGCGGGCCTTCGCCGAGATTGTAAGTGCCGTCAACGGGAATCCACGCCTTCACGCGCTTCAGGCTTTCGAACATGAACTGGCGATCGACGGTGAGATCGCGCACCAGGGGAAATTTCGAGAGAGGCTCGATGCGGATGGGCTGCTCGAGCTGATCCACGAGAGCCGAGCAGGCCATGCGGGCTTTGCCGTTGATAAGCATGGCGCAAGAACCGCAAATCTCTTCGAGGCAGTTCGAGTCGTACGAGATCGGAGTGGTTTTGGTGCCGTCGCGGGTGACGGGATTCTCCGCGATGTCGCGCAGGCAAATGATGACGTTCATGGAAGGCCGCCACTGCAGGGAGAATTCTTCCCAGCGGGCGGGGTCCTTCGGACCTGCCTGGCGCTTCACCTTGACGCTGACTTGCTTTGTTTCTGCCATGAACCCCCGACAAAGCCTCAAGCCCGATGGCTCAAGATAGACAGATTTTACTTCGCGGCGTCATAACGGCGCGCACGCGGCCGGATCAGAGAAATGTCGACCGGCTCGTAGGCGAGCTGGATTTCGTTGTTCACCCATTTAGCGCGCGTGGTCTTCAGCCAGTTGGCGTCGTCCCGGCCGGGAAAGTCCGGCTTGTAATGAGCGCCGCGCGACTCGTTGCGCGCCAGCGCGCCAAGCGTGATCACCCGCGCCAGGATCAGCATGTTCTCCAGCTCGCGGGCGAAGTTCAGCGTCTGGTTCGACCACTTCGTGCGGTCGCTGAGATTGATTTTCTTGTAGCGCTCCTGCAAAGTGCGGATCTTTGCTTCAGCCATCTCCAGGTTTTTGTTCATGCGCGTGACGGTGACGTGCTCGGTCATAATGTATCCGAGTTCGCGCCAGATCGTGATGGGATTCTCCGATCCGTCCTGACTGATGAGCTTCTGATTCTTTTCTTCCTGGCGCTTCTTTTCGGCATCGAAGACGACGGAGGGAATGGACTCCGCCCCCTTCTCCAGGTTCTTGGCGTACTGCGCCGCAGCCGGCCCAGCAATTCCTCCGCCAAATATGCAGGAGACCAGCGAGTTCGCCCCCAGCCGGTTGGCCCCGTGATACTGGTATTCGCATTCCCCCGCGGCATAAATGCCAGGAACATTCGTTGCCTGATCTTCGCCGTTCACCCAAATGCCGCCCATGGTGTAGTGCATCGCCGGGAAAACTTTCATGGGTTCCACGCGGGGATCGACGCCGAGGAATTTTTCGTAGATTTCCAGAATGCCTTCGAGCTTGCGGTCGAGCGTTTCGCGCGGAATGTGCGTAACGTCCAAATAGACAGCGGCCTGTCCATCAACGCCGAGTTTTTCCTGATACACGATGCGATGAATCGCGCGTGTGGCGATGTCACGCGGCACAAGGTTGCCGTACTTTGGGTACCATTCTTCCAGAAAGTAGAAACGCTCCGCCTCGGGAATGCTTCTCGGGGGACGCTTCTCCGCGGGGTTCCGTGGCACCCACACGCGCCCGCCTTCTCCACGCGCCGATTCGCTCATCAGCCGAAGTTTGTCTTCGCCGGGGATCGCCGTGGGGTGTACCTGGATGAATTCGCCGTTGGCGTAGTCGACGCCCTGCTGAAAGAGCGCGGATTGCGCCGAGCCCGTGCACACAACGGAGTTCGTCGAGCGCCCGAAGATCGCCCCGATCCCGCCCGTCGCGAAGATGACAGCGTCAGCAGTGTAGGTTTTCACTTCCATGGAGCGGAGGTCCATCGCGCAGATGCCGCGGCAAACGCCTCCTTCATCGATTACCGCGGAGAGAAACGTCGAACTTTCGAACTTCTTGACCTTGTCTTCAGCTTCGTGGCGCCGCACTTGCTCGTCGAGAGCGTAGAGGAGTTGTTGGCCCGTGGTTGCTCCCGCGAAAGCCGTGCGGTGATAGAGCGTGCCGCCAAAGCGCCGATAGTCGAGCAAACCCTCGGGCGTGCGGTTGAACATCACGCCCATGCGGTCGAGAAGATCGATGATGCCCGGCGCCGCCTCGCACATGCGCTTCACAAGCGGCTGATTCGCAAGGAAGTCTCCCCCGTAAATGGTGTCATCGAAATGTTTGTCGGTCGTGTCGCCTTCGCCCTTTTGGTTCTTCGCAGCGTTGATCCCGCCCTGAGCGCACACCGAATGGGAGCGCTTCACCGGCACGATGGAGAAAAGTTCGACCGGAACACCCGCCTCGGCAACGCGGATTGTGGCCATCAGGCCGGCTAAACCACCGCCCACAACGATGATCTTTGGCTGTCTCATTTGTTCGGCAGGTAAGCAGAGAACGGATGCCAGTCGAATCGGAAGCTAAGAACGATCAGAATGCCCACCAGGCTGAATGCTACTCCTACGACCGCGCCGAATCGTCCGGCGGCTCGCTGCGCCTTCACCGTTGCGGCCAGGCCCCACTTGCACAAGAAATTCCAGATGCCGGCTCCGAGATGGAACGACGAGGCGAGTATGCCAACGACAAAGAACGCCAGGTACCATGGATTCTGCATGTCCTCTGCGACGTTTGCGTACGTCGATCGGCCATGCGTGAGCCACCGTTCGGTGTAAAGGTGCCACCCGATGTAGGCGAACGCGATCAGGCCCGTGTAGCGCTGCAGCGTGTACAGCCAGTTCCCCACCCACGGATAGTCGGACACGTTCGATTTTCCTCGCAGCCATATCCAAATGCCGTAACCGCCGTGGAACAGCATGGGAAGAAAAATCGCTCCCCATTCCACGACCAGACGGAATGGAATCGTTTGCAACTCTTGCGAAACGTCGTTGTATCTCTGCGGGCTGACCAGCGCGGAACTGTTGGACCAGAAATGCTCGGCCAAAAATGCGCCAACGGGAAGTATGCCGGTAAAGGAATGAAGCTTTCTGAGGAGATAACTCGTGTCAGGCTGGCTGGCCGTGAAAGACATGCCCTCTCCGCCGCGTGAGTCCCTGCTGGATCATGCACAATAAATCCGGAGAAGCGACGATAAATCGCGGCAACTCAGTATAGGCAGACGCTTCCAGGGATGCAAGTTGGACTGTTTTTTCTGCGCGCGCGAAGAATTCGAAATCTTCTTCGCACGATGACGCGAGAAGCCGGAAGAGTTCCCGCGCCGCGCACGCCGCTCAGCAAGATATTTCGGCGCGCCGCTCGGGGAATCATTTCTCTTGGCCCGCATTGTCACGCGGCATTCATATTTCTGGCGTCGCAGCGCCTTGGCCTGGGAAAGGCGTTGACACTGCAATACCTTCTTGCTACTTTTCCACAGCAGAAGAAGATCTTCCTCACCAAAGGCGTCGGTAAACATCGTGAAAGACTCTCCAGTTTCGAGCTTGCCCTTCGCAACGCGGGGATTGCCGCCTGCAACATCGTTCGCGTCTCTTCGATCTTCCCTCCCAACTGTAAATTGATTTCGCGCAGCGAAGGTTTGAAGCACATGAAGCCCGGGCAAGTCGCCTTCACGGTCATCAGCGAGAATTCCACCAAAGAAGCGCACCGCCTCATCGCCGCGAGCATCGGCTTGGCCCTTCCCAGCGACAAAACCATGTACGGATATTTGTCTGAACATCATTCTTTCGGCGAAACCGAAGAAGTCGCCGGCGAATATGCGGAAGAGCTGGCCGCCGAAATGCTCGCCACCACCCTCAACGTGGAATTCGATCCGGATCTCAGTTTCGACGAAAAAAAAGAGGTTTATCGTATTTCCAACAAAATCGTCCGCACCATGAACATCACGCAATCCGCCGTCGGCGACAAGCGCGGCCTTTGGACCACCGTTCTCGGCGCGGCTATCCTCATCGGCGAAGACGACTAGATTTTGCAACCCAGCATTGATCTGCAGGTGAACCATGACGGCTTTTCGAATTTTTCAAAGACTTGCGGCCGCTTTTTCCATTCTTCTTCTGCCTGCCGCGCTCCAGGCAGCCGACCGCGTCACGATCCTCTATGATGCCTTCTCGGATTCGAAAGAGATGGTAAAGGACTGGGGCTTCTCCGCGCTGGTCGAGCACGACGGGAAGCGCATTCTCTTTGACACCGGGAACAATGCCGACATTTTCCAGCGAAACGTCAAATCTCTGGGGATCGATCTGACCAAACTCGATTTCGTGGTCATCTCCCACCGGCACAGTGATCACAGCACTGGACTGACGTATCTGCTGAAGGTGAACCCGGCGGTGCCCGTTTATGTCGCGCGCGAAGGCGCTGGAATGTTCGGCGGCAGCCTGCCAAATTCCTTCTTGCGGCCCGCGACCTCATTGCCGGCGAAGATGCGCTATTTCGACGGCAACTATCCAGCGGAACTCCCCACGGGAAAGATTTTTGACGGCGGCAATTTCATCCTCGTCGACAAGCTAACGGAAGTCACGCCTGGAATTTTTCTCGTGCCCACAACTTCAAAGACTCCGGGGACCCTGGAACTTCGTGAACTGACGCTCGCCATTAAGGGGCCTCGCGGATTAATGCTGGTGGATGGCTGCTCCCATGCCGGTGTTGAAGAAATCCTGCAAGCGGCCGCGACAATCGATTCGCGCTTTCACATCCTTTTTGGCGGATTGCATCTTGTAACCACACCGGAAGACCAGATCGATCTCCTGGTCGCAAATTTGAAGAACAAGTGGAAGCTGGAAAAAATTGCGCCCGGTCACTGCACGGGCGAAGCTGCGTTTCTGCGGCTGCAAAAGGCTTACGGCGAAGATTATTACTACGCGGGGGCGGGCACGCGGCTCGATGTGCCATGACATCCGGGTTCATTGGTCCAGGTCGTACGCGGTCTTGAGCCATTTTTTCACTTCGTAATCGATCTGTTCCACGGACGAGATCTCGATCCGGTGCGTGATGCGGTCCTTTCTCGCAAGCCCGCCGGTGTCCCAAGGACTCGGACTTCGCGCCAATTGCTTTTGGCATCTCCCTCGCCCCCCAATTAATTCTTGCGAATGGGTGCTCCTATGGACCAGCGGTGACCGAAAGGATCTTCAAGGATGGCGTAGCGGTCGCCCCAGAATTGGTCGGCAAGCTCCATAACCACCTTGCACCCGGCCGCAACGGCGCGCTCGTAGATGGGATCGGCCTCATCGACCGACAAATGCATCGTCACCGCAGTTCCCTTCCTTTCCAGAGGTGAATGGACGCCCCAGTCCGGGAATTCATCGTTCAGATAAAACCGTCCCTTGCCCATTTCGAGTTCCGCGAACATGATCTTCTGGCCGTCGGGCGACATGCTCCTGCGGATTTCTACGGCGCCGAAAGCCTCCTTGTAAAACCAGATTGCTTCTGCCGCATCGCGTACAACCAGATGCGGCGTGATGGAATGGATTGCCGATTTCGCATGTTTCGCGGCGGTCGTCATGTCTCCTCCTTCTGCAGCGATGTTTCCGAAATGCTCCCCAAAACTCCTGCTTCCCTGCCGCTTCTTTATTCGAGCGTCGCCGCTCCCCAGCTCGATGGGTTGGAGGGGTTCGCTTCGTGCGGCCAGCGGCTTGTGAGCCATTCCCTACTTCGTCGCACCGGCGCTCCGATTTTTTCCAAAATACCCGAGGCGCTCGAGCACCGCGCCGGCGACCAAAGGCAGCGCCACCGTGGCGTCATCAAAAACTTCGGCGAACCGCCCGCCCTCTTCGGGCGGAACGAATTTGCCCCAGGAGACGGCTTCAGTGTACGTGCTGCCGCTCAGCCCGCCCCAATGCACCGGCTCCGGGCAGATGCGCACCCCGTAGTTGTAGCGTTTCAGGGGAAGATTCTTGTACCCGCGGCGCGCCAGCAGCTCGGCGTACACGCCGAATTGCTGCGACCAGTTGCGCGGCACTCCCCCGCCGACCGTGAAAATCCCCATGCGCTTCGTGGCCAGCATGGTGTCGGCAAATTTCTCGAAGTCCTCGAAAGGATCGAAGCGCAGCAGCGGGCGCTTCTCTTTCTGCCGGGAGATCTTGTGCAGTGCGAAGTCAATACCGAGTTCGGAATCGCTGAAAGCCGGAACAAAGACGGGAACGTTGCGCTCGTACGCGGATTTGAGAATTCCCCTCCCCGGCATATTCTTATGCAGGTACTCGCCGATGCGCCGGTGAATCTTCCAGCTGCAAACCACCTCTTCGGCCTCCCATTCTTCGAGAATGCGTTCCATCACCTCCTCGACGTGATCCAGGTTTATTTCGGGTTCGAGCGAATCGTAGACGCGGTTGTAGCCCGCTTGGAACAGCTCCTTGTCGTCCATCTTTGGGTTGTACCGGAAATGAGAATGGCCCGTGGCTTCCACCAGTCCGTGCGCCATCAGGGCGCCGGTGGAGACGATGGCGTTGACTACACCGGACTCGATGAGATCGCAGAAGACCAGGCCCATCTTTGCCACGGTCAAGGCCCCGGAGAGGGTCATGACCACGAAGCAATCCTTGTCCCGGGCCATCGCTTCCAGAATGTCGGCCGCGTCTCCAATCTGGCGTCCCGTAAATGCGGTGTCGCCCATGGCGCGAACCAGTTCATCGATGGTGCGGCATTTGGATAAATCCAGCGGAAAAATCGCCCGGAGTTTATCCCTCACTGGATCATGGAGCACTCTCCCTGTCACAGTTTTCTTTTCCTGCTTCGCCATCGCGTCTCCTCGGAAAGATTTGAAACCTGTATTGCCGGTGAATTTCCGTCTCGCGTATGAAGCGTGATGATGCTTGAACGTCCTGCAGATTGATAGTACAAACTCGGCGCAAAGGAAAGAACAAAACGCGCATGCAGCGGCGATTCACGCTCATGCTAGACTAAAAATATGGCGGACAAATTTACCATTGGACTCGTCCAGATGAAATGCACGGCGAACGCCGAAGAAAATCTGGCGCGGGCGATCGGGAAAATCCGTGAAGCAGCGGCGCGCGGCGCGCAGATCATCTGCTTGCATGAGCTGTTTCACGGCGAATACTTCTGCCGCACCGAAGATGCCGAGCTTTTCAATCTCGCCGAAGCCGTGCCCGGGCCGGCGACGGAAAAGCTGGCCCAAATCGCGAAGGATAAGAAAGTGGCGCTGGTCGTTTCCCTCTTCGAGCGCAGAGCGCCGGGTGTGTATCACAACACGTGCGCGGTGCTCGCCGCCGACGGAAGTTTTCTCGGGAAATACCGGAAGATGCACATCCCGGACGATCCCCTGTACTACGAAAAATTTTACTTCACGCCCGGCGACCTCGGTTTCCCGAATTTCGATACCAAGTACGCTCGCATCGGCGTGCAGATTTGCTGGGACCAATGGTATCCGGAAGGATCGCGGATCGCCGCGCTCGGTGGCGCACAGGTTCTTTTTTATCCCACCAGTATCGGCTGGCATCCGCACGAGAAGGCGCAGTTTGGCGCCGCGCAACTCGATGCCTGGCGGACCATTCAGCGGGGCCATGCGATCGCCAATGGTGTATATGCGGCGGTTGTGAACCGCGTGGGATTCGAAGGCAAGCCGGAGAAGGGGGACGCGGGATTGGAATTCTGGGGCCATTCCTTTGTCGCCGATCCGTTCGGTCAGATTGTCTCCGAAGCTTCGAGCGATAAAGAGGAAATCCTCGTCGTCGAATGCGACCCCGCTAGGAGCGAGGAGACCCGCCGACACTGGCCGTTCCTGCGCGACCGGCGCATCGATGCCTACCAGCCAATTCTCAATCGCTGGAACGGCGATTAGACCCGACTCTTCTGCGTGCTCTCTGTGAACTCTGTGTTAAAACAACGCCCGCTCCTCAACGCTTGCTCATGACTACGATCGCCAATTCCTCCACCCCGCGGTCTCTCGGTTTCCGCATGCCCGCTGAGTGGGAGCGCCATGAAGCCACGTGGCTCGGCTGGCCCCACGAACTGACCGACTGGCCCGGAAAATTTGCTCCCATCCCCTGGGCGTTCGCGGAAATCGTGCGGCATTTGTCGAAGGTCGAGCGCGTGTATCTGCTCGTTGAAAATCGTGACGCCGAGTCGCGCGTGCGAACCATCTTGAAAAAATCTGGCGCCAATCTCGAGGCCGTGGATTTCTTCCGTGTGCCCAGCGATCGAGGCTGGATGCGCGACTCAGGGCCAATCTGCGTTCGAAATGACGCGGGTGAAGTGGCCTTCAACCATTTCGCATTCAACGGCTGGGCCAAATATCCGAATTATAAGAAGGACGCCGTCGTCGTCGCGCGCGCCAACCGGAAGCTGAAGCGCCGCGTCTGGCGGCCGGAACACAAAGGCCGGCCCGTAGTGCTCGAAGGCGGCAGCATCGACGTGAATGGGCGCGGCACGCTCTTGACGACGGAAGAATGTCTGTTGAGCAAAGCGCAGGAAAGAAATCCGCGCTTCACCAAAGCAGATTACGCGCGGGTCTTCCGCGAATATTTCGGCGTGACCAACGTCCTCTGGCTCAAGAACGGGATTGCCGGCGACGACACCCATGGCCACGTGGACGACCTCGCGCGCTTCGTCAACGCCTCAACGGTCGTGACCATCGTGGAGGATGACCCCAGGGATGAAAACTATGCCGCCCTGCAAGAGAATCTCGCGCTGCTGAAAACCATGAAAGATCAGGACGGGCGTCCCCTGCGCGTGGAAACCTTGCCCATGCCCGCTCCCGTTTATTTCGATGGATACCGGCTTCCCGCGAGTTACGCGAATTTTTATATCGCCAACAAAATCGTGATTGTGCCGACCTTCAATGATTCGAGTGATCGCGCGGCGCTGAATACGCTGGCGAGTTTGCTTCCGGACCGCGAAGTGATCGGTATTGCATGCCGCGATCTCGTCGTGGGTTTGGGCACGCTCCACTGCATGACCCAGCAGCAGCCGGCTGCCCAATAGCGCAGGCATCCATTCCAGGTGTCATTTGATTGCCTGAACCGCAAACTCAGATACAATCTTTGTTCCCGATGGAGGCTTCATGCTGGTGGCACACACTCTAGTACAGAAAGCTTATGGAGTCTGGTTCGAATCACACGGTATTGTCTCTTGGCTTCTCCTTGGCTTGATCGCCGGCTGGCTTGCGGGAAAGATCGCGCGTGGCCGCGGCTTCGGCTGCATCACGGACATCATTCTCGGCCTGATCGGATCCTTCCTCGGCGGCTGGGTTTTTACGAAGCTCGGGATTTGGGGCGGCGGTTTTCTTTACTCGCTCGCGGCCGCGACGCTCGGTGCAGTCATTCTCGTTTCCATCGCCCACCTCTTCGGCAGCCCAAACCGCTGAGCCGTCGCCTCCCTTCGTGTCTCGAAAAGCGTTGACGTAACCTGGCGGCCGCGATCTTTGAATTCTGTGGCTCACTCCCCTCTTTTTCTCCGCTCACGAGGCACGAGGCTGTCCCGACCCTGTCGGGGTCGCGAGTCGCTTCCTGTGATAGGATTCTCGTTTGCATCCCGGAGTTGACGTCTCATTGAGTAAGACCACAAGTAAGTCCTCGCATTCCCTCACCGCCATTCCTCTCGGCGGCCTCGGCGAATTCGGCATGAACATGATGGCGCTGCGGCTCGGTGACGACATCATCGTCATCGACGCGGGCATGATGTTCCCGGAATCGGAACTCTTGGGCGTCGATCTGGTGATTCCGGATATCACTTATTTGAAGCAGAATCGCTCGCACGTCCGGGCCATTGTGCTGACGCACGGCCACGAAGATCACATTGGCGCGCTGCCCTACATCCTGCGCGATTTGAATGTTCCGGTGTACGGAACGCGTTTCACGCTGGCACTGGTAAAAAAACGCCTCGACGAAGCGGGATTGCTGGAGTCCACCACTCTCCGCGAAGTGCTCCCCGGCCGCCTCGTTGAAATCGGCCCCTTCGAGATTGAATTCATCTCCGTGACGCACAGTACCGTGGACTGCGTGGCTTTGGCGATTCGAACGCCGCTCGGTGTGATCATCCACACCGGCGATTTCAAAATCGATCAGACTCCCGTTGACGGCGCCCCCTTCGATCTGCACACTTTCGCGAAATACGGAAGCGAAGGCGTGCTGGCGCTCTTCAGCGACTCGACCAACGTGGAGCGGCCGGGATTCACGCCATCCGAGCGCGCCATCGTTCCGCGAATTGAAGAGCTCTGCCGCTCGGCGCCGCGGCGGGTGATTCTTTCCTGCTTCGCTTCATCCGTTCATCGCATTCAACAAGTCATCGACATTGCCTCGCGCGTCAACCGCAAAGTCGCCTTCGTCGGCCGCAGCATGGTCGACAACGTCGAGATTGCCCACTCCCTCGAACTTCTGCGCATTCCCGACGGCATCGTGGTCCGGCCGCAGGACATTCGCAGTTTTGATCCCCGGCGCATCATCATTCTCGCCAGCGGAAGCCAGGCGGAACCAATGTCGTCGCTCTCACGCATCGCCGTGGATAATCACCGGTTCGTCTCCGTCGATGAAAATGACAGCGTGATTCTCTCCGCGCGCATCATCCCGGGAAATGAAAAATCCATTTTTCGAATGCTGGATCATATGTTCCGCCGCCGCGCCCTCGTGTACTACGACAATTCAGCGGGGATGATTCACGTCTCCGGCCACGGCAGCCAGGAAGAACAGAAATTGATGCTGCAACTGGTCAAGCCGAAGTACTTCATCCCGGTGCACGGCGAGTATCGCCATCTGTTCCGGCACGCGGCGCTCGCGCATCAATTGGGCGTGGTTTCGGAAGAAATCCTGCTCGTCGAGGACGGCCAGTCCATCGAATTCACGGAGGGCGGCGCGCGCCGCCGCGACGCGGTGACCGCCGGACGGGTTCTGGTCGATTCGGGCTCGCTCGAAGAGATCGAAGAAGTCGTCATCCGCGACCGCAAGCACCTTTCCGAAGATGGCGTGGTCGTGCCCATCATCGCCATCGATAAACACACCGGCAAACTCGAATCGCAGCCGGAAATCGTCACGCGCGGCCTCATGAGCGACAACGGGCAGGAACTCATCGTCGGCGCACGCGAAGTGCTCATGAAAACCGTTTCCGAATCCAGCGCCGAAGAAAACTCGGACTGGGGCGTCATCAAAGAAAAAATTCGCGTGGACCTGAAACGTTACATCAGCAAGCAAACGTCGAAGCGGCCGCTGATTCTTCCCGTCATCCTCGAAATCTAGCAGGCTGAATTCCTGATGGCTGAAACGACTTCTACTCCTGCCGCAAGCGCCGGCCGCGCCGCTTTTGTTTTCATCCTCATTATGGTGGCGTTCGACTTTCTGGCCTTCGGAATCATCGCCCCGGTTCTCCCCGATCTCATCCGGCACTTTGAAGGCGGCGATTTTGCCCGGGCTTCCAACATCACCGGCTATTTCGGATTTGCCTGGGCCACCATGCAATTCATATTCTCGCCGATTCTCGGAGCCTGGTCCGATCGCTTCGGCCGCCGCCCGGTCATTCTCATCTCCTGCTTTGGCTTGAGTATTGACTACGTCTTCATGGCGCTGGCCCCGTCTCTCGCGTGGCTTTTCGTGGGCCGCATCATTTCCGGCATCACCACTTCCAACGTCTCCACGGCCTTCGCTTACATCACCGATGTCACTCCGCCGGAAAAACGCGCCAAGCCCTTCGGCCTAGTCAGCGCCGCTTTCGGTCTCGGCTTTGTCATTGGCCCCGCCGTCGGCGGCTATCTCGGGAACATGAACCTTCGTTTTCCTTTCTGGGCCGCCGCAATCCTCAGCCTCGCCAACGCTCTTTACGGCTATTTCATTCTTCCGGAATCGCTGCCGCCGGAGCGACGGGCCAAATCCGCCTGGCACATGGCCAATCCGCTGGGGTCTCTTAATCTTCTCCGTTCGCATCCGGAACTGGCGGGGCTTTCCGTGGTCACCACACTCTATTACCTCGCCCACAACTCGCTTCCGTCAATGTGGGCGCTCTATACCGAGTATCGCTACACCTGGAACCGGCGCGACGTCGGCCTTTCACTCGCCGTCGTGGGAGTGTGCGCGGCGGTTGTTTCCGGCGTGCTGGTCGGCCCGTTTGTCAAACGCTTCGGCGAGCGGCGCAGCGTGCTCTCCGGCCTGTTGTTTGGCACTCTCGGCTTCGCGGGATTCGCTCTCGGCAGCCGAGGCTGGATGATGCTCGCCGTCATTCCTTTGATAGCCCTGTGGGGCATCGCTGCTCCCGCCATGCAATCGCTGATGTCCCGGCGCGTGGACCCCTCGTCTCAAGGCAAGCTGCAAGGAGCCATCAATTCCCTTCGGGCGGTCACCGGCATGGCGGGCCCGGTTCTCTTTACTCAAGCCTTCGCCCTGGCTATTTCTCCTAACGCCAGCCTCCGTCTCCCCGGCGCTCCCTACTTCCTCGCGGCACTGCTGCTGCTCTCCAGTCTTCTGCTGGCCGCTTACGTGACGCGGCCGAGGGAAGCCGCGCAGTCCTCTCCCCGAGCCGCTACTGATCTCAATCCGTCGAAGTGAAGAAGGCCAATTTCTAGTCTGTGTGGGTGCTTAGTTTTTGCTTGTCGCGACCCCAACAAGTTGTGAGGAGATAGTTGGCCTCACACAATTCATGGCCACAACTTCATGATCACAACTTGTAGTTGCCACACAGACTCGGACACAGACTCGGGTACCACACCCCGGCAGTT
>WNGD01001580.1_pt2 | contig 17695 bp, 12 predicted proteins | sample 5400671 | NCBI WGS metagenome assembly WNGD01 (sample SAMN13153369, study PRJNA577476) | soil metagenome | isolation source: 40 cm soil or saprolite under grassland replicate 2 | place: USA:California | collected 2016-06-15
GTCTGCATCTATCATAACCTTGTGCCTGTAGCCGTCGAGGCCTTGCGTGGTTCGGGCATTCCCGTTGCCGCAGTCTCAACAGGCTTTCCCGCCGGTCAAATTTCCTTTGAGGAGAAACTTGAGGAAATTGCCGCCTCCTTGAAGGCTGGTGCTAGCGAGATTGACATCGTCATCTCGCGCGCACACGTGCTGACAGGTAACTGGCAGGCCCTTTACGATGAAGTGCGAGCCTTTCGCGCTGCCTGCGGTGATGCGCATATGAAGACCATCCTCGCGACACACGAACTCGCTACATTGCGCAATGTGGACATGGCAAGCATGGTCTGCATGATGGCAGGAGCTGATTTCATCAAAACCTCGACAGGCAAGGAGCCCGTGAATGCTACTTTACCCGTAGGAGTAGTGATGGTGCGTGCTATACGCGAGTATTTTGAACGCACCAGCTATAAAGTAGGGTTTAAAGCCGCTGGTGGTATCCGCAGCGCCAAACAGTCGCTGGACTGGCTGATTTTGATGAAAGAGGAGCTGGGCATTGAATGGCTCAATAATTCACTGTTCCGCATTGGAGCCAGCGGGTTGCTTTCAGATATTGAACGGCAGCTTTCGTACTTCGCTACTGGCCACTATGCTGCGGCGCATTACAATCCGATGGTTTAACTCCCTTTCGGCCTTTTTCATTTCAACATATTTTAGCTCTTGCATTCTTCACTGCAAAGAGTTAATATAACCCCAAGATTTTTAGCCTCGTACATAGTTGCGGGTAGATAACAGGCTCTACCCGCAACTATACGCAGGCTCATATGATAAGGCTTTCCTTGTCTCTCTTATTTCAGTCTTGTAGGTTGTTTTAACATATTTACAGCCCTCACCTGGGTCCTTTGAAAGGAGAACCCATTGAAGCGAAGTCTCTTCGCCTTGTGTCTCGCCCTCTTAGTGGCTCTTGTCGCACTAGGAATACCCAGACTAAGTTTCGCCTCCAGTACCTCCAGTACTCATCCGAATCGCCAGTTCATCCATGTATGCTCTGCAGCTCTTGTAGGTATTGCGCACTGCTATGCCCTGGTATCAACCAGCGCTAGTAACAGTCCATCGGGTTATAACCCCTCTGATCTACAGTCTGCCTACAAGCTCCCTTCTTCCACGGCAGGAAGTGGGCAAACAGTGGCCATCGTTGATGCCTACAACGATCCCAATGCGGAGTCCGACCTGGGAGTGTACCGTTCACACTTTGGCCTGCCAGCTTGTACTACAGCGAACGGCTGCTTTAGGAAGATCAACCAGAACGGTGGAACCACATATCCGAGTGGGAACACCGGGTGGGCTGAGGAGATCTCACTCGACCTGGATATGGTGAGTGCTATTTGCCCCAAATGCCATATCCTGCTTGTCGAGGCCAACTCTAATCGTTTCACTGATCTAGCAACAGCCGTCGATCAAGCCGCCAAACAGGGAGCTAACGAAATTAGTAATAGCTATGGCGGCAGTGAGTACAGCAATGAGGTAAACGACCAATCGCATTACAATCATCCAGGCATTGCCATCACAGCAAGCTCGGGCGATAACGGCTACGGTGTGCAGTTCCCTGCCGCATCGCGCTACGTGACGGCCGTCGGCGGGACGACCTTGACCAGGGCCAGCAACACGCGTGGTTGGAGGGAGACCGCCTGGAGTGGTGCAGGAAGCGGTTGTAGCGCCTATATTAGCAAACCCAGTTGGCAGACGGACAGTGGGTGCAGCAAGCGGACGGTAGCCGACGTATCTGCGGATGCCAATCCTAATACAGGTGTCTCAGTCTATGACACCTATCATGAGCCTGGTTGGCTAGTCTTTGGTGGTACAAGCGTGGCTTCTCCTATCATCGCCAGTGTCTATGCCCTTGCTGGCAATGCAAGTAGCATAAAATATGGATCCTATCCATACAGCCACAAAAGTAGTTTGTTTGATGTCACCAGCGGCAGCAACGGCAGTTGCGGTGGCTCCTACCTGTGTACAGCCAAATCTGGCTATGATGGCCCGACCGGCCTTGGCACGCCAAATGGTTCGGGAGGTTTCTAGATTAGGAGTTTCTCGTAAGTGTTATGGAAGTTGATTATGAAGTGTACCGACCAAGATCGGCAATGTGTTGTCACCTTGAGCGTAGCGAAAGGTCCAGGGCGAGGGGCACACAGATACTTCGCTGCGCTCAGCATGACAGGACCGATCTTGCTTGGTAAAAACCATTATCTTTGAATAGAGCATAAGACCTGCTTATCCAGGCTGTTCTGGATCGAGCAAGAGCTTAACGCAGTTTATGATTTTGTCCGCAAATGGCAAGCTCCAGGGAACGGAGGCGCAATATGAACGTCACGGAGATCTTCGAAACGATGGAATATGGCCCTGCTCCAGAGGCTGCAGCTCCTGGGCTGGCATGGATTCAGGAACATTCACCTTTCAGCCTGTTCATTAATAACCAGTGGGTCGAGCCTGCCAGTGGTCAGTATATCGATAGCATCAATCCGGCGACTGGTAAGCCGTTGGCAAAGGTTGCTGCCGCTACTAACGCTGATGTTGATACTGCTGTTGCGGCAGCGCGCGCAGCCTTTGAGACCTGGGGCAAAACGCCGGGGCATGTACGCGCTCGCTATATGTACGCTATTGCGCGTCACGTCCAGAAGCACTCGCGCCTGCTGGCCGTCCTGGAATCGCTGGATAACGGCAAACCCATCCGCGAGACGCGTGACATTGACATACCACTCGTTGCTCGCCATTTCTATTATCACGCGGGGTGGGCACAACTGATGGAATCAGAACTGCCTGCCTATGAGCCTGTGGGCGTCGTGGGACAGATCATCCCCTGGAATTTTCCGCTGCTGATGCTGGCCTGGAAGATTGCGCCGGCGCTGGCAATGGGCAATACCGTCGTACTGAAACCTGCGCGATATACTTCCCTGACCGCCCTCAAATTCGCTGAGATTGTGCAGGAGATTGGGCTACCTCCGGGAGTAGTTAATATCCTCACCGGAGAGGCCTCGCAGGTCGGTGAGGCGCTGGTGCGTCATCCCGGCATAAATAAGATTGCTTTCACGGGTTCCACTGACGTGGGACGCAGCATTCGCCGCGCCACAGCCGGCTCCGGCAAAAAGCTCTCGCTGGAGCTGGGTGGCAAGTCGCCTTTCATTGTGTTTGATGATGCCGACCTGGATAGCGTAGTTGAAGGGGTTGTCGATGCTATTTGGTTCAACCAGGGCCAGGTATGCTGCGCCGGGTCACGCCTGCTTGTACAGGAGAATATCGCGGACCGCCTGATCGAAAAGTTGCGTGTGCGTATGGAGCACCTGCGAATAGGTGATCCCCTTGATAAAGCGGTGGATATTGGCGCTATCGTCTCCCCTGGCCAGCTCAAACAAATTCAGGAGTTAGTTAACCAGGGCGTCGAAGAGGGTGCGGTGATGTGGCAGCCATCATGGGCCTGTCCCACCGAGGGATACTTCTTCCCTCCTACGCTGTTCACGGATGTCTCTCCAGCTACGACGATTGCCCAGGTTGAAATCTTCGGCCCGGTGCTGGTCTCGATGACTTTCCGCACGCCCGCCGAGGCCGTTGAACTGGCCAATAATACGCGCTATGGGCTGGCAGCAAGTGTATGGAGCGAGAATATTAACCTTGCCCTGGATGTGGCTCCCAGGCTGAAAGCTGGTACCGTGTGGATCAACTGCACTAACTTATTCGATGCCTCGAGTGGTTTTGGTGGCTATCGCGAGAGCGGCTTTGGCCGCGAAGGTGGCAAAGAGGGATTGTACGAGTATGTGCGTCCGAAATGGGAAACTATCGGACCAACGGATGGACATGCAAAGGCAGAGGCGGAGCTCATTGCGCCCGGCAATGTCTCCAATGGCAGCGACGGTGATGTAGAAGCTGCACAAGACGGTAACCGATTCATTATGACTGAGGAAGAGGACAACGAGGATGGGCGCGATAAATCGGGCCCCTACGTTGCTTTGCCCTCCATTGATCGCACGCCGAAGATGTTTATCGCTGGCAAGCAGGTGAGACCGGATGGCGGCTACAGTCGCGATGTCTATGATCCACAGGGCCGTTTGATCGGACAGGTGGGTGAGGGCAACCGCAAGGACATCCGCAATGCAGTTGAGGCGGCACATGCTGCGAGTGGCTGGGCTTTTGGCACGACGCATAATCGCGCGCAGATTCTCTACTACATCGCGGAGAACCTGTCCGTACGTGAAGACGAATTTACGCGTAGGGTTGTACAGCAGACGGGTCGCTCCTACGCAGATGCCGCCGCTGAAGTTCAGGTAGCTATCTCGCGGCTGTTTAGTTATGCTGCGTGGGCCGATAAATACGAGGGCGTTGTGCATCGACCGCCGCTGCGTGGTGCAGTGCTGGCCATGCCAGAAGCTATTGGCGTGATCGGTATAGCCTGTCCCGACGAGTATCCACTGCTTGGCTTTATCTCTCTGGTCGCTCCTGCTATTGCGATGGGCGATACGGTGGTCGTTATCCCCTCACAACAGTCACCATTGTGCGCAACCGATTGTTACCAGGTGCTGGAGACTTCAGACCTTCCAGGTGGCGTTGTGAACATTGTGACAGGTGATCGTGATGCACTGAGCCAGGTTCTGGCCGACCACGACGATGTGGAGGCCATGTGGTACTTTGGGCAGGCTGAGGGAGGCAAGCGTGTGGAACTGGCCTCAGCCGGCAATATGAAGCGTACATGGGTCAATTATGGGCATCCCCGCAACTGGATGGATAAAGTGCAGGGCGAGGGCGACGAGTTTTTAAGAGAGGCAACGCAGGTCAAGAATATCTGGATACCATATGGGGAGTAAGACGAGGACTTGCCACTATTCGTCCCAAGCGTTCGATATAGGCTTCTTTGCCTGTTCAGAATTAGCCGGTCGACCTCAATGGTCATCTCTACCATACATAGTTTTGATTACTCTCTTTTTTTTCGCAGGTTATGAGCAGTCAGATTCCAGTATTGTGGCAGAAACCTTTCTTGGCACTCTCCTTGACGCTTGTCTTCTGAAAAGATAGGATGATAGGCAAAGAGAGTTACGGCATACATCAATAGAGGAAGGGGGAGAACGAACATATGGAAGTACGCAAATTGACCGAGGCGGACGCTGAGGCATTTTGGAACATTCGACTACGAGCATTGCGCGACAACCCAGAGTCATTTGGCGCATCGTATGAAGAGATACTTGAAAGAGGTATCGCCGGGGTCACGCAGGGGCTGCGCAAGAGTGATGTTGCTCCTGACGACGCGACCTTCGGTGCATTTGAGGGAAATACGCTGGTTGGCATTGCTAACTTCCAGCGAGAACAAGGGATCAAAAGACGCCACAAAGGTGTCATCTGGGGAATGTATGTACCACAGGAATTACGCGGAAAAGGGATAGGCAAGGCTTTATTGCAAGCCGCAATAGCCTATGCGAAGACTTTGCCTGACCTCGAACAGATCAACCTGGCTGTTGTGCTCACCAGCAAAGAAGCCCGCCTTCTATTTATCTCGCAGGGCTTTGAGACCTATGGCCTGGAACGACGCGCGCTGAAGTTGCGTGATCGCTATTTTGACCAGGAACTCATGACGTTCCGGCTGACTGAAATGACAGGGCTATAACCTCTCCGGGTGCTTCTTACTCCAGTAGCGCATATAGCCCTGCACAGTCATCGGGTAGTTCGTCGCAATCTCGTAGCGCTCCAGCGCATGGGGATCGCGTGCTGCCTGTAGCAGTTCAGGCCTGGTATGCTCGATCAGCATTGTAATAATTTCAGCCTCTTCCTTGCCGTCGCGCATGGCTCCGAGCACGAACTCGCCCCAGGAATAGAGCTTTTCGCGTAGTCGTTCAAAATGCTCTGGTATATTCTTCACTGCTCCGAAATGCCCTATGTACAGCACGTCTGGCCGCAGGCTCTTAATCAGATCGATGCTGTCTGACCATGCTTCAAGGTCGAGATCGGGTGGTGGTGTGGGTGGACGCACGTAGTCGACACCTGGCAGCCGTACTCCGGCGGTATCGCCAGCGAATAGTTCGCCGGAGTGCGCGTCAAAGAAGATGACATGATGTACGGCGTGCCCGGGCGTATAATGCACTTCCAGGCGACGACCCGCGACGTTGAGAATATCTCCGCCCTCAATGACGTGCAGGCGCTCCTGGGGAGTCGATGCGATCTCTCCCCAGAGCAGTTCCATGCGGTCTCCAAAGATACGCGATGCGCTCGCTATTACCTTCGTGGTGTCGAGCAGGTGGGGTGCGCCCTGGCTGTGTACATACACGTGTGCCCCTGGCAGTTGCCGGACGAGTGTGCCGGTTGCGCCCGCGTGATCCAGGTGAACATGAGTTGCAAGGATATGTGTCAAGTCCTCGGGATCGTAGCCTGCTTCTCGAATAGATGCAAACAACGATTCCACCATGCTGCCTGGCCCGGGATCGATAACGGCAAGTTCGTTTCTTCCCTCCAGCAAGTAGGAGCCAATAACCTCGTGCTCGCCAAGGAAAGGATGCGAAATTTGCCAGGCGCCAGGACTGAGTTGAGTAACGTTAGACAAAGGAATACTCCTTCTAGAAAGCCCCAGGGCGACCGCAAGAGTCGCCTACCATGACGTGAAGCTCCAGGGCGACCGCAAGGGTCGCCCCTACCATGACGTGAAGCTCCAAGGCGACCGCAAGGGTCGCCCCTACCATGATTACGAGGATAGTATTTCCTCCTCCGGGTCATTGGTTGCCCTGGGGACTTGATACTTACACTTTTTTGGCTGATATGGCCTTAGCCTGGGTAAACAGCAGCAGGTAGTCTCGGCCGCCCGCCTTGGAGTCTGTGCCGGACATATTAAAGCCGCCGAAAGGATGGACGCCCACGAGAGCACCGGTGCATTTACGATTGAAGTAGAGGTTACCGACATGGTACTCTTGCTTTGCTCGTTCCATGCGCTTTTCATCCTTTGAATACAGCGAGCCGGTCAGCCCGTACTCTGTATCATTGGCGATATGCAGTGCGTCATCAAAGTCTCTCGCTTTAATGACCGCCAGCACCGGGCCAAAAATCTCTTCCTGGGCGATGCGTGCATGCGGGTCTACATCAGCGAATACGGTTGGCTCGATAAAGTAGCCTGGGCCGTGATGCTCACCACCGGCCACGAGACGGCCTTCTTTCTTGCCTACCTCGATATAGCCAGTGATCTTCTGCAAGGCGTTCTCGTCGACAACCGGGCCCATGTATGTTTCGGGCCTGGTGACATCGCCCACGGGCAATTGCTTCGTCTTCTCGATCACCCTCTGCAACACCTGGTCGTACACCTTCTCAACGATGATAGCACGGGAGCCTGCCGAGCACTTCTGACCCTGGAAACCAAAGGCGGAGGCAACTATGCCATCAGCGGCGGCGTCCAGGTCGGCAGTTTCGTCCACTACCACGGCGTCTTTGCCGCCCATCTCTAGGATGGCGCGCTTTAACCAGCGCTGACCTTTGTAGGGTTTAGCGGCCAGTTCGTTGATGCGCAATCCAACGTCGCGTGAGCCGGTGAAGGCGATAAAACGTACCTGTGGATGCTCGATCAGCGCATCTCCGATGGCTGATCCTGAACCTGTAAGGAAATTGACCACACCAGCGGGCAAGCCAATGTCTTCTAAAATACGCACAAACTGCCAGGCAATCATAGGAGAGGTGCTGGCAGGCTTGAGCACAACCGTGTTGCCGGTGACAAAAGAAGCGCTGGTCATACCGACCATAATGGCGACCGGGAAGTTCCAGGGCGGAATCACCGCTCCCACACCCAGGGGAATATAGACGAGCTGGTTGTCTTCGCCCTCTATCTTCACAATAGGTTGATCCTCAGCCAGGCGCACCATCTCGCGTGCGTAGAACTCCAGGAAATCGATAGCCTCGGCAGTATCGGCGTCGGCTTCGGGCCAGCTTTTGCCGACCTCGTAAATCATCCAGGCGTTGACGTAAAAGCGACGTTGTTGCAACAGGTCAGCAGCCGCGAAGAGATAGCCAGCACGCTCCTCAGCCGGAACTTGTTTCCAGCTTTCAAAGGCGGCCGCAGCGGCTTGTACGGCCTCGTCTACCTGCTCGGTCGTGGCGCGTGAAAAATAGCCAATTACCTGGTCAGGTTGAGAGGGGTTGCGGGAGGCGAAAGTAGCCTCGTTGGTAATCCTCTTGCCACCGATGAGCAGCGCATACGTTTGCCCCAATTCACGCTTTACCTGCTCCAAGGCTTCCATCTGAGCCTGGCGGTTTTCAGGTTTGGAAAAGTCGATAAGGGGGCTATTCTTAAATGGCGTCTGTGCCCGTGACGCCACGCTTTCGATCATTTTTGCCATAAAAAACACACTCCTTTGTGGTAAGACAGCTTTTTCTCTCATTGTATCTCATAGAGGGTAGGAAGGGATAGGGCGCTTACACGAGTAGGTATTTTGAAGCGAGGTCCAGGAGTGCAGCTCCTGGCGGGGGTTTGGGGGCGTCCCCCAAGCTTCTCTCTCCTTTGCCGCTACAGGTGGCGAGCCGAAAAAAACCTGCCCATGTGAGGTAATAGGGCGGTGTGTGCAGAACTGTGATTGTTTTGTTACTTTAAAGCGACAGAAAGTGATGGCATTGTGAGATCAGTACTTTATACTTTCTAAAATTGCCTGCGCTAGTTGATATCACTGGCGGCCTCGCAGGGCAATTTGTGCATCGTGTTTCTTATTCTTGTAGGTTTGAGATATGTCTTATCGGAACTCGATGTCTTTTACCCTGGCGAAGTCTCAGGAAAGGTTGCCGTGGCCAGCTTTTTGAAAAAGCGAGGACTGGTTTTCTGGGATCTTTTTGGCGGCGATAAAAAGAAAGAATATGCTTCTGAACTGTAGGGACAGGGGGCGGAAGGGAGGAGTGGTGGGGGCCTTGCGCCTGTCCTGTCCGCTCCACTACTGAACGTTGGCAAGCCATTAGCCGAGCAGCTCCGCCAGTTGATCAATTTGTTCCAGGTCAGTAATGCATGGCCAGAGAATAACTTCATCTGTCCCGATATCGCTGTATGCCTGAATAAGCCCCTTAATTGCTTCCGGCGTTATCGGGAGGCTATTGATCATCGCGTCGACCCAGTGTCCCTGTCCATAGTAGTTTTGGAGGTAGGAGCCACCCCGCTCTTTCGCGTCTGGCCCCAGTGCAAAATACATGCAGCCAACCAGGCGTGGTTTGCCGCTTCTGCCTGCGGCTTTCCACGATTCTTCAGCCGTTTTGAAACCATGCTGAGCCCTTTGTGGTCCTCCCCCGCCGGATATGTAACCATCCCCCCAAAGACCAACTCTCTGTATCGCAGCATGCGTATAGCCACCGATTAGTATTTCAGGCCCTCCTGGGCGCACGGGGGATGGACCTACTGGCCCTACATTTTCAGCGAGGGGTTGACCAGACCAGATGCGCTTCATAGTTTCCAACTGCTCTTCAAAGCGCTTTCCTCGATTACGAAACGAAGTGGATGCAGCGTGAAAGTCGTCTTCCCTGGCGCCAATGCCCAAGCCAAGAGTGAGGCGCCCGCCCGAGAGCGCATCCAGGCTGGCAGCTTGCTTTGCGAGTATCGCTGTATTGCGCAGAGTCGCCAGCAAAACTGTGGTCATGAGGCGAATGCGGTGCGTCACGCCTGCAACTGCTGCAAGTGCAATCAGCGGCTCATAGTTGGGATAAACGAGCCGGTCAATGAGACCAAGGCTGGAAAATGGGCTGGAGTCGGCTTTTTTAGCCCAGTCCACAATAAGTTTTCCCTGCACGCCAGGAATGTTTGCTGGTAAACCTATACCGATTTGCATCAATGACCTCCAGTTTGCATTTGAATCCAGTCAAGCCCAGCGGGAAAGCCGGGCGCTCGTAATTTGCTCCGAAATGATCTAGCCATTGAAAGCCGTTTCGCCTTTCGGGAGGCTATATAAAGTATATTGCTATAGTATCACATATTGTACGTCTCGATTACATGGAGGCCAATGGCCATTATTGTGCGGCGACAGAGATTCCAATCATGGTGTTGGGTGGAAGATGGACTGTTGCCATAAACCCGCCAGATACTGCTACCAGACTAACTTGCTTGCTGGAAATAGAACTGCTGGGGTTGGCTGCATTGAAGGTCAGTGTGTACACATTTGCCTGTGAAACGGATACCGTACCTGGGTACTGAATATAAACATGTAAAGTTTGATAATCATTTGACGTAGTGTTGACAATGGCAACGCAATCGAGCGTCCTGGTAAAGAATCCGTTCACATACACACCGGCAGGTTTTGCAGACGCGGCATTTGCGACAAAGGCACTGTCTGTTATATTGAGATAATTTGGTGCGCCTAATAATGCGTATGCATAGTAATCGGGATAAGGTTTAATGGACGGGTAGTCCTGGATTCCGCAATCCATTTTTGCGTCATAAGCTCCAAACAGACACAGGTAATGCAGTGGTATGTCCCAGGAGTAGAAAATCAGGCCCGCAGGTAGTAGGCTTGCCGGGCCATAGGGTGATTGTTTGTCCTTTACAGCATTCAGATAATCCAGTACAAACAACCCATTAAATAACGGAGAATACTTCGGGTTATTCTGGCAAACAACAGGAATACAAGAACTTATACTATATTCGTCGATGTAAATGGGCGTATTTCTGGCATTCGGCTGCTTACCGCTATGAACGATACCTGCTACTTGCTCGTATTGCGCGGCCACCCCTAACATAGGATCTTGTTCGCTGGCAACGAGAGAAGTGCTTCCTCCATTAAAGGTTGAACCCGAAAAGTAGCGGTGATATGAAATAAAGTCAATGTAGGGGTAAATGGCAGGGTCATTTAAAAGTGTGGGGAACCACGTAGTGAGGTGCTGTTTCAGTGCGTAAACTAATGCAGGCCCACCTAGTTTGATTTGTACCCCGTCTTTACTGGCCTGCTGTTTCATAAGAGGAGCGGCCGCTGCGAACATAGCCCGGTAGGCTGTTAGCCTGTCCTGATCGCTCCCATCTGGTTGATTCCATATCTCATATAGTGCGTGAGATTGGCGAAAATGCTGATCTACGTGAGCAACAACCAGTGCTGCCAACTGCCCCCACATTTGTGGCCCCTTGTCCTGGCCGTTTACGAGGTACATCGGTTTCACCGAATGAGGATCATATGGAGGATTATATGTCAAACAGGGATTTGTCCGTGGGGGCGATTGGTTCTGTGGTTGCAACCAGCCGGGTGTGTACTCCAGCGAAATAAGGGGTTGCATGTTGTAGTTGGCAGCGAGAGTCATTTCTGTATCGAAGAGTGACCAGTTCTGTTTTGTTTGATCTGTGACACTGGCGGGTGTTGGAAAGATTTGTGATATGAAATCGTAATCACCTAGCTTGGTCAGGTGAAAATTGGCCTGGTGAATGGCATTACCATTACTATTGTTTCTTACTACAAGTTTCAGACCAACACCCCCGACTCCGAGAAAAGTAGATGGTATTGGATAAGCATTGATTTGTCGAGTGCCAAAATCAACGGTAATGTCTGCTGAGGATGCTGTAATTGTTGATTGCTGTGTTTGACCTGCGCCGGGGGATGACGTACTCTGCTGAGAGTTAACGATGGCGCCTGCAGAGTGAGCGGCAGTTGTTAACGATTGAGTTTTACCAATGTAGTGAATTATTGCTGCAAAGCCGACACTAAAGGAAAGCAGGCAGAGAACGAGAATGACGGTGCCCTGTTTTTTCAACGGTGAGAGAAATGGCCATCTTTTTTGCTTACGGCTCTCCATAAAGAGTAATTACCCCTTTGAAGCATGAAGTACCCCCTTATCAAGGAAACGCTTCATGGTACTTAGGGTAACAGTGTATGGCCATCACTTCCCATCATGACACATAGAAATACTGTTGGTGAAGTCCCCCGTATCTTTGTAAGGGCGCGAGTGAAGAGATGTGGAGCGGAACCCTTGTGGTTTGCCAGCGGTCTCCTAGAGGGAATGGATCTTATTGAAAGAAAACACGTTGTACTTGTGAGCGTCATGGGGATGACCTCTCCTCACGCCGCTTTTCATCTGTCTCTGGTTGACGCAGCCACAGTGTGACATGCGCTGGCTGCATGGTTTCCTGAACGACGTTGAGCAAGTGCTCACGCAACTGGCTCAAGTCCACTTCACTACGCAAGGTAGCGCTGAATGCCTCCACGATCTTGGCCGCATCATACTTCCGACGGTAGAAGCGATGATCGATGATGGCCTGGATGCGATAGCGCAAGGGTCGGAAGAGTGCCGCAATTGCGAGGGTCGAGACCACGATGACGACGGGAGACTGCCCCAGCTGTCCAGTGAGCAGGCGCCCCAGTGACCCGAGACCGATCACTAGGCCAATGTAGATCAGGGCCAGCAAGACCGTCAGCGTGCCATACACCAGTGTACGATTGATCAGCACGTCGATGTCGTAGAGTCGATACCGTAAAATCGAAAACGCAATGGAGAGCGGGATCAGGAGGAGGGCGACGGGCAAGAGGAGACTCCACACTTCATTCCAAAAAATAGTGCTGTCGAGGGATGGGCTGAGCAAGCTGACGACGAGTAGTCCGATGTAAACTCCAACTGCCGCCGTTACTCCCAAGACCACCCACTTCGTCTGTTGGCGCTGGACAGCCGTGGAGACCCGCCGGTAGCGATAGATTTGCGAGAAGATGATGGCTCCAAAGAGCACGAGATTCACCAGCACGTAGAGCCATACTGGCCAATTCGCATCGAAAGGTGCCCCTTTGGAAGGAAGGTTGTCTAAGAATTCATAGATGATGAAGAGCAGCAAGATCAGTCCCATCCAGCGGGGGACAAGCCGTCCATTGGGAAAGAGCAGAAAGAACACAGTGATCGAGGCACTCCCAAGAAAGTTCACTAAACTGTAGGGCAAAGCGAGGGCTGGAGAGGGAAGTGCTAGCCCACCATTGACCATCACGAGAGAAAAGGCGGCAAGCAGCGCCAGCCAGTCATCAGACCGGCGCCAGAACAGAAGGAAGCCGACTCCGTACCAGATCGCTTCGATGATCACGAAGAAGATAGTGAGCAAAGCAGCATACCCACTCGCAGGAAAGCCAAGGGTATGGAGCACTTGTACAGGAAGTGCTCCGGCGACCGAACACGTCAGGGGATCAACGCACCCTCTTTGGAGTTGCTGGTAGTACGCTGGGAGGCTGACCACGAAGAGTCCAATGCTAGGAATGACCAGCGCCAACCACACGGCGCGGGCCATGAGGAGCCAGAAGCCAGATAAGCGTGTCGTCGCGGTGCTGGAAACAGCCGAGTGGCTTGCGCTCTTTCCTTCAGGATCTGATCGGTTCATGCATCTTCCTCTTACCACCAGAGAAGAAAAACTCAACGACTCAGAGAGAGGGTTCTCTTATCCTCAGCCATATTATAGCATACCCCCGTCTTCAAATCGTTACAGGAAGGATTACGAACGACCAAACCTAAGGAACAGCTGCAAGTCATTTCATCTTCTAAGGAAAGGCGCTTCCGAAGAAACCATATGCGCCGTTGGCGCTCTCACCTCTACTCATCGGTGTGAGAAAGGGGAAAGGGATTGGCTCTCCAGGGGACTCGATGTGTTTCATTATGTTCAGTTTGACGCAACCAGAGTGAGACATGCGCTGGCTGCATGGTTTCCTGAACCACTGCGAGTAGATGCTCGCTTAACTCGTTCAGGTCAACTTCACTACGCAAGGTAGCGCTGAACGCCTCCACGATCCTGGCTGCATCATATTTGCGGCGGTAGAAGCGACGGTCGATGACGGCCTGAATACGTCGCCGTAGCGGCTGGAACAGCGCAGCAATGGCCAAAGTCGAGACCACGATCACCAGCGGCTGCGCGGTTTGCCTGCTGAAGAGCCCGACCAGGCTTTCCAGCCCAATAATCAGGCCCACGTAGACCGCCGCCAGCAGCGTGGTCAGCAGGCCATAGACCAGTGTCTTGTTGATGATGGTGTCGATGTCCCACAGCCGTGAGCGCAGGATAGCAATAGCAATCGAGATCGGGACCAGCAGCAGGAAACCATAAAGGATAGTTCCGCCTACAAGCGTCATGATCACACTCGATTGCCGCAGTGCTGGTGGGAGAAAGGCCTTCACAAGGACGATGGACAGCACAAAGCCAACGATGCCGATGGAGAAGCCAAAGACGACCCACTTGGTCTGCTGGCGGTCTCTGGACGTGGACACGCGGCGGTAGCGATAGACCTGTGCACCCACCACACAGAGCAGCAAGGCGAAAAAAACAAGATTGGACCAGGAACTCTGGCTGTAGCGGCTGTTGGAGAGGAAGATAGTGTAGATCCAATAGAGGACGACACAGAGGGCAACCAAGCGGGTCCAGCGGGGCACAAATCGGCCATTGGGAAAGAGTAAAAAGAAGATCAGGAAGCTGGTTTGCCCAAGGAAATCAAGTGTGCCGATCAGCGCAAACCAGGCAGGAGAAACCGGCGCCAGTGTCTCCTGAAGGATATCGGTAAAGCCAGCGCCACCAAGGAGGACCAGCGCAAAGGCACAAAGGAGCGCCATCCGGTCAGCAGACCTGCGCCAGAAGATCAGCGCGCCCAATGCGCAGCACACCAGCACCGAGACAGCATCCAGCATGACCTGATAGGCTGCCACGAAGCCGAACGAGAGGCCAAACTGATGCAGGAGCTGCCGATCGTAGGCGGTCAGCTGGATGGCGAAGCACTGCGGGCCTGACTGACAGTGGGCTTGCAAGACGGCGTCGTAGCTGGGAAGCATGACCGCGTTGAGCGCCAGGATGAGCAGTGTCACCACCATCCAGCACAGGCGAGCGATGAGCAGCCAGTGTCCATGCAAGCGTGTATCGCCCGTGCTCTCCTGCCCAGGTCTCATCGTTTTCTGTGTTGGCACCTCTGGAAAGTTCACACACCCCTCCTTGTTCGGTCATCTGCGCTATAAGCTGCACCTGATGCACTCAAACCGTGTTGATGGTCACTCAGTGGCTCATTACCTTTTCTCGCAATGGATTCAAGACGGCTGCCTTTCTATTCTACTCGATGCGTTTTTGTATAGCAACTCATTTTTGCCTCCTACGCTGAAACCTTGTACGGCGTCAGTGCTCTCACTTCTACTCATGCGTATGATCAGGGGGAAGAGGATTGATTCATCGAGGCACCTCCATCGACATGCGATCAGATAAACAGATCTCCAGGGGGCTCAAGGACTATTACTCATCTGGCCTGTGATTGCCAGGCGTTTTGCCTGCCCTACGGCGGCGATGCGCTGCTCGGCCATCACATCGGCGGCACGATAGGTGGGAATGTGTTGCTCTTTAGAGATGGCTATGACGTTTTCCATCGCGTCGTATAAGTGGGACACTTTCTCCATTGCGCGCTCGCGGTTGAAACCGCCAGGGTTGAGGCTGTCTAGATTGGATAACAGACCTCCCGCGTTAACGATGTAATCTGGAGCGTACAAGATACCGAGCTGGTGGAGTAAATCACCGTGGCGTTCTTCGCCTAGCTGGTTATTGGCTGAACCACAGACGATTTTACAGCGCAATTGCGGGATCGTTTGATCGTTGAGTACATTGCCCAGGGCACAGGGGCAGTAGACATCGACTTTAAGGTGGTGAATCTCTTCGGGGTGTACGACCTGCGCGTTGTACTCAGCAGCGGCAAGCGTGGCTTTCTGCTGGTCGATATCGGCGAGAGTGACAAGAGCGCCTGCTTCTACCAGGTATTTTAACGCAGGTTTGCCAACGGCACCCACACCTTGCAGTGCTAAAGTGCGACCCTGCAACTCGGCACTCCCGTAGACTTCTTGGAGACAAGCGCGCATGCCCTGGACAACACCAAAGGCGGTGACTTGCGAGCTATCGCCAGGGCCACCCCAGGCTTCGGGCACGGTAACGACGTATGGCGTTTCCATGCGCATCACCAGCATATCTTCCGGGGTGGTGCCAACATCGACGCCCGTTAAAAACAGCCCGTTGAGGCGGTGGATAAAACGACCCAGGGCACGCAACTTCGCTTCGGTTTTGTCTCGTTTGGGGTCGCCGATCAAGACACACTTGCCACCACCATAGGAAACACCTGCTGCCGCGCATTTGTAAGTCATGCCACGAGCAAGACGCAGGGCATCTTTAATTGCATCAGCTTCGCTTGCATATGGCCACATGCGAATACCGCCAGCGGCAGGGCCCAGCGTGGTATCGTGAATAGCGATGATTGCTTTGAGGCCGAGTGTTTGCTCCTGGCAGAAGTAGATGTTCTCGTAGTCGTGAGCTTCCATCAGGTCGAAAATATAACTGTCCAATTGATATGCTCCTTTTATCTCAGCACTTGAGCGGGACGCTCTCGCAGGATACGCTCAGCTTCTGCCACAATCTCCCTGACTATCTCACCCGCTGGTTTAATTTCGTGAATCATGCCGACAGCGTTGCCGGCGCGAACTGCCGCTATACGTGTGTTACCCTCTTGCGTCGCTGCAATTAGGTGTTGACGCAATTCTTCACGGCGCGCAATTACTTCGTCATTCCGTCCATGCCAGGTGGCCGTGTAATCGTTGCGGAGTACTCGATCCCCAACATCACGTGGAAAAGGAGACTCAAGAGTCAGGTCATAAATCTGGGTCAGTACGGTGTCGTCTGTGCCTGCTTCTAGCAGGCGCTGCTTTTCCCAGTTGTCTCCCCCCGACTCCTGGCTGGCATAGAAGCGTGTACCCATCCAGGCCCCTTCTGCCCCAAGCACCAGAACTGCTGCCAGTCCTCTACCATCGGCGATGCCTCCGGCTGCAAGTACAGGGATGTCGCCAGCGATATCTAACACAGCAGTTACCATGGGCAATGTGCCACTATAGCCGGTGTGACCTCCTGCCTCGGTACCCTGTGCAACGAGTATGTCAACTCCGGCTTGTGCTGCTATCACTGCCTGTGCCACGGTTTGAACCTGCGCTATCACTTTCAAACCTGCTGCATGAGCTGACGGGATGTAGGGCGTTGGGTCTGCGAATGAGTGACTCACGGCTACTACGCGCTCTTCCAATGCTACCTTTACAAACTCATCCAACCCGGGAAATGAAGAGATGAAACCAACACCAAATGGTCTGCTTGTGTGCTGGCGCACCTTGCGAATCTGCTCTCGCAGCCATTCAGGGCCACTGGTTGTCATAGCTCCGATGAGGCCAAAGCCGCCAGCTTCGGACACGGCGGCCGCCAGATCTGCAGCCGCTGTCCCTCCACTCATGGGAGCGCTGATGATGGGGTGCTCGATGCCGAGCATGTCACAAATATTCGTGTGCAACATGGTTTTGCCTCCTAATCTTGCTATTTTCTGGAATCATAAAGCTGGAATGTTCGTAGAAGAATTGTATCATTACATCGATAATTTAAGCCTGGGGGAAGCGGTCTTCTGAAGGACGGGTGGTGGGGGCGGTGCCTGTCCTGGCCGCATCGTTGCGCCTGCCAGCAGGACAAGCACCAGGCCCCCTCTCAACCGCTCCACCACCCCTTGTCCCTACGAAGCCGGGCAAGTATAGCTTCCCTGTGTTCGTGCTCATGTTCTACAACCACCTGGAGAATATACTCTGCCACCGTTCCTTCCCATTCAGGCCAGGGATGTTGTCGATTCAGCGCCTCCTCACCAACATCACGGAGCACCTGAACCAGCGCCTGGCTAGCCTGCTCTAATTGTTTCAATTGTTCAGAGAAAGTGAAGTGCTTGCTGGCTTCAATTTGCTTTGCATTCCA
>WNGD01004123.1_pt1 | contig 17690 bp, 15 predicted proteins | sample 5400671 | NCBI WGS metagenome assembly WNGD01 (sample SAMN13153369, study PRJNA577476) | soil metagenome | isolation source: 40 cm soil or saprolite under grassland replicate 2 | place: USA:California | collected 2016-06-15
CTTTGCCGTAGCGGCCGCCTTTCCATTTGCGCACGTCTCGCGCGTAGCGACCTTACGCCCGTCCAGCATTGCGAGCGGGTCAGGCAGTGAAGTCCGCAGCGGCAAATCGGGGGCTTGGGAAAACCGGCGCCCGCCAGCGCCGAGGACGACGAAACAAGACGCAAAAGTAACTGCGCACAGCCCGGCGACCATTCGCCGCCTGCCGACTCGCCTCGGGGTGGTCGATTTCATCGGAAAGTTAAAGGCTAGAATCATCAAGGGCACCCTCTCAGGATAGTTCAAAGCACACCACCTCGTGAATATCGACTTGAGGAACGAGGACTTCTACACCGCCGGCGCCATCGCGGCGAACGGGCAAGTTCCTTCCTGCATAAAGCGCTTTGGCGGTAGAGACTTTCAGCGGCAGATTGACCCGGACCGTCACGTTGTTCAGCGGAATGGGATCGTCGTGGAACTCGGTATGCTTTGGCGTCCGGCGCACCGACGAGAAGTTCACGATGTGGACCATGTATCGCTCTTTTCGACCTGCTTTTGCCGCCTGGTGCGTCAACGACAGTTCGGTATTGAGGTGGGCATCGGTCTGGATCAAAGGTACGGGCCGTATTTCACTGAGCGCTTTTTGAAAGGCCTGGCGATAAATCCAGAATCCCTGGTTGTAATAGCCTTGCCCCAGAGGGAAAGCCACCAGCGCCACCCGACCACTCCGCGCCACGGCCGCGTACGAAGTGGTGTGATCAAAGGGAGTTTGCAGATGGCTCGTATAGTGTTCGGGACTGCGCTGGAAGAGCGGTTCGCCCAACACGGCCAGGGTTGTTGCCGGCGATTTGGCGCGCCATTGGGAAGCGCCTTCATACAAGGCATACGCGTAAGAGGGGATGTCGCCGGTGAAATTGACCTTGGGCACCATGTAGGCCGGGGTGAAAGGCGACATGCCGGCGTAATGCAGGCCGTAGCCGTCCAGCCAGGTTTTCTCCGTGCCGGCCAGCAGGCCCGCCCTGTGGGCTGCGAGCACGGCTCCGCCATCGGCGATGAAGGCCTGTAGGCGGGAGGCCAGGGCCTGGTCCACCCACAGGTTCTCGGGCAGAACGATGAGCGCATAGCGTTCCTCCCATATTACGTCGCGCTGGACGATATCGAACTGGACCTTCGACTCGTTCAACAGCTTGACCCAGCCGTAGTTCACCTCGTTGCACGGAGCATCGCCGCTTCCCAGCATCGCCGCCTCGGTGACCGGCACTGCCTGTTCCACGTAGGGCTCGATCCGTTCGATTTGCTGGTAGGCCTGTCCAATGACATGGTACACCGCCGGGTCGAGTTGGCCGTTAGGATGCACCTGGTCGCCGATGTCACAACGCGCGCCTTGCGATACAAAGGCGGCGACTTCCGTCTGCATTTGCGCCGGCGATTTCAGGCCGCCGAAGTCGGCCCAGAAAGCCTTGAAAATCACTGTGCAGCCATGGAATGGGATCCCGTAGCCGCGTGCGTAGCGAATCACCGTCGGAAAATAGTTGTAGCCGTAATGGGCGGCATCCGTGAAGAGCGCCTCTTGGGAAGAGTAATCGACAAACGGGGCCCGCTCGGCAAGACCGTAGGCGCCACCTTGGTTTTGGGGGCACACCAGGCAAGCCGGGCGCGTTCCCTTGATCACTTCCCGGACACGCTTAAGAAAGAACGTGCTCAGCGCATCGAAGCCAATGCCGTCGAGCCACACGCCATCGAGCTCATAGCGGGATACAAGCTCTTTGAGCCGCGCAAGTTCCTCTTTCACGAAATCGTCTTGGGCAAGGCTAAAAGACCATTCCCACGGGTTATATTCTCGGTCGGTGGGGGAGGTCTTATCGGACTTGGGGGCGTTCGACCATTCCGGATGGCGCTCGGCAAGTTGCGGATTAAGGGTCGTCATGTAGTAAGCCAGGACCTGGATCTTCCGCTTGCGCAAGGCCGCCACCTGCGCTCCTAAGATGTCAAAGGACAGTCCGGGATGCATCGGCCCCAGGGAACTTGGATAGTAGCAATAACCATACATATCCTTAGCGAACACGGTAGCGCCCGTGACGTGTGCTTCAAGCAACCGGTCTCCAAACTCCTCGGCGTTGAATCGCTCGCCCAGCTTCGGCATATGCCGGGAAGTATGGTATTCGATGTGGACCTTCCGTATCGGCCCCGGCGGCCACGCGGCGATGCTCGGATCGATCCAGAACTTCTTCGCGACGCCACTAGACGCGGGGATAGCGGGGGAGCCTGAGGAGCCTGAGGCCGGCTTCGGAGCCCGACCCGTTTCGTTGACTTCTTTAGCCTCTCGGGCGGGAAGGCTTCCGGTCACCAGGACTCCTATGCTGGATCCGGCGCTTGTTTGTAGAAATCGACGACGATTTGTGCGGTGTGACATTACGGTTTTCATAGTGTGAGTTCTTTGCTTTTTGCTTCGTGTTGGTCGGCCTTCCGCCGGTAGATCAGGACCCAGTCGCCCTCTGGCAATGAAAAACCGACGGTGCCTCCAGACGCGGAACCCAAGTCAGCCGTTGTTCCATCGCGCGGGTCAAGGCGCACGGCGGAGTAGCGGCCCGGCGGGAGCGTGACTGTGCCCTGACCTCCGCTAAGCGTGTAAACCAAGCAGACTTTGGTGATCGCAACTACAGCGGCTCGCAAGTGATAAAGGTCTGGAGGTTCGAGTGGCTTCATGCGTGCATCCGCGTTACTCGGAGTATAGCTTTCACACTCGGCGGAAGTTCATCTCAAAGGGAGCGGCGGTGCAGCGTTGCCGTTATTTCCTCACCAACATTTGCGACAGCACATGTTTCACGAAATTTCCAAGGACCGGCTCTTTGGAGGCTCGTGACCCGGCGACATTCAGAACTTTGATCCTGTTGGACCGAATAAACTCCCGACCGGGTCTGCAGTTCCTGCGGCGGAGAGATGAAGACACGGCTTGCGGTGTTTCCTGGCCAAATTCGACGTTTTCTTCGAGCCCCCTGTCAGCCTGATCATGACCGTGAAGATAACCGTGCCATCTGAATCCCTGACGTTCCATTCGGTTCGCTGCACGTAGCTTGTCGCTTGGGTCTCCTTCAACTCATACCGGCCCGGAATCCGGCCATCCTCCGCACGCCGGCCCTTGGGGCACCAGCCTCCATGCTTCAGGCCATGCTCGATGGCGAAATCCAGCCCTGCTCGATCGGCGCCTGTTTGACCGCCAGATACGATCCGCTTGATGATCATTTGCTTCACCGGCTTTCGACGATTTCCAGCGGTCCGACGTCTCGGTTTGGGATACAGCACCTCCGCCTTGATCCGGTCTTTCCACCGGTCCGCCACCGCCTTCATCAAAGCGAAAAAGCTTGCCGCTGCATCACCCGCAACCAAATCGGGATAAAGCCGGTCATCCAGCAAGATCATACGAAGGAATTCGCGATAGGTGCCGGTCCGGTTCGCGAAATTAACAAAATACTCCCCGTCTTCCTCAAGCAACGTGCAGTCGTTTTCTGAGGTTGCATCGTACAATGTCACCTTGATGAGTGGTCGCATCATTTCGGGCTTCAGGTGATTTGTTCTCACCAAGATTTCAAATCGCTCCGTCGGTTTCAACATTTTGAGCAACCAACGGTCCGGCTTCTCAATCAACGATCTGTTCTTTGCCTCACCCCGGGCTAAGGCCGCAGCGTGTGATTAGAGCAAGGACACATGCGTGGTTTTGGTGGTCGATTCTTATTGTGCAATTCGGGCTGGGTATTTTGCAGTTGCGGAATCGTAATTTTGGGATCGGCGTGTGCCTATGAGTCGAAGGCGAATTACCTTCTGTTCTGGCATACGCAGTTTCTGGTGGACAATTTGTCAAACCAGGTGAACGAGCTTCAAGCCAGCGGCGCGAAGTTTGTTTCGAAGTCGGGTAACGTGCAGCAGATTGTTTGCGACCCGGATGGGCATTCGTTGCAGATCAACGCCAGCGCTAATTCAGGCGTCACGTTGCGTTAGAAGGTTTGACCTGGCAGCGGAGACAAGTCAATCGATCTAAACTAGCAGCCATTGCTTGTGTAACCAGAAGAAAACGAAGGAAACAAAGACGGACGGAACTCTCCAAATTCAACAGGAGTTTTGCGCGGCGACCGGGGAATGGATTGATGCGCCGCCAGCACACGAAAATTTTCGCGCAGTTCATTCATTGACCAGCCGAGAAAACCGAGGTTGCACACCACCAACAATATCGCAAACCAGATCCCCGCGACAAAAGCTGTCTGGTCATTCAAACCGCGCCCGGACGTCAGCAATCCAACAATCGCCGCCGAGGCGACCATGCCAGCCCACGGCGTCAGCAAGACGTAAATAATTGTGCGCCGAATTGCCTGCGCGAGACTTTTGCATGTCATTCCAAAACAGAGGCCGGCCCAGGCGAGCACGTATAAGTTCAAAAGGAGCCAGGCCACTTCCAGACCGAAAACCAGCGCCCAGCCCGAGCCTTCCCAACCTCCCGTATCGTACCAGGCCATGACTGCGAGGAAGGCATCAAGTCCCAGCACACTTAACACGAGTCCACAATATTGCCGTTTGATGCTGAGCAAATGGCCGCGCAAAATTTCCGAAACATCCAGCGGCGTGGTCAGGAGCAATTCCAATTCGCCGCTTTGCTGTTGCTGCATCAACGCTCCGCACGCGCGGGCGGTAACGAGAAACTTTAAAACAAGATGCATTACGACCGCGAGAACGGCCAAACTGGCCCACCAACTTCCTCCCGGAATCGGTGTGACGGCCAGAAGCGCCACCAGGCATAAGCCCATAATAAATTTTCGCGAAGCCGTCATGCCGCGTCCGCTCCGCGAGCGAAACAAATCGTAGAATTCCTCTTTCTCGCTCGGAATAATTGAAGTTTTCTTTTCGCTGAGCGTTTGCATTTTCGCGCTTTGTTTCTCAGCGACAAAACCTTTTTCCTGAATGGACTTGGGCAAAAAGCGGCATGCCAAAATGAAAAAACTCCACGACATCAATTGGCTGACGAGAAGTGACCACCAAAAAATATGTAGTGATACGACGCCAATTCCCGAACCAAGCGCCGCGATAAGTGCGCCCGCCGGAGTGGGCACCAGAAAAATTGGTGAGATGCTGACAGGCTTCAGCACGAAACCAATTATCGGCAGGCCGATGCAAAAGAGAACGGACATCGCAACAGCTCCGCCAACGGCTCGCGACTCGCGTTGGATGCAAGCCCCGGTCAGCAGGCCGAGCGTCGAGGAGAAAAAAAGCGCATTGAGAAGCGCGATCGCCATTCGCATAAAATCGCTGCCGGACACGCCGCCGATGAAAAACGAAATCGACATTACCGGCAGCGTTGCCAACAAAGCGTAAAACTGATGGACAAGCACGCCCGCCAATTTTCCGGCGACGACATCGTAGCCTTTCAACGGTGTGAGAAATAAAAATCCGAGCGTGTTTTCGCGTCGTTCCCGGCCCAACGAACCGGCGGCGGTGAGCGTATCCAAAGTGACGCCAACATAGAGCGCCACCGACATCGATTCGAAAAAGGCTTTGCCGGCGGAACTGGGGCTGATGATGCGGGAAAATCCCAATACGATGAAGACGGTTCCCATCGCCATCGTGCCGAGGGCAATGGCGCTGCGCAGCCAATAGGTGCGTGCTTTGCGCGCGGTGATGCGCAATTCGCGGTCGGCTAGAGGCAAAAAATTCATTGGGCGTTGTGGTTCAAAATTCTTCCAGCCATTGGCAGAAGAAAAAGACGAAAATGAAAACCGATCCAATCCGGCCGGTGTAAGCCAGCCCAATGCCCCAATAAAAAAAATGCCGCGCCGGGTTCCATTCGCGCGGCGAATTGTTTTTGTATTCGCGGCGCAAAAGAAAAATCTGCAAGGCGAGAAAAAGCAATCCGACCGCAACGGCGGCTGCAATACTCACGGCGAACGCATACACGTCGATCAAAGCCAAACCGCAAAGCCACGCGCCATTGAGCAGTGAAAAACGCACGCGCTCGCCCGTGGCCGCCGAAATTTCGCGACCAATGCGAAACGCCAGCCACGACATGCTCAAACCGAGAAATGGAATTGCGCCGATCAACCCAAAAACAAAACAGCGCAGTGAACGGCGAATGGCTTGTGCGCGATCGAATGGCGCGGCCGGGTCGGACTGCGGCCTTGAGACCGCTTCGGTTTCGATGTTTTTTGCGTGTTCCATTATTTCGAACGCTTTGATCCTTTTCTGTGGAAGCGGTCTGAGGCCGAAACTTTCCAGCCGGAGGCAACGCTCGACCTCACCTCGACCCTCTCCTCCGAGGAAAGGGAGAATTGAATCCAGTCGCAAAATGGGTTCATCATTTCGTCATTAAAGAACTGGCCGGAATAATTTCTCCCTCTCCCTTTAGGAAAAGGGAGAGGGCCGGGGTGAGGGTTTTCATCCGGACCGCGGCCTTTAGCTGTAACTATTCAATTGTAACCGGTTTTGCGATTTTCAAAACATTGTTTTTCGGCGGAGTTTATTGCGTTCCTATCCTGTGAATTTGCGCGAGGCATTGAAAAATGGCCGCACACACGAAGCAAACGCTGAACGCATTGACCAAAACCAGCGCCGTCGTGATCGTCTGCGCCGCCGATTGTTCGAGCTGAAATGCTTTGGCGTCGAGCGATTCGTGCCAGCCTTTGAGTGCGCGGAAAAAATTGCTGGAGAAATGCGCGGCGTTTTCCAGCCGCCAGCGAAATTCGCCCGTGTCGTCGAGTGTCTGAATGGCTTCGGTCAGTTTCACTCCGGCACGAAGGTGTGCTGCGATTTTCTCTGCGCGCTTCACAAAAACTCTATTCGCGGTGCTGGCGGCGGCGAAAAGAACCGCGCGTTCTTCCGGCACCTCGGCGTCGAGCAACAGCGCGAGCATGGCAGAGAAGTCGCGTTGCAATCGTTTCCGACGCCACGGCAGACGGAGAACAATCCAATCTCCCAGCGGGAAAACGCCGGCTTGAAGCCACGAACTAAGACGTGGTCCACCTAAAAAAAGGATGGCGAAGAAATAAAGCGCGAGGACGATCAGCATTTGACCGGCGAAGATATACGGACTGAGCTTAATCGCCGTCGTCGCCAGACTGGAAAATGTCATTCCGAAACCGCCGAAGATCTCTCCGAATACCGGCATGATCTTCACGGCCAGAAAAGGAACGGCCAACAGCACCATCGGATTGAGCACGAAGGCAAATACGACCTGATAATTAATTGCCGCCCGCGATTGCGAAATTCCATCGCGCAAAAGTTTTCGGCACGCCGGCAAGACTTTTTTTAAGTCGCCGATCGATTCGCCGACTTTCAACATTGCCAGCAGTTGCGGCGGGAAAAGGCGCGGAGTTTTCTCCAGCGCATCAACAAATGAACAACCGGTTTCGAGATGCGCGGCAAGCAAATGAAATTGAATTCCCGGCGAACGGTCGCGAGTTTGCGCCAGCGAGATGATGTAACGTTCAACTTGTTCGCCTTGTGCGAGCGCCGATTCGATGACGTCGAGAAGAAAGCGATCGCGTTCCTGGCGACGCAGCGGCAGGCTGATGACGTAAAAAACCAGCAAGGCTAAACCCAAAATCAACAAAGCCAGCAGCAGCCATAAGACGGAGCTTTCAATGAATTTGTCCGGCAGGAAGAACAGTTCGTTCACCGTCGCCAGCACAAAATTTTGCGGATCAATCATGGCGACTAGAAGGAGAGAGATTTCGGCAGGCCAAAGATGAGCTGGGTCACCGGATAAATCTGGCTCAAGATCATGAGCCCGAGAAGAAAGAGCGACGCGGGCAGCGACGCATACAACAGAAGTTCAGTTCGATACGCCGCGCGGCCTTGATAAGTCTGCGCCGCGCGTTGAAATCCGGTGGCCAGATCCTCGCCCGCGCCCGCCACCAGCCAGACAAACATCGGTGGAAAAATTTTGCTGCCGGCGGCAATGTCGGAAAATTTGGCGTGACCTTCGGCGCAGCGAGTTTTCCAGCGTGAAAGTTCTTTGCCGGCGCAGGTGCGGCGTTCCAGTTGCGAGAGAAGTGCGAGGGCGTCGGGCAGCGGACAGCCGGATTTTAAAAGAATTGCCATCGCCGAAGCGAAGCGCGAGAGATTGGCTTGTTTGAAAGCGGGCAGACGCCAATTCAAATTCCTTCGCAATGACGGCAAGCTCACCGCGAAAAAGGCGAGGGTTGCAGCGGTGAACAAAATCATCGGCGGCGCCCACAGATAAAGCTCGGTGGCAGATGGATTCCAATGAGCGACTGGCTCCGGCGTCGCGGTTTGATTGCGCGGCGATGATGCGGTGCGTGGTCTGGCGGGTTTTGCCGGCCCTGCACTCACGATGGTTGAGAGCCCGAAAAGGATCGAGGGCTTGTCGGGTCCAGGACTCCCCGGAAGGTGTCCGAGCAACAGCGCAATCCAAAGCGACAGCGCAGTGGACAAAACCAAAATAATCACGGGATAAACCATCAATCCCTTGAGGCGCGTCCAGGTGGCGTTGGCGGTTTGATAATGATCCGCCAACAACGTGAGCACGGCGGGGAGATCGTTCGTGCGCGCGCCGATTTGCAGCGTTTGCACGTAAAGCTCCGGCAGCTTGCGCGCGGTCAGCGCGGTGGCGAGCGGGACGCCTTTCGCCAAATCACGTTCGAGCAATTGCAATTCAGAACGCAACTGGCCGCGCTGCATTTGCGAGCAGAGTTGCCGCAAACTGCCTTCGAGCGGAATGCCATCGCGCAGCATTCCGGCGAGCTGATGATTTACGAACGCAAATTCTTCGTGGTTCATTTTCAGAATTTAGATTCCAACGACCTCACCCCGGCCCTCTCCGGAGCGCGGCTGGTCCCTCACCCCCACACAGCCGCGCTCCGGTTCCGGCGTCTCAATTTCCAAAAATTCTGCGGCACTCGGTTTCATTCGTAATTCCTTTCTCACACAACTCGCGCGCCGAATTTTCCAGCGAGTTTTCCGGCTTCACGATTTCGACGCCGCGCGCGCGTAATTCATTTCGCAGTTTTTCATCGAGTCGAAACCATTCGACGATCGGCGCGCGACCGCGAAAACCGGTTTGCAAACAACTCGCGCAACCCGCGCCGCGGCAATCGGCGCACACGCGGCGAATCAGTCGTTGATTCAAAACCAGCGCGACCGATGAAATCACGGCGTAATGATCCGGCACCATCACGAGCAACCGTTCGAACACGCCTTTGCACGAACCGGCGTGCAACGTCGAGATGACTTGATGTCCAGTCAGCGCGGCGCGCACGGCGAGATTAGCGGTTTCGTCGTCGCGGATTTCGCCGATGACGAGCACTTGCGGGTCCTGCCGCAAAAGATGCCGCGCGGCTTTCGCAAACGTCAGCCCGCGCACATCGCTGACTTCGGTTTGCATGACGTTCGGGATGATTTGCTCCACCGGATCTTCCACGGTGATGATGTGGCGTCCGCCCGACGCGGCGAGATTTCGCAAGCAGGCGTAAATCGTCGTCGTCTTTCCGCTGCCCGCCGGACCGGTCAACAGAAGCAATCCCGAATTCCGCCTTAGGAAGTTTTCCAGTTCAGCGACGGCGGCGGCGGGAAATTCCAGATCGCCGAGATTTTTTTCGCTGGCGGGAGCGAAAAGGCGGAGAACGATTTTTTCACCAGTGACCGTTGGATACGTGGCGACGCGAATATCATTTTGCGAATGGATTTCTTTGCGCTCGATGCGGCCATCCTGCGGCAACGATTCCTGGTAGGTCTTCAAACGCGCGAGAAATTTGATTCGACCGAACACGCGCTCGGCGGCATCGGCGCCGATTTCTTTGGTCGGCGTCATCACGCCGTCGAGCCGGAAGGAAACTTGGGCCGCGCCGTCGCGCATTTGCAGATGGATGTCGCTGGCGTGCGCGCGCTCGGCCTGCGCGACGAGTTCTTCGAGAATTTTCGGCGCGGAAATGTCGGCGGGCGAATTCATTCGTTGTTTGGGTGAGGCTCGCTTTGTTGGCAAACACCTCAAGTAAACCGTGCCTCAATATACGGCAGCCGTTTCGTTTATTGAAGGTCCAATACAGTCGCGAGCCAATTCTCCCGAACCGTCCGACTGCAAAGCGGGGCGGCGGTTCGCAGGCGTTCATTTTGCGTCATTGTCACGCCTTTTCCGCATCTTGTCAGCGATGCGCCAACGGGTCTGAAGCAGCAGCCAGCCTTTGAAGGACCCCATTTTCGGATCGTATTTGAACCCCTCCATCTGTTTGGCCACAGCGATGATGGTTTCCTGGACGACTTCCTGCGCTTCGGCATCGTTCAGTCCCGCCTTGATCGCCACTCCGTAAATCAACTTCCAATAAGTATCGAAAAAGTCCTTCCAGGCTGGCGGCAGCGGAGCGGGTTGCTTCCCAGGTTTTACCTTCTTCCAATACTTTGGAAGTTTTGGGAACAGAAATGGTGCGAACTTCTGCTTCCGTTTCAGCTTCAGAACGTCAATCAGGTCCTTGCAACCTTCAGGCAGCAAGTAACTGCGCTTCGTGTAATCGCAGTCCATGTTTTATGTCGGTTTGACTGGCTTCGACCCTCTTTCGCTTCGCTCAGCCGGTCAAAGCTATTTTTGTTCGATTTCGTCAGGCGGTGCGCCTGAGCCAGTCCTCGAAGCGCGTCGGACCGAGGCGCGGGTGATCGCCGGGGGTGAGACTTTGATCGTTCACCGGCGTCCCGAAGTAACCTGCGTGTGCGTCCGTGGTCACCGTCCGCCCGTCTCGGTTTGCACTCAGAAATCTCCGGACGAGTTCGTCGAGACGGATCGGTTCGGGACCCGCCAGTTCCATCGTGCCGTTCAACGGGTCCTTGACCGCGGCCTCCGCCATAACGGCGGCGACGTCATCCGACGCGATGGGTTGCATCAGTGCTGGCGGCAACCGAACCGTCTGCCCCTCGGTTGCTGATTGGGCGATGCTGCCCACGAACTCGAAGAACTGCGTGGCGCGGACGATCGTGTATGGAACCGGCGAGGCCTTGATCAGATTCTCCTGGGCCATCTTCGCGCGGAAGTAGCCACTGGCGAGCAGGCGGTCGGTGCCGACGACCGACAGCGCGACGTGATGTCCGACTCCTGCGGCTGTTTCCGCGGCGAGGAGATTGCGCCCCGACGTTTCGAAGAACGCCAAAACGGCTTTGTCCTCGAATGATGGTGAGTTCGCCACATCGACGACCACCTGAGCGCCCGCAAGCGCTTGCGCCAGCCCCTCGCCAGTGACAGCGTTGACACCCGATGATGGTGATGCCGCCACCACCTCGTGACCTTGCTGACGAAGGTTCTTCACGAGCTTCATTCCGATGAGTCCACTGCCTCCGATGACGACGATTTTCATGTTGTTCTCCCAATTTGATCGTTGCTTACTGCGTGGAAATTCTCGATGCGATTGAATCCCAGGAAGTTTACCCCCTCCTGGCGGATGTCCACCACTCGGGTCTTCGTTTCGTTGAGCTTCAAACCTTTGGCTTCCAGCCACCGCTTGGTTCGTTCCCGAACCTCGCCACCCCCGGCGACCCGATTTGCAGCCCTTTTGTTCCGATTCACGTGTGGTAGCTCATGTCATCTGGACACAGGGTCGCCGCCGGAGGGCACCGGCCAGTTCATCTCCCTTTCAGTTCGCTCATTCGTTCCATGACCCACAAATAATCCGTCCGCGGTTCGGCCGGGAAATCGCCCTTCACGGCGCCTCGAACGGCGGGGCGAACCGTTCCGTTGGGACCGGCGACCAACCAGCGATGGGTCTCCGCGTGGCCGTCCGCGAATGACACGTTGGCCGCTCCATTGTGAAACGAGGCCGGCAGATTCGACCACTCGTAGCGGCCAAGCCGGATCATGTAGAACCCGTCGTTGATTGTGTCCGGATGTTCATCAAGGAAAAGGAACACAGCGTTGGGACGGGCAAAGTCACTTTGGCGGAAGAATTGGCGGAAATCGCGATTGTATTCGTCCAGGAGTTTACCCGGATTCCCCACCATGCAGTTCAGCGCATAACTGCGAAGCCGCTCTCCGTTGTCGGCGCGGACCTGGTCGGCTGGACACTTGAAAGCCCGGACAGACTTGCCGATCGCGTCTCCGAGCAGAGCTTCGGTTAGCAGGAGCGCATTGGTGTTGTCAGGTTCCGCACCCCAGGCGAGCACCTGGTTGGCCCACGTGTTGCGTTCTGCGCGGGTCTGATCAACGCCGTGGTTGTTGACACAGCGGTCCCCATTGGCATCCCCGTAAACCGTCCATGCCAGCGTTAGTTGCCGGGTGTTGTTGAGGCACGCCACCGCGCTGGCTTTCGCTTTCGCGCGGCCCAGGACGGGAAGCAACAGGGCGGCCAGCAGGGCGATGATCGCGATCACCACCAGCAGCTCGACCAGGTTAAAACCCGACTCCCGTCGAGGCCCGGCCGATCCCTTGGGCAGCCCAGGCATGAACGAGATCAAATAGTCGACCTGCGCCGATTCTGCTTCAACAATGTGCATCAACAATCTGCAGTATAGTCTCGTCGGGAATCTCGGCAAAGCGCTGTCTGAATTCAGCCTGCCACTTCGCCAATGCCGCCAAGGAGTTCGGCGGTCGTCGCTCTGAAAGGTCCCGCGACTAGTGACCAAAATATTCACGCCATTCTCGGCAACGACATAGGGATTAAGACTTATCGCGAAGGGAGTTTCCGTTCCCGGAGGGCGTGAACGTGAATTGAGCGGCGGCGCGGGTTGAGCGCCGCTCAGAACGCGAAACGGACTTCCATTTGTTTGTGCTCCAAAGGCGGTATCGGTTGGGGCTTGATCAGCGGCTGGCCGCTCGCGACGCACTCGCGCCACGGCGGGATTGCGCCCTCGCGGTAGTAACGCTCAAGGTACTGCCAGTCGGTAACGACGAAGTCGGAGTACCACTGATCGTAATCGCGGATACCGGCTTCATGGAGCAGTTGCATGCCGAAGCGGGCAGCCTCGTATTCGTAGTCGTGAAGGACCTTCATGAACGCTTCGCGGTCAGTGGTTTTCTGGAGCGGCCCCAGCTTTTCTGCGAGCGACGGTGCGACCCATTGCACACTGTGTCCGAAGAGATGCAACAAAATGAAGCACTGCATCTCGAAATCCACGTCCGGATCGACGGTGAGTCGCAGGCCGTCGAAAATGCCGGTGCGCGGCGGCTCCAGGTCACGATATTCGACGGCGAAGCCATATTTCACGATCTTGGAGGTAATCCGAATCCAGATATTCACCAGCGGCTGAGAGGGCATCGCGCCCACCAGCCGGTGGCCGACCAGTTCATGCCCGGCGATTTGCCCAGTGCTCCATTGAGCGCTGATAGTTTCGGTTTCCACGATGAGGCCGACGCTACCTTTTGGGACAGATTGTAACAAGGCTGGAGTTAAGCGGCAGGTGAGTTGAGGCTAGATAGAGCTCGTTCCAAACCTCGTAGCAGCAAACGTTAGTCCTCTCTAGCTCTTGGAAATCCGTGATATTTTGAGCCGACTCACGTCGGCTGCTACGACAAGAGGGGTTTTGGGGGACAAGCTGACACCCCGCCCCAAGATTAGGAACGGGAGCTGAAAAGGGTGGGGTTGCTGGAGCGGGTGAGCCGGCGGATAAGCGGAGAGAGGAATTGTTTCCGCAGGACGGCCTTTGTCCAACCCGGGGTTGTATCGTGGTACGAAAATCAAAAAGGAGCCGCATGATCTTCAAGCAAACCGAATACATATTGAGCGAGCCTTGGTGGGTGACCGTCACGGGATGCGTGGCGGTGGCAGCGTTGTTCGCCGATGAAACGACGACCCGATTGGCCAAAGTGCACGGAAGTGGTGACGGGATTCCGCGGTTCAGTACGTGGCCAAACCGGCATTCCTGCAAAAGTCTTCGTGGGCAAGGAAACCAATCACATGCGGATCAATTCGAAGCTCGGACGGCAGGGATGAAGCGACGAAGGAGTTCCTTACGTTTGTAGCGGAGGACTCACTGACGCCCACGCGGGAACGGATTGGTGGTGGAGAAATCCGTGGATTCCCGCAGCGCATACGCTGCACAATTCCGACATGACAACTCTAATCCAGAGCTTCCCGCACTTTGCGCGCCAACGCAGCGGTCGTGTAAGGCTTTTGAAGGAAGATGACGCCTGGTCTCAGTATCCCGCGTTGACTGATGGCGTCTTCGGTATATCCCGACGTAAACAGGACCCTCGTCTCCGGATAAGATTTTTGAAGTGCATCTGCCATTTCTTTGCCGCCCATGACAGGCATCACGACATCTGTCAGCACGAGGTCAATTCTTCCATTTTGCTGACGCGCTGTGCGCAACCCGTCCTCGCCGTTGAGCGCCTCGAAAACAGTGTAGCCTTTTTCGCGCAAGGTGAGAGCAGCAAGTTCGCGGACAGCCGGGGCGTCCTCAACCAAAAGCACCGTTTCGCTGCCTCCGGCCACGTCGGTGGAGGTGATATGAGCGCGCGCAGGTTCACTCATGCCGACGCCGGTATCGGCAATCGCCAGCATAACGTAATCGCCCGCGCGCAACTCTGGAAAACTCCTCAGGTAGTTCTCGTCCAACACGGTATTGGCAGTCATAATGGTGAGTTTTCCGCAATCAGGCATGGCATCCCGGGCGTTGACCGCGAGGTTCATAATAACCTGCTCGATTTGGCCCGCGTCGGCTTTGATATGCCCTGCAGCCGGATCAAGTTTCGTGTGAAACTCGATGTCTTCACCGATCAGCCGGCGCAGCATTTTTTCCACGTCAGTAATGACGTCATTTAGTTTCAGCACGCGAGGTTCGATCACTTGTTTGCGACTGAAGGTCAGCAGTTGCCTCGTTAAGCCCGCGGCCATGTGGGCGGCTTTCTCGACTTGTTCAACGTGTTTGCGCCGCGTGTCATTGGCAGGCATTTGTCTCAACATCAGTTCGCTATGACAGGTGATTATGGTCAGAATATTGTTGAAGTCGTGAGCCACGCCCGCCGCGAGGCGCCCAACGGCTTCGAGTTTTTGGGCTTGACGCAATTGTTCCTCGCTCTGGCGCAGGGCCGCTTCAGCAGCTTTGCGCGCTACGCGCGACTGGGCTTCGCGCAATTCACGTGCGATTGCGGGCACAAGCCGGGCGAGCCTGCGTTTCATGATGTAGTCATGTGCACCCGCCTTCATCGCGGCCACGGCTGTTTCCTCGTTGACCACAGCTGAGACCAGAATGAATGGCAGGTCGTGCCCGCTTTCCTTAAGAATCTGCAATGCTTCGAAACCGCCAAAGCCGGGCATCTCGTAATCCGAAATCACAACATCCCACGCTTGCCGGAGAAGTGCCTCCCTCATCGGCGCCGCGCTTGAGACGCGTTCGTAAACAGGCTCATAGCCGGCCTTGCGTAAGACGCGTAACAGCATCAGAACGTCATTTTCCGAGTCATCGGCGAACAGGACCCGCAAGGGTTTGCTTGGGAGCTCTGCTTCGGACAAGTCACTTTGGTGGGGTGGAATCATGATTTCGTCCATTAGGTGCGCCCCCGTCATCCGTCAGGGTGAAGCAAAAAGTCGCGCCGCGATCGACAACACCTTCCGCCCAGATTTTTCCTCGATGGCGTTGGATAACGCGCTGCACGGTTGCCAGCCCGATGCCCGTGCCGCGAAATTCGCTTTGGTCGTGCAGACGCTTGAACGGCGTGAACAAACTGGCTGCCCGCGCCATATCGAAACCCGCACCGTCGTCGCGCACGAAATAAGTGCGGGCGCCGTTGGATTGTGGAAGCGCTCCGAATTCAATCCGCGCGCGCGGCCGATTCGCCGTGAACTTCCACGCGTTGCCAAACAGATTCTCCAGCACCACTCGCAACAGTTGCGGGTCGCCCTCGACGCTCAGTCCCTCGGCGATGACCCAGTCCACGAGGCGGTCCGGATTCTTTAGCTTCAAGTCCGCAGCCACGGTATTGGCCAAAGCGCTAAGATCGAAGGCTTCTATCTGCAACTCGCTTCGCATCATATTCGACAACGCCAACAGAGCATCAATGATCTCCTCCATGTGTTGGCAACTGGCGCGCAGTCGTTGAACGTAATCCCGGCCATCGGAATCAAGCCGATTGGCATAATCCTCTATCAGGATCTGGCTGAAGCTATCAATGTTCTGGAGCGGCGAACGCAGGTCATGCGAAACCGAATAACTGAAGGCTTCGAGCTCCTTGTAGGCTGTTTCCAATTCGACGGCGCGAAGTTCCAGTTCCTTGTTCAACTTGGAAATTTGCTTTTCCACCTGTTTGCGTCCAGTGATATCGCGAATTGCGCTTGTGACGACCGATCCATTGTCCAATGCCAGCGGCTTTGTGCTCATCTCGATTGGGAATTCCCGACCGTCCTTGTGCAAACCACAAAGCTCCAAAGTCGTTGTCGGCATCCGGCCGGAACGCTGGGAGAAGTATCCGGCGTAGTATTGCCTTTGGGTCTGCCGAAAACGTTCCGGAACCAGCAGGGCCATGCTCTCGCCCTGGAGTTCCCGGTCGCTGTAGCCGAACAACTTTTCCGCTTGAGCATTGCTGCTGACAATTTTTCCTTCCGCGTTGACGATGAACAATCCGTCAGGCATCGAACCCAGCAAGCGATCCAGTTTCTCGTCCGCTTTCCTTCGTCGGTGCACGGCACCGAATGTGGCCATGGCGCACGCGAGCACAAGTACTCCGGCCAGAGCGCTTCCTGCGAAACTGATCAATGCGACGTGATCTGTCTTTGCCGCGAGCTTCGCTTGTTGCTGAGCCAATCGCGCACGTTGCTCCTTCTCCATCGAACTCAAAGCGCCCCGAATTTGTTCCATCAGCTTGCTGCCCTCGTCTGTCAAACCACGTTGTCCAAAACCTCGAAACAGATTGCGATTGCCCAGTTCCACCATGTCCTTCATCACCTTCAGATGCTGAGTGATCACGGGCTCGATTTGTGTGAGAGACTCCAGTGATCCTGGGTCACTTCGGAGGAGGTGCTTGAGTTCATCCACTTGAGGCGGCACGGATTTAGCCGCTGTATAAAAAGGGTTCAGATGTGACTGTTTTCCGGAAATGGCGAAGCTGCGCGCGGAGCTTTCCACTTCACTCATTCTGGCGGAAATGTCTGCCAGGCTTTCCAAGACTTCGCGTGTGTGGGTAAGGGCGCGCGTGGCTTCCTGAAGCTGTTCCCCGGAACGTCGCGAAACGCCAATGCCTGCCACCAGGAGCAAGACTGCCAAAACGAACCCTGCCCCCCACAGCGCGCCGCGGCCGCGAGACCGCCGCATGGGCTTCTGGCTCAATTCTTCAGTTGGCGTCTTTTCAGCGCCGTTCTTTCGGTCTTTCCCGCCATTTTTACCTTGAGCCAAGGCCATCGATGCGAGGGAAAAGCGAATCCTGTGCCATTGTCGGTTATGCGGACAGTCGGCAGCCACGGTTAAGGCTCCCCCTAGTTTGCCCACGTAGCCCAACGCCGAGGCAGCGCACTTAAAACGCGCACAGTGTCGGTGCAAATCCGGCCGTGGGCACCAGCCTTCGCTCTGTCGAGCTTCGGTTAGGCAAGCCGGCGTGTGGTTAATCGGGAACAGCAGACCGGTTCGACTCAAGATCGAACAGCCTTGGGAGTGCAAGTCTCCCTACGCCGACCAATCTGGAATGTCAACCGGACAAGCGAACCGGGCCTCGGTGCTAACGAGTGAGTGCCTTCGGGCAAGTGGTGCAAGTCCACGGCATTCCGCCATTTATGCGGGTGTAGTTCAAAGGGAACCGCCGCCTTATG
>WNGD01003402.1_pt1 | contig 17686 bp, 16 predicted proteins | sample 5400671 | NCBI WGS metagenome assembly WNGD01 (sample SAMN13153369, study PRJNA577476) | soil metagenome | isolation source: 40 cm soil or saprolite under grassland replicate 2 | place: USA:California | collected 2016-06-15
TCTGTGTAGCGCCGGCGGCCTTGAAGGCATGGTCGATCATGGCGCTGAAGGCTTCGCGATCGAGCGGCTCGAGGTGGAGGTAATGCACGATGCGCATGGCCAGCGGGGCGTGCTGTTGCATGCGCAGATGTCGCGCCAGAGGAGGCAATCCGACCAGCCACAGCGTGAGCAGATCGCGGCTATCAAAGGCGAAGTTCAGGAAGGCGGAGAGATCGATGAAGAAGGTATCGGAGAGATGTTGTGCCTCGTCCAGAATGAGGATCGGTGCGATGCCTCGCTCATCGACCAAGTGCAATAGACTTTTCTTCAGGCCGGTTGCCACGCTATCAGGCTTCAATGACAGACCCTTGATTAACAAAGTGGTATTAGAGCGAGAGTGCCCGAAATACCTTCAACAAGAGGCGGGACTAACTAATGAAAATCGTGGGACTGTGTCTCCGCTGCGGTGAAGGAGATCGGTAGCACTCGGGAAGCCTTGATCGATATGGTATGGTCCTGATTCTGAAGGACGCCGTCAACCCGAAGGAATTTCTCACGGTTGATCACCACGCGGTACTTCTCGTAAAGGTCAGGATTCACAATCACGTTCGAAATTCCTGTCTCATCTTCCAGACTCAAAAAGACGAAGCCCTTCGCCGTTCCCGGACGCTGCCGAGCGATTACACATCCTGCTACCCGCGTGTATTGTCCGTCCTGCACCCGAGGCAAATCGCACGCTCGTTTTACTTGGAGCTTGGATAGAGCTTCCCGGCAATACGTCATCGGATGCGGACCAGTGCTCATGCCCGACCCGTGAAAATCCGCAACAAGACGCTCTTCGTCCGTCATTTGACGCAGTGGCGACAATTCCATTTGCTCTGGAATCGCGTCCAGCAACGGGCCAGCAGGCCGGGCCGCGCGTTCCACTTGCCACAGAGCAGTTCTTCGATGCACTCCGCTTCCAAGAGAGTTCAGCGCACCAATCTCGCTGAGCGTTACCAGCTCCGCTTTCTGCAGTTCCGGGACACGGCGGACCAGGTCATCAATCCCCTCGAACGGGCGCTTCTGCCGCTCCGAGACAACGTTGTCCGCTGCCGTCTGCCTCAGTCCCCGGACGTAACGGAACCCGATGCGCAGACACGGAACATCCTTGTCCCCTTTAATCGTGTGCTCGATGGTGCAGTTCCATTCAGAATTGAGCGCGTTGATCGGTTTCACTCGCAGGCCATGCAACTGCGCATCGTGCACAAGCACCGCCGGGCTATAAAAACCCATTGGCTGATTGTTGAGCAATGCCGCCGTGAACGCTGCCAGATAGTGGAACTTCAAATACGCGCTGGCATAGGCGATCAGAGCGAAACTCGCTGCGTGCGATTCAGGAAAACCATAGCGCGCGAAGGAAGTAATTTGCGTGATGATCTCTTCCTGCGTTCCGGGACTGAAACCGTTTTTGGTCATGCCGCTCCGCAGCTTCGCTTCAATTTTGTGCATGCGTTCTTCCGAACGCTTGAAACCCATCGCTCGGCGGAGGTCTTCTGCTTCACCACCTGTGAAGTTCGCCGCCACCATTGCGATGCGCAGAAGTTGTTCCTGAAACAGTGGCACTCCCAGAGTTCGTTCCAAAATCGGTTCGAGCGAAGGATGAGCGTACGTGACCGGCTCCTTGCCTTGCCGCCGATTCATGTAGGGATGCATCATCTTTCCGACAATCGGGCCGGGCCGGATGATGGCTACCTGTACCACGAGATCGTAGAACTTCACTGGCGCATTGCGCGGCAGCGAGGCCATCTGCGCGCGGCTTTCTACTTGGAACATTCCAACCGTGTCCGCCTTGCGCAAGGTTTCATAGACCGGAGGATCGTCGGGAGGAAGTTGCGCCAGGTCGACCGGTTTGCCGTAGTGCTTGGGAATAAGTTCCAAGCACTCTTCGAGCACGGCCATCATGCCGAGTCCCAGCAAATCGATTTTGATGATACCCATGTCAGCGCAATCGTCCTTGTCCCATTGCACGACGACGCGGCCCGGCATCGTTGCTGGTTCGAGTGGAACAACTGAATCAAGTTGCCCCTGACAGACGACCATTCCACCAGAATGCTGGCCCAAGTGTCTCGGCAAATCCTGAATGCGTTCGCACAGCTCCCAGTATTTCCGAACGCGAGGATGGTTCAGGTCGAAGCCAACTTGCTGAAAATGATTTTCGAAATTGTCAGATGGACCGCGCCATTCTCCGCTGTTCACCACGCTTGAAAGCCGATCCAGCATCTCCTGATCGAATCCAAGAGCTTTGCCTACCTCTCGCGCAGCCGAGCGGTCACGATAAGTAATGACGTTCGCCGTCATTGCGGCGCCGAGCTGCCCATACCTTTGATACACGTACTGAATCGCCTTTTCTCTTTGGTCTCCGCTCGGTAGGTCGAGGTCGATGTCCGGCCACTCGCCGCGTTCCTCCGAGAGAAACCGCTCAAAGAGCAGTTTCATCCCGACCGGATCGACCGCCGTAATTCCGAGGGAATAGCAAACCGCGCTGTTTGCAGCCGAACCGCGGCCCTGCACGAGGATTTTCTGTTCGCGACAAAATCGAATGATGTCCCAGACGATCAGGAAGTACCCGGCAAGATGCAGCTTTTCGATCAGCGCCAATTCGCGCTCTACCTGGCGCTTGGCGCGTTCAAACAGATCATCGTCCCGTTTAGCGCCATACCGGTTTTGAAAGCCTTCTTCCGTGCGCTTGCGAAGAAACGAATCCATTGTTTCTCCCTCGGGAACGGGATAGCGGGGAAATTCGTAACCGAGATCAGCCAGGGTGTACTGGAGTCTTGCGGAGAGTTCGCTCGTGTTCTGAATCGCTTCCGGCAAATCCGAAAATAGCTGCACCATCTCTTCTGTCGAACGAAGATGGCGCTCGTCGCTTCGTTCGAGCAGCCGACCCGCAGTTTCGAGTTTGCAATGATTCCGAATGCACGTAAACACATCAAGAATTTCTCGCTCAGCGGGAGTTGCATAGCGGACCCCATTCGTCGCGAGGAACGGCAGGCCCATGGTTTCAGCAAGACGCACTGCCGCCTGATTGCGCCGCTCTTCGGCAACATCGCAGTGCCGCTGCAATTCCACATAGACACTCTTCCTGCCGAAAATAGTCGTGAGGAGTTCAATGTTCTTTCGGGCATCCTCGAAACCCTTGTCTGAAAGCGAGGCCGCAAGCACGCCTTCCTCGCCACCCGTCAAACACACCAGACCTTCGGCGTGTTCCGCGACCTCGTCTAGGTTTGCTGTTCCTGTTCCTTTTTCTTTTTCGCGCAATTTGTAACGCGTCATGAGACGACAGAGATTCTGATATCCCGTCCGGCTTTTAACGAGCAGAGGCAACCGTACTGGCCTTGCGGGAAAAGAATTCGGCATCCACGACGGCGGCCTTGCCAGGTTTCCAAAACCTTCCACGGAAATCTCGGCGCCAACGTGAGGCTGAATCCCTACGGACTTTGCAGCCATATGCAATCGTGGAGCACCGTAAACACCATCGCGGTCCACCAACGCAATGGCTGGCTGTTCCAACTGTTTCGCGCGAGACACCAGGTCTTCCGGGCGCGAAGCACCTTCGAGGAAACTGAATGCGGAAGCGGAATGTAGCTCGACGTACTTCAATCGTAGATTCCTTCCACGAACCAGCGCTTCGCACGCAGGTCCTTATAAACTCGATACAGTGCAGTCTCGTTTTCACCATTCCCCGAGAGTTCCGCTCGAACCTTGGGACGTAACGTCCTTATCTCGATGTCCCACTCCTCGCGCGCCCATGCCGTTTCAGACCACCAGTCGCCTTTTCTTTTCCACGGTCCCGCGAACGCAAGGATCTGTCGGCGAATACCCTCGCAACTGAGAAACGTCGGCCTTCCTTCTCGAAGCTCGAGCGTCGCCGAAAGTGGAGGCCGGTAAATGCGCATTACAGCGGTAGCGTGCTTTTCTCCGCCAGCGCGTTTTTCCCTCATTTCCGGTAAGACAAAACGGTTCCGTTGAAAAGAGTCGGGACCATGCGTATCGAGCAGAACTGGCGCCCCCACTCGGCCTTCCCCAACTGTGTTTTGGATTCGCGCGAGCGTAATTTCTAGACGCTCCGGGTCGGGAGATAGGGGCAGGAATAACCCGAGCTGCTGCGAAGGTGCTCTCGCGGGAGTCGTCAACATCGAGACCGCCGCGACAGGCGCGGACGGAGGGTGCGCTTCGAGATCGAGCCGCAAGAGTTTCAAGAGAAGCTTGCCGTCTCGCGCTGGAACAGGAAGCCGCAGTGTCCGGACATGATAAACAGGGTCCTTCCTCCGCGAGTCCTTTCGTTCGAGCGTGAGGGTAACTTTGATCTCTCCGATGGAAAGAATGTGCATGCGCAGCCGTGCAAACAATTGTTCGAGCAGCCTGTTCAGCACGAAGAGCAACGGCTCCAGCAAGTCCACCGGAGACTCCAAGTCCATGTGCTCTTCAAAATTCGATGGAAAATCTTTGGCGATCAGAGGATGAGCGTTCGCGCCCTGCGCCAGCCGCCACCAGCGGAGCCCTTCCTGTCCGAGTCGCTCGACAATCGCAATTTCAGGGAGAGCAGCAAATTCTTTGCATGTACCGACGCCCCAACGCCTCAACGTTTCGACGAACTCGAACGGAATGCCCAGACCTTCGAGCGAAAGGCGTCCCATCTGAAGTCTTTCGTCTCCGGCTGGAACCACCGTCACTCCAAGGAAGCCTTGTGCCGCGCATCCCGCAGCTAAGGGATTTCCGGCAACGGCAACGTTTGCCTCAAGGCCGACTTCTGAAGCGATGCGCTTCAAGTCGTGCGCGATCTTTTCCGGAGAACCGAAGAGCTTTTCGCAGCCAGCCAAGTCGAGCACAACCGTGTCGCAAAAATCCTCCTCCGCGCCTTTTGGCCCATCCTCAACACGCGGCGAAATCGCCCACGCACAATCGAGAAGCGCGGCATAGGCGCTCGCTTCCTGAGAAAGGGACCGCCATCGCCACACGACGCCTTGGAACGCTTCTGCCTGAACTTTCGTCATTCCGGTTTCGACGCCCAGGTCCCTGGCTTGGCGATTGGTAGCAAATACTTTCGTCAGCGGTGCTGCGCCCGCGAGGATCGCAACTCCTTTCTCTCGAAGGTCCGGCTCAAGGCGAACGACTGCCTGCGCGGGAAAATCCGGAACGAATAGACATGCGAAAGCCAACGTGCGTCCCCTGAACTTGGTAGAGGAAAGGGAAACAAACCGGGCTTATTAGTGCTTTATGGCGTGTGCGTCTGCCAGCGAGCTAAATCGGCGGGTTGCGACAGGGCTCGCGAACGCGTCACTTCTCCCTGAACTTCAAAACCTTCGAACGTCGATGCACCCGTTTGAATACTTGCTGCGGCTCGGCTCCAATGGTCTGCTCTTCTCTGGCAGCGGAGAACCAGCGAAGCGCAGCTTTTCGCGCATGATTCTTCTCCGAGCAGAAGCAGAATCGTCGGCGTGTTTTCGATCGCACGCCGAAAACGAAACCACGTACTCAGATCGATCCGCCGAGCCTCAACCCACGAAATTTCCCCGAGGTCCAAGACGACGACTCCCCATCCCCCACTGTGCAACAGCAGGTCGGTTGACTTCAGCGCTTGTTCGAGCCGCTTCCAAGGCTTTCCGCTTCTCGCGCCGCTACCCACCTGGAGCGGTGGATTGACTTCACGAACCAACGGCAAAGGTCGTGGAGGGCGAAAACCTCGCCGCGGAGGTTCCCTGTCTCGTTCGACTTGCTCTTCCGCGCAGCGAGCGACGACGTGTATCTGTCCCGATTCTGTGACCACAGTTTGCTTTCCTACTATGGAGGGAATTGCGTTCTCGACGCCGCGCATCAATTCACGCGGATGCCGCCAACCATGTATTTGCATTGGCTTCTTGGTCTCGGCACCAAAGCCGCGTGTCTTTCCTGTTTCTTTGCCCACTCCAGCAAAGTACGAAGGCGTTTTGACATTCGGTCCTCGGTCCCCGGTTTCTCCGCATCGAATCCAAAGCAGCCGCGGAAGGTCCACGCCCGCAGCCGCGAGCGACAACGGGTCAAGAGAATCGGCGACATCAACGAACGCGCACGCCTGCTGACGTTCCGTGGCCTCCGCAAGCAAAGAGAAAGCCAAACTCGTCCGCCCCGATGAAGCAGGACCATACAATTCCACGAGAGACCCACGGGGAAAACCGCCACCTAGAACCGCATCGAGTTCCATGACTCCGCTCGGCTGGAGTTCAACCTCGACGCGCCGCTGAAATCCTTCTAGCCCACGTCCAACGAGAGCTGTTTCGAGTCTTCCTTGTTTCAGAAGGGTTGCGGCCATGGTCCCAACTTATATTCGCTTTTTGTTCGCCTATGCTAATTCTGATCAGAACGGAGACGGTTGTCAAGGGGTGGGCTGCTGTTGTGGCTGTTGTGGGCTGTACGCTGGGGTCCAGTTCCAGGCGACAATCCCAACTTCCTGTTGGCCGACAATCCGGAAGTCAGCTCGCGGCCGATTTGATTGGCTGCGAGCCGGTGATGAGAATATCTACAAGTCTCTTGGCGCTTGGCTGCCAATCGGGGGTAGACGCCACGTTGGCGACGCCGACGAGAGCCCGAAGTAGGTCGATTGGGTCCAGGTCCTTTCGAATGTCACCGTTCTTGACCGCCCGCTTCACCAAAGTGCGGAGGGCGTCATGGACCTGCGCGTAGGAAGCTTCGAATATCTTCTTGGGATCTCCGACCAGCGCGTTGAGGGCAGGGGCGATGATCTGTTTCGTCGCGATAGAATCAACGAACAGCAACAGCCAAGCCCGCAGCGCTTCGATGGGGGGCATGGTCTCAGCAAAGCGCTGCTCCGCTGCGGCTAGTCTTTCCATCTCCGTACGGTAAACCGTCTTTAGAAGCGCCTCGCGCGTGGGAAAGTGGCGATACAAAGTTCCCGGTCCAACACCCGCTTGTTTAGCGATGTCGTCCAGGCTGGTGTCTGCGCCCGAGCGGGTGAACTCCTGCTTCGCCACTTCCAGGATGTGCTCGCGATTGCGCTGCGCGTCCGCGCGGGGCTTTCGGTTGACCGATGGAGAGCGTCTGTTAGCCATCTCAAAATCTCAAAAAAACTTGTAACCGGAGACACTCTCCGGTAATCTATCTATTCGGAGGCACTCTCCATTTTATCAAAAACTGGCTCACGGTTGGGAGGAAAGACACAATGACCAAATCGACGAAGCTTGGGGGCACTTTCAAACTTGTGGGAACCTCGACGAATCTGTACCGAATGGGCTACGGCACCATGCAACTTGCCGGCCCCGAAGTTTGGGGACCTCCACGGGACGTTGACGCAGCGGTCGCTGTTCTGCGAGAGGCGATTGGCTCTGGCGTGAACCACATCGACACCAGCGACTTTTACGGTCCGCACGTGACAAATCAGATTATCAAGAAGGCACTTCATCCCTACCCGGCCGACGTGGTGATTGTTACCAAAGTCGGCGCCCGCCGCGGCGAAGACAGGTCCTGGCTCCATGCCCTCTCCCGCAGGGAATTGATCGAGGGAGTCCATGACAACCTTCGAAATCTTGGTGTGGATCGGCTCGAAGTGGTGAACCTGCGTGTCGGTGGCGTCATGGAGCCATCGGAGGGTTCGATCGAGGAACCATTGACGGTGCTCGCTGAATTGAAGAGTCAGGGGCTGATTCGTCACATCGGTGTTAGCAATGTCACTCCCCAGCAATTCCAGGAGGCTCAGAGAATCACGGAGATAGTTTGCGTCCAAAACTTCTATAACGTGACACAACGAAATGACGATGCCTTCATCGATGCTCTCGCGCAGCAAGGCATAGCGTACGTCCCGTTTTTCCCGTTGGGAGGATTCACGCCGTTACAGTCATCCGTGCTCGACCGGATCGCGGCGTCCTTGCAAGTTACTCCGATGCAGGTCGCCCTGGCCTGGCTTCTTCAGCGTTCTCCCAACGTTCTGCTCATACCCGGCACGTCTTCGATAAACCATCTTCGAGAGAATCTTGGCGCTGCAGCCTTGCAACTCACTTCAGAAACAATCAGCGAGCTCAATTCAATCGCAAAAAATGCCGTGGCGGCGCGTCAATCTGCCCACTAATTTGATTTCCCTATGTCGAAAGAAGGAGCGATCTATGAAGATATTTGTCACAGGAGCTACAGGATTCATCGGTTCGGCCGTGGTTCAGGAGCTTATCGGTGCGGGGTATAAGGTGTTCGGACTTGCTCGCTCCGATGCAGGCGCCAAGTCCCTAATCGCTGCTGGTGCTCAGGTGCATCGAGGCGATCTGAAAGATCTGGAAAGCCTGCGCAGCAGCGCGGCTATTTCCGATGGCGTGATTCACATGGGCTTTATCCACGACTTCTCGAAGTTTGCAGAAAACTGCGAGATCGACAAGCGCGCCATCGAGGTTCTCGGCTCGGCTCTCGAAGGCTCCGAGCGGCCATTGCTTGTCACCTCCGGGCTAGCGACGGTGGCGCGGGGGCGGATCCCCACAGAGGACGATGCTCCTCTCCCTCCGTCGCCCTCGTATCCCCGCGCCTCGGAAGCGACGGCTGAGGCCTTAGTAAAGCGTGGCGTGTGTGCGTCGGTGGTGCGCCTGCCCCAGGTCCACGACACCGTCAAGCAGGGCCTCGTCACCTACCTCATCGCGCAGGCGCGCGAGAAGCGTGTGTCAGCGTACGTAGGCGACGGATGCAACCGCTGGGCGGCCGTGCACGTCCTCGATGCTGCCCGCCTCTACCGGTTGGCGCTAGAGAAGCAGGAAGCAGGCGCGAGGTATCACGCGGTCGCCGAAGAGGGAGTTCGATTCCGCGATATCGCTGACGCCATCGGCCGCGGCCTGAAGGTGCCGGTAGTGTCCAAATCCGCTGAGGAGGCAGCAGCCCATTTCGGCTTTCTGGGAATGTTCGTTACTCGCGACCTCATCGGTTCGAGCGTGCAAACGCGGCGACGGATGGGATGGCACCCAAGCGGGCCCGGACTCATTGCCGATCTCGACGAAGCGAATTATTTCCAACAGATCGCGCAGGCGGCGCGGCAATCACCCTAAGGAGACATGAGTCGACTGGCAGGTAGTCCTATTGGCGATTGACGGGCAAACCGGAAGTTAAACGACAATGGCCGACTACTGACAGCCCTTGACGACGCAACACCAAGCCTCCCCCAATCTCCCGTTAAAGCGTGAAAGGCTAGAACAACTGCCCCTGAGTTGGAGTGTCTAACGTGACAGGCGACGCGGCCTCCGCATCGTCAATTCTTGAATTGTTGAGTTTCCTGCTGACAGGATACCGCCGCATCAAGTTCGCGTCGTAGGGCTTGAGAATGTCACGAATAGTGTTGAAGTCATTCACGTCGGGATCGAGCCACACATCGTACTTGTCCCGCGTCACGATGACGGGCATACGGTCGTGCAGATCGGCTACGAGGGCATTCGGGCCAATCGTTAAGATCGTGCAACTTTCAATGATCTCTCCATCCGGGCTCCTCCACTGATCCCACAGTCCGGCGAATGCAAAGACTTCACCCTCACCAACCTCGAAGCAGTAAGGCTGCTTCACAGATCCCATTTTTCGCCACTCGTAAAATCCATCCGCAGGAATGAGGCAACGTTTGGTAAGGATCGAATCTCGAAATGCCGGTGTGGTTGTCACGGTCTCCGACCGCGCGTTGAGCGTCCGATTTCCGATGCTCACGTCCTTTGCCCACGATGGAATCAATCCCCAACGCATCGTTGTGAAGTGGCGAATCTTTTTGCCTTGTTCTTTGCGGACGGTCAGGACCGGCTGCGTTGGCGCAATGTTGTATCGCGGATGCTCTTCAACTTCATCATCCGCCGCCTGAAACCGTTCAGCAAGGTACTGCTTCGAGTGCGTCAGTCGGTATCGGTTACACACACATTCATTCTCACCGATTCCCAATTTCCGTCCAACTTCCGTCCAATTCAAGGGCAGGATAAACAGCGATAAGGCTCGTAAGCGACACCGAACGCGGCACTTAGAGTTTTATACCCCCCGGCTGTTAACCGAAGGGCTGCTAGTTCGAATCTAGCCCGGGGAGCCAAAGCTCTTTAGCCTCAATCAATTACAGAGTGTGGGTAGAGCATTCGGCTTTCGACCGAAGGCGTGGGCATTCTAAATGAAATCGAACGTCCTGCATGTTCTGAAAACCGGGGAATTTTCGTCAGTCCATCCAATCTCAACCAGCGCTGTCATAAAAACGTACTAGTCCCGTCGGACTCTGGGGCCGTTCGCGCCGGATAGCATTTTCGGTAAGGACAGCGAGGACAGGAGCGATTTTTACGAAGTGTCATTTTGTTACATCGTGCGTATCGCCGCTACCAAAAGAACGTCGATTGAGATCATTGTGAGTTTTGTTCTGGCAAGTTCATGGTCGAGGATTTGCCGGATGTTTTTTCATGCCAGTTATTGGACCGAAGATATCATTGGATTTGTGAGCAGTGTTTCCAGCATTTTTGGGAGCGCTTTTGCTGGAGAGTTTTGAATGATTCACAACATGATGACCAACAAATCGCTGCAGCCAACGCGGGATGGCCGATCCAGTTCCGCTTTGCGGGGCGGTGCGCGCTGGTTGGTTCCGCGTGGCTGAGCTTTGGACGTTGGCCGAGGGACAAAAGAAAAGAATGATACTCACCTTCACAGTTGAATGTGCCTTCGGGGCGTACTTTAAGGGCGAATGCATCCGAGCAATCGAAATCGATGAAGAAGCGTGTCTGTACGATCTCCACGAAGCGATTCAGGACTCGGTGAGTTTCGGCCGCGATCATCCATTCGCGTTTTTTCTTGCAAACAGCGCGTCGCCTTTTGCGAGAAAACAGTGGCTAACGGAGAAAGAAGAATGGGAAGACAAGGAAGATGATTTCCGGAGAATCAGACTCAAGGACATCTACCCCTTGGGGCGCAAGCGACTTTATTACCTCTTCGACTTCGGCGACAATTGGACGTTTGAGATACGAAGGCATCGAAAGGCGAAAGAACCAGAGGCGGGGGTCAAATACCCACGAGTGGTAAAGACAATTGGTCCGAATCCGGAGCAGTATCCGAACTACGAGGAGTGATGAGAACGGCCAACAACTGGCTCCTGTGAATATCGTAAGCTGTAAGCGAGGTGCATCTATCCTGTGCGGTTCGCTTGTGGCAAGCTGCGCGGATGACCGCGAGGAGCAGCTCCGGATAGAAGTTATGTTGCAAGGCATTTGATCCGAGCTTTCTGAGGAAGTCGGTCCAACCATTCAAGGAGAAGTGGTGATCTGGCCTCGGCTTCCTGAAAGAACATGACCTCCGCGTTTGGCATCTCTCCCCTCCGGCATGTTCGCATGATTGCGAAATCAAGCCAGCTATTTCCTAAGCTTTGACGCTATTTTCCCGCATTTCCCTCGGCATTGACTATGGTAGGATACGGCGCCGGGAGGCACTTGGCCGTTCTCTCAGGGCGCGGCCAGCGCCGGACCCGGAGACTCACCATGCCTCGAGTTATGTTATTCGACCTTGACAGCAGGGTTCCCAATCTAGCTCTGATGAAGCTCAGTACCTATTACAAGAAGCGCGGCTTCGAGGTGCTGCTGAGGCACTGGCCGGACTCCCAAAAGGCAGACCAATACCTGGCAAGTGCTGTTTTCTATTGTGAGTCTACGCAAAGAAAGATCGCTACACTCAAGGCGATCCATGGTGCGGATGTTGAGATGGGCGGGTCTGGAATTGATCTGGCGAAACGTCTGCCGCCGGAGGTTGAATCTTGCTTTCCAGATTACAGCCCGTATAACCACAAGGATTACGCCGTTGGCTTTCTGACGCGAGGCTGCCCGAAGCGGTGTTCCTTTTGCGTGGTACCCGCCAAAGAAGGGCCGGTGAAAAAGAACGTCGCCAGCTTCTCTGATTTCGTTCCGGCCGGTCAGCGAAACGTGATGCTTCTGGATGATAACTTGTTAGCTTTTCCCGAAGCGGAGTCGCTCCTGAAGGAAATGACCGAGCGCCAGTACGCCATCAACTTCAGCCAGACGCTGGATATCTCCTATCTCACTCCCAGAGTGTACGAGCTCCTGCTTAGAGTGGACTATCAAAATGCCCGTTTCACTCGGAAGCGGATCTATTTCAGCTGCAATCACCCGGGAACGAACCGGCAGTTTATGGACCGAAAAGATATGCTGAAGGGGTTTGGCATCGACGCGGTTTGTGTGGTGTGCATCTACGGGTTCGACACCAGTCTCAGCCAGGATTACCAGCGCTGGATGATGCTGCGAAGACTGATGCTAGTCCCCTTCTTTCAGGAATACTGGCCCATTCCGGGCGTTCCTGCGCGCCTGCCCTCCAAATTTTTCGATATGGATCTCAACGAAGTCATCCGCCTGACGTTTCGGAGCAATGGGAAGAACTGGGAGAAATACCTGCGCTGGCTGAACCGCCTTTACTTTCACACCTTTGGAAAATACTATCTTCCGCTGGTGAAGATAATTTACCGATACAACGACCGAGAGCGCATCCGCCGGTATCTTAAGCACCGCGAACTCTTGACGAGCGAACTTTACAGGTCCTATGGGCCGTCCGACTCGGAAATTCGCCTACACACGGAATCAGTCGCTCAAGCGGCCGGCACAGCAGCTCAAAATCCAAAAAGGCCGAACAAGCCCTCCGGAGTGGATGCCCGAGGAAATCAGCTCTTCCGGGTTCTGAGTGGGTGAGCGACCGTCGGCGAAAAGGCACTGAGCCGCCTTGACGGGAGCTGGACTGGGGCGGGAGATATGGCCGAACGGTCGCGGCCGTCAAAAGAGGTCAGGGTTGTTTCCTTTTATCCCATTTCCCTCTTTATGGATGCTTACGGATGAGTTCCGCCCGCCGAAGCGGGATGGGCTGCGCTTTCTTCGCCACTCCGGCTGGATGCTATGCCGAGAAGCAGTGGGGCTCCATACGCGAGACACACTTCCAAGCTGAGGAGATTCTCATTGTAAAAGCCCAACGCTCTGCGTTCTCTGAGCCGCTCGCCGTCATTCGAATCACTGCCGCACGTTCGCCATTCGGGACGACAACACCGCCGCGAAAGGCAACCACTTTGCCGGAATTGGCGGGGACGCGCTCGCCGGGAACGACAATGCCAACCAGGTTCATCGGATCCGCCGCCGAGACAGGTATCGTCTCGCCGGATGGCTGCTCGTGGCGCATGGCGCGCAAAGACTCGACCGCCACGGGTAACGCGAACTGCTCTCCCAAAAAGCCGCTGACGAACCGGCCGCCCCTAACCTCCCCGCGGTCTTCAAGCCGCCTCAGGATCATCAGCAGTTCGCGCCATTTCGGAAGGATAGATTCGCAGGCAAGAAGTTCGCGGAAGACGATCCCGATCTGGCGAACGGCTTCGAGCGTGCCGTGCTCGCCGAAAAGCTGCGTGCCCGGGGCCAGGTGCTGCCAGCGAAGCAGCCAGTTCATGAATTGCGCCGGGGTAACGGACTGGATCTCTTTCCGGAGCTCTCCGAGCGTCAGCCGGTGGATGCGAGAAACCAACCGGCGCTCGCATCACTCGGTTTGTCCCAGGGCAGGATCGCTGAACTTGCCTCTCACCACGACGCCGCTCGACTCAAGCTGCAGCAAAGCTTTCTCCGTGTCGATGCAGAGAGGGAAAGGACCCTCCCAAGCTGGTTCGCGGTGACGGGACCCGAGTGAGAAATCCACCCTGTAATGAGGGCCAAAACGGCATCCTCGCGTGAAACCGGCGGCGCCTCTACCTTGAGCGGCTGCGCTTCGAACTCGGCCGCGGGGAAGACCTTGAGGAAAGCCCCGAAGCCCCGATGCGTTCCGTCGCAACCCAATACGTTTCCTCGCCCGCGCGCGCCCGCACCGCGCGGTGTCCTTCGACGAGGTGTTCGAACCAGGCAGCCCACGCGGGCAGCGATTGCTGCAATTTTCCCTCGAGTCGATTCCTTTCCTCGGTGCTCGTTCTTCCGCGGGCTGCCAAGGCAATCAAAGTAAGCAACGCGTCGTGCAGCTCCTCTGCATCACGCACATCCCCCCGGGGCGATGTCACCCAATACGCGTTCGAGGCCTTCGAGATCCAGAGCCTCCGTGAGAACGTCTTTCATCATTTCGCGGATCAGGGGATGAGGGGAGATGGCGATGTCGCTCTGAATATTTTCCTGGCAAGCAAGAGCTTCGGGAAAGACCGCAGCCAGCAAATCGTCAGCGCGCATGCGCTGGACCCGTGGAGGAACTTTCTCCCGCCGCGAAACCGGAGCAAGGCCAGCGCGCGACCGGCGTCCCGGCGCGCGGTGAAAAGCGGTGAAGCCAGCACCGCCTGCTCGAGAACGGTACGCACAGAGTTTGGATGGAGGAAATGAAAGACGAAAGACGTCGGAAAGCGGGAAACGATGCTGTTCGCCAAGCGAGAGATTCAGCCCGTTGTCGCGAAGAGCGACGGCTTCCAAGACGCGTTTGTGACGTGGCAGAAAAAGCGACCGCAGGTAAGCCACCACCGCACAGGCAAGGGTAACCATGGTTCTATCTTCGCGGGGGCGCCCCGCAAGTAACAGGTAGAATGGTACCACTCCAACCGCTTGATTTTGATCCGTGATGGCATTTTGATGACCCACAGCCGTCAAAACTACTTATGAGAAGCATTAAATCGCTAAAATAAAAGTGACATCCTTGCGGGACGACCACGTCGCGAAGCTGGCCGATGAGTTCGAGGGCAGCGAACAGGCAATGACGATTCGGCTCTCTACCCTCGGGTTTCTTTGATTTGCCCCGAGAGTAGCGATCACACGCGATCCAGCCTCCATTCATTTCAGATTGCGTAGCTTTTTTGTGAAATCGGCCAGGATTGTACCAACGGAAAGGCCATGACTATCCAGGAGTCTTTGAGTATGTGAGGTCGATAAGTCCCTGAAATCGAGCCCCTCGAAAGATGTACACGACAAGCGCGTGCGTGGCGAGGAGTTTCAGTTGTGGAAGCTCACCGCTCGCGCGCCGGTTTCTCCGCCACGTCGTTTGCGACGACGGCAACAACAACATCATCTACACCCTGGAGATCGAGTACACCGACTTCCCACTCAATGAAATCAAGTTCGACTTCGCGAACAATGTGATCCTATTGCTCAGCGAGTATTGAACAGCGCAAAGCCCGCGCTGGCCTCCTTGCTGGCGCGGGCTATTTGTTTATCTCGTTTTCAAGTTTAGCGAGCCGATCCAAAATCCAACCAAAGGAAGGAGGGTCACCAAAAATCATCACGGCCATTTTCTTGTGATCCTGCTCCAGCGCCCCTCGCCGATTCTCAGGTGGCACTAACCGAAGGCTGCCAGCCTTAGCCAGATCATATCGAGCCCAGCCAGAGGAATAAAAAGTCTCTTTATGCTTTACGACTTGGGCCAACAATTCCCTGTCAGCGAGAGCCTCATCCTTGATCTTGCATTCCGCCATCATCGCCACATCATAGAAGTGACGCGAGTAGCGAACCGGTATTTGCTTGTCTTCCGGCCGGTGATATTCCACGTGCAAAATCGTCACCTTCTCCCAAAACGTACGTTTTCCGAGAAGCGCCACGACCGACGCATCATTGTCCACAACTACCTTGGGAAAGTGCTCGCCCGCGAATGACCGGATTGCAAAACGATCACGCGGAACAAACTCAGCATGCGTCCCGAGCTCGAGTATTACCTGAGGTCTCAGATACGCCAGTCTTTTCGTGCTCGCCGCAGGATAGTGGAAGAGAACGACATTCTTGTCGTCCTTACTCACCTCCAAGCCCCATCCGTGCCCTGCCCCAAGAGTCTCTCTGCATTGCTTTCCGAGAAGGTCAAGAAACTCACCTCCAATGTAGCGCTGACACTCCTCCATCATTTTTCCGAGAATCTTATTCCGCTTCGTATTTGAAATGTTTTCTTGCCGCGGATCGTTCTCGCCGTTAAACCCAAGCGTCTCATAATCCACCGCGAGGTCGATGTCTTCCGAAAAGCGATTGATCGCCTTGAATATCTTCGAAAGCGAAGTCCCACCCTTGAAAAGCAGCCTTCCCTCAAACGCCTTATTCGAAAAGTGTCGATGGCGGTGGAAAAAGGGGCCAAAACAGCGGTGGTCTGGTTACTTTTCACTCTGCCCCTTTCCCTCTTGGAAGGGGGTGTTCTCTCAGAACGGCCCGCAGCGGTCAAGGGCGCGCCGGCGTTGCGCGGCGAAGCGACCAGTCGCTCACCGCCTCTGACACGAAAAGAGCTGCTTCAGCACCCAACAAACCCAGAAATCCTTTTCGATGATAGCCTCGGCCACATTCATGCGCTCAGCTGTTTCGGAAAAAAGATCCGCGCGCGCGCGTGCTTCCATGATGGCGACTTTGTTCACGCACTCTTCTCCGCAAGCTGCTTTGCCACGTCATAAATCCAATCCACACTAAAGCGCGTGTCCTTCAGGAAACGTCGCTTCTCCTGTGGAGAGAGACGGCTCCGCAGTGTATCAATCTCCCGCGCTCCAACATTTCCTTTCCCAAGGTGTCGAAGGGCTTGAACCACGAGCGCCGGTTTACCCTCCAGGCCTGCCATCGCTTTCGGCCGGGCATGCTTAAAAAGAATGCTCCGCCGGCCAATCTCCACTTTCTTATTTGGGCCATCTGTCAGATAAATGATCTTCGAGGGCACTTGCGTTGAAAGCCCGAGGAGATTTGCAGCCCACGCCCCTTCGGGCACGATCTTCCACCTCTGGCGTCTTGCTATCGCCTGCGCGGCCTCATCAATGTCAGGGCTTAGTTGGCCACCCAGGGCAGCATTGAACCGGGGTCTATCGTAAAGGCCTCTACTGATACGCCGGATCCTTCCCTCATGCGTCAGGCTATGCAGTGCCACATCGATCGTCGTCCGGCTGGCTATATCCAGGAAGTCCTTTGCTGAGAATGCATTACCGTACTCGAAATGCTCAATCCTTCTAAGTATCTGATTCCGCATTGTTTGCATGACTTTTCCGATCCCAGCGATTAAGAAAAAATATACTACTTTTCCTTAATCCAGGCAAGCAGTACCTGCCAGTGTCATGCCAGTATCACTGTCCTGCCCTCCAGACCAAGAGTGCGGACGGCTGGCACCGTGGAAAACCGATGAGCGTCGGTAATGGAACGCGCTGTCATAGAAACGTAATACTAATGGTGGTGAATGGGGGCAAAATACGAACGAAAGGTGAACAAAGAAGGAGAAAAGGATTCATCAGGTTTAGTCGCACCTTGCTGATTTCCTTCGATTAGCACCAACTCCGGCAAGTTCTGATTAAATTGGTGGTTCGGCTGTTAACCGAAATGTTGGAGGTTCGAATCCTCCCCGGGGAGCCAAAATTCTTTTGTATCAAGCAATTACAGAGTTTGGGTAGAGCATTCGGCTCTGGACCGAATGCGTGAGCTTCGAGATGAAATCGGCCGTCTGTAAGTGGCGGAAATGGACGACTTGTGGGTAACCCATCCGGTCCTGTGAACCGCCGTCATGAAAACGTAATAGTCGCATCGGACTCATGGCCCCCACCCTGGCTGCTGTTGGTTGCGAAATGCTGAGATTTACTGCCGGAAGAAACGGGCGAAGCAGTAGAACGTTCGCCGCGTAACCGAATGCTCGTGCGACAAAGTACAGTCGTAAACTTTCTCGGCGAACGGGACTGTTGCTCGCGAGGGGAATATTCAACGAAGGGCTCGCAGTACCGTGCAACACCGCGCATTTCTTTGCCCCGCCGAGATTC
>WNGD01012461.1_pt1 | contig 17681 bp, 14 predicted proteins | sample 5400671 | NCBI WGS metagenome assembly WNGD01 (sample SAMN13153369, study PRJNA577476) | soil metagenome | isolation source: 40 cm soil or saprolite under grassland replicate 2 | place: USA:California | collected 2016-06-15
AACGGTATGAAAATGCAGCTAAAACGGTATCTGGGCTCGCTGGTTTTCGTGTTCCTTTTGTGTCTTTCTATCGCACTGGGTTCCACAGCAGGAGTGCTATTCGTCTACAACAGCGATCTGCCGCAGGTGAGTTCGCTGGAAGACTACCGCCCCAGCCTCATCACGGAAGTTTTTGGAGACGACGGTCAGATAATTGGCTCTTTCGCGTTGGAGCGCCGGATCGTTGTCACTTGGGACCAGATTCCCCAAGTGGTCAAAGACGCCATTATCTCGGTGGAAGACCAGAATTTCTACGAACATTGGGGAATCGATTTTTATGGCATTGCCAGGGCCGGATTGAAAAACCTTATGGCGGGCCGTGTGGTCGAAGGCGGAAGTACGCTGACCCAGCAACTGAGCAAGAACCTGTTTCTGACCCCCGAGCGGAGCTTCCGGCGGAAAATTCAGGAAGCGATGCTGTCGATTCAGATCGAGCGCTATTACACCAAGCCGCAGATCTTCACCCTGTACTGCAATCTTCACTTCATGGGACATGGCCAGTACGGATTCGCGGCAGCAGCTGAGTATTACTTCAATAAAGACCTGAAAGACCTGAACATCGAAGAGGCTGCCTTGTTGGCCGCGCTGCCCCGCTCACCAATCAATTATTCGCCAATAACGCATCCCGAACGCGCGATCACGCGCCGGAATTACGCCATCGATCGAATGGTCGCAGAGAAGAAAATCACCGTCGCTGAGGGCGAAGAAGCGAAGTCGCATCCCATTCAGCTGGCTCCCAAGAAACGTCCTGACGAGCTTGCCCCCTACTTTGTCGAAGAGTTGCGTCGCTATCTCGAGAGGACCTACGGCACGTTCGCGGTCCACGAAGGCGGTCTGAAGGTCTACTCGACACTGAATGTGAATATGCAAAAGGCCGCCAATGCCGCGGTCCGGCAGGCCATGCGCGAGTATGACAAGCGCCACGGCTGGCGCGGCGCGGAGCGTAACCTCCCGAACGAAGGCTTGACGGACCTTTATGCGGTTGAGCTGCCCGACTGGAAGCTGCCGATTCGGACCAACGACATCGTTCCCGGCGTCATTCTCGATCTGACGCCCACTGGCGCCACCGTAAAAATCGCGAATTATCAGGCCCAGCTCACGCCCCAGGACATCGCCTGGACGCGCGCCAAGTCCGCATCGGACATTCTGAACCGCGGCGACGTTGCGTTGTTCATGATTCGCTCTATGAGCTCGGCGGACCGCAAAGTGGAAGTCACGCTCGAGCAGAAGCCGAAAGTCCAGGGAGGCCTGGTCGCGATTGAACCCAAAACCGGCGAGATCAAAGCCATGATCGGCGGATACGACTTCGACGAGAGCAAATTCAATCGGGCAACCCAGGCCTTGAGGCAGACCGGTTCGTCTTTCAAGCCATTCGTTTACGCTGCTGCGGTGGACAACGGCCTGCGTCCGGATGACTTGATTGTCGATGCTCCGGTCAGCTTTGGCAACTACTCGCCAGGCAACTATGATGGGAAATATGAAGGTACTATCCCCATTCGCCGTGCTTTCGCACAATCACGGAATATTCCGGCTGTTAAAACCCTTGCTAAACTTGGCGTGCTGAACCTCATTCCCTATGTACGCAGATTTGGAATCACATCGAGAATCGAGCCCGTTCTGCCGATTGCTCTTGGAGCGGCCGACGTGACTCTGGTCGAAATGGTGTCCGCATATTCCACCTTCCCCAACGATGGCGTTCGCGTCGAACCCCAGTTGATACGGCGCGTCACGGACTACGATGGGAATGTTCTTGAAGAAAATCTGCCGAAGCTGCATGACGTCATCCCTGCTCAAACAGCGCGAATCATGGTCGACCTCATGCAGGAACCGGTCCGCGGTGTTGGCGGAACTGCAGCCAAAGCGCAGGAACTGAAGAGACCCGTCGCGGGAAAGACCGGGACAACCAATGACTTCACGGACGCATGGTTCATTGGATACACACCGTCATTGGTGGCCGGAGTCTGGATCGGATTCGACGAAAAAGTAACTCTAGGTGACAAAGAAACCGGTGGCAAAGCCGCTTTGCCAGCCTGGATTGAACTGATGCAGCAGGTGTATAAAGACAAACCCGTCGAGCAGTTCGAAACAAATCCAGTCTTGACCACCGCGGCTCCGGAAACCGCTCCCGCTGCGATCGACGTCGTCTCGAGTCAGCCTGCGCCGCAAATAAAAAAGTAGGAACGATGAAGAAGAATTTTCGATTTCGGATTTCGGATTTCGGATTTGGAGGAGCATTACTCGCCCTTCTGATTTCTTTCTCAGTGGACTTATCCGCTCAAACGATTGCAGACGCCGCGCGCAAGGAACGAGAGAGGCAAAGTCACGTTCAAAGCAAGGCTGTGTATTCGAATGGGGCGGCGATCCCGCCGCCTTCGGCATCATCCGCTTCAAAGGCGCCGTCTGCTACAGTCGCGGATCCGGCGAAAAAGCCGGAGGGCGCTCCAGCCCCAACCGGACCTACCGATAACAAGGGCCGGGACGAAAAATACTGGAGAGCGGCCTTCCAGAAAGCTCGTGACGACGTGAAGCGCGCCGACGACAAGGTTCAGCTTCTCGACCTCAAGATCAAGGATCTCAATATGCAGCTTCTTCGGCAAAGCAACGTATACAACCGCGAGTATCGCATCGGCCCCGAAATCACAGCCGCCCAGGCTGAACTTGACACAGCGCGGAAGCAGGCCGAACAGGCAAAGCAAAAAATCACCGATCTTGAAGAGGAGCTGAGGCGCTCCGGCGGGCTGCCGGGTTGGGCAAGATAGCGAATCCTCTACCGACCGGGGATCTGACCAATGTTCAATTCCCAATGCTCAACTCTCATCCGAAGTGGATGTCGGATTGCCAATTGAATTCTCGCCGAAAACAAGGAACTCTGCCGAATCGCTTCTCCTTTCGGATGAGAATTGAGAATTGGGAATTGAACATTGGTCAGATCCTCTTCTTAGTCCTCCTCGTAGTCCTGTCTGTTGCTGCCGCACACGCTGAGACCAATCCGGCCTCCAAGAATCCCGACCAATTCATCTGCAACACTAGTCTTGAGCGAACGGCCGTGGAGCTCGCGCTGGATCAATATCACCGGCAGTACAGGCCGCGTGCGTTCGGTTCCACAGTCGAGGCGGTCACATCGGACCGCGGCAATGTCGCAGTACTCGAAGATGATGGGACGGTAATCACACGGCCCAATCCGTTGGACCTGACGAACAGTTCGATCACATTTACGCCCGCAGGCACGGATGCCTATACCGTCGTCACACAGCCGGGAACTTTTGACGACGGCACTGGGAGCGCCACCACAATGAGCCTTGGCGACGACGATTCGGCGCAAGTATCGCTTCCCTTTCCTTTCGTCTTTTATGGAACGACGTACACATCCGTCTTCCTGAACTCGGATGGCAACCTCACGTTCAGGGTCTCGGATGTTGAGATTTCAGAACGCAATTTGAGCCGCGTCATTTCCGGCGCACCCCGCATCGCGCCGCTTTTCGATGATCTGAATCCGCTGCCCCCCGCGAGAATCTCGCTCGAAAAGCTGCCGGATCGTGTTTTGTTTACATGGACCGATGTCGGGGAATGGACATCGAGCGGCAGCCGCGGACACAACACGTTTCAGGTCGTACTGAATTCGAACGGACTGATCCGTTTCAATTACCAGGCACTGGACGCAGGTAGTGCCGTGGTTGGAATTGCACCTGGCCAATCGGCAAATACGGTGCCCGCTCTCCTGGATTTCACTGCCCAGTTAACGCCTGTAACAGTCCATGGTCTCATGGCAGAAATCTTCGCAACCAGTCAGGAGATCGATCTGGCTCAGGTTGCACAGATCTTCTATCGCACACATCCCGACATCTATGATGGCCTGATTGTCTTCGCTGATTTCAACGTCAGCCTCGATAACGCTTTTGCTTTCGCCCTACCGCTAAGAAATAGCATTCGCGGCATCATCAATACGCGTCCCGGCACGTACGACTTCGGATCGGGATTTGGATCGGGGCAGAGTCTGTCCGTCCTGGTGAACATGGGCGATCTCAGCCGCTATCCAGTGGATCCACGGCAGGTATTTCTTGGGACGAACAATTCCCTGTCGATTCTCGGCCAGGAGTTCGGTCATCGCTGGCTCGCGTACCTCGATATCGGAACGCCTTCGCTGCTCGGCCGAGACGCGTCGCATTGGAGTTTTCTTCACAACACGTTCGGCTCCGTTGTGGAGGGAAATGAAATCGAGGACCTCGGTAATGGAGATTTCCGAACCGTTGCGGCCACCATACGGTACAGCCCTCTCGACCAGTATGTGATGGGCCTGCGGCCTGCATCGCAAGTCGCACCGTGGTTCGTGGTGGCGAATCCCGTTTTACCCACAACCTTCCCAACTGCGTTCCCACTGCAATGCAGAAGCCTTCAACGACTGCCTGCGTGCGCCCCATTCGTCGGCCTGCAGTTTTCCGGTACCCGGCGCAATGTCACAATCGACGAAATCATTTCACTCGCGGGTCCTCGCGTTCCCAGCTTCGAACAAGCACAGAAGGATTTTCGCGTGGCATTCATCCTCGTGACACAACGTGGCCAGGCGCCAAAAACGTCTTCGCTGCAGTCTCTGGACGCTTTTCGAACTCAGTGGCAGTCCTTCTTCATGGATGCGGTCGAAAACCGGGGAACAATGAATACCGAACTTGCGTCCGTTGGAACGGAGTTCCGAACCGACATTACCGCAAATGGCAGTCACCGGATCCAAACGCTGGGAACCGCAAATTCGGTCCAGGTCGGCTACTCGGTATTGGACTCTGCGCTGGGTGTCTCAGTACTCCGCTTCACCTCTGGTTCCGATATCCGGTCCGAAGTCGCTGTACCGGCCGCTACTTTTGGGACATCTTTCACGGCCTACGCCGAGCGTACGGATCAGACCTCAACCGGGATGGCGATCGTCAACACCGGCGCAAGCACGGCGTTCATTACGGCCCAATTGAGTGACGGCCGGCGGACCAGTATCCAATTGCCGGCGCGTAGCCAAAGATCGCAATTCATACATGAACTGTTCCCGGACATCGGCTTCTCATTCAGCGGCAGCGCGTCCTTGACCTCGAATGTGCCTATCGGGATTTTGGGCCTCCGTGGAACTCTCAACGAGTTGCATGAATTCATTATGACAATTGTGCCCGTAACCTCCGGCTCTACGACTACGGAGGTGACCGTCTTTCCACAGATCGCCGACGGTTCCGGCTATGTCACCGAGTTGATCCTGCTCAATCCGGCCTCCACCATGATCAGCGGCACGCTTCAGTTTTCGTTTAGCGTGGCTACCGACCGGGGCACGAACACGACGTTCCCTTATGAAATTCCCCCGGCTGGGGTATGGAGGCTGAAGACACAGGGCGCTCAGTCCGACGTTCACGCCGGTTTCGCTTCTCTTACGCCGGCCAATGGTAATGTGGTTCCCGAAGCCACCGCAGTCCTCAAGCGGTCCACAGGAACGAATTTGAATTTTGAGGCGGGAGTGCCGGCGGCGCGGGCACTGACCCGCGGAGAAACGTTCGCCATCCGCAATGTCACATATCGTACGGCGATCGCCATCGCGAACCGTGGCAGCAGCGCTGACGTACGCCTTACCGCTTATCGCTCTGACGGCACGACTGCGTCGCCGGCGAAAACGATTTCCCTCGCTTCATCCAGCCAGCGTGCCGCATTCTTGGACGAGCTTATCCCGGAATTGCCGCCGGACTTCGAAGGCACCGTCATGCTGGACTCGACATCTCCGGTCTACGCGATTACATTGCGCACTCTGGTGAATGCCTCGGGAGCATTTCTCATGACTACCATGCCGCTCATCGATCCAAGTCAACCCGCGTCATCGCAAACGAGTTATTTTCCCCAGTTGGTCGATGGAGGAAACTACACAACCGAATTCCTGCTGCTGAATGGCAGTGCGGCGACCGCACGGTTGCAGTTTTTTAACACGGAAGGCGAACCTCTTGCGGTGACCTTCCGATGAGGTATCTTGGCATCGACGGCGGCGGTTCCAAGACGACGTTTTTGCTCGTGGATGAGTACTACAACGAGCTTTGCCATTTGCACACCGGGCCATCGAATTGGTTATCGGTGGGCGCCGACGCCGCCAAGTCAGCGATTCGCGATGGCGTGTCCAAACTGACCGAGCGTCCAAATGTTGTATGCGCGGGATTCGCGGGAGCGGCAAGGGCGGAGAGCGCAAGTTTTTACCGGGAGGTTTTGACAACGCTCATACCTGACGCAACGATCATCGGGCCGTTCGAGCGGCGCTGCGGTCGATGGATTCGCAAGAGCGGCCTGAGTTCGCCGGGCGTATTGCACAAAGCCTTGGTTTGAAATCGATGGCGGAGGTGGTCGGAGCGTGGGCCTCGGGAAAAATCGGCGTTCCGGACATCGCGGGACTGTTTCCCGAGATCGCCGCACTCTATCCGGCGGAGCCGGCCAACCGAATTCTCACCGAGGCTGCGTCTCATCTTCGATCGCTTGTCGAGATTGCATCCAACCGTGTCGGTGTCGAAGACTGCCGGAGGTCGCTCAGCGGTTCGATAGCCAGCCATCCCATAATCCGAAATCTTATCGGCTTCACGTTCGAAGAACCGCGTCACTCACCGGAGTGGGGCGCCGTCATTTGGGCCCGCCAGCATTTCGCTGAGCCTCTCTAGGTTTTTCAGGCCGTACACGTCGGTCTCGAATTGCAGAATCCATTCCACCGGATATTTTGCGAATCTTCGCTGGATCTCATCGCGATATTTCTGCTCCTGTTGCCGTCGAGCCTGATAGAACTCCCCTTGCAAATTCTCCGGCAGAACGCGATTAACCAGAATGCCGCACACGTTCACGTTCGCATCCTGCAACGTCTCCGCGGCCCGCGCGCTCTCTTCGATGGGGAGGCGCTCGGGAACGAGCACAAGCACGAAGCCCGTGAAATTGTGCTGCATCAACCGGGCGCGGACTTGTTCGAGTTTCTCTTTCCGCCGTTCTAGCGTGGTCAAAATCGGATCAGGATCAGAGCCAACCCTATCGATATTTTGACCGAAGGAGATGAGATTGCGGCGGCGCTTCGAAAGCGCTTCGATCCAGGAACTCATCAACTCGGGCATGCGCAGGAGACGCATCGTATGTCCGGTCGGAGCGGTATCGAATATAACAAGGTCGTAGACATCGATACGCGTCACCATCAATTCACCCATGCGGTCGAACAGCGCAACCTCCTCTACGCCCGGCATCGTTGAAACCAACTCGATCTGACGCTGCGCTTCCTTGAGAATCGAGGGGCTGAACAATCTGGCGATCTGCTCTTTCACGGTGTCGATGTAGCGGCGCGCTTCGTAGTCCGCGTCCACCTCGATACCCACCAGCCCCGGATAGATCTCGGTCTCCTCCTTACTGAACGGCCGCTCGAAAATATCCGACGTCGAATGAGCTGGGTCCGTCGAAACAAGCAGAACACGCTTCCCCTGTTTTGCCGCCGCCAACGCCATCGCGGAGGCGCAGGTGGTCTTGCCCACACCTCCTTTGCCTCCGAAGAAAAGGATTCGTTTTTTGAGCAGATCGCGCATTTCAACAGCACGGAAGGTTACCTAATGGAGAATGATCCATGCCCATCCTTCGATGCCAGAGGTGGAATTCCTGAAGGAAATAGGGATAGACCTCCAATAGATAAATCGTCGCGGGGTTCGGCAATCCGACCAGCTCCATGAAGCATAGCAGTAGGAACAGGTCGTTCAATTCCACGAACTGCTCGCGCAGCCGTTTCTCATAGCCTGCCAGCGCCATACCGTGAAAAAACTCGCCGATGTTTTGCCGCAATCGAGCCCAGTCCATGCACCGATATTAGCAAGGTTCTTAGCCGCGACTTGCGCCTAAAAACTTTAGTGGCTCAAGGCGTAAATCACGGCGTTGGAAAAAATCTTGTAGGAATATGCGGAAAACTTGTGTGGGTACAGCGCGTCATCAGCCCACTCGGACGCGTCCATGAGGTCGGTATTGAAATTGATGAACACGAGCAGGCGTTTGTTGTCGTCAACGATACCGCGAACGTAGGGCTGGTAGCCGTCCTGCTCCCAGGTTGGACTGCCGGGGTTGTACGCGTAGCCGATGTTGGGCACCTGCATTCTCTGGTCGATGTCGTAAAACGTGTGAAAGATCGGGTGGTCGAGTGGGATATCTACGATTGGCCGATCCGGAAAGATCTTCTTCATTTCTCGTTCGAAGTTGCTCCACTCGAAGGTACCCCAGAAGTCGTCGATCATCCAGAACCCGCCACGCGTCAGGTATTCGCGCAGGACGGACGCATCGCTCGTGTCGAGTCGCATCTGACCGGCTTCGCCGGAGTAAATCATGGGGTAATTGAAGAGGTCGGCGTGGTGGATAGGAATGGCTCGGCTTTCGGGCGCAACATCGAGGTAGGTCAAACGCTGGAGGACGTCGACCAGGTTCCTGTCTCCCATGGGATAATCGGTATACCAGTTTTTCAGATACCCTGGGATTCGGCCGTTGTAGATCAGCCGAACGAATGTGAAATCGTGGTTTTGCTGGGTTTGTCGAGGAAGCCGGAGAAAGTCATCATACTTGCCCTCAAGGAGCATCTCGTAATCCTGGGCCATCAGGAGTGCGGCGAAAAGTGCCAGGAATGGAAACAGCATACCAAGCAGCTTTGCTCGACCCTTCAACAATGGCTTCCCCAGCGGAAGTTTTCCAAGTACACGCTTGGATGGGTGCACTCGGTATGCCAAAATTGGAGCACCTATGGTTACCGCGGAGTCCGTCGAGAAAGCTTGCTCGGAAGTTGGTGAGTACTCGGATCAAAAGATGGTCGGTGAGTTCGACCGCTTCTTCCGCCAGCAACCCGCCATCTGCGAATTTGTTGTCGAAGTGACACAAGAAAGCGGTCAGAAGATTCAGGAATTATCTCTGTTTCTTTCCTACATGGTCTTTAAAGCTGTGGAAGCGCAAGAACCTCACGATGTCGGTAAGGTAACGCCTGAAGCCATTGAAGTGGCATACCGTGAAAGCGAGTCGTGGATTGACCGCATTAGCCAGGCCGAAAATACGGCGCTTCAGCCGGCCATCGTCGCGAGTCTCCAGGCAGACACTGAACCCTTCCTGCTACAATACGTGGTTTCCGAACTCAACGAGCCTCTCGAAGACGGCACCGAGTTGGACGATGAACAAAAAGGAGAAATATTTTTCGTACTCAAGACGGTGATTTCGTCACTGAAAAATGGAGAGAAAGGAAGAATCATTGAACTCGAATAGCAAACAAAACCTGTTGCTCGGCATGGCGGCCGTTGTCATTCTCGCGGGAATCGCGTGGGTTTCATTACGAACGACCGGCGAATCGGCCGAAGAGTCTAGAGCTGCAGTGAAGCGCGCCCAAACGCTGCCGCCCGAAATGTTCACGGATCCTGCGGCGCGGGAGGCATACCAGGCCGCAAAGGAGGTGCCGGAAGTTCTCGAACAGTTGCCCTGCTTCTGCGGATGCATGACGAGCTTCGGACACAAAAACAATCTCTTTTGCTTCATGGACGAACATGGCTCCGCATGCACGATCTGCCAGAATATCGCCGTCGATGCACGAAACATGCACAAGGACGGCCTTTCGATCGAACGCATCAAAGAGACTATCGTCGCAAAATACGCGAAATATGCGCCGTGAGGATCCAACTCCATTCCAGCGCAGTTCACTACTCACTTGAGCAATCTGGAAAGTCCCGAAGAGTTTAAGCGCGCGCCGGCGGAGTTTCTGCAGTAATTCAAGCGCTGCGATTCAAAATAAACTCAGGAATGCTGATGATCGCGGTGCGGTATATTGACTTTGGGAATTCTTCAAGCATGTGAATCGCGCGTGAAGCAAATGTCTGTGCAAGGGATCGAGTACTATTCAGGCCATCCGACCTTGCGACGAGGCTCAAAATCTCCGAACGATGGACCGACCGAAACTCTCGTTCATCCAAAACCTTCTGGACCTTGACCGTATCCTCGGCTTTGCCGTCGCGAATCGCGAACAATACCGGCAGTGTCATCTTTCCTTCTTTCAGATCATTGACGACGGGCTTGCCCAGTATGTCTTTGGTTGAGGTTAGGTCCAACAAATCATCAATTAGCTGAAAGGCCATACCCAGGGCCTTTCCCGCTTCGGCAAGCCGTTCCGCAGAGCCGTGGTTCAGGCCGGCGGCAAGAGCCGGCAATTTCGTACAGCCTGAAAACAAATATGCCGTCTTGCGCTCGACAATATCCAACAACTGCTTCTCGCTGATCTGGGACTTGCCAAGCAGCGTGAGCTGCAACAACTCGCCCTCGACCATCTTTTGCGTGATATCGATCAGCGTATTAAGGACTTCAAAATTTTTCTCACTGAGGGCCACAGCGAAGGACTGCATATAGAGCCAGTCGCCGGCCAGCACGGTCATCGAGTTTCCCCAGTGAGAATTGGCCGATGGCCGGCCCCGGCGTGTATCGGCAGCATCAATGACGTCATCGTGGACAAGCGTGGCGTTATGGATGAACTCCACCACAGCAGCGAGGCGAATGACCGTGGGAGACGTGGCACCGAGCATTTTTGCCGTCAATAATAGCAAGGCCGGCCGGATACGCTTGCCACCCGCATTGAGCAGATACTCACCGATTTCCGAAATGGGATGAATATCCGATCGCGTGTATCCTCTGAGCTCTTCCTCGACAAGAGCAAGTTCGGGCGCCACAAGCTGATAGATTTCCTGCGGTGTCATTGACATTTTTTTAGCGTCGGGCCCACCGGCCAGCCGTCGTTGGTACACCGCCTTCGGCGGCCTCTTTGTATGGCATTGGCCGGTTCCCCCACGCTTTTTAGCGTCGGGCCCACCTCGTAGCCGCGGGTCTTCAGACCCGCGGACCGCCGGTCTAAAGCTCGGCGGCTACAATCGGCATTGGCCGGTTCCCCACGCGCTTGGACGAAATTTTACGACGATTTCGCCACAAAGACCCTGTTGAAATTGGCCGCAGTCTGCCCTGCCAACTCATCGACGGAAATATCCCGGAGCGCCGCAACGAAACGCGCAGTGTCCGCCACGTAAACGGGCTCGTTTCGCTTTCCCCGGTGAGGAACTGGAGCAAGATACGGGCAATCGGTTTCCACCAGGATTCGATCCAACGGAATCCGCCGCGCGATTTCAGCCAACGGTTGAGATTTTGGAAAGGTCACAATGCCAGAAAACGAAATTGAGAAGCCGATTCCTAAAGCAAAGTCCGCTAGTCTCGCGCTGGAAGTGAAACAGTGGATCACGCCCAGAGGAGGCGCCTCTTCTCTGAGAATGCGTTCGGTGTCTTCGTCGGCATCGCGAGTGTGGACAATGACAGGCAGTCCGAGCTTTTTCGCAAGCCGAAGCTGTTGCCGGAATACTTCACGCTGAACGTCCCGAGGCGAGTTGTCGTAGAAGTAGTCTAAGCCCGTCTCGCCGACGGCGATTACCCGGAGATTCTCAGAGAGCTTCTCGATAAGGCAGTAATGACGTTCTTCGACCTGGGAAGCATCGTGAGGATGGACGCCCACGCTGGTATAGATCCATTCGTGGGCCTCCGCAATCGGAATCCCGCAACCCATTTGGTCCGGCCCGCTGCCATTGCCGATGGTCAGGATCTTGCGGACACCGGCATCCCACGCCCGCTGCAGCACGTCGTCGCGATCCACGTCGAAGCGTGGATCGTCCAGATGGGCATGGGAGTCAATTAGCATTTCATCGGAGCCGGGCGCCGTTCTGAATGTCTTCGTGAAAACCAGCAAGAACCGGCGTAGTGTCCGGGCCGATAGAAGCCGCAACGATCATGCCATTCGATTCCAGGCCTCGCAGCTTCCGGGGCTGAAGATTGGCAACGATCACAACCTTTCGTCCAATTAACGACTCCGGCTGATACGCCACAGCGATACCGGCAACGATCTGCCGCTTCTCAAATCCCAGATCGACCACGAGCTTCAGGAGCTTGTCGGCGCCTTTGATGCGCTCGGCTTCGATTACCGTCGCGACACGTAAGTCCACCTTGGCGAAGTCATCGATGGTGATCATTGAAGCAACTGCAGCTTCGCCGGTTTCGACCGCTGCAGCCGGGACCGCTGGAGCAGCGGCCTCCTTGCGTCCGCTCACGTCATCCATTTTTGTGAATACCTCTTTTGGATCCAGCCGCGGGAATAGAGCTGCGCCGCCACGTATGGTTTTGCCGGCCAGTTCTTCAGTCCATCGCAGCTCATCGAGACGAACGGTTTTGACATCTGCATCGATCCCAAGCTGCTGCCAGAGAGCCTGCGCCGTCTTCGGAATAACGGGAGTGAGCAGCGCCGCAATCAAGCGCAACGATTCCGCAGCGTGAAACAGGACACTGTCCAGCTTCTTCGCCTGGGACGGCTTTTCGGCAATAGCCCATGGCTCGTTCTCGACGATGTATTTGTTGACACGAGAAATCAGTTCCCAAATGTTTTCCAGACCGCGCGAGAAATTGTAGTCGTCGAAGTTGGCCCGGTAGCTTTGAACGACACGGCCGGCCAGCTCACGAATGTCGTCATCGCCTTTGGCCTCGCCGGGCGCAGGAATGCGGCCCCCGCGGTACTTGGAAATCATGGCCATCGTCCGGCTGAGGAGGTTTCCAAGATCATTGGCAAGGTCGCTGTTCGAACGCTGAATGACGGCGTCGAAGCTGAAATTGCAATCCTGTCCGAAAACCATCTCGCGCAGCAGGTAGTAACGCAACAGCTCGGAGCCGAAAACTTCGAGCAAGACATAAGGGTTCAAGACATTACCGCGCGACTTCGACATTTTCTCGTCTTTAAACAGCCACCAGCCGTGGCCAAAGACGGATTTCGGCGGTTCGAGTCCGGCTGCTATCAGGAATGCCGGCCAGTAGACTGCATGGAAACGCAGGATGTCCTTTCCGACAAGATGCACATCGACGGGCCAGTATCGAAAAAATTTCATATCATCGGATTTGAAGCCCATGCCGCTGAGATAGCCCGTGAGTGCATCGTACCAGACGTAAAACACATGTCCCGGATCGTCTGGAAGCGGGATACCCCATTTCAAACTGACGCGGCTGATCGAAAGATCCTTGAGACCGCCCCTCACAAACGATGCGATCTCGTTGCGGCGGGACTCCGGCCGGATGAAAGCCTTATTCGTTTCGTAAAGCTCGAGCAGGCGGTCCTGAAATGCCGACAATTTGAAGAAATAGCTCTCCTCGGAAAACCATTCGGTCTTGCGACCGCAATCCGGACAGGTTGCCGGCGTCGACGGATCGCTCTCGGGCGCGTACGCCTCGCAGGAAACGCAGTACCAACCGGAGTACGAGCCTTTGTACACGTACCCATTGGCCTTAGCGCGCGTGTAAAGCTCGGAAACGCTCGTATGATGCCGCTGTTCGGTCGTGCGGATAAACTCGTCGAACTCGATACCAATCAATTTCCATAAATCCAAATACTCGGTGTAGACGCGGTCCGCGAGCGCCTGGGGAGCGATTCCCTGGCCCCTGGCCGAACGTTCGATCTTTTGGCCGTGCTCGTCTGTGCCCGAAAGCAGCTTGACGTCAAAACCTCGTATATGTGCCACCCAGGTGCGGCGGCGCATTCACATAGTAAAGAGGCGTCGTGATGTAGAAGGTCTTGGACATAGAGCTAAGTATAGCTTGTTGCGACACGTATTCCCCTCACCCCTGCAAAGCTGATCATTACCCGCGAGTCGTAGTCCCCTCCTTGTCCAAGGAGGGGACTATGTTTTGCGAATACCAGTATCAAGAGTGCAGCCCCTGGCGATTTAGATATGCTCTTAGGGCGTCCGCTTGAACCCGCTTCAGAGCAACACCCTTCTCACGCGCAATGCGCGCGCAATCCTCGTACTCTGGCGCAAAATTCACAATTTCGCCATCGAGCCGCGACACCTTGATCCGTACTCTCCCGTGCGCCGTTTCAACCTCAACGAACTCCCGATCGAGAGTCGTCCGGTTAACACTATGCCGGCGGATACCGATCGTAGTCGTTTCCTGAAAAATGATCCGGGACAGAGCGTCAGCGGTGTCTGGCCGCGCCAGCACCTGAAGCAAATGGCCCGGCCGTCCCTTCTTCATTTGAACAGGAACCGTGAAGGCGTCCAGAGCGCCGGCCGCGAGCAGTTTCTCGGTAACGTAACCGAAGTTTTGCGGGGTCATATCGTCGATGTTCGCTTCAATAATGGTGACGGTCTCGCCGCCGGACGCCGAGGCCAACTCGCGTTCTTCTCCCACCATCAACCGCAGGCAATTGGGAAAGTCCGTGAATTGCTTCGTGCCCGCACCGTAGCCGATGCGGTCCGCGGCGAAACTCTGAAGGGGTTCGAAGCGGTCCACCACTGCGGCCAAGATCGCAGCGCCAGTGGGCGTGACCAATTCGGTGTCGGCGTATTTCGAGTAGATCGTTGCCTGCCGCAACAGATCCGCCGTCGCGGGCGCGGGGACCGGAAAGATTCCATGCTGGCAATGAATAAAACCGCTGCCGATGTTGATCGGCGAACAGAGGAATCGCTCGATCCCTAGCGCATCGAAACCAATTGCAGAGCCGGCCGTATCGACGATGGAGTCCACTGCACCGACCTCGTGAAATTCAACGTCTTCGGGCGGAACGTGATGCACGTTCCCTTCGGATATCGCCAGCTTGGTGAAGATGTTTGTGGCGATACGCTTCGTGTTGGGGTTGAGACGGCTCTCCCGTATCATCGTCAAAATTTCAGAAGCTTTGCGGTGAAACTGGCCGTGGCCGTGATGGTGGTGCTCGTGCGGATGTTCGTGAGCGTGAGGATGATTGTGGTCACCCTCCATCAGCACATCGAACTTCATCGCGCTCACATTCGCGCGGACGACACGCGAGGCCCTCAACTCGTAACCTTCAACAGGTAATTTCTTCAACTCGGCCTTCAGGTAATCGAAATCCAACCCCACGTCGAGAAGGGCGCCAATCGTCATGTCGCCGCTGATTCCGGAGAAGCAGTCGAAGTACAGAGTCTTCATATTTTTAAGGTCGAGCCCACCGGCCAAGCTACTGCCGGTCCCCCCACCTAAGCAGGCCAAATCTTAGCATCTTCGGCGTGCTAACATTGCCGTTTATGCTTTTGGACATTCACGTACGCCTAAAGGACGCGCTTCGGGGCGCCATCCGGTCGCAGTGGAATATCGACCCCCCGGAAGTGATTCTCAATCAGACTCCGAAAATTGAGCTTGGCGAATTCGCGACTCCGGTCTCGTTCGAACTGGCGCGGCAGGTCAAGAAGGCCCCGCGGATGATTGCCGGGGAACTGATCGCGCGGACCGGAAAGATCGACGGTGTCGAAAGGATGGAGGTGGCGGGCGCAGGATACATCAACATTTTCCTGGACCGGGCCGCTGCCATACGCGGTAGCCGCCTTCGTGGATTTGCCACGGAGCCGGGCAAGGTTATTGTCGAACACACGAACATCAACCCCAATAAAGCGGCCCACATTGGCCATCTTCGAAATGCCGCGATAGGGGACACATTTGTTCGAATACTCCGGGCGACGGGGCGAAAAGTCGAAGTGCAGAATTACATCGACAATACCGGTGTTCAGGTCGCCGACGTGATTGTGGGCCTCAAGCATGTCGAGAAGAAAACTCTCGACGATGTCCGCCGGATCATTGCCGACTCCACCGTGAAATTCGATTACTACTGCTGGGATGTCTACGCGAGAGTCACGCCGTTTTACGAGTCCAACGATCCGAAACACAACCTTCGCGCTCAAACGCTGAAGGAGATCGAAGAAGGCGACAACGATACGGCTCGTATGGCCGAAGCGGTGGCGATGACCATCGCGCGCTGCCATCTTCGAACAATGGCGCGAATCAATGTCCACTACGACCTGTTGCCGCGCGAGAGCGACATTCTGCATTTGAAGTTCTGGGACTACGCATTCCGGCAGCTTCGCGGGCGGGAGGCTATATTTTTAGAGACCGAAGGAAAGAACAAGGGCTGTTGGGTCATGCGTCTCGAAACCGATGGCAACGACGAGGACAAGATCATTGTCCGTTCCAATGGGACTGTGACTTATGTCGGTAAAGACATTGCGTACCAACTCTGGAAGCTCGGCCTCCTCGATCAGGACTTCAAATATGACCCGTTCACTGAAGAACAAGACGTCTGGGTGACAACTTCCAGCGGCGGCCGGCCGGATCATCCCGCATTTGGCCGCGGCGAGACCGTATACAACGTGATCGATGTCCGGCAGTCCTATTTGCAGAATGTTGTACGACAAGGCCTGCTCGGGCTCGGCTATGAAGAACAGGCGCGGCGCTCGATTCACTTTTCATACGAGGTTGTCGCGCTCAGCCCGGCGTGTGCCGACCAACTCGGAATCGAAATATCCCCGGAAGACCGTAAGCGACCGCATATCGAAGTCTCAGGACGAAAGGGACAGGGAGTCAAAGCAGACGATCTGCTCGACACGCTTGAATCTGAAGCGAGAAAGGAAGTGTGGAAGCGTAATCCGGAGCTCAAACCTACAGAAACTGACGAAATTGCGCACCAGATTGCCGTCGGCGCGCTCCGGTATTTCCTCCTGAAGTTCACGCGTACCGCGATTATTGCATTCGACTTCAAAGAAGCTCTGAATTTCGACGGCGAGACCGGACCCTACCTTCAATATGCAACGGTCCGCGGCAACAACATCATTAACAAGCTGCGCGAGTTGGAGCCGAACTTTGATTTCGACCGCGTTCCCAAGTTGCTGCACGATCCGAAGTTTGCAGTGTTCTTGAATGAAGCGAACGACATCTGGGAATTGCTCTACATCGCTCTACGCCTGGATGAGATTGCGAACCAGGTCATTACGACTCTAGAGCCGGCTACGCTGGCAAAATACGCGTTTACTCTCGCGCAGCAGTTCAGTCTCTTTTATCACCGCTACCGAATCATCAGCGAAGAGAATCCCGATCGGCGGCTTTTCTACCTTCTCGTTGTTGATCTCGTTCGTGAGGCGCTCAGGAAGGCGCTCGATCTGATGGGAATCCAGGCGCCCCGGCGGATGTGAACACCAGGTTCATCGCGGATGTCATGCTCGGGAGACTTGCCCGCTGGCTGCGGGTCTTGGGTCTCGATGTAGCGTACTCCAATGCCTATGAAGATAACGAAATCGTCAGGATGGCTGAACAGGAAAATCGCGTCATTCTCACGCGCGACACCGGTCTTGCGGCGCGTCGAAGCCGAGCAGAATGCCTCCTGATCGCAAGCGGAAACTACAAGGAACAGATCCAGCAGGTCCTGCGGACATTCGACCTCAGGACATTCACCGTTTTCTCCCGCTGCCTCGAGTGCAACGTCCTTCTAAAGGATGTCGACAAAGAATCGGTCTTTGAGCAGGTCCCGGCTTATGTCTATCTGACTCAAGAACGCTTCGCCATCTGTCCCCTATGCAACCGTGTTTATTGGCACGGCACGCATGCGGATCGGATGCTGAAACAAATCCCGCTCCCCTAACGGTTTTCTTGGTAGTCGTTTATTCGCGCAGTAGATTCCTCTAAAACTCGGAGCGTACTCTCAAGGCGAAGTTGCGGGGAGCATCCAGCGCTGTTCCAGAAAATACACCGGAAAAGTTAATCAGGTTGAAGCGGTTTGACAGATTGAATGCGTCCGCCTGCAAGCGAAG
>WNGD01002915.1_pt1 | contig 17672 bp, 12 predicted proteins | sample 5400671 | NCBI WGS metagenome assembly WNGD01 (sample SAMN13153369, study PRJNA577476) | soil metagenome | isolation source: 40 cm soil or saprolite under grassland replicate 2 | place: USA:California | collected 2016-06-15
CGCCACAGCAGGGCAAAACCGAGGCACAGGCACGCGAGAACGGGCACGTCGGTGCCGCCGACGGCCAGCGAGAACGCGATCACCGGCGATGCCGTCACCAGTGCGGTCCAGCGCACCACGTCGCGGGCGCCGGCCAGGACGAGCGCGGCCGCGAACACCACAACGAACCCGGCGGCGAACCAGATCCGGGGATCGGTGGCCGCCGAGAACCCCAGCAGGACGCGAGGTATCCCGAACGCCGTCAGCGCCGGGAGGTAGGGGTCGAACACGTTCGGGTTGTGCGTGGTGGCGAGCATGGCGAGCCCCGGGTAGGGGGTGCCACGGTGCACCAGCATGGCCGCCGACTTTTCGATCACCTCTACCTCGGGCTGCTGGAGGCCGTGGCCCGCCATCAGCCACATCGGCGTGACCAGCGCTCCGACCAGGCTGATCATCAGCGCCACGTCCAGACCGCGGGACTTCCACACCAGCACGAACATCGCGGCGAGGAGGTACGAGATGCCGGCGAAGATCCCCCACAGCCGGTGCGCCTGCCACACGGTGACCATGGCCAGGGCGACGGCGAACGCGGCGCTGCCGGCGAGGCCCACGGTCAGCCACAGACGTGGGACGGCGGCAGGCGACGGCCAGTCGAACCGGCGGGGCGCGGGGCGGCCTGGCGGCGCCTGTCTCAGTGTGAGTATCGACATGCATCCCCCACTGAGGGCGATCTTAACCTCTTGCGTTTCCCCAGCTCGGCCGCGCCCCACCGGTGACCATCGGGGCGGATCACACGGCCCACTGGCACCGGGCCGGCCGGCCCTCTGTGACCACCCTCCCCCGCTGGGGATCAGATAATCGGCGGCCGGCCAGCCCGGGTCATCCGCCAGGCGGTGCGCGCCGACATCGGCCGCCGCAGGCCAGGATTCATCCGCCAGCCCTGCGCGAAACCGGACACCCAGGCCCGCACCGCGGTCACCGAACGCTCCCGCACCACGGTCAGCGCGAACCAGGTCAGCAGGTACGCGGCGGCCAGCGGCCACGGCAGGTTCCGGCGGGCCAGCAGCACCCGGTTCCGGCCGTCGAGCCGGTAGAAGGCCGCATGCCGGGCGTTCGGCATCGCGTGGTGGCACATCCGGGCCGCGGCGTCGTACTCGAGCCGGTAACCCAGGCCGAGCAGCCGCCACGCGAGGTCGGTCTCCTCGTGCGCGTAGAAGAACACCTCCGGCAGCCCGCCCGCCTCCAGGTACGCTGCACGCCGGATGGCGCAGGCACCCCCGGCGAACGTGGTCACCAGCGAGGACCGTTCCGGGTCGCCGGCCCGCAGCCGCGGCACGTGCCAGCGCGCCCCCGGTCCCCCGTCCGGGTCGACGACCCGGAACGAGATCACCGCAAGACCAGGATCAGCGGCAAAACGGCTGGCGACATGCGACCCCAAGTTCCGGTCGGGGAACCAGCCATCGTCATCGAGGAACAGCACCACATCCCCGGCGCACGCCTGCACGCCGGCGTTGCGTCCCCCCGCCACACCAAGATTTTCCGCAAGCTTGACCACCTTCACACCCGCCGACACCGACGGGACGTCGGCGCCGTTACCGACGACAACCACTTCCAAGTCGGCGTCCTGCTGCGCCAGCGCGCTGTCAGTGGCCCGAGCCAGCTCCTCCGCCCGATCCCCCATCGTCAAAATCACGCACGAGAGCTTCATCGCAGCCGCCGGGACGTGACGATCGCTACCAGGTGCGCGATGACCAGGAGAGCGGCGATGACCAGGCACGCGAGCAGGAGCACGCGGGTGGCGGTGAGGTTGCCCGCGATGGCGTCGATGATCGCGGCGACGAGGATCAGCAGCGAAAGTTCGACCGCCTGGATGATGCGGTGCACCTTGAGGGCGGCGGCGAGGCGGCGCGCCAGCGCCAGGCCGGAGCCGCGTGGCGCCAGCGCCTCGTCGTCGTGGGTGCCCGGCAGGCCGGACTTGGCGCGGGCGACGATCACGTTGTCGGTCTCGGCCTTGACGAGCATCGCGAGCAGGGCCGCCGCGAGGCCAGCGGTCACGTAGGCGCCGGACACGGTGAGCGTGCCTTGGGCGCGGAAACCGAGCCCGGTCAGCAGTGAGGCTTCGCCCAGGTAGTGGCCGATGAGGTCAAGGTAGATGCCGGCGGCCGAGAAACGGCCGCTCCAGCGGGCGAGCTCGCCGTCGGAGCAGTCGAACAGCAGGTAGGCCTGGATCAGGATCGCGGCGACGATGGCGGACCACAGGCCACCGAGCGCGACGATGACGCCGGCGGCCACCCCGCAGACGATGAAGGCAACCGTGACCGCGTTCGGTGACCAGCCCAGACGGGCGAAGACCCAGGTCGCACGCGGCGAGACCCGGCGCATGTAAAGGCGGCCAGCCCAGTGCTCATCGTTAAGCCGGTCAATGACCTCTGGGGGCTGGCCGGTGGCCCTCAGCTCAGCCAGCGACGGACCGGACATACTCCTCCACTCGCGCCCCCGCCTCCGCCTCGGTCAGCCCGAGGCGCTCCAGGATCGTGTAGCGGCCGGGGCGGGTGCCGGGAGCGCATACCACCGCCTTGGTGAACTCCGCCACCGACAGTCCCAGGTCGCCGGGGGAACGCGGAAGATTGTGCCGGGCGAGGCAGGCCGACACAAGCTCAGCCTGGCCGGCATCCTCCCGCAGGTAGGTACAGAACAGCGCGCCCACACCCGCGAGCTCGCCGTGGCTGGCCGTGCCCGGGTAGAGCTTATCGATCGCGTGCATGATCTCGTGATCGCCGCCGCTCGCGGGGCGGCTGGACCCAGCGACCGACATGGCCAGCCCGGACAGGATCAGCGACTCGGCAAGCACGGTCAGGAACGCGTCCGAGCGCGCGTCGCCGGGCTGGTGCAGCACCGCTTGGGCCGCCGACCGCGCCATCGCGGCGGCGAGGCCGTCCACATGCTCGCCCGTGTCGGCGGCCGCGAGCTCCCAGTCGGCCACGGCGGACAGATCGCTGATCGCGTCCCCGATGCCCGCGATGGCCATCGTGCCGGGCGCGGCGCGCACCCGGTCCAGGTCCACCAGCACCGCCACCGGCAGGGCGACCCCGTAGGAGCCCTTGCCGGACTCGTGCTCCAGCGAGCTGACCGGAGAAGCGATGCCATCGTGGCCAAGGCTGGTGGCAACGGCCACCATCGGGATGCCGGCCATGTGCGCGGCGAACTTGGTCACGTCGATGGTCCGCCCGCCGCCGATGCCCGCCACCGCCTCGTAGGCACCGGCCCGGAGGCGCTTGCCGAGTGCCACGGCGGTGCCGTGGGTGCCGTCGGTGACCCGGAAGATCTCGGCCGTACCGAGCTCGAGCTGCGCCGCCACTTCATCACCCTGGCCGGGCCCGACCGCTACCGCGATCCGGCCCTCGGTGGCGATCCGCCGGTCCGCCAGCAAGGCGCACAGGCCGGCGACCGCGCCGGCCCTGACCTCGACGATCAGCGGCGCGGGGAGCATCCGGGCCAGGAGCGGCATGAGCCTCCTCCCTCACGATGAGCGTGGCTCCCCAGGAGACCAGCAGCGGATGGTGGCGCGTGGCCGGGCCTGGCCGTTTGCCGTGCGTTACCCTGCGCGCCTTTCGCGAGACTAGCAGCGGGGGGCGATCTCCCGTGCCCGGCGCAGGTCGTCGTGGTTGTCGACCTCGACCCAGTCGACCGCCGCCCCGATCGGCGCGGCGGCGATCTGGGCGCCACGGTCGGCCAGTTCCTGGTAGCCATCCTCGTAGTACAGGCCGGGGTCGCGCCGCCAGGTGACCTCCAGTGCATCGGCGAGTGGCCCGGCGGCCTTGGCCTCGATGAGGGTGGCACCGATGTACTCGCCGTGCGCGAGCGCCGGGTCCATCTGCTTGGTGATCCTCGTCAGCAGCCCTTGCCCGTCGAGCAGGACCTTCATCTCCTCCTCGGCGAGCGGTTTGACGTCGTCGATCGCGATGATCACCCCGGCCCCGCCGCGGGCAGCGAGCAGCGTCTTCTCCACGCTCACGGGGTGCACGGTGTCGCCGTTGACCAGCAGGGCACCGTCGCGCAGGTACTCGCGCGCCAGCCACAGCGAGTAGGCATTGTTCCAGTCCTGGGCACGGTCGTTGTGCACGAGCGTCAGCGTCACCCCGTGCGCCCGCTCCAGGCCGGCCGAGGCGTCAGCGATCACCGCTGCCGCGTGCCCGACCGCCACCACGACGTCGGTGAGCCCGGCGGCGGCGAGGTTGCGCAGGGCGATGTCGAGGATGGTGGTACCCGGCGCCACCGGCAGCAGCGCCTTCGGCAGCACATCGGTGTCGGGCCGCAGCCGTCGCCCGGCGCCCGCGGCCAGCACCAGCCCGATCACCAGGCTCCTCCTCCCGGGCCGTGCCAGCTGGCCAGAAGCCCTGGCCAGCACACCAGCCAGAAAGCCCTGACCAGCGCAAGAGCCATCCAAAGATACGCGGTCGGCGCCGGGTAGGCGAACGTGGGCCGCCGACGCCGCAACGGGGCAGGCGAACGTGGCCCGCCTGCGCCGCAACCGGGCGCGGCTGCGCGGGTAGAGTCCGCGTCATGCGGACGGTCGCGGTAGTGCTCGCTGGCGGATCGGGCGAGCGCTTCGGCACGCCGGTCCCCAAGCAGTTGCTCCTGCTGGCGGGCCGGCCGATGATCGAGCATTCCGTCGCCGCGTTCGATCGGGCACCCGGGGTGGACCGCATCCTGGTGGTCATGGCAGCCGGCCACGCCGACGAGGTGAGCACCCTGCTCGAGGCGGGTGGTTACGGCAAGCTCAGCAAGGTCATCGACGGCGGGCCCACCCGGACGGAATCCACCCGGCGGGCCATTGCCGAACTGGGCGAGGACGAGTGCGACGTCCTGTTCCACGACGCCGCCCGGCCGCTGGTCAGCCAGCAGATCATCGCCGCCGCGGTGGCGGCGCTCGCCGATCACCGGGCGGTGGGGGTGGCAGTGCCCTCGTCCGACACCATCGCCGTCGTCGGCGACGGGGTGATGACCGCCATCCCCAGCCGGGACAGCCTGGCCCGCTGCCAGACCCCGCAGGGGTTCCGGCTTTCCGTGATCAGGCGCGCCTACCAGCTTGCCGACGCTGACCCCCGCTTCGGCGAGTTGCCCGCCACCGACGACTGCGGGATAGTGCTGCGCTACCTGCCGGAACTCGGCGTCCACGTGGTGCCGGGCAGCGAGCGCAACATCAAGATCACCTATCCCCGCGACCTGCGCATCGCCGAGGCCCTGCTCAGCGAATGACCGGCCGCGACCAGGGCTGCTGACCTGCTCAGCGAATGACCGGCCGCGCTGGGGCTGCTGACCTGCTCAGCTAATGACCGTCGCGCCTTGGCCTTCTGATCCAGCTGCATGGGGCAACGCCGCGCTCCCGCGTGGCCCGTCGAGTTTGGGAAATGTTTGCTTTGCATTTGTCGGGCCTCTACCCGCCCGTAGCAGTAGCATTACCCGCGCCGGCCGACGGCGGCCGGGGAGGGCGGGGCCCGGGGCGTGAAGCTCAGCGTCGTTGTGCCGATCTACAACGTTGAGGCGTACCTGCACGAGGCGTTGACCTCGGTCGCGCAGCAGACGCTGCGCGATCTTGAAGTGATCATGGTCGATGACGGGTCGACCGACGGCAGCGCATTGATAGCGAAGTCGTTCGTCGCCAGCGACCCCCGGTTCCGGCTCCTGCAGCAGGACAACCAGGGCCAGGGTCCCGCGCGCAACCTGGCCGTGCAGCACGCGGCCGGCGACTACCTCGCGTTCCTGGACGCCGACGACCTGGTGCCGCGGGATGCCTATGACCTGCTGGTCGGCTCGCTGGAGGCGACGGGGTCCGACATCGCCGCCGGCGGCGTCCGCCGGTTCAGCTCCGGCTGGGTCTCCCCGACTGTGGTTCATTCGGACGCCTACCGGAAGACGATCCCGCGCACAAGCGTCTCGCGGCACCCGGCGCTGCTCCGGGACTGCACGGTGTGGAACAAGGTGTACCGCCGGTCGTTCTGGAATTCGGCTCAACTGGAATTCTGGTCCGCCCGGTATGAGGACATCCCGGTCACAATCCGCGCCTATGTGCTTGCCCGATCGGTGGATATCCACCGAGAAATCGTCTATTACTGGCGGGCACGGGAGTCGGGGGATCTCTCCAGGAACCAGAAGTCGCGCGAGCGGGCAAATGTCGAGGGCCGCATGGCAGCGGTGCTCGAGGCCAGCGGCATCATCGCCCGGTACGCGCCCGCGCTCAAGCCAGCTTTCGACCGCCGGGTGCTGGACAACGACCTAGCGATACTGCTCCGCACCGTCGAGTTCTCCGGCAAGCCCGACCAGGAGCGGCTGCTGGAGCTGGGGGCCCGCTATCTCAGCTCGGTAGATGAGTCGGTATTCCGGGATGCGGATGCGCTTGCCCGGCTGCACTATTACCTGATGCGCGAGAGCATGCACGCAGAACTGCTGGAGGTGATGCGTTACTCGCGCCGCGGGGACGACGCGAAGGCGCCGCTGGTGCGGCATGGTCGGCTGCGCCGCAAGTGGTACATCGGCTACCCCTACCTCGCTGACCCCTCCCGCACGGTCCCGCTGGATATCTACGACGCCAGCCGCGAGATGACGCTGAACGTGCGGCTCGATGCGGTCAACTGGCGCGCGGGGAGGCTGCGGATCGAGGGTTACGCCTACATCAAGCGACTGGACGCCCCCCGCGAGCAGGACGTCCGGATCGACGTGCTGCTGCGTAACACGGTGCTCAAGCGGACCATCCCGCTCAAAGTCAAGCGCATCAGGCGCCCGGACGTCACGGCCCTCTCCGGCCAAGCGGCCGCTTGTTATGACTGGTCTGGTTTCATGGTCGAAATCAACCCAGCGCGGCTATCCAATCTCGGGACATGGCGGGCGGTGAGCTGGGAACTGCGGGTCAGGGTGCGCGGGCCCGGCGTCCGGCTGGAAGGACCGGTCCGCACCGCCCTGCCGGGATCGGCAACGTTGCCGGAGGGCCAGTGGGTCGCCGACGGGATACGGCTGCAGCCCGCCCCGGGCCATGACGGGCGGTTCATGATCCGGGCCGAGCGGCCCGGCGCGCTGGTGACCGCATGTCATGCCGACGGTGGCCAGCTTCGGATCGAAGGCTGGGCTACGGTTCCACTCGGCAGCGGGGCAGCCGTCGCGGTCTCGCTGCAGCAGGGAGCCGGGGTGCTGGCGCGCGTCCCGGCCGCCGCGACCGACGCCGCGTTCGGCCGCCACGGTTTCCGCGCCGACGTCCCCATCGCCCAGCTGCTCCCCGTCCCCGGCGCGGCTCGCCGGCAGGCCAGCGACGGGGAGCCCCTTAGCTGCGCGGGAGAGCCGGCCGTGTCGGTCGGCGACGACGTCCACTGGAATCTCACCCTCGATCCCGGAACCGGGCGCGCGATCCGGCTGGCCGGCAATGCCGGTGCCACCGGATGCCGGCTCGCTGTGGGTGACGATGAGGTCGCCACCTACCTGACCCCTTTTGGCAATCTTTCGGCCGTTCAGCGCAAGTGCCGCCTGGTTGTACGGCAAGCGTCGTGGACGGCGGCCGACCGGCTCACCGTCCGGGGCGACTACCCGGGCACGGGGGCAATGCCACCGGAGATCCTGCTGCGCAGCACCGGGTCCGGCTACCAGCACCGGGTGCCGCTGCGGTGGCAGGACGGCACGTTCGTCGCCCACCTGTCACCGGGTTCCATGCCGGGGCAGGCCGGTGACCTGCCGCTGGCCAGCGGCAGGTGGGAGCTGCTTGCCCGGGCTCCTGGCGGCGAGACCCGTGTGGTTGCCGACCGCGGGTTGCTGGCCCGGCTGCCCGGGCGGCGCCAGACGGGCATCCACCAGGTGACCATGGGGACATACCGCGGCGATGCGCTGCAGATCAGCGTCAGGCTCGCATCCGCTGACTCCGGTGGCTACGCCCAGCGGAGGCTGCAAGAGTGGTATGGCTCGAACCTCGCCGGTGGCCGGACCGACGACGTGGCGGTTTTCGAGAGCCACGGCGGCAAGCAGTACTCCTGCAACCCGCGGGCGATCTACGAGGAACTGCAGCGCCGTGACACCGGGCTGCAATGCGTGTGGATCACCCGCGACGGCCAGTTCACGGTGCCAGACGGCGCTCGCGTGGCGGTTCATGCCAGCCGCGACCACTACGAGCTCATGGCGCGGGCGCGCATCCTCGTGAGCAACATGCTGCAACCGAACTGGTATCACAGGCCGGCCGGGCAGCTCTACCTGCAGACCTGGCACGGCACGCCGCTCAAGCGGATATGCCTCGATGTGGAGTGCCCGCAATTCGTCAACGGCATGGCCTATCACGACCGGGTCCGCAACGATGTCCCCAACTGGGATGCGCTGCTATCGGCCAACACGTTCAGCACGCCCATCTTCCGCCGGGCCTTCGGCTTCGATGGCGAAATCCTGGAGTATGGCTACCCGCGAAACGATCTGCTCCGCTGCCCGGACCGCGCCAGGCGGGCGGCGGACATCCGCTGCAGGCTCGGCCTGCCGGCCGGCCAGCGAATCGTGCTGTACGCCCCTACCTGGCGAGATGACGCGCCGACCAGGGCCGCTGGCTATGGCTTCCCGCAGCACCTGGACCTCGGCGCCGTCGCCCGGGCCCTGGGCACCGATCACGTCATGATGGTGCGTGCGCACCAGGCGATGAGAGAAGCCCTGGTCACCGGCGCCACCGACAGCAGGGTTATCGACGTCACCAGCTACGCCGATATGGCCGACCTCCTGCTCATCGCCGATGTCCTGATCACCGACTATTCATCGGCCATGTTTGATTTCGCCGTGACCGGCCGGCCGATGCTTTTCTTTACCTACGACCTCGAGCGCTACCGTGACCGGCTCCGGGGTTTCTACTTCGATTTCGAGGCCGAGGCACCCGGCCCGCTGCTTCGCACGAGTGACGACGTGATCGACGCCCTGCGAAGCCTGGAGGACGTCAATCGCGGTTACCGGGCTGCCTACGACGCGTTCGCCGCGAGATTCTGCGGCCTTGACGACGGGCGCGCGGCGGCCCGAGCCGTTGACTGGCTGCTCAGCCACTCGGCCTGACGGTTCCCCGCGAAGTCGCGGGCGCCGGTCCGGGCGGAGGTAAGCCGGACCGGGCAAATCCCGGCACGAGACTGCGGGGACTGGTAAGAAACCCGACGCCCCACGCCATGTGCATGGTGACCAGGGCCACCGGCAGCCGGGCCAGCGCCCGCCCGGACAGGCTGCGGCCCGCGCTCGCGGTCACCGCCAGGATGCCGGCCAGGTAGGCAGCCGGCGCCAGGAATCCCAGCGTCAGCCAGCTCAGCCCGGGCCAGGGTCCGAGGACGCCTGCGCCCAGCCCGGCAAGGCCCGCCACCAGGCCCACCGCGATCGCGAGAACCGTCGCCGGCGGGGCCAGGTAGCGCAGGTTGATCGTGCCCGCATGCTGGCGGGAGACTACCCGGCGCCAGCGGCCATAGTGGAAGTACTGCCTGGCGAGCGCGGCCACCGTGGCCCGCGGGCGGTACGTGACCCGCAGCGCGGGCTGGAACCAGATCAGCCCACCAGCCTGCCGGATCCGGTGGTTCATCTCCCAGTCCTCGGCCCGCAGGTAGCTCTCGTCGTAGCCGCCCACCTGCTCCAGCGCGGTGCGGCGGTAGACACCCAGGTAGACGCTGTCGGCCGGCCCTGCCTGGCCCCCGGTGTGGAAACGGGCGCTGCCGACTCCCGCCGGTGAGGTCATGGCCCAGGCCACGGCCTGCTCGAACGGGGTCACGCCCTCGGCGGCCATGATCCCTCCGACGTTGTCCGCGCCGGTCTCCAGCAAGGTCGCCACCGCCTGCCGGAGGTACCCAGGCGGGATCAGCGCGTGCCCGTCCACCCGCGCGACGATCGGATGACGGGACGCCTTGATCGCCACATTGTTCGCGGCGGGGATGAGCCCGCTGGGATTCGCCACCACGGTGACCCGGGGATCGGCGGCCGCCAGGCTGCGCGCGATCTCCCCGGTGGCATCGCGGGAGGGGCCCACCGCGAGCACGACCTCGACCTCGGCCGTGTAGTCCTGCGCCAGGACGTGCCCGACGGCTTCCTTAAGGTGGCGCTGCTCGTCACGCACGGGCATGATCACCGACACCGGTATATGAGCGGTTATCGCGGGCTGGCCCGGAGTGTCGGCCGCCGGCAATGCATCGTTCATCTTGTGGTCACGGTATCGCGCTAGCGGCGGAACCGTGACCTCTGCTACCGGCTAGCGAGGCGTGTCTGCCGGTCTCTGTGGCGTGCCCACCAGCCCCCCGGAGGCACGCCTCAAAGTCCCGAGTCCTCCAGCTTCGAGGGTTTGTGCGCTAGGGTTCTGCTATGCGAGTTCTCGGAGCAGTCAGGCAGAGCAAGACCCAGGACCGCGCCATCAGCCCACAAGCCCAGCGAGATGCTATCGCGGCATGGGCGCAGGCCAGCGGGCACGACACGCCTGTATTCACCGAGGATCTATCCACGTCTGGCGGACTGTCGCCGTTCGAGCGTCCAGGGCTTGGCCCGTACCTGACAGATCCCCTGAAGATCGGGACCTGGGATGTCCTGGTGACGACCAAACTGGACCGCGCCTGCCGCAGTGCTGCGGACTATCTAACCGTGCGGGATTGGTGCAGTCAGTTTGGCAAGCGGTACGTCTCACTCAGCGAGAACCTAGACTCCACCACAGCGGCCGGAAGGGCAATGGCCACCGTGGTGGCCGGGTTTGCTGAGTTTGAGCGCGAGCGAGCCTCAGAGCGGCGCCTAGAGGCAATGGAAGCGCTTAAGGCACAAGGGCGCTGGCCAGGTGGCAGACCCCCATATGGCTGGAAGCCAGAGAAGCGGGAGAATGGTTATTACCTCGTGCCAGATGAAGGCGCAACGGCAGACGTTCTCCGGTCGATGGTTGCCGATGTCATCGGCGGTAAGTCCTATGGCCAGATAGCGCGGGACCTTAAGGAAGCGGGAACCCCAACGCAGAACGGTAAGCCATGGGGTCCTGAGATGGTTCGCTACGTCCTCCACGCTGACCCAACTTCCGATCTGCTCTCAGACGATGACGCTGGCGAACTGCGCGCGGCACTGAGCGCGCGCAGGCAAGGCAATGGCCAATGGACCTCTGGGCGCCATGTGCTGCTAAGGGTCCTGCGCTGCATCCACTGCAAGACGCCCATGTATGGCCGGATACGCAAGGACCGCGCGCCACGGTATGAGTGCCGCTCGTGCTACTTCACGGTCAATAAGGACGTGATAGAGCCAGAGGTAGAGGCAGAGCTGCGGGCAAGGTGGGGCGAGCGCCCGCACTTGATTCACAAGGTCACTGCTGGCGACGATCACGCGAAAGAGATCAGGAGACTAGAGCGGCAGCTCGCCATGGCTCAGGAGATTGAGCTAGTCGATACCTCGGCACTAGAGGCCAAGATTGCGGAACTGAGGTCTGCTCCGCACGAACCGCCGAAAGTGGACCTTACGCCCTCTGGCATGACCATCGCTCAGTTCTGGGACTCGCTGAAAAAGCCAGATGATCGCGGGAAGTTCCTGCGGGATCATGGCGTCAAGGTCCATGTGGGGCGGGATGGCTTGTTCCTGATGGAACCGACGTGGCTAGCGGCTGTCGGGAACTGGGAATGACCCTAGGCTGACCTGCGGCTTTTCTGCGTTAACCGCAAGGGCTGGTATGGCGGGGCGGGTAACGGCCTTTAGACAGCAAGCAGCGCCCCGGGTGCCAGCTCCCAGGGCGCTGGCGAGGCTCATCCGTGATGGCACCTATCCGCCTGGCTCGCGGCTCCCTAGCGAGGCAGAACTGAGCGAGACCTACGAGGTTGCCCGGCCGACCGTGCGGCAAGCCCTGGGGCGGCTACGTGACCAGGGTTTGATCCGGACGCTTCACGGACGTGGCTCTGTCGTGGTGGAGCGTCCCTAACCCCCTAGGTTCGAGTCCTCCAGCATCTCCGTGACGAGCGCCGCGATCGGAGAGCGCTCGGAGCGGACCAGGGTCACGTGCGCGAACAGCGGGTGCCCCTTGAGCTTCTCGATCACCGCCACGACCCCGTCGTGCCTGCCCACCCGCAGGTTGTCGCGCTGCGCGATGTCGTGGGTGAGCACAACCCGCGAGCCCGACCCGATCCGCGACAGCACCGTGAGCAGCACGCCACGCTCCAGCGACTGCGCCTCGTCCACGATGACGAACGAGTCGTGCAGCGAGCGGCCGCGGATGTGGGTCAGCGGCAAGACCTCGAACATGTCCCTTGCCAGCACCTCGTCTATAACGTCCGGCGAGGTCAGTGCCGACAGTGTGTCGTAGACAGCCTGCGCCCACGGGTTCATCTTGTCGGCCTCTGAGCCCGGCAGGTACCCGAGCTCCTGGCCGCCGACCGCGTACAGCGGGCGGAACACCACCACCTTGCGGTGCTGCCGGCGGTCCATGACCGCTTCCAGGCCCGCGCACAGGGCAAGGGCTGACTTGCCAGTGCCCGCCCGGCCGCCTAGCGAGACGATGCCGATGTCGGGGTCGAGCAGCAACTCGAGCGCTATCCGCTGTTCCGCACTCCGGCCCCGCAGGCCGAACGCTTCCCGGTCGCCGCGGACCAGCCGCACCGACTTATCCGGGAGCACCCGCGCGAGCGCGCTGCTGCTGGCCGCGCTCGCGGCCAGCACGAGCCCGGTGTGACAGGGCAGTTCCCTGGCGGCCGGGAGGTCAAGCTTCCCGGTCTCGTACAGTTCGCCGATCTCGGCCGAGGTGAGATCCAGTTCGGCCATGCCGGTCCACCCCGAGTCGGGTGGCAGCTCAGCCCGGTACTCCTGCGCGGTCAGGCCGATGGAGGCCGCCTTCACCCGCAGGGGCAGATCCTTGCTGACGAGGACCACGTCCTCGCCCTCGGCGGCGAGGGTACGCGCGACCGACAGTATCCGCGTGTCGTTGTCACCGAGCCGGAAGCCGGGGGGCAGAACCTGGGGATCGGCATGGTTCAGCTCGACCCGGACGGTACCGCCAAGGTCGCCGACCCGGAGGTCGGCGTCGAGGCGCCCATGCGTGACCCGCAAGTCGTCCAGGTGCCGCAGGGCCTGGCGAGCGAAGAAACCCAGTTCGGGATGGTGGCGTTTGGCCTCCAGTTCGGTGATGACCACGATGGGCAGGACGACGCGATGCTCGGCGAACCGGCCGATGGCCGCCGGGTCGGCGAGCAGGACGCTGGTGTCCAGGACGTACGTACGCCGCCGGTCGCTGGCTGCTCCGGGGCTGCCGGGTTCGGTGTGGGTACTGCTGTGCCGCGCTGAGCGGCGGGCAGAAGAACTGGCCACTCGTTCTCCCCTAGGCGCCCGGGCGGGCACCGCATTCGGACACAGAAGTGTCGGTGAGACCGGGACCGGCCCGCGAAGGGCCGGTCGCCGGCCCTTCGCTCGTCTCGCCTGTGTGCTCCGGCAACAAGCTCGAGGATGTCGAGGGCCTTCCCGGCGGGCGGCGACGCACCGCCCATCCAGCTCTGACGGTACCTGGGGGTGGCCCGTCCTGGAAGTACCTGTGCCCCGCTTCACAGCCGCGCCGGGGCGCGCGGGTGGTCAGGAGCCGAACCGCCGGTGACGCGCCGCATACGAGCGCAAGGCGCGCAGGAAATCGACCCGCCGGAAGGCGGGCCAGTAAGCTTCGCAGAAGTAGAACTCCGAGTGCGCGCTCTGCCACAGCAGGAACCCGCCCAGCCGCTGCTCCCCCGAGGTCCTGATCACCAGGTCGGGGTCGGGCAGACCCGCGGTGTACAGATGGTCGGCGATGTGCTCCACGTCGAGGATCTCGGCGAGTTCCTCGATGCTGGTGCCCTTGGTCGCGTGATCGTGCAGCAATGAGCGGACGGCGTCCGCGATCTCGCGCCTGCCGCCGTACCCGACCGCGACGTTCACCAGCAGTCCCGGGTTGGCGGCGGTAGCCTCGGCGGCGTCCTTGAGGATCTGCGCCGTCTCCGCCGGGAGCAGGTCGGGCGCCCCGACAGGCTTGACGTGCCACCCCTGGGCGACCAGTCCCCGCACGGTGCCCTCGATGATCCGCAGCAGGGCCTCGACCTCGGCGGCGGGGCGGGCGAGGTTGTCGGTGGACAGCAGCCAGAGGGTGACCACTTCGACGCCGGCCTGGCGGCACCAGTCGAGCAGCTCGAAGATGTGATCGGCGCCCTTCTGATGGCCGGAGCTCACGTCGGCGAGGCCCGCCGACCGCGCCCACCGCCGGTTGCCGTCCAGGATCACCCCGACATGCCTCGGAATCGAGTGCCCGGACAGCGACGCTTCCAGCTTCCGCTCATACAGCCGGTAGACGAGATCGCGGAAGACCATCCCCACCTTCTCTCCGCCCTGCACTTACTTACGCCGGACATGCCGGAACGCCGCTGCCGCCGACTGGCGACCAGGCGAGCGATGCAACCTCTATGAGCGGGGGAGGCTAGCGGGGCAGCAGTACCGCGCCTCCAAGCACCGTATCAAGGTTGTCGCCAAACGAGCCGGGTCGTGGCAGCGCGCCCCGGCGGCCCACAGCCCTGTCAACGTACCGGCACCACTGATCGTGCCACGTCAGAGGCCCTGTCATCACGCCAAGAGACGGCAAGATCCGGTCATGCCCCGAGCCGGCGCGGCGTCCATGCCGGGCCGGCCACGGCCCGCGGTCCCGGCGCGCGGCCAGCGCGCGGGACTGTGGCGAGCACCTCCGGTCGATCAGCCGATCGACTTGACGATGGCCTCGTCGAGGCCCGCGAACGAGCCCAGGTACTCGCGGCGCTCGCGCTTGAGCCGCGCCACCATCGCCGTGTACTCGTCCATCCGGCCCTGCCGCTCGTAGAGCCGCCGCGGCTGCAGGATCTCGGGGTCATCGACCCCCGGCAGCGATTCGGCGATCTCGTACCCGAAGTCCGGGTCGCTGGTCCAGGTGATCGTGTCTTCCACGATCGCCTGGACGATGGCGGAGGAATACGGGATGGTCACCTTCTTGGACCCCTCGTGCTCATCACCGCCGCCGACGCGGCCGGTGTTGAGCACGTACACCTTCAGCTCGTGGCTGTGGAGCAGCTCCAGCATCCGGTTGCCCATGTCGGCCATGTCGCGCGGGAAGAACGGGTTGGTGCCGGGGACGCGGAGGAACTTGCCCTCCTCGTCCTTGCCGCCGGCCGAGGTGCCGGTGGTCTCGCCCAGCATGAAGTACGCGGCGGCCTGGGCCCGGTCCAGGCGGGCCACACCGGGCACGATGTTCTCGTTCCGGTTGAGGATCAGCAGGAACTCCGCTGGCGGGATGTCATCCGCCGGCCAGGGGTCGACGTAGGAGAAGGGCCAGGTCGTACGGCCGTTCTTGGTGTAGGAGGTGTCGAAGAAGTCGACCGCCCCGAGGCTGTCGACCGAGACGTTCTCCAGGTAGGCGTCCGGCTTGGTGGTGGCGTAGTAGATGGCGGGCTCGAACCTCGGATCCAGACCGAAGGTCTTCGCGAAGCAGCCGTTCTCGGTCGTGTAGACCTTGCCACCGGGCATGAGCGCGATGAAGTCGTCCTGGGCCGGCTTGCTTCCCAGCTGGGCGGTGAAGGTCGTCGTGGTCTTGCCGGTGCCGGACAGGCCGACGATGAGGATTCCGCGCGGCCGCCCGCCGACCGGCATCACTTTGCAGCCGGCGTGCAGGGCCAGGCCGCCGCGGTTGTAGACGATGTTGTTCCACATCCGCAGCCCGCCCTTCTTCGACTCACCGAAGTAGTCGGAGTTGAGCACGCGCGTGACGTTCGCTGCGAGGTCCACGGCGATGACGCGGTCGTCCGGGTAGCCGGGAGCGGGAAGGTTGGGCGTGTAGATGACCGTCGTGTCGGGCTCCCAGGTCGCGGGGTCGTAGTCGTCGCCCGCGGGGTAGTAGAGCTGCTGCTGCATGCCCGCCACGTTGGCGTTGGCGGCCTCCATGATCAGCCGCGCCCGGGTGCGGAACTGGGGGTCCGAGCCGATGTAGCCGTCCACGACCACCACGTGGCTGTCGGCGATGTAGGCGGCCTGAGCCGCCGCGATACGGTCGAATTCCGCCCGGGTCATCGTTTGCTTGGTGGCATTGGTCGAGTCCTCGACGATGTAGGTCGACCTCGTGCTCCGGGAGTCCACCCTCGCCTTGACCGCTACATTGCCGAACTCGGTGACTACGGCGTTCGGCATTTTCTCCGCCAGCTCGCGAAGACGGTCCGCGGCCGGATTCCACTCAACCGTTGCCGCTTTTACCTCGTGCGCCACGTGCTCCTCCTTCTCGGCGCGCCACATCGCACGCTCCGTGCCCGGGCCTGCCTTCCGCAACGCACGGTCATGTGCACCGTGTACTGCGAGATCTGGCGAGTGTACCCCGGCATGGGCGGATCGATTGCATGCGGCCGGGCACTTCTGCCCCCGCCCCGCACCGGCATGGGCCGGCAAGCGCGGCGAGACACCTTGGGAGAAGGGCGGAAAGCCACGATTGGCTGGCGCGAGAAAGGCTAAATTTGGCGACCGGGCGGCGATGCGGTCGGCGCTTTCGTGGCTTTTGGTTTAGACCTTTGGTTTAAACCGCTGGTGGTAATTCGTGGCTGGTCACGCGCGCGGCCCGTCCGCGCGTACCTGCTCTACGTGACGCAGCGCCTCCCGCAGATCGGAGAGCCAGGAGTCCTCGTGCTCGCCGACCAGCCGCACGCACCAGGCGAGCGCGTCGCTGCGGCTGCGGGCCACCCCCGCGTCCACGAGTGTGTCCAGCACGCGCCGCTCCGACTGGCGGAGCCTGGTCATCACCGGGATGGAAAGTGTGGTGAACATCACCTTGTAGTCGTCACAGATGATGCCCCAGGACACCTTGCGGCGGAACGCGTGCTCCGCCTCCCGGGCGATCTCAATCCGCGCGTCACGGGTTTCCTGGCGGAACCGCCGGCTGCGGCCGATCGCCGCCGCCTCGGCGTCGGCTCCGGACTGTTCCGCCGTGCCCTCCGTGACGGTGGCGGCAGTGTTCGCCGCCCGGGCGGCGCCCTCGTCCGCCGTCGCGCCAGTAGCCGCCGGGCTGGGCAGATGTCCGATGATCGTGATCTCTTCCCGGTCGATCACGATCATCGGTGCGCCCTCGAACCATTCCTCGGGCAGCCGTCTGGTGAACCACCCCCGGATCTGTTCCTGCGGGTGGGCAGCTTCGTCCTGCTTCGCAGAAGGCATGTAATTATAATTACACACGAGGAATACCGCGTGCAATATCCGCCACCCACCTGTGGCCATTCCGCTCGGCTGCGCTCTTTGGAACCGGCCAGCTCATCCCCCCGCGGACCGCAGGTTACCGCCGACCCTGCAATGGGGCATACGGCCGGGCCCCAGCGTGGGATCACGCTGGGGCCGTCCGAGGTTACCGGCTAGCCCAGCGGGTTGGCCGCGGCCGCGGCCGCCACCGCCGGCGCCACGGCGACCGCGCCAGCGAACTCGCTGCCCAGTGCCACCGGGACGATCTGCACGTCCATGCCGGGTTGCGGCGCCTGGATCATCATCCCCTTGCCGAGGTAGATCGCCACGTGCGAGATGTAGTTGGGGGCTGTCGGATCGGTGTGGTAAAAGAGCAGGTCGCCCGGCTGCAGCCGGCTGACCGGCACGGCCGGCCCCGTGCGCGCCTGGTCTGCGGCGACCCGCGGCATGGCCACACCGGCCCGCGCGAGCGACCATTGCACGAGCCCGGAGCAGTCGAAGGAGGTCGGCCCGGC
>WNGD01002916.1_pt1 | contig 17672 bp, 12 predicted proteins | sample 5400671 | NCBI WGS metagenome assembly WNGD01 (sample SAMN13153369, study PRJNA577476) | soil metagenome | isolation source: 40 cm soil or saprolite under grassland replicate 2 | place: USA:California | collected 2016-06-15
GGCTCGCGGGCCCCGCATCCCGGCTGGCGGCGTTGCCGTCGTCGCGAGTAGCTCCGCTACGCGCTCCTCCGCCGCCTTGCCAGCCGGGCGCGGATGACCCGCTCCCTGATCCAGCGCCCTATTGCTGGGGCCGCTAACTCCGGCTGGCGCCGCGTCGCGCGGGGCCGGCGCTGCCGCGGCCGAGCTACACCGTGACGTGGCGATATGCCGTTCGTGCTGCTGCCCGGCCGTGACCCACCAGGCTGGGGGCGTGCCCTGGCCTGCCTAGTTCTTGCCGTGGGCGTTGGCCTGGCCGTGGGCTTTGGCCTGGCCCTTGCCGTGGGCCTCGCTCTTGCTCTTGCCGTGGCCCTGGCCCGGGCCGTGAGCGTTGCCCGTGCCGTCGCTGTGGCCCTGGCCTTTGCGCTTGCCGTAGCCCTGGCCCTGGGCGCTGCCCGTGCCGTTGCCGTCGGCCTTGGTCTTGGCGTTGCCCTTGCCGTGGGCGCTGCCGTTGCCGTTGCCGTGGGCCTTGGTCTTGGCGTTGCCCTTGCCGTGGGCGCTGCCCGTGCCGTTGCCGTGGGCATGGTTGCGGTGGGCCCGGCCGTGGTAGGCCCTGGCGGCGTGCCCGCCCGGTCCGGCCGACCCGCCCGCTCTGGTAACCACCGGAGACCTGCCGCCGCCTGCCGGTCCCTGCTGCACTGTGGCGGCGCTAATGCCGCGGTTGCTCCGCCCGATCGGCGCGGTTGCCACCGCCACCAGCGTCACGGCAGCGACCACAGAGCAGAATCCGGTCATCCAGACGCTGACGATCAGCACGAGCTTCATGGCCCGGCGCACTCGGCCGCGCAGCGCCGCGTTCGCACCGAGAATGGCGGCGTGCTCGGGAGCTCGGGATCGCCTGGGATGCAACGCGTACGGGGGCTGCTGAGACATCCGGTACCTTCAGGTGCGTGTTCCGCCGCTGTCACGGAAAGTGATAATTTTCCTCTCGTCACTTACTGAGAGCGTTGTATCACGAAATGAAATGACGCTCAGCGGCTATCCGCATTTTGCCAGCTAATTGACATGCACCGAAAACCTCCGTGGGATTGCATAGGAGGAGTGGCGCAAGTATTCGCGTGAGATGTGCGCTGTGTAGCATATTTCTCACCCTTTGTCAGCAATTAGCTATACAGTCTGTAATCTCCTGGTAGGCACCTTTGCGGCCGGCCGGGCGGCTCGGGTCAGCGGTCCGGGGGCCGCCCCCAGACCGTCGTCGCACCAAGGCTCTCCGCTGGTCAGTCCGGTGGCTTTGCCGGGCAGATGTGATGAGCGAGGATGGACGCATGCGCAGCAACTACATCGGCGGCAGCTGGATCCCGTCGGCAGCCGAGTCAGGCATCGACGTGGTGAACCCGGCGACCGAGGAAGTCATCGACCGTGTTCCGGCCGGCCACCCGGCCGATGTGGACGCGGCGGTCGGTGCCGCCCGGGCGGCGTTCTCGCGCTGGGCCGCGACGCCCGTGGCCGAGCGGGCGCGCCGGCTCGACGCGGCGCGAGAACTGCTGGCGGAACGGGTCGATGCGGTGTCGGCCGCGATCGCCGCCGACATGGGCTCGCCGATCGGCTTCGCCCGCAAGGTCCAGGTCGGCACGCCGCTGGCGGTGCTCGCCAGTTACGTGGAGCTGCTTTCCTCCTACGACTTCGGCGGCGAGCGGGTCGGCAATTCGCTGATCGTACGCGAGCCCGTGGGCGTCGCTGGGGCGATCACGCCGTGGAACTACCCGCTATACCAGGTAGTGAACAAGGTTGCCGCCGCGCTCGCCGCTGGCTGCCCGGTGGTACTGAAGCCGAGTGAGGTCGCGCCGCTCGCCGCCTATGAGCTGGCGGCTATTTTCCACGAGACGGGCCTGCCAGCGGGGGTATTTAACCTGGTAAGCGGGAGCGGGCCGGTAGTCGGCGAGGCTATTGCCGGCCATCCGGGCGTTGACATCGTGTCCTTTACCGGTTCGGCGAAGGCCGGAACGAGAGTTGCCGAGGTCGCCGCGGCCACCGTGAAGAGGGTCACGCTGGAACTGGGCGGCAAGTCGGCGAATGTGATCCTGCCCGACGCGGACCTGGCTACCGCTGTCAAGGTCGGAGTCGCCAAGGCATTTATCAACTCGGGCCAGACCTGCAACGCGCTCACCCGGATGCTGGTCCACCGTGACAGCTACGACGAGGCGGTCGGCCAGGCGGCGAAGAACGCGGAACGGTATCCGACGGGCGATCCCCTCGCCGATGGCATCCGCCTCGGCCCGCTGGTTTCGGCGGTGCAACGGGACAGGGTGCGGGGATATATCGAGCGCGGAGTGGCGGAGGGCGCGCGGCTCGCGGCTGGCGGCGCGCAGCCGCCTGCCGGGCTGGACACCGGCTACTACGTTCAGCCGACCGTCTTCGCCGATGTCACGCCGGACATGGCTATCGCGCAAGAAGAAATCTTCGGCCCGGTGCTCTGCGTGCTTTCCTATTCATCCGAAGACGAGGCGGTCGAGATCGCCAACGGCACGCCGTACGGACTGGCCGCAGCCGTCTGGTCGGCGGATCAGGATCATGCCGTGGCCATCGCCAGGCGGCTGCGTGCCGGGCAGGTCGAGGTGAACGGCGGCGCGTGGAACGTGGCCGCGCCATTCGGCGGGTTCGGTCAGTCGGGGTACGGGCGGGAACTCGGTGCATACGGCCTGGAGGAGTACTTGGAGGTCAAGGCGCTGCAGTTCTGAGCCGGTCTGCCAGACTGGCCTCCGTGCGCGTCTATCTCGGATCCGACCATGCCGGTTACGAACTGAAGGCCCGCCTAGCTGAGTGGCTGGGTAGCGCCGGGCATGAGCCCGTGGACTGCGGTCCTGACAAGCCTGACGACACCGACGACTACCCGCCTTACGTCATGCGCGCGGCCAGCGCGGCCGTAGCCGACCCCGGCAGCCTCGGGATCGTGATCGGCGGGTCGGGCAACGGCGAGCAGATCGCGGCGAACAAGATTCGCGGTGTCCGGGCCGCCCTGGCCTGGAACGAGGAAACCGCGAGGCTTGCCCGGCTGCACAATGACGCCAACGTGCTGAGTATCGGGGCGCGCATGCAGCCCGTCGAGCAGGCCATGACGTTTGCGCAGGTTTTCGTCGGCACCGAATTCTCCCGCGCACCCCGGCACGTCCGGCGGCTGACGATGATCGCTGACTACGAGGAAACAGGAAAATTGCCCCCGCTGCCCGGCGGGTAGCACCGGGGTTCGTCAGGCAGTACCCGGCAGGACGCCCGCGGTGCGATTGGCTTGGTGATGGTCACCGGCGCGGTCGCCGCCGGCCGCGCCGCCGGGTGCCAGGCCGAGGCAGGCTGGACGGTGTGCGCTTATCGGGCACCTGACCAGCCGAGGCTGGTGCGCCAGACGACGAGCTTGCGCTGTCAGCAGGGCTCCCGGGGGTAACTGGGCCGGCTTGACCGGCAGGACGGCGGGGGACGGCCGAGCGGGCTGCCGCCGCCCGGCCGGCCGGCCGGGGTGCCAGATCGGCGGCGGCCGCCCGCGCCACCTCGTCCGGACCTGGCCGGGACACGTCCCGTGCCCGCATCGCGGAATCTACCGTTACCTTCATCCCGGGCATCGCAGCCTCCAGAACTCCCAGTCTGCCACGGCTTGGCCGCGCCGCCTCCCGGGTGATCGCGGGCCGCTGCGGCAGCAGGGTGGGCGTGACGTGTTTGGCCGGTCAGGTCAAAAGATCATCGGGCACCAGGGTGGCGGGTCCCACGACATGGCGGCGGAAAGCTCGGCGACTGCTCCGGGCCTGATCTCGGATACCAGCCCGGCCCGGGCCAGCGTGCCCAGCCCGGTGCCGCCGAGATAGGCAGCGCCGAGCGACTGAACCGGCGCCGTGACATCGGCTGGCGCAGACGTCCGATGACAGCTGGCCCCGTCTTGCCGGGCGCCGGCCCGCAGCCGCCACCGGCCCGCGTTGGCGGCCAGCAGTTCGTCGGTCACCTCGATGACGACGTCGACCTCGCGGGCGTACTGCCGCTGGGCGAGTGCCCGGCCGACGTCGACAAGGCGGACCCAGAGCCCGTCCGCGAGCTGCGCCCGGGCCCGCCGGATGTCGGCCAGCAGGTAGAGCAGCGGGTCGTCGACGGGCCGCAGCCGCGCCTTGACCTCGCCGACGAGATCCCGGCTTAGCAGGTCGCCCCAGAGCGCGGCCGCCGCCGCGGGATCGAGGAAGACCAGCTCCCTGATGCTCAGCGTGCCAGTGGCGATGCCGTGCTCGTCCCAGGTCGGGTTCACCGAGAAGAGCGCATAGCCGCGTGCGCCAGCGGCATCCTCGGCGATCACGCATCGGAGCGGGGTGTCTCCCTGGCGCCAGTACTCGGGGTCATGCAGTGCCGCCTGCCACCAGCGATCGTCCCTGGCAAGCATCCCGGGCCGGCCGGGCACGGCCTGGTCGTGCACCTTGGCCAGCTCAGTCCGGGACGTCTCCGGCTCGGCCTGGCGGAGTCGCAGGTCGCCGTCCCCGGCGCCCGTGTCCCGGCTGGCCGGCCCGAGCGGAACCATCCGGCCCTCGCCGCGCCTGATGGTGAACCTTGCGTGCATCGAGGCGATCCCGTAGCCGTATCTGCCATAGATGCCGGGCTCGGACGCGAACAGCGCGGCGACCGCCTCATTGCCGTCGTTAATGTCGGCAAGCTGCCTGCGCATCAGGCTGGACAGGATCCCGCGGCGCCGGTACGAGGGCAGCACGCTCACCGCCGATACCCCGGCCACCGGCGCCATCGCGCCAGGCAGGGCCATCTGGAAGCTGTAGGCGCAGGCGGTGCCCACCGGGCGGGTGCCGTCGAACGCGGCCAGGGTGCGGTCGAACTCGAGGGTTACCCGCTCGTGCTCGCGCGCGGCCTCGGACGGCCAGCTGGAGTTGAACGCGTGCTCGGCGACGGCGTAGAAGGCGGCGAGCTCATCTTCGCCGACCGGCCGGATCGGATAACGGTCAGTCATGCTCGCATTCGTACCCCACCAGCGGCGATGATCGCGAACGATTATCCGTCCCGGCGGGGATGTGCTCCGGCGGCTGCATACCGATAAAGTGCGGCCAACATGGATTACCCAGTTCCGCACCGTCCGTTCCGCGCTGCGCAGACAGCAGCGGGGCGAGCGCGCGGCCTGGTGCGCCGCCAGTTCATCACCAGGAACCGCCGTCTTTCACTCGTCCTAGCCGCCGTCACCGTGGGCATCGGCATCGCCGGCGTCCATGTCTCGTATTCATGGTTCTCGCCCGGGGTAATGATCTTGCCCATCCTGGCCGGCGGCCTGCTGCTCTGGCCGCGGGCGCTGCTCATCTTGTTCGGCGTGGTAGCGGTGATGCTGGCCTACGACGTGGTCAAAGGCCGGGCGGGCCCCGGCATCATCGCCACGATCGTGGTCATCGCGGCATTCGCGCACGTGCTGGCGCGGACCAGGGCCAAGCTCGGCGTGCAGGGCCTGCGCGGTGACCAGATGCTGATCGAGCTCAGGGACAGGATCCGGGCCCAGGGCAGGCTGCCCGCACTGCCGGAGGGCTGGCGATCCGCTTCGGTGCTGCAGCCGGCCGACGGGGCGTCGTTCGGCGGGGATTTCGTCGTGTCCGCCTGCGACGGCAAGACTCTCGAGGTGGCGCTCGTCGACGTGCCGGGAAAGGGAATTGACGCCGGCACCCGTGCGCTGCTGCTGTCCGGCGCGTTCGGCGGGCTGCTCGGGTCGGTGCCGCGCGGCGAGTTCCTCACGGCATGCAATGCATACCTGCGGCGGAGTGCGTCCCCTGAGGGCTTCGTTACCGCCGTGCACCTGTCCCTTGACCTGGCGACTGGTGACTACACCGTGGCCTCGGCCGGGCACCTGCCGGCGGTGCATTTCGACGCGGGCGCCGGCACCTGGCGGATTACCCAGGCGCGCGGGATCGTCCTCGGCGTCGTTCCCGACCTGCGGAGCGTCCCCGAGCAGGGCACACTCCGGCCAGGTGACGCGCTGATGATCTACACCGACGGGCTGGTCGAGGCACCGGGCCGGGATATCGATGCCGGGATCGACCGGCTGCTCGGCGAGGCAGACCACCTGGTGGCCGCGGGATTCGGGACTGGCACCAGACAGCTCGTCAGGTCCATGCAGGCAGGCACGCGCAGTTCGGACGATTGCGCGCTGGTCCTTATCTGGCGGACCTGACCTGGTTTACCCGGCAGCCGCCGCGCGGCGCGGGCGCACTTGTGCTTCCTGAACTGAGGTGCTATCTGACATTCACGTCAGCAACTAGCTATCTGACATTTGCGTCAGTAACTAATTCTGCCACCGCAGGATTTACGCCACGGTCCGGTGGGAAGAAGACCCACGCGCCAGCTCGGCAGGCGCAATAGGATCGGCGCAACGATGGTGACCTGCGGCGGTGCGAGAAGAATGCGACGTGAGCGTCATGTGACATAGGCGTCATAATTCGCTCGGGCGGAAAGGCCGACAGTTATGTCACGTGACACGAGCGTCATGATTCTTGGGAAAGGCGACGCTAACGTCAGATGACGTGCCCGTCATTATTTGCAATTCCATCAGAACTATGCAGAAATAGGGACCGTGACGCGCGACGGGACGCGAATGAGCGGCAGGCTCACCCGGCCGGCATCCAGCCTTTCGGCTGACCAGATCGCCGCGGCGGCAAGCGGAATCACGGCACCCGCTGGCAGCCTGGCCGGGGACGGGCCCGGCATTGCCGCCGCGATGACAACTCGGGCTACGGGCGAGAACTTTCCCGTTGCCCTGCGGCTGCTGCCCGCACGCCACCGGGCGCACCTGATGGCCGTCTACGGCTTCGCGCGGACGGTCGATGACATCGGGGACAAGGCGCCGGTAGCCGAGCGGGCGCGACTGCTCGACGAGCTTGAGGCTGACCTTGGCAGGCTCTACGCAGGGATAGCCGGGCCGGCCTCAGCCGCGCCGGACCTCGGAGTGATCCGGGCGCTCCGGCCTGCCGTCAGCCACTGCGCGATCCCGCGGCAGCCCTTTCTCGACCTGATCCAGGCCAACCGGCAGGACCAGATCGTGAGCCGGTACCCAAGGTTCGATGACCTGCTTGGCTACTGCCGGCTGTCCGCCAATCCCGTCGGCCGCATCGTGCTGCACGTGTTCGGCGCGTCGTCCCCGCTCCGGGCGGCGCTCTCGGACCAGATCTGCACCGCGCTGCAGCTCGCCGAGCACTGGCAGGATGTCGGCGAGGACTTCCGGGCGGGCCGCATTTACCTGCCCGCCGAGGACATGACCAGGCACGGCTGCGCGGAGGCCGATCTCTCCGCGCCGCGGGCGTCCGGCAGGCTGCGTGCCCTGCTCGCTTTCGAGACGCAGCGGGCCCGTTCCATGCTTGATGCCGGCGCGCCGCTGGTGGGCACGCTGCGCGGCTTCGCCCGGGCAGCCGTGGCCGGATATGTGGCCGGCGGCCGGGCGGCGCTCGCCGCGATCGCGGCCGCCGATCATGACGTGCTCAGCGCGACGCCGCGCCCGACCAGCCGCCGGACCGCGGCCGAGTTGCTCCGCTGTTACGCGACCGGGCGGTGACGCGGTGCACCCCCGCTTTCCCGCGCCCGTCGAGGTGCGGGCCGCATACCAGCACTGCGAGCAGATCACCAAGACCCAGGCGAGGAACTTCTCCTACGGGATCCGGCTGCTGCCAGCGGACAAGCGCCGGGCGCTGTCCGCCGTCTACGCGTTCGCCCGGCGGGTCGACGACATCGGCGACGGCACCCTGGCCGCCCCGGACAAGCTCGCGGCGCTCGCCGTGGCCCGGGCCGACGTGACCGCCCTGAGCGAGCAGGACGGGGAAATCTCCGGGGACCCGGTGCTGGTCGCGCTGGCTGACGCTGCCCGGCGGTTCGCGATCCCGCTCGGCGCGTTTGGCGAGCTGATCGACGGCTGCGAGGCGGACGTGCGCGGCACGCGGTACGCCACCTTCGGCGAGCTTGAGCACTACTGCAGATGCGTCGCCGGATCGATCGGGCGACTCTCCCTCGGCGTGTTCGGCTGCGAGAACACCGCGGTGGCCGCGCCGCTGGCCGACGCGCTTGGCGTGGCCCTGCAGCTGACCAACATCCTGCGCGACATCCGGGAGGATTTCGGTGACGGCCGGGTCTACCTGCCTGCCGAAGACCTTGCGCGCTTCGGCGTCGTGCTGGAACCCGGCCACAACCCGGAGTTGCCGGCCGACCGCGGGCTGCAGGATGTTGTCAGGTTCGAGGCCGAGCGCGCCCGCGGCTGGTATGCCACCGGGCTGCGGCTGCTGCCACTGCTTGACCGGCGCAGCGCGGCGTCCGCCGGGGCGATGGCCGGCATCTACTTCCGGCTGCTTGCGCACATCAGCGCCGCGCCGGCGATTCCGCTTGAGCGCCGTCTGTCGCTATCTACCGGCGAGAAGGTGCGGGTCGCGGCCAGGGCGCTGGCGGGCGGGAACCCGGCGGGCGCCGGGGCTGCGGGCAGCCGGGCTGCCGGGGCGTTGCGCGCCCAAGGACGCAGCGCCATGCGCGGCCCGGGACACCGGGCAGCGAGCGCCCAGGGACACGGGGCCATGCGCGCCCCTGGAGGCAGGGGCATGAGCAACCCAGGCAGCGGCGCGGCGGGTGCGCCGGGCAGCACTGCGATAAGCGGCCGAGACGGCGGCGCGGCGGCTGACGCGGATGGCAGCCGCGCCCCGCAGGTCGTTGTGATAGGCGGTGGTCTCGCGGGGATCACCGCCGCCATCGCGCTGCGGGAGGCGGGCATCGGCGTGACGCTGCTGGAGGCCAGGCCGCGGCTTGGCGGGGCGACCAGCTCGTTCAGCCGCGATGGCTTGATGATCGACAACGGCCAGCACGTCTTCCTGCGCTGCTGTAGCGCCTACCGGGGCCTGCTGGCCAGGCTCGGCATGACCGGATCAGCGACGATGCAGGACCGCTTCGACATCACCGTGCTTTCCCCCGGTGGCACGGCGCGGCTGCGCCGGACCGCGCTGCCCGGCCCGCTGCAGCTAGGCCGGGCGCTAGCCGGGTACTCGCTGCTCTCGCCCGCCGAACGGCTGCGGGTGGCGCGCGCCGCGCTGGCCATGCGCTTCGTCGATCCGGCGAAGCCCGGCGTGGACAGCCAGCGGCTGGGAGACTGGCTGGCCGCCCGGGGCCAGAGCGAGCATGCCCGGCGGAATCTCTGGGACCTCTTCGTCGTCTCGGCGCTGAACATCGCCGGCGACGACGCAAGCCTCGCGCTGGCCGCCACCGTAGTGCGGATGGCACTGCTCGGTGCCAGGGATGCCGCTGACATCGGCGTGCCCGCCGTCCCGCTCGGCGAGCTGCACGGGACCGCGGCTGCCCGCCTGCTGCAGCAGCTCGGCGCCGAGGTGCGGCTCGCGACGACCGCGGTCGCCATCACGCCGGGGCCAGCGGGCCGGCTGAGCGTCCGTGCCGCCGCTGGCGCGGATCGCACGGAATCGGCACTGGCCGCCGATGGCGTGGTGATCGCCGTGCCGCCCGGTCCCGCGGCCCGGCTGATGCCCGCCGCGGCTGGCGATGCCCGCTGGGCCGGTCTCGGCTCGTCGCCGATCGTGAACGTGCACGTGATCTACGACAGCCGGATCACCAGGCTGCCGTTCGCGGCCGGGGTGGATTCCCCGGTGCAGTGGGTCTTCGACAAGACCGCGTCAGCGGGGCTTGAGTCCGGCCAGTACCTCGCGGTGTCGCTGTCAGCCGCGGACGAGTACATCGATGTGCCGGCTGCCCGGCTGCGGGAGCGGTTCGTGCCCGCGCTCGAGGAGCTGTTCCCCGCGGCCAGGCAAGCGCGGATTACAGATTTCTTCGTTACCAGGGAGCGCCAGGCGACCTTCCGCCAGGTGCCCGGCTGCGGCCAGCTGCGGCCTGCCGCGGCCACCGGCCTGCCCGGGCTCGTGCTGGCCGGTGCGTGGACCGATACAGGCTGGCCAGACACCATGGAGGGCGCCGTGCGAAGCGGGCTGAACGCGGCGCGGGAACTGAGACGCGGCCTGGCCTGGCCGCCCGGCCGGGAGCGTGTCTTCCCGGCGGGCGGGCTGGCGCCGGCCGGGGCAGGAGCGCCGTCATGACCACGACTATTCCGGCCGGCGTTGAGACGGCCCGCGACCTGGTGGGACCCGCGATCGCCGCCGCGGTCCGGCGGCTCAGCCCGGACGTCCAGTCCGTCGCCGCATATCACCTGGGCCTCGCGAACGCGGCCGGCCAGCCGGTCAGCGCCAACGGGCGGCCCGGCGGGATGGGCAAGGCCCTGCGGCCAGCGCTCGCGCTGCTGTCCACCCGGGCGGCGGGCGCCACGCCCGAGCGCGGCGTGGCCGCCGCCGCGGCGGTGGAACTCGTGCACAACTTCTCGCTGGTGCACGACGACATCATGGACGGCGACACCGAGCGCAGGCACCGGCCGACCGCGTGGACCGTGTTCGGCGTAGGAGCGGCGATCCTGGCTGGCGACGCGCTCCTGGTGCTTGCTCAGGACATCCTGCTGGAGGGCCCCGCGCCACAGGGCCTGTGGGCGTCCCGCTGCCTGTCCGCGTCGGTGCAGCGGCTCATCGCGGGCCAGGGCGCCGATCTCGCCTTCGAGCGGCGTGATGACGTCACGCTGGACCAGTGCCTGGAAATGGCGGGCGACAAGACGGCGGCGCTGATGGCGTGCGCGTGCAGCATCGGCGCGATCTACGTCGGCGCCCCCGCCGAGCTCGCGATGGGACTTGCCGGGTTCGGCGCGCACGCCGGGCTTGCCTTCCAGCTCACCGACGACCTGCTCGGCATCTGGGGCGCGCCTGAGGTCACCGGTAAGCCGGTCCGGTCCGATCTGCGGACCAGGAAGAAGTCGCTACCGGTGGTCGCGGCGCTGACCAGTGGCAGCCAGCCGGGGGATGAGCTCGGCGCGCTGCTGACCAGCGCCGCCCCGCTCACCGAGGACGATCTGCTGCGGGCCGCTGACCTGGTCGAGGCGGCAGGCGGCAAGGCATGGGCGGAAGCGGAGGCGGACGTGCAGCTCGCCTCGGCCGGCCATTGCCTGGCCGAGACCGAGATGCCAGCCGACGTGCGGGCGGAGTTCGCCGGGATAGCCGAGTTCATCACGGCGCGGCAGAGCTGACCATGGCAGATCCGAACACTGAGAACACGATCGGGCCCGGCGCGACCGGGTCGGCCAGCGGGATGGTGGTGACAGCGAGATGACGGTGACGCAGGCCCGCACCGGCGGGGAGACGGTGCCCGAGGCCGCGCGGACGGCGCTCGACCGGGCGGCCCGGCACCTGCTCGGCCAGCAGCATGCGCAGGGCTGGTGGCAGGGCGAGCTTGAGACCAACGTCACGATGGATGCGGAGGACCTGCTGCTCCGCGAGTTCCTCGGCATCCGGACGCAGGACGAGACGGCCGCCGCGGCCCGCTGGATCCGGTCCCAGCAGCGGGCCGACGGGACCTGGGCTAACTACTACCAGGGCGACCCGAACCTGTCCACGACCGTGGAAGCGTACGTAGCCCTGCGGCTGGCAGGCGATTCGCCGGACGCCTCTCACCTGACCCGGGCGGCAGCCTGGATCCGCGACGAAGGCGGCATTCCCGCGACCCGGGTGTTCACCCGGATCTGGCTGGCCCTGTTCGGCGAGTGGTCCTGGGATGAGCTCCCGGTGATGCCGCCGGAGATGATCTACCTGCCCGGCTGGTTTCCGCTCAACGTGCATGACTGGGCCTGCTGGGCCCGGCAGACGATCGTCCCGCTGACGATCGTCGGATCGCTGCGCCCGGTGCGGCCGCTGCCCTTCGGCCTGGCCGAGCTGTGGCCAGCCAGCGCGGGCGCCGTGGCCGGCCCTGCCTCCGGCGGCTGGGCCGCCTTCTTTGGCGGCCTTGACCGCGGGCTGCATGCGTACCAGCGGCATGGCGTGCGAGCACGCCCGGCACGCGCCGTCCGGACCGCGGCGCTGCGGCGCTGCGCGGAGTGGATCATCGCCCGGCAGGAACGGGACGGATCCTGGGGCGGCATCCAGCCGCCGTGGGTGTACTCGCTGATGGCGCTGCACCTGCTCGGCTACGGCCTGGAGCATCCAGTGATCAGGCGCGGCCTGGCGGGCCTGGACCGGTTCACCATCTGGGAGGACACCGCGGACGGCCGGGTCCGGCGGCTTGAGGCGTGCCAGTCGCCGGTATGGGACACCGTGCTCGCGATGATCGCCCTTTCCGACGCGGGTCTGCCCGCCGACCATCCCGCGCTCGCGTCCGCCGCCCGGTGGGTAGTCGACGAGGAGATCCGCGGGCCGGGTGACTGGCAGGCCCGCAGGCCAGGGCTCAGCCCGGGCGGGTGGGCCTTCGAGTTCGACAATGACGGCTACCCGGATATCGACGACACCGCCGAGGTGCTGCTGGCGCTGCGCCGGGTCGCCCCGGCGGCCGAGCCCAGGTCCGCCGCGGCGGTGCAGCGCGGCATCCGGTGGATGACCGGGATGCAGTCCCGCGACGGCGGCTGGGGCGCCTTCGACGCCGACAACACCAGGAAGATCGTGACCAAGCTGCCGTTCTGCGACTTCGGCGAGGTGATCGACCCGCCGTCCGCGGACGTCACGGCGCACGTGGTGGAGGCGCTCGCTGCGGAGGGCCTGGCTGGCAGCAAGGCGGTGCGCCGGGGCGTGGCCTGGCTGCTGCGGGCGCAGGAGCCGGACGGTTCGTGGTTCGGCCGGTGGGGCGCGAATTACGTGTACGGGACCGGCGCCGTGCTGCCCGCGCTGATCGCGGCCGGGGTGCAGCCCGGCAAGCCGGCCATTAGGCGCGCCGTCGGCTGGCTCAGGGAGCACCAGAATCCGGACGGCGGCTGGGGCGAGGACTTGCGCTCCTACGACGATCCGGGCCTGGCCGGCCGGGGCGAGTCCACCGCATCGCAGACCGCGTGGGCGCTGCTCGCGCTGCTGGCTGCGGGGGAGGCGGCGCCGGCCAGCCGCGCGGCCGCCGAAGACGCGGCGGCCGGGCCGGGCACGGGCGGCGGCCCGGCCGCTGACCTGGCAGCGGGATCGAGCTGCGTCGAGCGCGGCGTCCGCTGGCTGGCCACCCGCCAGCGCCCGGATGGCAGCTGGGACGAGCCGCAGTACACCGGCACCGGGTTCCCCTGCGACTTCTACATCAACTACCACCTGTACCGGCTGGTCTTCCCGGTCAGCGCGCTCGGCCGTTACCTGGCGGGTGCGGGATGAGCGGCCGCGGCGACCGCGGGCCCGCCCGCCAGGACGAGCGGAGTATCGCGATGAACCGGCTGCTCGTCTGCTCGCCGCTGCGGCTGGAGGCGCGAGCCGTCCGGCGCGGCATCGGCGCCGCTGGCGACGTCCGGCAGACCGGCTACGGACCGAAGAAATCGGCAGCGCAGGCGGCAGTACTCCGGAAAATCCCGTTTGGCATGCTGGCGATTGCCGGAACCGGCGGCGGCCTCACCGGTGACCTGTCACCCGGCGACCTGGTGGTAGGAACGCAGCTCAGCGACGGCGAGACGGCGGCGAGCTGCCCGTCTGCGCCGCTGCTGGCCGGCGAGCTCCGGCGGGCCGGGCTGCGCGCCCGGGCCGGCCACATCGTCACGGTCGATCACCTTGTTCGCGGTGCCGAGCGGGAGCGGCTGGCCCGGACCGGCGCCCTCGTCGCCGACCTGGAATCGGCTCCGCTGCTGGCCGCGGCCGCCGACCGGCCCGCCGTTGTGATCCGGGCCGTGTCGGATACGCCGCAGCGGCCGCTCGGCCCGGCGACGCTGGCTGGCGGCCTGGCAGCGCTGCGGTCGCTGCGGCAGGCCGGGCCGGTGCTCGCGCGGTGGGCCGCGGCGGCCGGGCGGCGGCGCGTCGTGCTGGCCGGGCCGCGGTCATTCTGCGCCGGGGTGGAACGAGCGATCGAGATCGTCGAGCGGGCACTGGACAAGCACGGCCCGCCGGTGTACGTGCGCAAGCAGATCGTGCACAACACCCACGTCGTGGCCGACCTGGAGCGCCGCGGCGCGATCTTCGTCGACGAGCTCAGCGAGGTTCCGGACGGGGCCGCCGTGGTGTTCTCCGCGCACGGCGTGTCACCCGCGGTGCGGGACGAGGCGGCGCGGCGCGGACTGGACGCCGTCGACGCCACCTGCCCGCTGGTCTCCAAGGTGCATGTGGAGGCCCGCCGGTTCGCCGCCGACGGCTATCTGGTCGCGCTGATCGGCCACGCCGGGCACGAGGAGGTCGAGGGCACGCTGGGCGAGGCCCCTGGTGCTGCTTTCCTGGTAGAAAACGAGGCCGACGTGGCCAGGCTGCGGCCCAAGGATCCCGCCAAGGTGGCTTACCTGATGCAGACCACGCTGTCGGCCGACGAGGCGGGCGAGATCGCCAGCGGGCTGCTGCAGCGATTCCCCGCCGCGCGCGGGCCGGGCAGCGACGACATCTGCTATGCCACCACGAACCGGCAGCTCGCGGTCCGTGCCGTGGCTGCCGAATCCGACCTGGTGCTGGTCGCCGGGTCGGCCAACTCGTCCAACTCGCGCCGCCTGGTGGAGACGGCAGAGCGTGCGGGCAAGCCCGCTTACCTGATTGACGGCGCCGAGGACATCGAGCTCGGCTGGCTGGCCGGCGTGTCGACGATCGGGCTGACGGCCGGCGCCTCGGCGCCGCCCGCCGTGGTCGACGACATCGTCGCGGCCCTGCGCGGCCTCGGCCCGGTCGAGGTCAGCGAGCGCGTGATCGCAACTGAGAACATCCGGTTCGGCCTGCCCAAGGAGGTAAGGCAATGACTATGCCGCTGCGCCAGAGCATGCGGGTGGGTACCTACCTGCTGCGCCAGAAGCTGGCTCGCCGGGAGAAGTTCCCGCTGCTCGTGGAGCTTGAGCCGCTGTTCGCCTGCAACCTGAAATGCGCGGGCTGCGGCAAGATCCAGCAGCCGGCCAGCCTGCTGAAGCAGCGGATGCCGGTCGAGCAGGCACTGGCCGCGATCGACGAGTGCGGCGCGCCGATGGTCTCCATCGCCGGCGGCGAGCCGCTCATGCACCCGCAGATCGACGTGCTCGTCGCCGAGCTGATCAAGCGCAAGAAGTACGTCTTCCTGTGCACCAACGCGCTGCTCATCCCGAAGAAGCTGGACAAGTTCAAGCCGTCCAGGTATTTCGCCTGGGCGGTGCACATCGACGGGCTGGCCGAGCGGCACGACGAGTCGGTCTGCAAGGACGGGGTCTTCGACGAGGCGGTCGCGGCGATCAGGGAATGCCAGCGGCGCGGCTTCCGGGTGACGACGAACACCACGTTCTTCAACACCGACACCCCGCAGACCATCATCGACGTGCTCGACTACCTGAACGACGAACTGCACGTCGACGAGATGATGATCTCCCCGGCGTACGCCTACGAGAAGGCACCGGATCAGGAGCACTTCCTCGGCGTGGCCGAGACCAGGGAGCTGTTCCGCAAGGCGTTCAGCGGCGGCAACCGGCAGCGCTGGCGGCTCAACCACTCGCCGCTGTTCCTCGACTTCCTCGAGGGCAAGGCCGACTTCGGCTGCACCGCGTGGGGCATCCCGTCGTACTCGCTGCTCGGCTGGCAGAAGCCCTGCTACCTGATGTCCGACGGGTACGTCAAGACGTACAAGGAGCTGATCGAGACAACCGACTGGGATTCCTACGGCCGCGGCAAGGACGACCGGTGCGCGAACTGCATGGCGCACTGCGGGTACGAGCCGTCGGCGGTGCTCGCAACGATGGGGTCACTGCGGGAGTCAATCCGCGCAATGCGCGGCGCCTGATGTAACGTTCGGTATTCTCCCGGCTACGACAGGTCAACTCTGGCCTGGCGGCCGAAGTATGACGTGCCGGGAGAAGCCTGATCATGACGCCGCCTGCTGGGCCGCGCATCCTCGGCGGGCGCGGGTCACCCGGGCACATCGCATCACCCGGGCATATCGCGGTGCCGGGACAGTCGGCTGCGCCAGGACAGCCGGCCGGGCCGGCCGCGCCAGGGCGGCCGGCCGCGCCGGGCGAGCGCACCGGGCCCGGGAAAGCCTGCGGGCCCAGCGTGCCGCGGCCGCCAGGCCGCCCGCCCGCCCCGCGCAAGCCTGCCTGCCCGGCCCAGCCGGCCGAGCCCGCTGCGGATGAGTTAGGAAGTCCGCAGGGCAGCTACGCGGCAGGCCCGCGGTGGCTATGGGCCGTCCCGCCGGCGGTCACGCTCGCCGTGGTGCTCTGGGGGAACCAGCGCCCGTCGTACTGGCGGGACGAGGCGGCGACGCTGGCGGCGGTCCGGCGGCCATTCGGCGATCTGGTCAGCATGCTGAGCAACATTGATGCGGTACACGGCGCCTATTACATGATGATGTGGATCGTCGTGCGGCTGGCCGGGACCGGCGAGTTCGCCACCCGGCTGCCGTCGGCGCTGGCGATGGCGACGGCCGCGGCCGTCGTGGCGGCGACAGGCCGGCGCTTGATCTCACCTCGGGCCGGGCTGTTCGCCGGGCTTGTCTTCGCCGCGCTGCCCGAGGTGAGCTGGTACGGCCAGGACGCGCGCTCGTACGCGATAGTCATTGCGCTGGCCACGACGGCGAGCTACCTGCTGATCAGGGTGCTCGGTGCCGGCCGGTCCCGGCGCGGCTGGCTGGCGGCCTACGGGCTGGCCCTCACCGCGGCCGGCCTGGTCAACATCCTCGCGCTGGCGCTCATCCCGGCGCACGGGCTGACGGTAGCGCTCGCACTGCGGCGCCAGCGGAGCCGGGCTGCCCGGCGATCGCTGCTTGCTGGCTGGCTGGCGGCCGCGGCGGTAGCCGCCGCCGCGGCCAGTCCGCTCATCGCGGTGGCCTGGGCCCAGCGTGCCCAGGAGCACTGGCTCAAGAAGCCGGGGCTCCGGATGCTCGCTGCCCTGCGGTACCTGATCGGCCCGTCAGCACTGGTCATCGTCGTGCTGCTGGTCATCGGCTGTGCCATCGCGGTCAGCGCCGCGGGCGGCCGGACCAGGATCAGGGCCGACTGGCCGGCCGCGATGCCGGCTCTGTGCCTGCCCTGGCTGCTGCTGCCCCCGGCCGTACTGCTGGTCGGCTCCCTGATCCAGCCCGCCTACACATTGCGCTACGTCCTGTTCGGCCTGCCAGCGGTGGCGCTGCTCGCTGGCACGGCACTGGCCGCCTTCGGCCGGGCCGCTGGCGCCTTCGCGCTGGTTGTGGTGGTGCTGGCCGGCCTGCCCGCGCAGGCCGCTGTCCGCTGGCCCGCCGCGCACGGAGACAACATCCGGATGGCCGACAGCATCGTGGCGGCGGCGAGGCGTCCCGGCGACGCGGTCCTGTACGCCAGCGCCGCCGCCGGGAATATGGCGGCGGCCTATCCCTACGGGCTTGCCGCGCTGCGCAACATCGCCCTGGACCGGGCCCCGATTCCGGCCGGCACGCTGTCCGGTACCTACCTGCCGCCGGCTGCTGTCCGCGGGCGGCTCGGCCAGGTTCGCAGGGCCTGGGTGGTCGAGATCGGCGGTGCCAGCCCGGCGCGGCTGCCGCTGCTGCGGGGCGCCGGCTTCCAACTCGTCCGCACCTGGGGGCCGAGCGACATCTGGCTGCTGCTCTACCGGCACCGGGACAAGCCGTATCACGGCCACCGCGAGCCGCACCGGCCGTACCCCGCCGCCGGAACAAGGCTGCTGCCATCAGCTGGGGGGTGACGGCCGGGCACCCGGAAGATCGCCGCGTCTATTCAGGCGTTCTTGCAGAATTCCCGCAGG
>WNGD01006714.1_pt1 | contig 17672 bp, 17 predicted proteins | sample 5400671 | NCBI WGS metagenome assembly WNGD01 (sample SAMN13153369, study PRJNA577476) | soil metagenome | isolation source: 40 cm soil or saprolite under grassland replicate 2 | place: USA:California | collected 2016-06-15
CCGACGCCGAGGCGATCATCTGGAGACGCCCGAGGTCGTGGTACACGGTCAGATACAGAGGCTCGTCCCGGATGTCGATGCCGGGGGCCAGCATGAGATGCGCGCCGGTCATCGGGGTGTTGCTGATGGTCATCGTGAATGCCCTCACCTTCTGGCGCTTCGGCGGGGAGTCGATCTCGATGTCCATCACCACCGCTCGATCGCGTGCCAACTTGAGCGGCGCGTGCATGAGATCCCTGAACTGGTGCCGGACGATGGCTTCGCCGACGGGCCACAGATCCGCCTCGAGGCCGATGCCGGCGCCCTCGAAGAAGACGTAGTCACCGATCCGACCGGCCGAAACCCACTGCGGCTCCCCGGCGAGGGCGACCTCGGCCGCTTCATGCGGATCGGATGGCAGACCAAGTGTGGAGCTGATGTTGTTGTTGGTCCCGGTGGCGATCAGACCGACCGGGGTCTCGGTTCCGATCAAGGCCCCGGCAATCGACCTGAACGTTCCGTCGCCGCCGATCACAACAATCCGATCACAACCGGATTCCGCTCGATCGCGTGCCCATGCGCACGCATCGACGCCCGGCTCGATCTTGTGGATGTCGACCTTGTCACCGAGGCGCAGACGGATCCACGGCTCGAGCCTTGCGGCCAGCCCGTGGCCGGAGCCTGGATTCATGACGACGCCGATCGTTCCCATCTCAAATCTCCTTCGGGGCTGACTTGCGGACCGGCGGGAGCAGCCCTGGCTTCATCCGCAACACCGGCGGCGACGTGACCGACTGCAATCCAAGCGCGACAAAGCCGATCGAGACAATGCTGAGCAACGCCGCGCCGGCGGGAAGGCCGAGGAGGACGCCGAACATCCGGGTGAGCCCGTAGTTCCAGACCAGGTCTCCGGAGTAGCCGCCCCAGATCATCAAGCTCCCGACCAGCGTGAACGCGACGCCTCGCGCGAAAAGGCCGAAGCGACCCGCCCAGATCCAGCTCGCCCACAGATGTGGGTTTTCGACCTGCATCAAGAAGTCGGTTCGGAAAGGCGCCCTCCACGCGTCCATGAACTGCCCGAGACCGGTGATGATGACCACGATCCCGAACAAGCCGAGCACCCACGGTGTCACTTCCGGCGTGATGAGCTGCTGGGCGCCAAACGGAAGGCCGGTTTCGCGCCTCGATCCTCCGAGGGCGAACTGCAGCGCGAACCAGGCCAGTCCGGTATACGCCGCGGCACTCCACAGAAACCCCACCCGGGAGACGATCCCGTGCAGTTCACTGCCGCGCTCGAGTGGATCCGCCACAGCGCGAATCAGCCCCCACAACGCGTACCCGACCAAGCCGGCAGCGGCCAGAACGCCGACGGGGATCTTGAGCGGGTGGTCGAGGACGAGAGCCACCGATCCCTGCAGGTCGACCGACCGGCTCAGCCCGATCATGGCGGTGATCGCGAACACTCCCACCAGGGCGTAAAGCACGCCGCGAACGACCAGGCCGAAGCGTTCGAGGGTCATCAGCCACCGGTTGAAGACGAAGTTCGGCATGCGCAGCCGCACCCCGGGCTCGATCGCGAGCCCGTGCGAAATCCGGGCTTCGGTTCCCATCGACTCGAAGTCTTGGAGACGCGAAATCCGGTTGCCAGTGCCGAACGATGCCTCTCGCCTAGCCCGAATGAGGCCGCGATTACGGAGTTACGGCGCTATCGGGCTCGAACACTGAGTGGCACATTCGATGCATGCCAGAGGCCCGAGCCGATTTCCGGTCCAACCTGCGAACTGTTTCGCGGCGATTCGTACGAATCATCGTCGGCTGGCTGGCGACATCGTTGACATTGGGCGTGCTTGGGTCGGTGCTGCCTGGCGTCCATGTGGACAGCTGGAGTGCGGCTCTCCTGGGCGGAGCTGTCATCGGACTGCTCAACTGGCTCATCTGGCCCGTGTTCATCCGACTCATGCTCCCTGTGACTGCCCTATCCCTCGGCACGGCCACGCTTGTCATCAACGGCGCTGTCATCTGGCTCTCCTCTCACCTGGTTGGCGACATGGAGGTCGCCGGCCTCTTCGACGGAGTCCTGCTGGCTCTGGCGATGGCGGCCGTCAACACTGCGCTCATCGGCTTGCTTTCGATGGACGACGATGAGGTCTACCTGCACCACGCTCGGATTGCCGCCCGGCGTTTCGGCGTCACCGCATCAGAAATCCCCGGGGTGCTTTTCCTCGAAATCGACGGGCTCGCGCATGAAGTGCTGGTACGTGCCCTTCGAAGCGGCGATGCCCCGACCTTGCGCAAGTGGCTTGGAACCTCCCATCAACTGGTCCGTTGGGAGACCGACTGGTCGTCCCAGACCGGCGCGTGCCAGGCCGGCCTTTTGCATGGCTCAAACGCGAACATTCCCGCGTTTCGCTGGTGGGATCGTTCCCGGGGCAGAGTTGTTATTACGAACCACCCAAAGGACGCCCACCTCATCGAACTCGAGCACTCCGATAGCCGCGGGCTGCTTGCATTCGACGGCGCGAGCCGCTGCAACATCCTGTCGGGCGACGCTCCGCGCTGTCTGTTGACGATGAGCATGGTCCTGGGCGATGCACCCCATGGGGCGGTCGGCCGCGAGTACTTCGCTTTCTTCGCCAGCCCGTACAACTTCACTCGCACCCTGATGCTCGCAATGAAAGATGTCCTGGTGGAGATGTGGTACGCGCGACAGCAGCGGCGGAATCACGTTCGTCCGCGTGTGGATCGCGGATTCCCTTATCCCCTCGTGCGCGCGTATGCGACAGCAGTGCAACGCGACATCCAGGTCCAGGTCCTCATTGCCGACCTCCTGGCGGGGCGGCCCGTCATGTACACGACGTTTCTAGGTTACGATGAGGTTGCCCACCACTCGGGGACCGAGCGACGCGACACCATCGCGGTGCTGGCCGGGATCGACCGGCAGTTTGCTCGCATCGCCGCCGCGGCGCGTCTGGCCCCCCGCCCGTACCGGATCGTGGTGCTCTCGGACCACGGCCAGAGCCAGGGGACAACCTTCAAGCAGCTGACAGGTACAAGCCTGGACGAGCTGGTGCATGACCTGTGTGACAAGCCTCGCCTGCCATCGGTCAATCACGGAAGTGAGGCTCTGTGGTCGATCTATGGGCTCCTGACGGAGGTCACGGCCGGGAGCTCCGCCGCGGCTCGTGCGCTCAGGGCGTTGACGCGCAGGCACCGCGCCGACGGCGCGATCGTGCTTGGCAGGGAGAGGCGGGAGTCAGTTCACGAGCACCGGCGAACGCGGAAAAAACCGGTTGTGCCTGAGATCGTCGTGCTCGCATCAGGATGTCTTGGGTTGGTCTATTTTCCTCGACATCAAGCCCGCCTCACGCTCGAAGAGATCGACGCTCTGTACCCGAAGCTGGTTTCGGGACTCAAGGACCAACCAGGAATCGGATTCCTTCTGGTGCGCTCGCGAACGCAAGGCGCGCTCGCGCTTGGCGCCAAAGGAACGCTTTTCCTGGATTCTGGTCGAGTGGAAGGTGACGACCCACTCACTCCATACGGACCAAACGCAGCTCGGCACTTGAGGCGGACAGACTCATTCGAGGATGTCGCCGACATCATGGTCAACGGAGCCTACGATCCGGCGTCCGATGAAGTGCCGGCATTCGAGGAGCTGGTTGGCTCTCACGGAGGGATGGGTGGCAGCCAGGCTTTTCCGTTCGCGATGCTGCCGAACGACTGGGCGATACCCGCCGAGCCTATCGTCGGCGCCGAAAAAATGCACCGATGGTTTCGCCGCTGGCTTGTTGAGCTGGGACACCACCAACTTGCGACGCCCGACGAGAGCGCCGGATTGACTAAGCGGCTCGAGCCGCAGCCGGCTCCGGTTCTTGCCGAGGCCGGCGCTCGAGCACAGGGTCCGAAATCCATCTGATCGCGAGCACGAAACTGAGCCAACCGACCCCGATCAGGAGTCCCGCGAGGACATCGGTCGGCCAATGAGCGCCCGAGTACACGCGGCTGAAGCCTCCGACAGCAACAAACAGGCCGGCGATCACCCATCCCAGCGGCTGCCATCGCCGCGGAATGAACTTGAGGCCGAGACAGACCATGAGGATGGTCGCATAGAAGAGGAAGAGGATCGTGTGGCCGCTTGGGTAGCTCGAGGCGCCCGGGTGCTCGGTGACCCGGAGGACGTCGGGCACCGTAGGCCTCGCCCGGACGACGAGGCTGACGATCAGGAAGTACCAGCCACTGGCTACCGCCCCGGCGATGAGCAGCCGCCATGAGTGACGGTTAAGCAGGAGAACGATTGCGAATACGACTCCTTCCGCGACCAGCCCGAAGGGTCCGCCGATCTCGCGGTAGAAATCGAAAACCACGGTGAACGGCCCGATGTTCAGGGACTGCGCAGCGCGTTCGAGCGAGGCGTCGACGGCAAGAAAGGGATTCGTGTAGGCAAGCACCGTCAGTCCGGATAGGGCCAGGCCGCAGACGGCCGCGAGGATAAGCAGCGGGACCCGGAACAGCGATCGTTTGGATGCGGCCGGGATTGTCAGCGCGGCGGCGTCGCCGGCTGCGATGGCCTGGGAGGCTGATGCCACCCGTCGATGCTCGGATGAGAACCGACGTCGAGCCAGTGCCGATATGGGTCAAATCCGTCCCCCAATCCGCATGTCCGACGCTGTCCAAATGGCACTTCCGCCTGATCGGGAATGCCCGCACGCTGGGGGATGGATGGGCACATGAGCGCGGCGACCATCGACGCAACACGCCCGCACAGAGCACACGAGCTTTCGTCGATGGGCCGGGCCCGCCAGATAGCGGCGGTGCTGGCGCGTCATCACCTCTGGCGCCTCATCGAGCTTCTCGCTCTGGAGCGTCTGACGCCGTTTGGGCACCACCGCGGCAACGGCACGCAACCCTCCACGCTGATCACTCCGATCCAGTTGCGCCTGACGCTGGAAGAGCTTGGCCCCACCTTCATGAAGTTGGGCCAGGTGCTCTCCACGCGAGCCGACTTGCTCACGCCCGAGTTTCAGTCCGAGCTCTCCTCGCTGCAAGACCAGGCGCCGCCAGTGCCCATCGAGATCGTCCTCGAGACGATCGAGGCAGAGCTGGGCGGGCCGGCTCTAGAGCGATTCGCCACTTTTGACTCCAACCCGCTGGCCACAGGCTCGATCGGCCAGGCGCACCTCGCCACCCTCCATGACGGCACCGAGGTCGTGGTCAAGGTCCGCCGGCCCGGTGCGGTCGAACAGATCGATGAGGATCTGAAACTCCTCCATCGCCTGGCCGTCATCGCCAACGGCCGGCTCGAAGAGGCTCAGGAGTTTGACCTCGTCGGGATCGTCAAGGAATTCGACTCCAGCCTCCGGGCCGAGGTGGACTATCAGCATGAAGGCCACAACGCGGAGCGATTCGGCCGCAACTTCCAAGGGTCCGAGCACGTCCACGTCCCGCGCATCTACTGGGAGACGACCACCTCGCGCGTGCTCACGATGGAACGAATCAGGGGCACGCGCATCACAGACGTGGCGGCGCTGCATGCGGCGGGCATCGACTGTGACGTGGTCGCTGAGGGCGCCACCAAGGTGGTTCTGAAGATGCTGCTCGATGACGGGTTCTTTCACGCCGACCTCCATCCCGGGAACCTCTTCATCGAGTCTGAAACGCGGATCGGGTTGATCGACTTCGGCATGGTCGGGGTCATAGACGAGGAAACGAAAGCAGGGCTTGGGGGCATGCTCTACGCGCTCGTCCAGCGCGATTCGGACGCGCTTGTCGATGCGTTGCTCGGCCTCGGTGTGGCCGGCGGTCAGGTGGACCGGCCGGCCCTGCTGCGAGACCTCGACGACCTCGTCTCGAGGTATTACGACCAGGCGTTGGGTGAGATGAAGCTCGGTGCTTTCCTGAATGACGTTTTCAGCGTGGTCCGCGCCCATCGACTCGTGATGCCCGCCTCGCTTTCGATGCTTGCGAAGACCGTGATCACGGCCGAGGGAATGGTGGCCCAGCTGGATCCGGGCTTCCAGATGATGGAAGCCACAGAGCCCTATGTGACCCGCCTGATCATGAGCCGAAATTCGCCCCAAGCGTGGGCGCAGCGGTTTGGCAGGGCCGCGCCGGACATCCTGTGGCTGGCCGCCGAGGGACCTCGGATCATGCGCGGCTTCGTCGGCTCGATGCAGAAAGGCGAGCTTGCCCTGGCGGTCGAACCCAAGGGCCTCGACCCCTACCTGCACCGCGTCGAGAAAACCGCGAACCGGATCGTTCTCGCCATGCTCATGTCTGCCCTTTTGATCGCGGGTGCGTTCCTCGTTTCGGTCTACCATCCGACGCTGTCCGGAGGCGTTGTCGATCTGATCCTGGCCGGGATAGTAGGGGCCGGGGCGGTTGCCGGATCGGCACTGCTGTGGATATCCCGGCGGAAATCGCTGCCCCGCAAGCAATCGGAGGCGCGCTGAGTATGAGCTCGCCGGCTATGGTTGCCGCCCCTCCTGCCGCGCCAGGCCCGGGCGTGCAGGGACGGCTGCGCGACTTTGCGAGTGCGCGGCGTCACGAGATGCCAGGCGTCATCGCCCTGGCTGCGATCGCCGCCCTCGAGATCGTGGGCGCGCAGTTCATTCTTCTCTCCGACCAGATCAACAGGGAAGGCGTTTCAGTGATCACCGAGGATCGCTGGCGGCCGGAGTTGGATGTCGGGCTGGCGGGGATCTTCCTGCCGATCGTCATCGTGGCCTGGCTGTTCGGAAAGCGGCGACCGATCCGGGTGCTCTTCACCATCGCGATCTGGTTCGCGCTGCTCAACGTCGTCGCGCTCACGATTGATGTTCTGGGGACGATCAACCTGCATCTCGGCCCTGTGGGCGGTGCGACGCTCCTCGCGGATGCGGGGTTCATCTTGGTCTCCAACGTGGTCATATTCGCCCTGTGGTACTGGAGCATCGACGGAGGCGGGCCGCAGTTGCGCGGCACCGCGAAGGCCAAGCGCGCCGACTTCCTCTTCTCACAGCAGCGTCATGAGATCTCCGGCTGGGACAGCTGGCTGCCAGGATTTCACGACTACCTGCACGCGGCCTTCGTGATCAGCCTCACATTTCACTCCGCGGGCGCCGAGGTGCTCTCCGCGCGGGCCAAGTACGTGAACATGCTGCAGGCTGCCGTCTCGGTGACCACGCTGCTCCTGATCGTGGCCAAGGCAATGGCGACTTTGAGCGGCGCGTAGAGAGCCCGCTGCCGTGAGAGTCAACGGTCAAATGCTGAGGCGCGGCGTTATCACCGCCTACATCGAGAGGCACTACGTGCAATGGGAGCTCGCCATGGGCGCCCTCACGGCTCTTTACGTCGTTCTGGCGTTCATGGAGGACGAGGTCCAGCCGGGACTGAACACGCAGACGATCGTCGTTCTTGCGGTGGCGACGATCTTCCTCGCCGAGTTTTCCATCCGGTTGTGGGATTCCCCGTCGCGCATCTTCTATCTGCGTCACCACTGGCTGGATGCGGTGACATGCATTCCACTGATCGGCGCCCTACGCGTCCTGCGGTTCGCGCGCCTACTCCGTTTCGTCAGGATCGCAGCATTGGTGCGAGCGTTTCTTTTCGGGCGGCAGGTTGGCGCCGACGGTCTTGGAGCGCGTGCGGGCTGGCTACTCGGGCCGACGCTCGTGATTTTCTGGGCCGCGTCCGCCTACGGGTTCTGGATGGTCGAACACGGCAAGAACGCGGACATCAACAGCTATGGGGACGCCCTGTACCTTTCATTCTTGACCGCGACAACCCTGGGCTACGGCGATGTCAGGCCCGGGACCGCGGAGGGCAAGATCATCGCGGGGCTGGTCATATTCGCCGCCATCGGCCTGGTCGGGTTCGCCTCCGCGCAGCTGACGGCTTACTGGCTAGGCCAGGAGTCGGACTCCAGCGTGACGAAACGAAGACTGTTTTCGGTTCAGAAGGAGCTGGCCGTGCAGCGCAACATGCTGGAACAGGTCCTTCACCATGTGAGCGCCGGCCGCGATGGCCGCCCGTTGTGGGGTTCGGATCAGGACTCCGCCGACAGGTTGAGCGCCATCGCGCCCAAAGCGGACGCGGAGAGAAGCTGAGCGGCGAGAAACGCGATCATTCCGTGCACCAGGGCGTGCCCTTCGCCGTGGCCAGGCACCGACACACGAACCGCGGTGCCGCGTTTGCCTGATGGTTCGATCACGGCATCGCCACCCCAGCTCCTGGCCCGCTTGAGGATGTTGCTGAGGCCCCTTCCCCCGGTGCGCCTGTGTACCGCGATCCCGCTCCCGTCGTCGGTGATGACGAGTTCGACGCCCTCGCCCGGACAGTCGAGGCTGATCGTCACGTTTGAGGCGTCGGCGTGCTGGGCGACGTTGGAAAGGGCCTCTCGAGAGATCTGCACCAGGTCTCGCGCCAGGCCGGCCCTGATGTCATCGACGCCGTCATCGAGCCGGACCGACGCCATTACGCCGCTGCTGGCGTGGAACTCATCGGCCAGCAAAGCAAGCTCGTAGCCGAGGCCGCGTTTAGCCAGCCGGCTTGGCGTGAGGTCGTTGATGTACGCGCGGAGGTCGTCGATGATCGAATTGATCGACCCTGTCAGCCCGGAAAGCTGGTTCTTGACGCGCAGGGTTTGACTGCCGGTCTGGATCCCCTCCAGGACCATTCCGATTCCGTAGAGGGATTGGATCACGCCGTCGTGCAGGTCCCGCGCGATCCGGCCGCGATCCTTCGCAAGCAGCCCTCGCTCGAGCTCCTGCCGGGCCGCCGCGAACGCGATGGCGAGCCTGGCCTCTGCGGCAAACGGTTCGAGCAACCGGAGGTCGGATTCGGAGAACTGGCCGCCGCTCGACCGCTTCAGGATCAGCAATGCGCCGCGACTGTGCTTGGCGAGCCCGACGGGCACCACCATTACCGGGCCGATCTTCTGGTATGCCATCGGCAAGGTTTGTGCTCCGCGACCGGCTGAAAGGTCGAGGAGCATGGGCCGGAGCTCGGCACTCGCCAACACGTCCGCCGCCATCGTCGCCGGAAGGTCGATTGCGGCCAGCTTGCGGCCCCAGAACCTGTTTGCTCCCGACAGGACGACGTCGTCGCCATCGTTGTCGCGGATCAGGACCGCGCCAAGGTCCGCATGAGCAGCCGTGCGAGCGCGAGCCGCCACGAGCGACAGGGCTGCGCGGCGGTTGTCGGCGACGAGGACCGTTCGCGACATGACTCGGAGCCGCCTCTCGTACCTCGCCATCGCGATGGCCCGAGACGTGGGTGCGGCGTGTCGAGCCGAATCGCCCACCGTTTGCCCCTTAAAATGCCGCACGCACTGCGGTCGCGTCGGCCTACACCTGACGCGGGAGCCTACCCCGCCAGTTGCCCGTAAGATGCGGGGCGCAAGCGTAACAAATCCTGTCAGAAATCGCCCGAGCGGATCTGAAGCGCCGCCGCATCGATCTCGGTGCGCTTCCCCTCAGACGTCCGGCACGCCTCGCGCGGGTGGACACGGCGGCCAAGGCGCATCCAACCAACCGACCCTTGCGGGCCACGGGGAGCCCTTAGGCTTGACGCTGCATGTCGGACGTCACACCGAAGACCGCGTTTTCGGGCTGGTGGATACCCGTCATCGCGTTGGTTTGTGGACTGCTTTCAGGTGCCGTTTTCGGGCTGTCTTTTGGGGCACTGCATTCCAACTGGAAACAGCTCGCCTGGGTCACGCCGGATGCCGAGAGCACTGTCCCCTTTTGGACGTTTCAAGGACTGATACCCATAGTTGTTTCCGTTGGCTGGACCGGGCTGATCCTTCATGCGCGGAGTCATCGACGTTGGTTGGGCCTTAGCGCTGCACTGGCTGCGATCGAGCTTGCTCTGCTCGCGTTTGCACTGTTACCAGTTGCACGCGCCGGGAACGGCGGGGTTTGGGCCGCGAGCTTCGGCCTGCCCGCGCTCGCGCTGGCGCTGTTCGGAGGTCCGATAGTCTCGGTCGTATGGCCGATGAGAAGCAGGCTCGTCAAGGTCTGGCAGCATGTGGTGGCCGGGCCTGTTCTCGTGGTCGCTGTCGATTGGTCTTTCACTACGGCAGGTGGCCGCTTCTGAGGTTTTTCAGGCAGGCGACCGCCTGAGAGGCGCCCCGACCTCATGCAGGAAGCTGAGAATCTCCTCATACGAGCGGTAAATCGTGGTCTCGTGATACGGAATCGCGAGCTCGGCGCAGTAGGCGCGCACGATCTTGTGGGCGCGGCGGATGTTGCAGCGCGGCATCGTCGGAAAGAGATGGTGCTCGATCTGATAGTTGAGCGATCCGTACAGGAGGTCGGTGAGGGGACTGGACTTGACGTTGCGTGATGTAAGGACCTGCGAGCGAAGGAAGTCGAGCTCCTGGCCTGCCTCAATCTGCGGCATGCCCTTGTGGTTGGGGGCGAAGACAGAGGCGAGGTAGAACCCTCCGACACATTTCTGGATCACGATCACCAGGAGCGCGCGCCACGGCCCGACGATGGCGAGAAGGAGCAACGGAAAGGCCACGGCGTGCAGGCATAAGGCGCCCACCTCGACCCACCGCAGGCTCTCCTTTGTCTTGACTAGGAACCGCACGCTCGAAACATGCATCGTCCACGCGAGGCCGAAGAGCAGCGGAAAGAACAGGCCCGCCTGATGGCTCACGATCCAGCGGGCGAGACCGGTCTTGGCCAGCGCCTGCTCCTCCGAGTAGGCGATCACCCCAACATCGATGTCCGGGTCGAGGTCCTGGTGGTTGGGATTGCCGTGATGCCGGTTGTGCTTGTCCACCCACCAGCCATGGCTCATACCAAGCAGTCCGTTGCCGGTCACGATCCCGATCACGGTGTTGACACGCCGGCTCGGAAACATCTGCCGGTGCCCTGAGTCGTGCAGCTGGAAGCCGAGCTGGCCGGAGACGACTCCAAGCAACGCGGCGATGACGACCGTCGCCCATCCGCTCTGCACGAGGCTCAGGAGCCATAGAGTCGTGGCGAACACAAGCGTGGCCTCGGGTCGGAAATCGCAATCGCTGCCATGGTGCTCCTGACTCGAACCGAGGCCATCGGGCGAGAGGCACGTTCGAGAGCCACCGGTCGCCTTTTGCGCTCGGGAGGGAACCGGGCGCAGTCGCATGTTACCCCGCTTTGGCGGCAGGTTTTGACGGCAATTTAGACAATTCTCGGCTCCGGCTTGAGCGAGGCCTGGGCGCGCCTAGCGTCTCCCCCACTGGCCAGACGAGCTCACCCGGTCGATCGCAACAGTGAAGACCTCGCGCGGGGTCCGCCGTTCGTACTTCTTGCCCGCGTACTTCTGGGACATGCGATCGATGAAAGCGAGGTCCTCGTCGGGCTGGATGTCCACGACCCGGCCGCTGATCGAGAGCCAATGCCAGGGATTCGTTGTGCTGACGATCGACACGGCTACCTGAGGCCGCTCCCGAAACGACTTCCCCTTGCGGGACCCGATCGGAGAGCTGACCAGGACATTCTCTCCATCGAAGTCGGCCCACATCGGGAAGGTGACGATCTGCGTGTTGCGATTCATATAGGAGACGTGAGCCAGGGCGGGCTCGTCGAACAGGTCCCGGACCTCTTCGGGGATCGTGGCCGGCATACCTCTAATTAAAGGACCAAATACGCGCGAACCGGAAAGGTTGCACCACCGACCCATGCGATGGGAACCGCATGCAAGCGTCCGGCGCCGGTGGTGATCGCGGCGAGGTTAGTCATGTGCTCGCAGATCGGGACACCTGCCCCCAACAACCCGGTGTGCGCCGGTCGCGCCAGGTCGGTGACGTCATCGATGTTCAAGGAATCGATCCCGACGAACGCCGGCCCGGCAGCAGCCAGCTTGTTCGAAGCCTCGGCGGTCAGAAATGGGTTGCCGCTGAAGTAGTTGTCAGTACCCCAGTGGCGCGAGAAGTCGGTGCGAAAGAGAACGGCTTTGCCGTGCAGGTCGCCAGCGGGTACCGCGTCGGGACCAATTGCCCGCCCGATTCGCTTGACGTCGGCGACCACCACTGGCAAGTCCGCCATCTGTTCGAGCCGGAGCCCGGCCAGGTCGACAGCGCCTCGAAATCGATGCCGAGGCGAATCGACATAAGTGCCGGTGTTACCACAAAGGTGCAGCGAGGCGATAAGGAACTCCGACCTCCCGTCGTACCGCGACGCGTCATAGTCGTTAAGGACTTCCACGCGTGGCGTTGGCAGGGGACGGTACGTTTCCATGCCCTCTACGATCGGGTGGCTCAGCTCCACGAAGCGAGTCATCGCACACCATCATGGAGGAGACGTGAAGGTCGGCGACATCGACGTGGCCCGGATCGGTCTGGGGACGAACCGACTGACGAGGACGAAAGAAAACGTCGCGTTCATCGGGTCGGCAGTCGCCGCGGGCGCGCAGATGATCGACACCGCTCACCTGTACACGGGCGGACAGAGTGAGCAGACGATCGGGGAGGCCCTCTCGCCAACTCCCGAGGGCTGCATCGTGGCAACCAAGGGCGGGTTCGGTGGCGCCGGGCGCGGCCGCCCAGAAGTCTTGCGCGCCGAACTCGAGCAGAGCCTGCGTCAACTGAAGACCGCCACGATCCACCTCTATTACCTGCATCGCGTCGACCCGGACACTCCGATCGAGGAAAGCCTGGCCGCCATCAAGGATTACCGCGACCAGGGCAAGGTCCGTCACGTCGGAATCTCCAACGTCGGGATCGAGCAGATAGAGCGCGCCCGGCGGGTGGTGCCCATTGTCGCTGTGCAGAACCACTACAACCTTTCCGAGCGTACGTCCGAAGCCATCGTTGATTACTGCGCCGCGGACGGCATCGTTTTCGTCCCGTTCTTTCCCCTGCGCGGAGACCGTGGCGCTGCGCTCACCCAGATCGCCAGGCGGCACCGCGCGCGCAAGCAGCAGATCACTCTTGCTTGGCTCCTCCGGCGCTCGCCGGCGATGCTGCCGATTCCGGGCACCCTGTCGCTTGATCACCTGAAAGAGAACCTGGCGGCGTTGCAGATCGAGCTCACCGCAGCCGAGTTCGAGGCGCTCCGCTAGCGAAATGACCTTTAGCGAGCTGTCCCTATACCTGGATCAACTGGAGGCGACAAGCAGCCGCAACGAGCTGGTTCGCATCCTTGCTGAGGCTTACAAGGCCTGCTCGGTGGATGAGATCGAGCCGATCACCTACCTGATCCAGGGCCGGCTGGCGCCGTTCTTCGAACCAGTCGAGATCGGCCTCGGCGAAAGGTTGCTCATGTCCGCGATGGCGACGGCCTACCGCACCTCCAAGGAGGACGTCACCAAAACGTACAAGCAGACCGGCGACCTCGGCCTCACCGCGATGAGCCTGGGCCCGAAGACCAGAGATGACACGCCCGTGGTGGTCGAGGTCCATCAACGGCTGTGGGAGATCGCCGGGCTCAGTGGCGAGGGGAGCGTGAAGGCAAAGCTCGACCTGTTCGCTGCTCTACTTGGCGAGCTCGACGCGGCCTCGGCCAAGCACCTAGTTCGGATCACCCTGGGCAAAATGCGGCTCGGCATCGGCGACCCGACCGTCCTCGATGCGCTCTCGTTCGCCAAAAAGGGTGATCGCTCGCTTCGCCCGGTCCTCGAAGCCGCCTACAACCGGAGCTCAGACCTGGGCCTGATCGCGAAGACCCTGTGGGCTCAAGGCCTGGAGGCAATCGAGGCGATCAAAGTCACGGTCGGCAAGCCGCTGCGGAGCCAGCTCGCGGAGCGTCTGCCCAACCCCGAGGCGGTCATCAAAAAGCTCGGTCTGGTCGGCGTCCAGCCGAAATACGACGGCTTCCGAGTCCAGATCCACAAGGAAGGCGGCGAGGTCAGCATTTTCTCGCGGAATCTCGAAACGATGACGCCCATGTTCCCGGAGCTCGTCGCGGCGACTGTAAGGCTCCCAGTGAAGAGCGTCATCCTCGACGGCGAGGCGATCGCGTACAGCCCGGAGTCCGAGGAGTACGTCCCGTTCCAGGAAACCACCGCGCGACGACGCAAGGAGGGGATCGACGAATTCGCCACCAGGGTTCCCTTGCGGGCATTCGTCTTCGACGTGATGTTTCGAGATGGGACCGACCTGACTCCGCTGCCTTACGAGCAGCGCTTCGCCATCGTCGACGAGATGCTCAAGGGATCGGACACGCTGCTGACGGCGCCACTGACGAAGACGGATTCGGTCGAGGTCCTGACCAGGGAGCTTCTCGACAACATCAGCCGCGGTCTGGAGGGAATCGTGGCCAAGCGCCTCGACTCGCCGTACCAGGCCGGCGCCCGCAACTTCAACTGGGTGAAGTTGAAGCGCAACACGAGCGGCGAGCTGACAGACACCATCGACGTCGTCGTCATCGGCTCCTACGGCGGTAAGGGAAAGCGCGCGGAATTCGGCGCAGGCGCCCTCCTGGCGGGGGTCTATGACAGCGAGAAGGACGAGTTCGTGAGCATCAGCAAGCTCGGGACCGGCCTCTCAGACGAGGGCTGGCGCGACCTCCACAAGCAGTTGAGCCTGCTGGAGGTCGGCGAGAAGCCCGCGCGCGTCAACTCTCTCCTCGTCCCCGACGTCTGGCTGCAGCCGGAGTTGGTGGTCGAAGTCCTGGCCGATGAGATCACGCCCAGCCCGCGGCATACCGCCGGCATGGTCGGCGACCAGCCAGGATTCGCATTGCGGTTCCCACGCATCGTCTCCTTCCGCTCCGCCGACAAGAAGCCCGAAGACGCGACCACGGTGCGCGAGATCAGGGAGATGTTCCAGCAGCAGCATCAGCGCGCTGTACGCGATTAGGCGGCTCCCGGTGTCGCCGCTCCGCTGGCGGCGGCCGCGGCGACCATGGGGCCGACGGATCTGGCGAAGGCGTCGTCTAGCGGCAGGTGCCCTTTGAGGTAGCGATGGTATAGCGGCCCGTAGAGCAGGTCCATGGTGCTGCGATCTGAGGTCGCGCGTGCGCGCCCTGATGTCCTGTTCGTGGACGCGCCCGTGTCCGGCAGCAGCGAGCCGGCACGCACGGGGCGCCTCCTTATTCTTGCCTCCGGACCGAGAGCGCGAGGCCCGTTCTCGAGCCGATCTTCGGAATGCTCGGCCGGCGCACCCTGTGGTTGGGTGCGGCCGGGGCGGGCAGCCGCTTGAAGCTGGTACTCAACACATGGCTTGCATTCGAGGTCGAAGCCGCCGCCGAGGTGAGCTCGGTTGCCGCCCGACTCGGGGTTCCTTACCCGTGTTGGTCGATGCCGTGAAGGGTGGCGCGCTGGCGTCGGGAGTCGCGATGGCCAAGCTGGACAAGATTGAAGAGCGCAACGATGCCCCCGATTTCTCGCTCGAGTGGGCGCTGAAAGACCTCGACCTCGCGAATGCCGCGGCGGGGGACGCGGTTCTCCCGATAGCGGCCGCCATCGCCGGGCGCTGGCGCGAGCTGGTGGCGGAGGGCTACGGGCGCCTCGACATCAGCGCCGCCAGAATGGGTCTTGATGGGGGACCAATCGAGCCGGGAAACAGACACGCGGCGTGAGGCCGTCGCCTCGCGCGTAATGCGCGCCGGCCAACAAGGCATGCCGGGCACGATGACCACGGCAGTGCTTTACGCGCCGCATGACCTGCGAATCGAAAAGCGTCCGGTTCCGAGTCCATCGCACGGCGAGGTGCTGGTCCGGATTCTGTCGGTCGGGGTGTGCGGGTCCGACGTCCACTATTACGAGCAGGGCCGGATCGGCGATTTCGTCGTCCGCAGTCCTCTGGTCCTCGGACACGAATCGTCCGGTCAGATAGTCGAGGTCGGCAAAGGAGTCTCGCAAGCGCGGGTGGGCGAACGCGTCGCCATCGAGCCTGGCGAGGCATGCGGTCGGTGTGACCAGTGCCGGACTGGCAGATACAACCTGTGCCCGTACATCAAATTCCATGGCACGCCGCCTGTCGATGGCACTCTGTCGGAGTTCGTCAGTGTGAAGTCGGATCTCGCGTACAAGGTTCCTGACGAAATGAGCGACAACGCAGCCGCCCTGCTGGAACCACTTTCGGTCGGAATCTGGGCGAATCGCAAAGCTGGCACGCAGATCGGGACGTCACTGCTGATCGCAGGGGCCGGGCCGGTCGGCCTCGTAACCACCAAAGTTGCGCACGCCATGGGAGCAACCCGAATCGCAGTGACCGACGTTAACCGCCACCGACTGTCGGCCGCGCTCGCAAGCGGTGCCACGGAGATCGCAGTGCCTGGCTCTGATGACCTCGCCGACGACTTTGATGCTTTCATCGACTGCTCAGGCTCCCCCGCTGCCATCAATGCCGGTGTGCGCTCGGTTCGGCCGGCAGGAGCAGTCGTCCTCGTGGGCATGGGTGCGGACGAATTGAGACTGCCGCTCGAGGTCATCCAGCAACGCGAGCTGGTGCTCACTGGCACGTTCCGCTACGCCAACACCTGGCCCACCGCGATCGCCCTGGTTGCATCGGGCCGAGTCACGCTCGACGACCTGGTCACCGGCGAGTTCGGCCTTGGGGACGCCGAGCAAGCCATCACGGCGGGCCGCGATCCCAGCAGCATCAAGGCCGTGGTTCGGCCAGGACACACCGATCGCCAGGCACCTTAACCCCCGGCAGCCGGAGCTCCACTGCCTGGCCGACGGCCGAAACCGGAGCCAGTGGTGCACGTTCCATTCGCGCCTGGAGGCGTGATCCCAAGGGACGTCGCCTGAACGTTGCCCGAAGCATCTGGCGGGCCGGTCGCGCGCAAGCACTGGCCGACCTGAAGGGAAACCGCGCTTGCTGCGGAACTCACCGTCACGTTGGCCACGGTCGGCACCGTCACCGTCTGGCTGCCGCTGGATGCGGTCAGAACCGTGACAGAGGTTCCACTGACCGCTGTCACCTCGCCGCTCACGACGCTCATATTGGCCTGACCGCTAGGGATCGGCCGCGGGCTGGCGCCGGCGGGCGGACTGAATGCTGCGCCCCCAGTCGTGCAGCCCCTCGCGTTCTTGGGCGCAAGCCGCACCGAGGTCGCCATGATCAGCCCGGACGAGTCCTTCGCGCCGGTCGCGAAGATGCACTGGCCCGGCGTGATGTCGGCCAGGGTGGCCGTCGATGTCTTGGTGAAGGTCGTGGTGTTCGTATACGTGACGGTGACGTCGCCATTGGCGCCTGTGAGGATGAGCGTGTCGCCGTTGATCTGCACCAACTGGCCGGAGGCGCCGCCACGAGGCGCGCCGCCCGCGCCGGGGCTTGGTGATGCGGTGTTTCCAGCGCTTGCAGAGTTGCCGCAAGCGGCGACAACGAAGCTCGCGCCAATCCACATGACGAGACGGAGTCGATTCATGGATCCTCCCTGGAAGTTACTGGGCGCGCAACGCCTCGATGGGCGCGAGCCGCGCCGCTCTGAGAGCCGGGTAAACGCCGAAAACGAGTCCGACCACCACCGCCACGGCCACTGCTATCGCGACCGGAGCAGGGGTGATCGTGACCGCGATGTTGGCCGTTCGAGGCACGATGTAGCCGGCAGCCAATCCGGTGGCGACCCCGAGCAGGCCGCCAACAGCGGTCAGAGCACCGGCCTCGATCACGAACTGGCGGAAAAGGTCGCCCGGCGTGGCGCCCAGCGCCTTGCGCAGCCCGATCTCGCTGGTTCGCTCCGTGACCGACACCAGCATGATGTTCATGACCCCGATCCCACCCACCAGCAGCGAGATGGCGGCGACGCTCGCGAGCAGGATGGTCAGCGTCTGGG
>WNGD01000833.1_pt2 | contig 17668 bp, 15 predicted proteins | sample 5400671 | NCBI WGS metagenome assembly WNGD01 (sample SAMN13153369, study PRJNA577476) | soil metagenome | isolation source: 40 cm soil or saprolite under grassland replicate 2 | place: USA:California | collected 2016-06-15
GGCGACGCCGTCCGTGAAGAGGCAGATGATCGCCTCGCGCGGCACCCAGGTGAGCGCGGCATCTGCGCCCGCCGCGGTGGCGAGGCCGAGCGGCGGGCGGGTGGCCTCGAGCCGAACCGCCTTGCCCGTCTGCGTCGACACGAGGAAGGCATGCGGATGCCCGGCGTTGGCGAACGTGATCCGTCCCGCTTTCGGGTCGACCACGGCGTAGAACACGGTGAGGAACATCTCCGTGCTCGCGAGCTCGTCGGCAAGCGACGCCTCGAGACGGCGCAGCACCTCCGTCGGCGCCTCGGCCGATTCCGCATGGATGCCGGAGGCGGCCATCACGAGCGCCATGATCAGCGCGGCGCTGAAGCCGTGGCTCGTCACGTCGCCGATCATCACGCCGATACGGTCCGCTCGCAGGTTGAGCAGGTTGTAAAAGTCCCCGCCGACCGACTCGGCCTGACGGCAGCGCGCGGCGACATCCACGCGGCCGGCGAGCACGCCGGGCGAGGGCAGCAGTTTGAGCTGGAGGTCCCGCGCCAGCTCGAGCTCCCGCAGCACGCGCTGTTGTCCGAGGTCGCGGGCGACGAGGCGCGCGTTCTCGATGGCCGCGCCGATCTGGTTCGCGATCGCAGCCACCAGCTTTCGGTCGCCGGCGGTGAAGGCGTCTCCCCCCTCACGGTCGGTCAGATTGATCACGCCGATGGGCTTGCCGCGCGCGCCCGGCGCGGCGTACAGCACCGGGACCGAGAGGAACGCCTGGCCGCGATAGTTGCGGCCTTCGGGGCAGCCGGGGTTCGGCGCCGTCGGGTCGGTCGGGTCGTAGCTCACGATCCGCATCTCGCGGAACACGAGCGCGGCGACCGAGCAGGCGTCGTCCACTTCGATCGGCTCCACGTCCTGCGCGCCCATGCCGCGCGCCGCTACGATGCGCAGCACCCGCTGCTCGGCGTCGTGCACCAGGAGCGTCGCGCGCCGGGCCCCCACCACCGTGGACACCTCGCGCAGTATCCGATCTGCCGCTTCGTCGAGCCGGATCGTGTGTCCCAAGATCTCGCTGATCGTGTAGATCAGGTCGATTTCCTCGTACCGCTCCGACAACTCCGCCGCGACCTGGACGGCATCGCGCTCGGCGGAGAGGACGGACCCGATGATCTCGGCGAGCTCCCGACCCGCCCCCGGGCCGGCGCCCGGGGTCAGTGATTTCCGTCCTCCGTTCCCGATCTCCAGCCACAACCCCTCGGTTTCGGGAATCGGCTCGAGCCGCGCCGACCCCGGTGGCGGGGGCGCCTCGCCCACGCGCCGCAGCCGCAGCCGCGTTCCGGCGAGCCGCTCGAGCAACGGGAGCAGCCGCTCGACCCGGGTCAGCCCGCCCGGAGCGTCAGGCACACCGAATTGCCTTTCTCGTTGAAGGCGACCTGGTCCACGAGGCTCTTCAGCACGAACAGACCCCGGCCGTCCTCGCGCTCCAGGCGCTCGGGGAGCGTGGGGTCGGGGACGCCGGTGGGGTCGAAGCCGTCGCCCTCGTCCGTGACATGCAACCGCACGGCGTCGTGCGCCACCTCGACCCGCACGCGTACGACGCGCTCCGGGTCGCGATGGTTCCCATAGGCGATGGCGTTGGCGAGCGCTTCCGCGAAGGCGGTGCGGAAGTTGAACCGGATACGGCGGGGGGAGAGGGGGCCGCCGGGCAGCTCATCCGCGATGAGCTCCACCGCCGGGCCGACGTACTCGAGGTCGCTCGGCACGTCGAGCGACAACTCGATCTCGGTCTCACCTCCCGGCGCCCGCCGGCGAACCTGGAGGGGCTGGGGGGGGGGCTGCGGGGCGGTCACGGGCTAGAAGGCGGCGAGCGCCTCCTCGGGGGTGCGCGCGATGGCGAAGAGCGTGTCCAACTTGGTCAGCTCGAACAGCGTCTGCAGGTCTTCATTCAGGCCGCACAGCCGCAGGTCCCCACCCTGCTCGCGGATCTTCTTCGAGAGCGACACCAGGACGCCGAGGCCGGAGGAGTCGATGTAGCCGGTCTTGGTGAAGTCGATGACGAACTTCTTGCCACCGCCCTCGAGCGTGTCGAGCACCTTCTGCTTCAGCTCTTGACGGTTGCCGACGATCAGCTGCCCGTCCACCCCGACCACCACCACGCCCTGCTTGTCCTTCTTGAGACTGAAGCTCATGACCGCTCCCCCGCTTGAAGGACGGCGACCGCCGCCGTGTCCACAATATCATCGGCCGTCGCCCCTCGCGACAGGTCGGCGACGGGTCGCGCGAGTCCCTGGAGGATCGGCCCGATCGCCTCCCACCCGCCCAGGCGCTGCACCAGTTTGTATCCGATGTTGCCGCTGTCAAGATCGGGAAACACGAGCACGTTGGCGCGTCCGGCCGCGCGCGAGCCCGGGGCCTTGCGCGCCGCCACCTGGGCGACCAGCGCGGCGTCGGTCTGCAGCTCCCCGTCGAACGCGAAATCGGGGCGGCGTCGCGCGAGGTGCTCGAGCGCTTGGCGCACACGCTCCACGCGCGGTCCCGCCGCGCTGCCTTTCGTGCTGTAGGACAACAGGGCGACGATCGGCTCGTCGCCCACGATGCGCCGACGATCGCGTGCCGCCGCCACCGCCGAGTCGGCGAGCTGCTCCGGGCTCGGCTCGGGCACGACCGCGCAATCGGTGAAGGTGAGCACCGCGTCGTCGCGCACCATGTAGAACGCCCCGCTCACCGTCGTAATCCCGGGCGCGGCGCCCACCGCCCAGAGGGCGGCGCGGATCGTGTCCCCGCTCGGGAAGGTGGCCCCGCCGACCATGACGTCGGCGCGGCCCAGCCCGACGAGCGCGGCGCCGAATGTGAGGGGATGCTCCAGGGCCGCGGCCGCGGCGGCGTCGCTGGGGAACCTGCTCGGATGCCGCTCTCTGAGCAGCCGCAGCATTTCGGGGAGCGGGGAGCGGGGAGCGGGACCCTCCAGGAGCTCCACGCGCCCGAGCGACAGGCCCTCGATCCGCCGCGCCGCCTCCTGCACACGGGGATCGTTTCCCTCGGGCAGTACGATGCGGCGACCGGCACGGCGCGCCCGCTGGTACAGCGAGTCGCGGAACGTCACTTGCCGAACTTTTGCCGGAGCGCCTTTTGGACCGCGGGGTGGACGAGCTGCGACACATCGCCGCCGAACCGCGCCACTTCGCGCACGAGGCTCGAGCTCAGGTAGGTGAGATCGAACGCGGGGACGAGGAACACCGTCTCGATGCCCGGCGCCAGGTTGCGGTTCATGAGCGCCATCTGGAACTCGTACTCGAAGTCACTCACCGCCCGCAAGCCCCGAACGATCACGGTCGCTCCCGTCGCGCGCGCGAACTCGGCGAGCAGCCCGTCGAACGAGCGGACCTCCACGCTGGGATCCGCGACGGCCTGTCGGATCAACGCCACCCGCTCTTCCAGGGTAAAGAGCGGCTGCTTCGCCACATTGACCGCCACGGCGACGATCACGCGGTCGGCGAAGGTCTTGGCGCGGCGGATCAGGTCCTCGTGCCCGCGCGTGACCGGGTCGAACGATCCCGGGTATACCGCGACGCGGGGGGCGGAAGCGGTCATGGGGCGTAGATGAACGTCACGGCGGTATCGCCATAGCGCCGGGTGTCGTCGCCGGGAATCGGCTGATCCGCCGGATGCTCGATCGAGATGATGCGTGCGAACGGGTTCACGCGGAACAGGGCGACGAGCCGCGCCGCCTGCGGGCTCGCGTACGGCGGATCCGCGAACGCCACGTCGTACTGCCCGGGGTGGAGCAGCTCCGCGAACTTGAGGGCGTCCACCCGATGCACCGCCGTCCGGTCGTCCACTTTGAGGAGCGTGATGTTGGCCTTGAGCGACGACAACGCGAGCCGGTGGATCTCCACGAAGTCCGCGCTCACGGCGCCGCGGGAGAGCGCCTCGAGGCCCAGGGCGCCCGAGCCCGCGAACAGATCGAGCACGCGCGCCCCGCGCAGCGGGCGTTGGAGGATGGAGAACCACGCCTCGCGCACGCGGTCCCCGGTCGGCCGGACAGCGTCACCCGACGGAGTCTTGAGGCGGCGGCCCTTGAAGTCGCCGGCGATAATCCGAACCATTCCCACCCCCGCTCCCCGAGAATGCGGAATTCGGAGTGCGGAATGCGGAATGTCAAGGTGAGCGTCGTGCAGCGAGCGAACTTCCTGGGCAATTCCGCATTCCATATTTCCGCATTCCGCATTGTCACGGGCTCGGCGCCATGCTTGCGACCCGCGCCTGCAGCGTCGTCCGCCCCTGCCACTCGTCGCGCTCCAGCCGGAACGCGACGTCCAACCGCTCGGCGAGCCAGTGGTCGGGGATTGCATCGGCCCATTGGAACGCGATCGCGGGGAGCACGCCCGACGCGTCGTCCAAGGTGAAGCGCAAGTGGTTCGTCCCGACGCGCCGCGCCCCGACCGCGCGGGCCTGCCGCACGCCGAACACCGGCGCGGGATTGCCCGGGCCGCACGGCTCGAGATAGCGGATCAGTTTCTCCAGCTCGTCGCTCACGAGGCCCAAGGGCAGCTCCAGGTCCACGCGCTGGGCGGGCACCAGGTCGTCGGGGCCCAGAAGCTCACCCGCGACGGCGAGAAACGCAACACGGAACGCCTCGTAGCGCTCCCGGCGGATGGTGAGCCCCGCCGCCATGGTGTGGCCGCCGTACTTCTCGAGGTGCTGCCCGACCCGATGCAGCGCGGCGTGCAGGTCGAAGCCCGCGACGCTCCGCCCCGAGCCGCGCCCCAGCTCGCTCCCTTCTTCCCAGCCGATGAGGAACGTGGGCCGGCCATACCGCTCTACCAGGCGTGAGGCGACGATCCCGATCACCCCCGGGTGCCAGGCGTCGGCCGCGAGCACCAGGGCGCGGTCCTCCGGCCGCAGCACGCGCTCCGCCAGCTCCACCGCCTCGTCGAGGATGCGCTGGTCCAGCGCCTGGCGCCGGGCGTTCAGCGTCTCGAGCTCGCGGGCGATCGCCGCCGCCTCCTGCGGATCGTCGGAGAGAAGCAGCCGTAGCCCGTCGTTGGCGTCCCCGATCCGACCGGCCGCGTTCAGGCGCGGCGCCAGGATGAACCCGACGTGGCCCGACCTGATCGGCTTCCCGGCGAGGCCCGCCGTTTCGACCAGCGCCCGGACGCCGGTCCAATGCGACTCTGCGAGCAGCTTGAGCCCGTGGCGTACGAGGATCCGGTTTTCACCCGTGAGCGGCACGACGTCGGCCACGGTCGCGAGCGCGACCAGGTCGAGGAAATGGAGCGGAAGATGGGGAGACAGCCCCAACGCCGGCACCAGTGCCTGCGCCAGCTTGAACGCGACGCCGGTGCCACACAGATCTTTGTCTGCGGACGGGCAGTCGGCGCGCCGCGGGTCGAGCACCGCCGAAGCCGGCGGCAGCGCGTCGCCCGGGAGATGGTGATCGGTAACGATGACGTCGATGCCGGCCGCACGCGCGGCGCGCACCGCCTCCACCGCCGTGATGCCGCAGTCGCACGTGATGATGAGCCCGGCGCCGAGGCGGCGTGCTGCGGCGAGGCCGGCCGGCCCGAAATCGTACCCGTCGCGCAGCCGGTGCGGGACGAACGCGTGGGCGCGGCCCCCGACGCTCGAGAGCACGCGGGTCAGCAGCGCCGCGGCGCATTGTCCGTCCACGTCGTAGTCGCCGTGGACCAGGATCGGGGCACCCGAGCGGACGGCGGCGACGATCAGCTCGACGGCGCGCGACATGTCGACCCAGGCGAGCGGGTCGGACAGCCGCTCGAGGTCGGGCCGGAGGAACGCTTTGGCATGCTCGGGGGCGGCGAGGCCGCGCTGCACGAGGAGGGCCGCGAGCGGCTCGGGGATATGGAGGTCGGATGCCAGGGCCGCGGTGAGCTGTGGATCGGGCGGCGCCGTGACCGTCCAGCGGGCGGGGATCATTCCGGGGCGTACAGCAGCACGCCGCAGGCCTCGCACCCTTCGATCGACGCGCCGCGCTGAATCAGGGCCCGGCGCTGCGTCGGGACCGCCGTGAAACAGTGGCCGCAAGAGTCGCCATGCAGGGCGTACAGCGCGAGCGGCGCCTTGCCGCGCCGGATCCGCTCGTAGCGACCCAACAGGCCGGCGCTCACGGCCGCGGTGGCGCGCTCGCGCTCCGCGAGCGCCCGCTCGCGCTCGGCGGCGATCTGCTCGCGCTTGCCGGTGAGCGCCTCACGCAACGGGGCCTGTCGCGCCCGCACTTCTTCGAGTGCCCGCTCGGCCTCCGCAGCTTTGCGCTCCGCTTCCGTGACCGCATCGCCGGACCGCATGAACTCGGCCTCCTCTTTGGCGAGCACCGAGCGGGCGAGGTCCAGCTCCGCCATGAGGGTCGAGGCTTCCTTCGCGCCCCGCACCCACTCGAGCCGTTGGCGCCGCTGCTCCTGCATGGAGCGATAGTTGGCGATCTTACCCTCCAGCTCGTCGCGCCGGTCGATCGCGGCCTGGATTCCCGCCTGCGCCAGGGCGAGCGCGCGCTCGGCGGCCGCGTGGGCCTCGTCGAGCGTCGCCAGCTCGGGGGCGAGCGCCGCCAGGGCCGCATCGGTCGCCGTTACCGCCTGATCCTTCTCCTGTAGCGCCAACAACGCTTCAAGTTCCGGGTGCACCTCTCCTCCTCTTAGCGATCTTGTATCGCGGGTAACGCTTGCGGAGCTCGTCGAACACGCGGCGCTTCTCCGCAATCAGGGACGCCTGCCGATCGGGGCTCTCGAACGGGAGCTGATCGTCCAGCTGCTCCAGCTGCCGCTCGAGCCGCCGGGCTTCCATCCAGTTGACCGCCAACTCGTACATCTCGTTGGGATCCCGAGCCCCTAGTCCCTCCGCTTTGAGCTGCTCGTACGCGCGGGCCGACGTGTCGTCGAGCGCGAGCACCGCGTCGTCGGCGACACTCTCGAAGACGGCGCGATAGGGTGGGAACTCCAGCTCCTCGGGATCGACGGCCTCGGTCACCCGGCTCAGCCAGGGCTCCCCCTCCAGCATCAGGAGCAGAAGAGCTTTTTCGGCGCTGGCGGGCAGAGCGGGAGACGGGAGACGGGAGACGGGAGACGCGCCCGCTGCTCCCGCCTCCCGTCTCTCGCCTCCCGTGATGCCGGCTTCCCGTTCTAGGACATCCTTCCGCACTCCGGCTGCCTCCGCTGCGCGGGACAAATACAGCTCCCGCGTGATCGGGTCTTTCGCCGCGCGGATCGTGGGGAGCAGCCGATCGAGCGCGCGGCGCCGGCCCGGGAGGGTCCCGAAGAATCCCTTGCGGTCGAGAATCTGGATCTTCCGCTCCAGCACATCGACCGCGTCCTTGAGGATCCCCTCCAGTCCCCCGGCACCCTGCTTCTGAACCAGCGTGTCGGGGTCCTCGCCACCGGGCAGCGTGGCCACGCTCACGCGCAGTCCCTCGCGCAGCAGCTCGTCGCCGGCGCGGAACGTGGCGCGCAGGCCGGGCTCGTCCGAGTCGTACAGCAGCATCACGTGGGAAGCGTGGCGCTTCACGAGCTGCGCCTGCTCCGGGGTGAGCCCGGTGCCGAGCGGCGCGACGACTTCTTCGATCCCGGCGAGGGAAAGGCGGAGCACGTCGAAGTATCCTTCGACCAGGATCGCGCGCTCCGCCTTGCGTATCGCGTGCTTCGCGACGTGCAGGTTGTACAGCAGCTTGCCCTTGTGAAAGATCGGCGTGTCGGAGGAATTGAGATACTTGGGCTCGCCTTCGCCGAGGATGCGGCCCCCGAAGGCGACCACGCGGGCGCGCAGGTCGTGAATCGGAAACAGCAGGCGGCCGCGGAAGCGGGGCGCGAGCGTGCCATCCTCCCGTTTAGCCAACAGAGCCGCCTCGAGCAACACCTCGTCACGCACGCCCAACCCTTTCATTGCGTCGAGGAACGCCTTCCCCTTGGGCGCGTACCCGAGACCGAGCGGCTGGACGGTCTCGAGATCGAAGTGCCGGGTCGTCAGGTAATCGCGGGCTACCTGCGCCTCGGGATTCTCGAGCAGCTGGCGCGCGAACCAGTCCGCCGCCGCCGCCACGGCACTGTAGAGCGGCTCCCGGGGATCGGGGCCGGTGGGTCCGCGCTCCGGGATGGTGATGCCCACCCGCCGCGCCACCTCGCGCACGGCGGTGGGATAATCCATCCCGAGCTTCTTCATGAAAAAGGTGAAGACGTCGCCCCCGGCGTGGCACACGAAGCAGTAGTACATCCCCTTCCGGGGGATGACGGCGAAGTTGCGGTGCGTGCCCCCGTGAAACGGACACGGGGCGCGGAAATCGGATCCGGTGCGCTTGAGCTCGACGTGCTCGCCGATAATGCCCACGATGTCCGCCGCCTCGCGCACCTGCTCGATCACGTCATCGGGAATGAGGCTCACGCCCGGAACTCCACGACGGTGACGCCGGCGCCACCCTGGTTCGGAGCGGCGAACCCGAAGCGCTTCACGCGGGGGTCGCCCGAGAGGATTTCGTGCACGAACTGACGCAGGGCGCCGGTTCCCTTGCCGTGGACCACGCGGAGATAGGGGAGATCGGCGAGAATGGCGTCGTCGAGCGCCTTGACCAGCAGCGGCTCCGCTTCGGAGACGCGGAGGCCAATTAAAGAAATCTCCGTTGCGGCGGTCAGGGACGGCGCGGTGGAGGTTGGAGGAGGTTGGGGGAGGTTGGGGGAGGGAGATCCCCTGCGGGCACGCTTCAGCTCGTCCAACGACATCCACCGGCCGCTTCCCCGGCAGTCTCGTCAATGGCTTTTTCCACGAGCCGGCGCGCCTCCCGCGCCGTCGCCTCGTCCACGGCTGCTCGCGCTTGCCCCAACGCCTCTTCGACTTTCTTGCGCGCCTCGAGCAAGTAGGCACGGGCCTGCTCGCGCGCCTCGCGTTCGAGGCTCTGGGCGCGAGCTTTCACCTCCCGCTCGCGCGCCGCCAGCTCCGCGGCCCGCGCATCGAGCCGCTCCGCGTCCGTTCGCATACTCTGATCGCGCGCGGCGAGCTCCTGTTGCTTCGCGTCGAGCTCCCGAGCCCTGGCCTCGACGGTGGCGAGCAGCGCGTCCAGCTCCCGCTCGGCTTTCGGCATGGCCCGCTCGGCGATCTCCAGCACGGCACCCGCGATTCCGAGACGCCGCGCGATGGCGAGCCCGTAGGAGCGTCCCGGCACGCCTTTGAGCAGTCGGTAGGTGGGCGTCAACGTCTCGGCGTCGAACTGCAGCGACGCGTTCACGATCCCCACCGTCTCCGCCGCCAGCTGCTTCAGGGCGCCGAGGTGCGTCGTCGCGAGGGTCACCGCCCGGCGCCGGGTGAGCGTCTGGAGCACCGCCGTCGCGAGCGCGCCCCCCTCGGCGGGGTCGGTGCCGCTGCCGATCTCGTCGAGCAGTACGAGCGATCCCGCTCGCGCGCGCTCCAGAATGTCGCGCAGCACGGCGACGTGGGCGGAGAAGGTGGAGAGGCTCGCGGCGATGGACTGACGGTCTCCGATGTCCGCAAACACGGCCGTGAACACCGGGAGGGTCGACTGCGGGCCGATCGGCGGGATGATGCCGCTCTGCGCCATGAGAGCGAGCAAGCCCACCGCCTTGATGAGGACCGTCTTGCCGCCCGTGTTCGGGCCCGAGACCAGGACCGTGCACTCGTCGGGCGCGAGGACGAGATCGAACGGGACGACTGCCTCACCCCCCACGAGCAATGGGTGACGGCCGTTCCGGATCTCGAGCGGTCCCGTGCCGATCGCCGGGGCAAAGCCATTGACTTCCACTGCGTATCGCGCGCGGGCGCACAGGTCGTCGAACGCGATGCACATCTCCCATGCCGCGGCGATTGCGTCGCGATGAGGGCGCAGCAGCTCCGTCAGCTCCCGCAGCACCTGCAAGACTTCCCGCTGCTCCTCCACCTCGGCGGCGCGCAGTGCGTTGCCGAGCTCGATGACTTCCGGAGGCTCGAGGAAGACGGTCGCGCGCGTGGCCGACTCGTCGTGCACGATGCCCCCGATGCGGGCGCGGGCGGTCGAGCGGACGGGGATCACGTAGCGGCCCTCCCGCACGGTGACGGCCGCGTCGGGCGCGCGGTCCGTCGGATCGAGCGCGGCGAGCATGGCGTCGAGCTGCTTTACCAGACGCGCGCGCGCCTCCCGCACCGCGCGGCGCGCTCGTGCGAGGGCGCGGGACGCTGCGTCCTGCACCTGGCCGTCCGCGTCGAGCGAGACACCGAGCCGCTGCTCGAGCTCTTTCGGGGGAGGATCGACCCTCAGCGCGGCGGTGCGCGGCGCCGCGGCCGCGAGTCGGCCCAGGTCGCCCGCCACGACGCGAGCGGCGGCCAGGGCGCGCCCCAACTGCGTCAGCCCGGCCCCTTCGAGCGCACTCCCCGGCACGCCCAAGAGCTCCAGGGCGGCGGCAACATCGGGGACGGGCTCGGCGCGAATGGTGTCATCGGAGAGGAGGAGGGCGGCGAGCTCCGCCACCTGTGCGAGCGCGGCGCGGATGGCATCGGCGTCCGTAGCGGGGGAGCGGCCGGTGACGCGGGCGGCGCCGAGCGGTCCGGCGGCGTGCGCCGCCACCCGCTCCAGCGCGGCAGAGAACTCGAGTGTCTCCAGGACGGAGGGCGCGACCCCTCCCCCGACGATCATACGGCGGCCGCCAGCTCCTCGCGGACGATCTGATTTACCAGCTTGCCGTCCGCCCGACCCTTGAACTTGGGCATGACCTGTCCCATAACCTTTCCGAGATCCTTCGCTCCGGCGGCGATCGCCTCCCGCACGGCGCGCCGGATCTCCTCGGCGTCGACTGCGGCGGGCAGGAACTCCTCGAGCGCCTTCGCCTCGCCGAGCTCCGCGTCGGCCCGGTCGGCGCGCCCGGCGGCGGTATACTGCTCGGCCGCTTCGCGGCGGCGCTTGATGCCGCGGCGCACGACCTCAGCCGCCTCGTCATCGGAGACCGGGTGCTGGAGCTCGAATTCGCGGTTCTTGAGGTCTGCGAGGATGGTGGAGAGGAGGAGCGTGCGCCCTTGATCGCGGAGTTTGCGGGCCTGGTTCATCGCGGCGCGGAGCCGCTCGGGCAAGCTCGCCACGTCAGGCCGGGTGCGTGCGCCGGGTTTTGCGGCGCGCCGCGTCCAGCTTGTGCTTGCGCCGCTCGCCCGGGGTTTCGTCTCGATGATGCTGTCGCAAGTCGGACAGGATCTCCGCTCTGGGTAACTGTGACGGACACAAAAACTTAGCTCTACCGAATCCGGGGGGCAACCCGTCGCACCCTCATCCCGGCGGCCACGTCATCGGCCGGCCGCCGAGCACGTGCAGGTGCAGATGGAACACCGTCTGTCCGCCGTCGACGTTCGTATTCACCACGACGCGATACCCGCGCTCCGCGATCCCGACCTCTCGCGCCACGTCGCGCGCGAAGCCCAGCAGCTTCCCGACGAGGCCCGCATCCTTCGTCTCGTTGAGCGTGGCCACGTGGTGGGTGGGAATCACGAGGAGGTGAGTGGGCGCTTGCGGGTTCAGGTCCCGGAACGCCAGCATGCCTTCGCCGCGCTTCACGACCGTCGCCGGGATCTCGCCGGCGGCGATTTTGCAAAAAACGCACGCACCCGCCATACACCTCCACCTCCCATGAGTTAGCCTCCGAGCGCCTGGCGCAGCTGCTCCCAGAATTTCTTTCCGGCGTGCCCTTCCGAGGGCGGCTTGCTTTCGACCTTGGCGAACTGCTCGAGCAGGGCGCGCTGCTCCGCCGTCAGCTTGACGGGCGTCCAGACATGGATCCGGACGTGCAGGTCGCCGCGCCCGGCTTCGCCTACCCGGGGCAGCCCCTTGCCGCGCAGGCGGTGCACCGCACCGGTCTGCGTCCCTGGCTGGATCTCGAGGGTCGCGTCGCCGTAGGGCGTCGGGATTTCGACCTCGGCGCCGAGCGCCGCCTGGGTGAACGAAACGGGCAAATCGAAGACGAGGTCGTCGCCGTGGCGCTCGAACCGCGGGTCTTCGGCGATGTCGAGCACGGCGATCAGGTCGCCGGCCGGACCGTTGCGCGGCCCTGGAACACCGTGCCCCCGCATCGTGAGGTAGTGATGGTCGGCCACCCCCGCGGGGACGTTGATCTCGACCTCCTTTTCGGTGCGGACGCGTCCGTCGCCCTGGCACTTGAGGCACGGTTCCTGAACCACCGTCCCCTCGCCCGCGCAGCTCGGGCAGGGGGACACGGACACGAACTGTCCGAACATGGAGCGCGCGGCGCGTCGCACTTCGCCCGTGCCGGCGCACGTGGCGCAGTTCGAGGCCTTGGTGCCCGGCACCGCGCCGGTGCCGCCGCACGCGGTGCAGCGCTCGAGAGTGCGGACTTTTACCCTCTTGGTCGTGCCGCTCGCGACCTCGGCGAGACTGAGCTTCAGCGTGACTTTCAGGTCCTGGCCGCGGTGGCGTTCCCGTCGCGCGCGCTCGGCTCCGCCGAAGAACGCGTCGAACCCACCCAGTCCGCCGAAGTCCCGCATGAAAATGCTGAGCGCTTCCGACAGGTCGAACGGGGTGAAGCCCCCGCCGCCCGAGCGCGCGCCCCGCTTCAGCCCCGCTTCGCCGAAGCGGTCGTAGGTGGCGCGCCGCTCGGGGTCGCGCAGCACCTCATATGCTTCGGTGATCTCCTTGAACTTCGCTTCGGCGGCTTCCTTCTCGCCCGGCGTAACGCGGTCGGGATGATGCTTCATCGCGAGCCGACGGTAGGCCTTCTTGATCTCGCCTTCGTCCGCGTCGCGCTTGACCCCGAGGATGCTGTAGTAGTCGCGCTTCACTCGAGCAGCTCACCCACGAGGCGACTCGTGTGATCCACGAGCGCCACGATCTTGTCGTAGGGCATGCGCGTGGGGCCCATGACCCCGATGACTCCGGCGAGCGGGCCGAGCCGGTAGGAAGCGGTCACCAGCGTGAACGGAGCGAGCGTCGCGTCCTGGTGCTCGCTGCCGATCGTGATGGTGAGCCCCTGACTGAGCCGCCTGGCCAGTGCCTCGCGCAGTACGTCCCGCCGCTCGGTGACCTCCAGCAGTCCCTGCAGTCGCTCCTTGGTGGCGAACTCCGGCTGGCCGGCGAGCAGCTGCGCGCTCCCCAGCACCACGCCTCCGCCAACGGCCCCAGTCGCGGGCACTTCAAACAGATCGTCCGCTTCCTGGATGAAGATGTTCAAGAGCTCGCTCGAGCCCACGTCGGGCGCGGCATCGCGCAGCCGATCGGACAGCGTGGCGCGGATATCGCGCAGCGTCAGCCCCGCCAGGCGCTCGTTCAGGACCACGGCAACCTGCACCACGATCTCGGGCGCCATGCGCGAGGGCACTTCGACGAAGATGGTGCGCACTACTCCGCTCTTGAGTGTCAGCACCAGCAGGAGCCGGTCGGATCCGGCCTGCAACAGCTCCAACCGCTCGAGCAGCGCCTCGTCGAGCGTCGGGCCCGCCGCCACGCCGAGCTCTTTCGTCAGCACGCCGAGCACCTGCGCCGCCCGCTCGAGGATCTGGTCCACGGCATTCCGCTCCGCCAGCTCTTCGCGGATCTGGTGCGAGTCGGACGCGGATACCTGCGACGGGCGCATGAGCGAGTTCACGTAGACGCGGTAGGCGAGATCGGTGGGGATGCGTCCGGCAGAGGTGTGGGGGTGGTAGAGATACCCCTTTTCCTCGAGGTCGCTCATCGTGTTGCGAATCGTGGCGGCGGAGAGCGTGTGCCCGAACTTCTTGGAAATAGTCCGGCTCCCCGCCGGCTCGGCGGTTTCCACGTAGGTCTCGATGACGGCTTCGAGGACCTGGCGCTCGCGGTCGTTCAGGGATGCTACCATGTGTCCAAGCTGTTACCTGCTAACAATTTACACCGCTCCCGCCGCGCCGGTCAAGTCGCGGACGAGGGCGTCGAGCCGGAGCCAGCCTTCGGGGCGGCAGACTAATCGCTGGTTCCTGAGTTCGGCCCAACCACGCGATACCCATTGGGCGGTAGAGGGCGGTAGAGGGCGGTAACGATCGGTAACTGCCAACCCTCGATCGGTGCGCAACGCGAGATACAGGCGCTCCAGCTCCCGCTGCTCCTCCGTCAGGACCTCCTCGGCCTCGACCGCCGGCAGTCCGGCGGCCACCGTCCGGCGATAGGTCTCCCAGGCCGCATGATTCCAGCGACGCACCCTGCCATCGAACGAATGGGCGGCGGGACCGAGCCCGAGGTAGGCGCGACCCGACCAGTAGGCCGAGTTGTGGCGTGAGCGGCGTCCGTCGCGCGCGGCGTTCGACACTTCGTAGAACTGATAGCCGTAAGCCGCAAGGCGTATGTGTGCGAGCAAGTACTCCTCAGCGTAGCGCTCGTCGTCCGGCGCGGCGGCCGCACCGCGCGAGATCCAGCGGGCGAGGGGAGTCCGCTCCTCGACGGTGAGCCCGTAGAGGGAGAGGTGAGCAGGGAGCAGGGCGCAGGCGAGGTCCAAGTCGCGCGCCCAGTCGCGCTCGAGCTCGGCGGGCAGCGCGAAAATGAGGTCGAGCGAGATGTTGTCGAACCCCGCGGCGCGAAGCGCCCGCACGGCGTCGCCGATGCGTGCCGCGTCGTGCGAGCGATGCATCCACTGCAAGACCCTATCGTCGAACGACTGGGCACCAAGCGACACCCGGTTCACGCCGGCGCGCCGCCAGGCCGCTGCAATCTCGGGCTTCACATCCTCGGGATTAGCTTCGAGCGTCACTTCAACGGCGTCACGGGAAGACGTCACGTGAAAGGCGTCACGTAGAGACGTGAGCAGGGCCGAGATCGCGTCGGGCGGGAGCAGCGAGGGCGTGCCGCCGCCCAGGTACAACGTCTCAAGGCCGAGGTCTTCGCTCTCCCCGGGCTTTCGCCCGGGGTCAGTTACCCCGAGGAGACTCACCTCACCTAGTACAGCGTCCACATACTCCCGCGCCGGGATGCGCTTGCGCACCGCGATAGAGAAATCGCAGTAGGAGCAGCGGCGCTGGCAGAAGGGGACGTGGAGGTAGAGGTGCTTCACGGAGGGAATTATAGCGTAGTCGAGTACCCGTGAGCCCCGGGGCGTGGCCCCGGGGTTAACAGACCCGCGCTAGCGTGGTATCCGATCCGGGTGCCGCTGAAACTGCCCCCCCAAGGTAAGACCGCGTCCCAGTCACCTGACTACGTGAAAGCGAGCCGGCGTAGTAGCCCCGACACCAGCGGACACGTTGTGCGTCGAGGCGCGCGGAATTCACGCGCCTTGCAGACTCAGACTTTGCCTCGCGGAGAAAGTCGGCAAGCGCTACATCCGGCGGATAGCTGACCAACACATGCACATGATCGGTCAGGACAGCCTGCGCGTGAACGTGGACGCGTGAGCGATGACCTGCCGCGACCACCGAGTCGCATACAAGCTGGACGTCACACGCACGGAGCTGCGGGATGCGCCGCCAAGTGTGCCACGTGACGTGTGCGTAGAGTCCGCACGCCGTGTGACCCGAGCCGTGCCTCACATCGGAAGTCCTTAAGGGTAGTTAACCCCGCGACCATGCCGCGGGGTTTAACACAAACGTGAAAGGTGTGCTAGTATAGTCACACCAGCCCAAACACCATCCCCGGCTCCTGCTTCACCACTCCCCGCATCTCGAGCTCCGTCAACGCCGTCAGCACCGCGCCTGTGTCGACGCCCGCAGTGGCCACCAGCACGTCCACATGCCGGGGCTCGGTGCTGAGCGTGTCCCACAGCGAGCGCTGCAACACGCTCAAGTCCGGAGGCGGAATGCGCGGTGTCGGACCGACCCCGGAGCCCCGTTCTTCGCCCGCACCTTGAGCCGTTCCCGGCAGGCCCAGCTCCTCGAGGATGTCGGCGGCTGCAAGGGCCGGCTTGGCGCCCTGCTGGATGAGCTTGTTGCAGCCGAGCGAGGTGGGGCTCGTAATCGGCCCGGGCACGGCGAGGACGACGCGTCCCTGGTCGAGCGCGCAGTCCGCGGTGATGAGCGCACCCGACCCGGGTGCGGCTTCGATCACCACGGTCACGCCGGCGAGCCCGGAGATGAGTCGATTGCGCCGGGGGAACGCGCCGGCGTGCGGCCGCTCGCCCGGCGGGAGCTCGGTGACGAGGCAACCGCGGGCCACCATGCGCTCGTACAACAGGCGGTTCACGGCGGGATAGATCACGCCGAATCCGTTCCCGAGGATCCCCACCGAGCCGCCGCCCGCGTCCAAGGCGGCCGCGTGCGCGATGGCGTCGATGCCGCGGGCCATGCCGCTCACCACGACCACGCCCGCGCCGGCCACGCCCGCGGCGAGGAGGCGGGCCGCTTCCGCGCCGTAGGGCGTGTGATCGCGGCTGCCGACGATCCCCGCCGCCGGGCGAACGAGCAAGGCCGTGTCACCCCAGGCGAACAACAATGCGGGCGGATCGGGCACCTCACTCAACAGGGGCGGAAACGCGGGGTCGTCGGGGAGCAGGACGCGAGCCTCGAGCCGATCCAACTGGTCGAGGATATCGTGGCCGGCCTGTGGGGACCCGGCACGGATCGCCGTGGCGGCGGCGCGACTGAATCCGGGGAGCGCCGCGATCGCGCCGTGCGGGGCGCGCAGCGCCGCCCCCGCACTCTGGAACGCGGCGACGAGCGTGCGCAGCCGCGCCGCCCCGATCCCCGGGACCTGCGCGAGCGCGAGGTACGCCGCTAGCTCGTCCCGTTCCAACACGCTCCCCTACCCGGGCACTCGCCGAGCGCCCGCAGAGGACGTTGGAACCGGACTCGTCGCGATTCCGGCCCGGAGCGACTGCCAGAGGGTCTCGAGCAGCTCCGGCACGCCCGCGCCCGTCACGGCAGAGATTGCGACCACCGGGGCGCCGGCCTGGGTGTGGATCGTCGGGAGACGGGAGGCGGGAGGGAGCAAGTCGACCTTGGTCAGCACCACGACGAGCGGCTTCGCCGCGAGCTCCGGCGAGTACGACGCCGCTTCCCGCAACAGGAGCTCGTAGGTCGCCTGTGGGTCGGGACTGTCCACCGGTACGAGCACCGCGACGAGCCGGGTGCGCTCCACGTGCTGCAGGAACTTGAGGCCCAGGCCCTTGCCGAGGTGCGCGCCTTCGATGATGCCGGGAATATCGGCCGCCACGAACGTCCGGTCGCCGGACAGTGCGACCACGCCGAGGTGCGGCTCCAGCGTCGTGAAGGGGTAGTCGGCGATCTTCGGGCGGGCCGCGGAAATCACCGAGAGCAGCGTGCTCTTGCCCGCGTTCGGCTCGCCCAGAAGCCCGACATCGGCGATCAGCTTGAGCACCAGCTCGAGCCGTCGCTCCTCGCCGTATTCCCCCGGCTCCCACTCGCGCGGGCTGCGGTGCGTCGGGGTCGCGAAGCGCGCGTTGCCGCGGCCGCCGCGCCCGCTCTTGGCGACGAGCAAGGTGTCTCCGCTCGTGAGTACCTCGCCGACGCGCTCGCCCGTAACCGCATCGCGCACCTCGGTGCCCGGAGGGACCGGCAAGTAGAGGTCGGCCCCCGACTTTCCGGTCATGTTTTTGCCCTTGCCATGCTGCCCGCGCTCGGCCTTCCACTCGGTGCGGTAGCGGTAATCGAGCAGCGTCGCGAGGTTTGCGTCGGCGCGCAGGAAGACACTGCCGCCGGTTCCGCCGTCTCCGCCATCGGGCCCGCCTTTGGGGACGAACTTTTCGCGCCGAAACGAAGACGCCCCTGCACCGCCGGCGCCTCCGACCACGTGGACGACGGCGCGATCTATGAACAT
>WNGD01002921.1_pt1 | contig 17657 bp, 19 predicted proteins | sample 5400671 | NCBI WGS metagenome assembly WNGD01 (sample SAMN13153369, study PRJNA577476) | soil metagenome | isolation source: 40 cm soil or saprolite under grassland replicate 2 | place: USA:California | collected 2016-06-15
CGCGACCAGGTCGTTCTACGGCAAGCTGTTCGGCTGGACCTTCCCTGACGGGGGGTTTCCCGGCTACAGCTACATCGACTCCGGCGTCGAGGGCAGCGTGCCGGGCGGCATCAGCCCGCTGCAGGGCGGCGAGCCGCTGGTGACCTTCTTCGTCGGCGTGCAGGACGTCGCCGCTACCCTGGAGGCCGCTGCCGCGCAGGGCGGCCGGGTGGTGCAGCAGGCCACCTCCGTGCCCGGCGTGACCTTCGGGCTGCTGGCCGACCCGCAGGGCCAGGTCGTCGGAGTGGCCAGTCAGGACGCCTGAGCTGCCGCGGACGGAGCCCGGGCGGGCATGTTGCCGACAGCGGGGAGGGCTGCATAGATGACGGCTTCCGCCGAGTCTGCCGACCTGCTCGCCCGGGCAGTCGCCGGCGACGATGCGGCGTTCGCGATCCTCATCCAGCCGCACGAGCGGGCTGTCTTCCGGCACTGCTACCGCATGTTCGGTTCTGGCGCGGATGCGGAGGACGCCACGCAGGACACCCTGGAACGCGCCTGGCGCCGGCTGACGACCTATGACGGCTCGGGGCCGTTCGGCGCCTGGCTGCATCGCATCGCGACCAATGTCTGCCTTGACGCGCTGCGGCGGCGGCGCGCTCGCCTCGAGCCGGGCGGCTACGGGCAGCCAGCACAGCCAGGCGCGGCGCCGGCCCCGCCGGATCCGGAGCTGGCCTGGGTCGAGCCAGTCAGCGACTCGGAGCTGACGGGTGCCGGCGACCCGCAGGATGAACTGGTCCGCCGGGAGGAGATCAGCCTGGCCTTCGTTGCCGCCCTGCAGCGTCTCGCCCCCCGTCAGCGTGCCGCCCTGCTGCTGCATGACGTGCTCGGCTTCAGTCACGCGGAGGTCGGGGACGTGCTGAACGTCAGCACATCCGCCGTCAACAGCCTGCTGTCCCGCGCCCGCGTGCAGGCCAGGGAGAGCCCAGCGGCGCGGCAGCCAGACATCACCGACGCCCGGGTGCGGCAACTGCTCGACCGCTACGTGCAGGCGTGGCGGCTCGCCGACATCGACGGGTTCGTCCGGCTGGTCACCGAGGACGTCTGCTTCTCGATGCCGCCGATGAGCATGTGGTTCAGCGGCCGGGACGCAGCGGCCGCCTTTATCGAGGAGGCGATCTTCGGCCCGGCCCGGCCCGGCGGCATCCGGCTGGTGGCGGGGTCCTGCAACGGGCAGCCCGCATTCGGCGCCTACGCGCCCGACCCGCAGGGCCGCCTGGCCGTGACCGGCCTGCAAGTTCTGCAGATCGCCGAGACGGGCGGCCAGCCGCTGGTCAGCGCGCTGGTGTCGTATCGGGATCCCGCCATCGCGGTTCGCTGCGGGCTGCCGGAATTCATCGGCTGAGCCCGGCCGCATGGCGGTGCCGTCAGCATCCGCCCGGCGGCCCGGTGACGCCCGCCCCGGCGGCTGGCTGGTCGACCACGCCGACGGCCGCCGACCGCAGTACCGCGCCGAAGTGGACGACGTACCACACGCCACGCCAGGAGATCAGGGACGCGATCCCGAACGACCGGGTCCGCCCGGCCGCCCGGTACACCACCCGGGCGCCGGCCACATGCCAGTAGCCGACCGAGTTGTAGCAGACGCCCGGCATGATCCAGCCGGCCTGTGCGGCGGGGACAACGACCCGGACCAGGGCGGCTCTTTTCGCCGCCGCCCCCAGCAGGTGGTGCGCGGCGGCGACATCGAGCCGGAAGTCTGCGTAAAGCCGGCCCCGCCAGTCAGCCGCCGGCCTGGGGATCGCTTTCACCTGGGCGTAGGCGGCAAGCGGGAAGAAGGCAGGTCGGCCATATCGCGCTCGTCCTGTCCTGACGGCGGCCCAGAGGTCGGTCATCGCGGCATGGAAGGCGGCGGCGTGCGCGCTCGGCGAGGCCCTGGTCTGCGGGCGCGGTCCGGCATGCGGCGCTACCGGGAGCGCGCTGGGCGAAGGGCGGCGGCGCCGGTCCGGTGCCGGGGCGCTGGCTGGCCTGGCCGGAGCCGTGGTCCGCGTGACGCCGGCGGCCGGGCGCGGCGCCGCGGCGCCCGTCGTGCTGCCTGCCGCGCAGCCCGTCAGCAGCACGCCGGACGCGGCCAGCGACGCCATCGCCAGGCTACGGCGCGGCGAGCACGGCGATAAAGTCACGTCTGCATCCGGTCAGGTACTGGGTGGTGGCCAGGCCGGCCGGATCGGCCGGGGACGCGGACATGTTACCGCTGATGGCTTGACCTTCCTCGCGCTTGCGGCCGGGCGGCTGCATGATGCGCCGGCGCCCATTGCCCGCGCATTCCGTCGCTGCGAAACTCAGGGGAGCAAGGGCCGGGTTTCTGGCAGCCGGGAGGACTTGGATGCGGGCCACACAGCGGATCAGCTACGCGCCGATCGAGCAGCTTGATGATGAGATGCGGGCCGAGCTTGACCGGTGCCGCCGGGAGGGCACCCCGCGGCCGGAGAGTTCGGCGGTCCGGGCGCACGTGCCGGCCTGCTTCTGGTCATTCGCCCGTTCCTGGCAGGACATCTTCCACCGCGGAGTCTGTGATCACGGCATCAAGGAGCTGTGCCGGCTGTACATCTCCCGGTCCGTGAACTGCGAGTACTGCGGGAATCAGCGGTCGGCCGGCGCGGCAGGCCGCGGCTTTACCGAGGCAAAGTACGACGACCTGCTGAACTTCGAGACATCGGAACGGTTCGACGGCCGGGAGAAGGCGGCGCTCGCCTACGCGGAGGCCATCGCCTGGCGGCTGCCGGACGACGACGCCCGCTGGGAGCGCTTGCACAGCTACTTCACGGAGCCGGAACTGGTGGAACTCGGCTGCTTCATCGCGCTCACCTTCGGCCAGCAGAGCTGGCTGCGGCTGCTCAACATCGAGCATCACGAGGTGCTGCCGGGCACTTCCGCCTCACTCGCCCCAGGGTTCGAGACGCCGGAGAGCATGGCCGAAGCCAAGGGCTCCGGCGGCTACTGGGCCAGCCGCTGACTTGCTTGAACCGTGGCGATTGACGGTTTGGTCAGGCGCCAGTCCCTAGTCGCCGACCCTGGTCGCGTCGGCGAGAATATCGATCATGGTGGTGACGGCCGCTGTGGCGTCCGGACCCGCGGCGCGGACGGTGACCTGCTGGCCACTGATCGCGCCCAGTCCCATCACGGCGAGCACGCTCCTGGCGTCGGCCTTGCTCGCCCCCACGGTCAGCTCGACGGAGGATGCGAATTTCGCGGCCGCCATCGCCAGTGAGCCGGCCGGGCGGGCGTGCAGGTCGCCGGCCAGCGTGACCGCGGCCTCACAGCTTTCTGGCATGACGTGCCTCCTCGGCCGCGGTGAGCACTGCCTTGATATCTCCGCCCGCCGCCGCGGTGACCGTCGCGGCGACTGTGCCCTCGACGAACGGAGCGTCGGCGACGGCGAGCGGCTCTGGCAGGTTCTCCGACTCGGACAGGAGCGCGCGGACCGTCAGGACCGAGCTGCCGAGGTCGGGCAGGATGACCACGCCAGCACCGGCATCGGCGAGCCGGAGCGCGCGCTGGACCTTGGCGATGCTGGTCCCGATGCCGCCGTCTTCCGTCCCGCCCGCGGTGGCTATTAGCACGGTTCCGCCGCCGATCTGCCCGGCGATCTCGGCGGTGCCCTCGGCCAGCGCGGCGCTGTGCGAGACGAGGACAATCCCTACCTTCGCTTCGTCGCTCATGGCCTATCCTGAATACTGTTCGACATCACCGAAAGGCTTCCATGATCCAGTCTGTGGAGCGCGCAGCCGCGATTCTCGGTGCGCTTGGTTCCGGCACGCCGCGCCTGGGCGTGACCGAGATTGCCGAGCGGGTCGGGCTGGCCAAGCCGACCGTCTACGGGCTGCTGCGCACGCTGGAGAAGCACGATCTCGTCGCGCAGGACGCTGATACCGGCAAGTACAGCCTTGGGGCCGGCGTGCTCCAGCTCGGCAACGCCTACCTGGACGGCTCCGAGCTGCGTGCCCGCTCGCTCCGGTGGGCGGAGGCCCTCGCCCAGCGCGCGGATGAGGCGGTCTGGGTGGCGACCCTCTCCGGCTCGCGGGTGATCGTGCTGCACCACGTGTTCCGGCCGGACAACACGGTGCAGATACTCGAGGTGGGCGCCGCGATCCCGTGGCACGCCTGCGCGCTCGGGCACGCGATCGTCGCGCACCTGCCCGCCGCCGCAAGCGCGCGCGCCATGGCCGGCGACCTGCCATCGCTGACCGGCCGGACCAAGACGACCAGAGCCGCGCTCGGCCGTGCGCTGGCGCAGGTTCGCCGCCAGGGCTATGCCGTGGAGGACCAGGAGGCGACGGTGGGCGACGCAGGCGTGGCCGCGCCGATCGTGAACCGGGAGGGCCGGGTCGCCGGGTCGATCGGCGTGGTCGGGCCGGCCGAGCGGCTGCTTTCGCCAGCGGCCAGGGATGATCTTGCCCGCGCTGTCGTAGAGTCTGCCCGCTCGGTGTCCAGAGACCTTGGCGCGGGGCGCAGCGGCACGGTGCTTTCCGCGCTCAGCTGAGCTCATCGGGCCTGCACCAGCTTCCACACCTCTTCGGCTGTCGAGGCGCGCAGCGCCTGGGCGGCCAGCACCGCGCAGGCCCGGTAGTCGAGTCCGGCCAGCAGCGCCCTGACTCGCGGCACGTGCGCGGCGGGGACGCTGAGCGTGTCCAGGCCGAGGCCGACGAGCAGCGGCAGCACCAGCGGATCGGCGGCCGAGTCGCCGCAGACCGAGACTCCGATGCCAGCTCGCCGCCCGGCATCGGCGACATGCGCGATCAGGGCAAGCACCCGCGGATGCGCGGCGAGGGCCGGCCTCGCCGCTGGATCCCGCCGGTCCAGGCCGAGCACCTGGCCGGCCAGGTCATTGGTGCCGATCGAGAAGAAGTCGACTTCGGGCGCGAAGGCCTCGGCGGTCGCTGCCGTGCACGGCAGCTCCACCATGATCCCCAGCCGCGGCAGGCCGGCTCCGAGGTCGGCCGCGGTCCGGGCAAGGGCGTCCCTGACCTGCGTCACCTCACTGAGCGAGCTGACCATGGGAACGAGAATCGACAGCCTGGCATCGCGGCCGGAGGCCAGCACGGCGCCGAGCTGATCGGGCAGCGCGGTGCGGTGCGCGAGAAGCGCGGCCAGGCCGGGTGCCGCGGCGGGGGTGCCGGGCCCAGGGGCAGCGGCGCCGGGCAGCCGGGCGGCGAGGAACGGCGGAATCTTGTCCCCGGAGAAATCGAGCAGCCGGACCGTGGCAGGCTTTCCAGCGAGCAGGCTAAGCATCGGCGCCAGCTGTCCCAGGTGCTCAGACCTCGTCGGCCAGGCCAGCGCCCCGGTGTAGGGAATCTCGGTGCGGAGCAGGCCCACTCCGGCGGCTCCCGCGGCAAGCCCGCGCCGGGTCTCGGCGGCGGAGGCGACGTTGCACAGCACGGTTATCTCGCGTCCGTCGGCCGTGCTGGCCGGGCCGCCTGCCTGGGCCGGCCGCTGGCTCGCGCCGTTCCCGCGCCCGGCAGCGGCAAGCTCCGCCGCGTCCGGGCCGACGATCAGCTGCCCGGCTTCGGCATCGATGATGGCCTGCTCGCCGCCGGGCGCGGCCAGCACCGCCGCGTCCACGCCGGTCACCATCGGCACACCGAGGCCGCGCGCGATGATCGCCGCGTGCGAGCTCGCGCCGCCGGCCAGCGAGACCGCGCCGGCCAGGCCCGCGTCGGCAAGCTCGATCAGGTCGGCCGGGCTTATCTCACGGCGGACCAGGATGAAGTCGCCCGCGGGCCGGGTGGCCACGGCGTTACTGAGATGGTCGAGGACCGCGTGCGCGACCTGGCGGACGTCGCCGGCCCGCTCGGCGAGCTCGGGCGTGGCCAGTGCCGCCAGAATCGCGGCCTGAGCCTCCGCTGCCCGGTGCACCGCAGCGGCCGCCGCCGCGCCTTCGCGCACGGCCGCCACGGCGGGCTCGACGAGAGCAGGGTCCGCGGCGATCAGTGCCGCAACGTCGATGATGGCCGCCTCCTCGCCGCGCCCGGCACCGCGCAGCCGCTCGGCGAGCGCAGCGCGCTGCGCGGCGACGGCGGCGAACGCGTCCCTTACCTGGTCAGCGGTGGCGGCAGCGGGGCCGGCCAGGTCGGCGATGTGCAGCCTGCCCGTCGCGATGCCCGCGGAGACGGGCAGTCCCCTGAAGCGGGTAACCGGGCTCATCGGGCCTGCCGCAGCGCGACATCGCGGAGCGCTCGCAGGATCAGGGCGGTCGACGCCGCGCCGGGGTCCTCGTGACCGACGCTGCGCGGCCCGAGGTAGCTCGCCCGGCCCTTCAGCGCCTGCATCGAGATTGTCGCCTGGGCACCCGCCTCGGCCGCGGCCGAAAGCGCGGAGAGGGCATCGGCAGGCGACGCTCCCTCCGCCAGGGCCTCGGCGAGCGCGCTCGTGGCCGGCGCGAGCGCGTCCACCATCGTCTTCTCGCCCTCCTGCGCCGCGCCGAGCTTCTGCACGCCGGCCAGCGCCGCTTCCAGCGCGCTGGCCAGCGCGCTGGCGTCCACGTCCGGCGCATCGCCGAGTGCCTTGCCGGCCTGGCGCAGCGCCATGCCGTACAGCGGGCCCGATGCCCCGCCCACCTTCGAGATCAGCGTTGATCCGGCCAGCCGCAGCACCGAGCCCGGGGTGGGGGTGGCAGCCTGGTCCAGCGCCGCGGTGACCGCGCTGAATCCGCGCGCCAGGTTGATGCCGTGGTCGGCATCGCCGATCGCGGCGTCGAGCTGGGTCAGATGATCGCGCTGCGATTCGACGACGGCTGCGGACTCCGCGATCCAGGCGCGGAAGAATGCGGCGTCCATGAGCGCTCCTTTGCGATGCGAGACGGTGAGCAACGGAATTACCGTTCTACCGTCCCCAGCGCAGCGCGGGCGTCTGCACCGGCGCGTCCCACAAGTCGGTCAGCGAATCGGTGAGCCGGCACACCGTCACGGAAAATCCCTGCATTTCCAGGCTCGTGATGTAGTTGCCCACCAGGTTCCTGGTGATCCGGGCGCCCTTGCCCGCCAGGTATCTGCTCACCTCGTTGTAGACGAGGTACAGCTCGATCAGCGGAGTCCCGCCCATGCCGTTGACCATGACAAGAAGGTCACCGGTCAGCGGCATGTCGGCTTCAATGGCGTCCAGCGCGGCTGCCGTGATGTCGCGGGCCGGCGCCAGCGGGGCCCGGGTGCGGCCGGGCTCGCCGTGTATCCCGATGCCGAGCTCGATCTCGCCGTCGCCCAGCTCGAAGGTGGGCTTGCCCGCGGCGGGAACGGTGCACGAGGTCAGCGCGATGCCGAAGGACCGGCTGCGGTCGTTGACCTCGCGCGCCGTGGCCGCCACCTCGCCCAGCGGGGCGGCGCGTTCCGCCAGCGCTCCGGCGATCTTCTCCACGAAGACGGTGGCCCCGGTGCCGCGGCGGCCCGCTGTGTAGAGCGAGTCCTGGACCGCGACGTCGTCGTTCACCACGACGGGCGCCACCTCGATGCCCTCGTCTTCCGCGAGCTCGGCTGCCAATTGGAAGTTGAGCACGTCACCGGTGTAGTTCTTCACGACGTGCAGCACGCCCGCACCGCCGTTGACCGCGATGGTGGCAGCGAGCATCTGGTCGGGGACTGGCGAGGTGAACACCTCGCCCGGGCAGGCGGCATCGAGCATCCCGTAGCCGACGAAGCCGCCGTGCAGCGGCTCATGGCCAGCTCCGCCGCCCGACACCAGGCCGACCTTGCCGGCCGTTGCCCCGCCAGACCTCGTTATCACCTTGTTCTCGACGTCCACCGCAAGCGATGGATGCGCGGCGGCCAGGCCGGCCAGCGCGTCGGCCACCACGGTGTCAGGGCTGTTGATGAGCTTCTTCATGACGTGCCTTCCCGGATCTTCTCGTTGCTTGGGCTCGGGTCCGTCGGCGCGAGGCTCGTCATGGCGGCCGCCGAGCGGGTGCGCGACAGGCCGACGTAAGCCAGTCCGCCGAGCACTCCGCCCGCGAGCTCGCCGATGATGTAGGCGGGTGCCTGCGACCATGACACCGCGCCGCCGAATCCGCCCTGCCAGATCATCGCGCCCAGGTAACGGGCAGGATTGATGGCCGCGCCGGTGGCCGGCCCGAGGATGATGATGATCGCGAAGACCGCCGAGCCGATGGCCATCGGCGCCCAGCCGGGCACCGCGCGGTGATCGATGACGCCGAAGATGACGAAGACCAGGATGGCCGTGCCGATCCCCTCGATCAGCGTCGCCCGGCCGAAGCCCATCGTCGCTGAGTTGTACGCGGTGACGCCGCCGCCCGCCGCGACGGCCGCGGCCTTGCCCAGCGTGACGAAGTAGCCGAGCGCGCCGATCACCGCGCCGGCCACCTGAGCGATTATGTAGCCGGGGACCTCCCGCCAGGGGAACTTGCCGGAGACCGCCAGCGAGAGCGTGACCGCCGGGTTGATGTGGCCACCGGAGACGTGACCGATCGCGTAGACGACTCCGACGATGACGAACATGAAGGCAAACGAGATCATGCCGAGCTGGGCCATCGAGAACGGCACCTTGGTGCCGGCCGCGATAACGCCGGTCGCGGCCGCCGAGCCGGCGCCGACGTAGACCAGGCAGGCGGTTCCGATTGCCTCCGCGAGGAGCTTCTGCGGGGTTGTGGGTGTTGCCATGCGGTTCGCCCGTCGGCTGTCTCGCTGAGGCAGGCGGCGGGCTCCTCACCTCCCTCTGCGAGATGAACTAGATCGTAAATACTGTTCGACATCGTGGAACAGTATTTGAGGTGAAACATAGGACGGCAATGTGCGGGACGTCAAGAGGGCAATCTCGGCGACCGTGCCCGCGGCAGCTCAGCGGCGGGTGAACTCCGTAAAAGCCGTGGCTGAACAGCGCAGCGATCACGCTGAGCACCGACACCGGGATGGCGACCAGGAACAGCCGGGGCGCTCATTCGTCGAGCATTGCCGCCCGGCAGGCCGCATGCAAGCTCGGCTACCACTCCCAGTAGTAGCCGACGACGGTGTGCTCGATGGCTTCCAGGTACCGGTGCGCCGAGTGTTCCTCGTCCAGGGTAACTTCCTCGCGCTCGACGATCGCCTCGCCGGGCGCCCGGTAGTCTGCCCACTCGGCCCACCACAGCCGCCCTGGGAGCCGGTCCGGGTGGAATTCCAGCCGCATGTCAAGGTGCTCGACCCGGCGGTGCGCGCCACGCCGGAACTCGGCGGCGGGCGGCTGCGAGTAGTGGAAGATGGTCCAGAAGTCGACATAGGCCTGCTCGCCGTACCGCAGCGGGTGGTGGAACGTGATGTCCACGGCCCACAGCTGCTCGCTGACCTGGGTCAGCCGGCCGACCTTGCCGCCGCGGATGACCCTGATGTCGGCCTCTGCGGTGTCAATCCGGTACTGGTAGCTGGTCATGCCGTCCACCAGCGCCCGGACGGTCTGCTGGGTGTGATGCCGGGCGGGCATCCCGTCCCGGCCGAGGAAGTGATGCTCGAACAGCAGGGTGGTCTCATGTCCCGCTGCCAGCGCGCCGGCCGGCGGCAGCGCGCCGGCAATGACGGTCGCGCGAAGATCGCCCCGGTAGAGCTCATGCAGGCGCTGAGCATCACGCGGAGACAGCCGGAATGCCGCCTCGAACCAGCGCAGCGTCTCCAGGCTCAGCCCGCGGCCGCCGAGTGCCCGGCTCACCCGGTCCTTGAGCGCCCTGGCGAGCCCGGTGTCGGTGTCATCATGCGCGCCCGTCTCGTACAGGTGCGCCGCGATGACCTTGCCGACCGCGTCCTGCCGGACCTCGTCGGGCCGGGCGCCCCGGGCATGCTGTTCCCATTCCTCCCGGTACGGCCCGGGATGGAGCATGAGCTGCCGGAGATGCAAGCCAGCAGCGCGCTGGCCACGTGCGTGTCGTTCGCTCTGGGGCATTGAACGTCTTCTGCGTCATGCGACAGCCATGCGACAGGTGATCTGTAACCTGACACTGGAGGCAAGGGACAATCCTCGCGACTGCGCCCGCTGGGAGGAAAGCTCTCAGACTAGCGCGTCTGCAGGAATGCTGAAGGCGGCCCTAAAAGAAGGCTCTGAAAGAAGGTTGCCGACGGCACCCCGCCAACCAGAACGCCGGCAAGCATGGCCCAGGTCGTAACAGACCCGGGGGAACGAACGGCGAAGGGGCGGAGCCGCCAGGCTCCGCCCCTTCACCAGTTAGCTGGCCATGCGTCGCAAGTCTCCTGCACGGCAGTCTCCAGATATCTGGAAACAGTCGCTGATTCGTTGACCATCGCGCGCCCTTCGCCGCATCCTCGTCTAGCCAGCCAGGCTCTCCGCAGAACCAGCACACCAGTGAAGGAAGATGTCGCGATGGCCGATCGCAGTGATGTGCTGCGCCGCCCGCCCCGTGCTCCGCTGCAGTCGCGAAGCCGCAGAAGGTGGGCTCTCGCAGCCGGACTGGCCGGCCTGTGGGCGTTCCTGCTGGCCGACACCGGCTCGCTGGTCGCGGGCACCGCGCTGCTCCTGCTGCTGGCGGCCTTCGTCACGCTGTGCACGGTGGCCCTGCGCGGCTTGGGCATCACCCGGGATCACCCCTTGGTGCAGCGCATGGCGGCCCGGCCGTGGCGCGACGGAAGAGACGTGCTCGGGCTGGCACTCCGGCACCTCGCAGAGGTATTCGTCGTAACCCCGACCGGATCGCTGCTTGCGCCGAACGTCGTCGAGCTGCGGATGAACCCGCGCGATTTCGCCGCGCTGACCGAGATGATTGAGCTGGCCCTGATCAACTCAAGCGCGACGGAGGCCTACCAGGCCGAGGTCACGGCGCGGGCGGCCCGCCTCGCCAGCTACGGCCCGGTGGAAGCATTCGTGATCGGCGATCCGGCCGTCCCGGCCGGCCGCTATCAGCTCAGGCAGGGCAGGCCGCCGAGTCCCGCGCCGGCGGCCAGCTATGCCGTCCCGGCCGGCTATCCGGTTCAGCCCGCCTATGCCGCGGCCGCGGCTGGCCATGCCGCGGCGGCGCCCGGATATGCCGCGGCCGCGCCCGGATATGCCGCGCCAGGGGCTGCCGCCGCGCCCGGGTCCGGCCATGCCGCGCCGCTGATCAGCGACCCGGCGTATCAGGCTGACGCGTATCAGGCTGACAAGGTATACGCGCACGCGCACGACGGGCGTACCGAGCTGGAGCGAGACGCGGTCCGGGCCGCCGCGACGGACCAGCTGACGATGGCAGAGGGTGCCGTCATCCCGCTGCTGCGGCTGGTGACAGGAGGCCGCGTGGCCGAGACCCGCACCTCGGGCGCCCGCGCTGGCCGCGGCGGCCTGGCCGAGCTCTGCCTTCCCGACGAGCCCACCGTGTCGCGAGTGCACGCCAAGTTCACCTACACCGGCGGCCAGTGGTGGATCACCAGCATGGGCCGGAACGGCGTCACGCTCAACGGCACGTTCCTGGCCGATGAGCACGCGCTCAGCGACGGCGACTCGATCCGCTGGGGATCGCGGCCTGACGCGCCGGCCTCGAGAGTCGAGATCGGCTGACCGGCTGGCTGGCCTGCACGGTGTGGGCCTGCGCTGGCTGGCCGGGCAGCGCAGGACCGGGCGGATGTTATCGTCGCAGACATCGCAAGTTCCGATCGATGGTCGATGACGCGCCGTTCCCGGGGGCGGTGGGTGAGTGGCGAAGGGCCAGCTTGTTATCTGGTCAGCCCGGCAACGCGACTGGCTGACCTGTCCGCCCGATGAGATCACCTGGCTGGACCGGAAGCTGCTGAGCGCCGGCCAGGATCCGACCCTGCACCGGTCGCCGCGCTGCGCCGGTCTCCGGTACGTGCATTACCGGTGGGAGCTGTTCAGCAGGGATACCACGCACAAGGTGTACCTGGCGCCGTTCGCCGCCGAGTCTGCCGTCGATTACCGGGCCGTCCAGGCGACGGCCCGGCACGTGCTGCCAATGGCTCCGGTCGCGTACGAGACCCTGCCAGTCCGCCTCGACGACGGATCGTGGCTGGTCAGCGTGGGGAAATGGGTCCTGCCGCTGAGCATCGATGTGCCAGTGGACGGGCGCGACAACCCGACCGTCCCGCACAGCAGTGACCAGCCGCGCACCCAGCAGCAGCGGCGCCGAGAGTACGGCCCGGCAGCGCCAGGAAACGGGAAATCCCCGCTGCCGGACGCGGCGGCCAAGGTGCGGGCCTATTTTGACCGGAATGACAACGCCTGCATGGCGATGGCGTTCTACTACCAGCAGTTCATTCTCGGCGCGGTTGCCCCGCAGGAAGTGCCGATGGTCGAGGTGGCCATCGCCCTGGACCTGAACGGCGAGGGCACCGTTTCGGACTACAAGAAGGAACTTCAGCGCCGCATCTGGAATGAGCAACGGCACCAGCGCGACCTGGCCGAATTCCTGCTTGCCAACGGGCTGATCAGCCATGCGGACCTGGAGCGGGCCGTCGCGGCAGCCGCCGCCAACGAGCTCAGCGGGAAAAGCGAGACGGCGCGGAAACGGCTCCGCTACCGGCCGAAGAAGAAGTAGGCATCCGCCGCCGATCGCGCCCGCCGTGTCAAAATCACTCCGCCGCGGCCATCGGCTTGCCCTGCCGGTACATCTGCGGCGGCTTGCTCCCGGCGGACTGCCCGCCGTCGATCGGGAGCACGGTCCCGGTGACGAACGACGACTGATCCGAGCACAGCCACAGCACCGCGCTGGCCACCTCGGCCGCGGTGCCGGTCCGCCGCATCGGCGTGGCCAGCCCGGCCAGCCGCTGCGCCTCCGGGCCCGCGGCCACCAGATGATGCGTCAGGATCGGGCCCGGCGCCACGACATTGACCCGGATGCCCTGGTCGGCGTAGTCCAGCGCGGCGACCTTGGTCAGGCCGATGATCCCGGCCTTGCCCGCGACATACGCCGCGAGGTTCGCGGTGGCGTTCAGGCCGGCCACCGAGGCCATGTTCACGATCGCGCCGCCGCCGCTGGCCAGCATGGCCGGAATCTGGAACTTCATCCCCAGGAACGTGCCGCGGATGTTGGTAGCGATGCCCCGGTCGAACTCGGCGGCGTCGATGTCGGCGAGCGGCGCGGGCAGCGGCCCGTCGGTAGCGTTGTTGAACGCCGCGTCCAGCCGCCCGTGCGTCGCGACGGCGGCATCGACCAGTCCCCGCATCGACTCGGCGTCCGACACATCGGTGCGCACCGCCGTCGCCCGTCCGCCACCGGCCTCGATGCGCCTCGCGACGGATTCAAGCGCGGCGATGTCGCGGGCGCCAAGGACGACGGCGGCGCCGGCGGCGGCGAACGCCTCGGCCGCGGCCGCGCCGATCCCCTTGCTGGCTCCGGCCACCAGGGCTACCCGGCCCCGCATCGGCGGGTCATTCATGGCATCTCCTCTCGTTCCGGCCCATCCTCTCGTTCCGATCTCAACGACGTTAGTTGTCTAAACATAAGATGTCAAACGATTAGTCATCTATCAAATTCGTGCTAGCCTGCAGGTCATGTCCCGCCCCGCCCGCCAGCCCATCGGCCTGCAACTCGGCCAGGTCGCGAAGGTCGCCAGCCGGGCGTTCGACGATGCCCTGGCGCAGGCGGGCGGTTCGCTGCCGACCTGGCTCGTGCTGATCTCGATCAAGAGCAGGCAAGCGGCCAGCCAGCGCGAGATCGCCGCCGCGGCCGGCATCCGGGGCGCCACGCTCACCCACCACCTGAACGCGCTGGAGTCGGCCGGGCTCGTCACCCGCCGACGGGATCCGGCGAATCGCCGCGTGCACGTCGTCGAGCTCACCCCGGCGGGCGACGCACTCTTCCTCCGGCTGCGGGGTGCCGCGACGGCGTTCGACGAGAAGCTGCGGGCCGGCCTGTCCGACCGCGAAATCAGTCAGCTTGCGGAAACGCTGAGCCGGCTGCGCGACAACGTCACCTGACCAGCGCCAACGCCAGGTGAGTTAGCGGCCCGGTGCATGTATCAGGCTGCCCTGTTTGGCCTCTGGATAGGTATCCAACGCGGATCCGCGGGCCAGCGGGCAATGTGCCCCGCTGCCCGCCCGGCCGTAATCCGGGGGAGCGGCGGCGCGGGGGAGCGGCGGCCCCGGGAGGGCGGCGGCCCGGGCGGGAGAGGCCCGAGCCACCGCGGTCGCCGCTGCCGTCGCACCCGGGGACGCCGCTGGCGGCAGTGCGGCAGAACACCGGTCTATTACGCAGCCTGCGCGGGCCACCCCCGCTTGTGCCCGGACTCAACCCGGTGGATATGGATTTCAGCGGCACCCAACCCGCCCTAAGCCATATCCACCGGGTTGCCCGCGCCCGCCGCCCGCCCGCCGCCGCGCCGCGCCCTGGCGCGGCGGGTAACGAGCGGATCGCGGCTTCCTCGTGCGATGGCACCGGACTCCCGCGCGGGGCGGCAGGCTGGCCGGGCGGCAGGGGCGGCCGGCCGGGCTGCGACGTCGCGGCCAGGCTGGCGGCCAGCACGCCGCAGCAGACTGCCGCCGCCCCGGCAAGCTGCAGGACGCTGGGCCGCTCGCCGAGCACGGCGGCCGCCAGCACCAGCGCGGCGGCCGGCTGCAGGAGCAGCAGCAGCGAGGACACCGCGGCCGGCAGCCTCGGCAGCGACGAGGTGATCAACAGCCAGCCGATCGTCTGGCTGGTCAGAGACAGCAGCAGCAGCCACCAGAAGGACGGCCACGGAATCTGCAGCTGCAGGCCGCCGAAGAGCAGGCCGAGCAGCAGCGAGCTGGCCGCGGCGCCGGCGGTGGCCTCCGCGAGCGGCCCGGCGACGTGGCGGGTGCCGGACGAGGTCCGGCGCAGCACGAGCAGGAAGCCGGCGTAGGCGAGGGACGTCCCGATCCCGAAGACGATCCCGGCGACCGGGTGAGTGCCGCCGGTGCTGCCGTCGGCCAGGCCGGACACTCCCACGACGCCCGCCATCACGACCGGCAGCGCGATCAGGAATCCGCGATGCGGGCGCTCACCGAATATCAGCCAGGCGACGAGGGCGACGAACAGCACTTGCAGGTTGCCGAGCACGGTCGCGACCCCCGCCCCGACGTCGGCGATGACATGGTTCCACTGCACCAGGTCGACCGCCAGGAACACCCCGGCCAGCACTGCCCCGAGGTGCTGGGCGAGCCGGCGCGGGCCATGCCGCTGGCGCTCCGCCAGCGCGAGGATCGCCAGCACGGGTATGGCGAGGAGGCACCGGTAGAACGCCACGGTGGCGGTGCCCGTGTCGGCCAGCGTGACGAGGACGGCAGAGGCGGAGATGCAGGCGGCGCCGAGCCCGGCCAGCAGGATCGGCTGACGGCCGCCGATCACCGGGCGGGCCTCGCTGCCTGCCGCCCGATGGCGTCGCCTGCCGGGCCGCTGGCGTCGCCTGCCGGCCCGATGGCCTCGCCTGCTGCGCGGATGGCGTTGCCTGCCGGGCCGCTGGCGTTGCCTGTAAGGACCGTTCTGGCATACGGTGCTGACATGCCGTCAACCCTACGAGAGCGGCCTGACAGGAGTCAAAGCGCTTTTGATGCTGACCAGGTGGAGGCGCTGACCGCCTGCGTCGAGCTGATCAACACCGGCCGGTCGGGCGCCGGCGAGGAGCTTGGCCTGCCGGGCGTGCAGTCGATCGGCCGCCGTTACGCCTTCCACGGGCGTGCCGCCACCGCGGCGGACGTCCCGCGGTTGCGCGCGCATCGCGCCCGGCTGGACGCCATCGCCGCGGCTTGCGAGGCAGGCGAGCATGCGGCCGCCATCGAGATGGTGAACGCCCTGCTCGCGGAGACCGGGGCTATCCCGCAGATCGTGGCGCACGATGGCCGCGGCCCGCACATTCACGTGTCCCGGCCCGCCGCCCCGATGGCCGACCGTATAGCCGCGCATCTGGCCATGGGCCTCGCTGGGCTCGTGGTGGCCGGCCAGAGCGACCGGCTGCGCAGCTGCGCGTCGCCGACCTGCCGGGACGTGTTCATCGACCTGTCCCGCAACCGGTCCCGCCGCTACTGCGACAGCCGCACCTGCGGCAACCGGCTGCACGTCGCCGCCTACCGCGCCCGCCGGGCGGCAGTCAGCTAATAGGCCCCGGCAATAGGACTGCCGGGCTCGCGAGCCCCCGCATCCCGGCTGGCGGCGTTGCCGTCGTCGCGAGTAGCTCCGCTACGCGCTCCTCCGCCGCCTTGCCAGCCGGGCGCGGATGACCCGCTCCCTGATCCAGCGCCCCATTGCCGGGGGCCTCTAACCTGCCATCGGCTGGGCGCGGCCTGCGTGGCCATTGGCTGGCACCGGCCGGGATTGCCCCGGCGGCACGGCGCCGGCCACGCAGCCTCCGTTTCACATTGGTCTTGATTTACCTGACGGCCTCCGGCGGGTGCGCAGAGTCCGCGGGAGTGCGCGGAGTTTCACGCGCGCCGGTACCGCAGGACGGCGACGGGCGCGAAGATCGCGATCAGCAGCGCCGACCAGGCCAGGGCAAGGACGACGTCAGTGCTGCCGCCGAGGATCAGTGAGCGGACGGCGTTGACCATGGGCGTGATCGGCTGGTAATTCGCGAAGGGCTGCAGCCAGTCCGGCATCGAGTCAGCCGGGACGTAGGTGCTGGAAATGAACGCGAAGATGAATGCGATCAGCGACATGCCCTGGGCTGCCTGGGCATTGGGCGCGAACAGCCCGATGACGATGAAGACGAGGGTGAAGACGATCCCGTAGACGAGGCACAGGCCCAGCGCCGCCAGCCCGTCGAGCACGGACCCGCCGAGGCGGAATCCGAAGAGGAAGCCGAAGGCGGCGGTGGAGAGGATCGACCACGCGTTCGTCGTGGAGTCGGCCAGCGTGCGCCCGGCCACGATGGAGTACCGCGGTACCGGCAGGGAGAGCAGCCGGTCGGTGAACCCGCCGGCCCGGTCCTCGGCCACCGCTACGGCGACACCGCCCCCGGTGAACAGGACGATCGTCGCGACGTAGGCGGGCACGAGGTAGTTGACATAGCTCGACCCGCCAGCATGGATGGCGCCGCCGAACACATAGCGGAAGCTGAACAGGAACAGCGCGGACTGGACCACGCCCATGACGCTCAGGCCCGGTGTCCTGACGTACTTCCGCAGTGCCCTGCGGGTTACTTCGAGGGAGGCCCTGGCGGCCCCCGGCGGCGTGGGCGGGCGGGCAATGGTGCCCGGGCTGGTGGCGGTCTGGGCGGTCATCGTGAACCCCTGTGCCGAGAGTTGCTTGCGGTCACCGGCGTGCCTTCGTGGCCGCTGGTGAGAGTCAGGAATACCTCGTCGAGCGTTGGCCGGCGCACGCCGATCTCGTCGACCGCGATCGCGGCGTCGTCGAGGCAGCGGATCATCGTTGCCAGCGCGCTCGCCCCGCCCGCGGTCGGCGCGCTGGCCCGCCGCCCGCCGCGGTCGAGCCGGGGCGGGTTGGCGGTGACGCGCCGGAGGATCTGGCCGGCTGCATCGAGCCTGGCCGGGTCGGCGACGGCGACCTCGATGACGTCGCGGCCGACGCTTGCCTTGATGTCGCCGAGCGGGCCTGCCGCGATGGCACGGCCGTGGTCGATCACCACGACGTGGTCGGCGAGCTCGTCGGCCTCGTCGAGGTAGTGCGTGGTCAACGCGACGTCGGTGCCGCCGGCCACGAGAGCGCGGACGGCAGCCCAGACCTCGCCGCGGCCGGCCGGGTCGAGGCCGGTCGTCGGCTCGTCGAGCAGCAGCAGCCGCGGTGCGCCGACCAG
>WNGD01003074.1_pt1 | contig 17657 bp, 13 predicted proteins | sample 5400671 | NCBI WGS metagenome assembly WNGD01 (sample SAMN13153369, study PRJNA577476) | soil metagenome | isolation source: 40 cm soil or saprolite under grassland replicate 2 | place: USA:California | collected 2016-06-15
CCGTCTACCCGTCTACCCGTCTACCCGTCTAGTTGTTAGGGGTGGCTGACGGGAATCGAACCCGCAACCTCTGGAGCCACAGTCCAGCGCTCTAACCGATTGAGCTACAGCCACCACGGGTCGAGGCCAAATCTAACGGGTCAGGCTGGGGGCCAGAAGCGCCGCGCTAGCGGCGGGGGCGAAGCCCGACGCGCAGCGTGAAGGCCGTGAGCTGCTCCAGCCGGCGCGCCGCGCCCTGCATCGGAAAATCGTAGCGCTCCAACGAGTAAAACGCCCCCAACACCAGACGCTCCCAGCCGTACTCCATTCCTGCCGCCGCGGTGAACGCGACATCGGGCCCCTCCAGCCCATTCACGGAGACGACCGGTAGCAACGCGCCCCGTACGATCCCACTCACCGCGCTCCCTCCAAACGGCAGGCGCGCCTCGGCGCCGACGTGGACCGTGGTCCAGCGTTGCCGGGCCAGCACCGTCGAGTAGCTCCGCCGCGTCACGCCGCCTTGCAGGGCGAGCCAGGAGACAGTCACCACACTCGCCGCGACGCCCACCTCGGCCACGTCGCGGTCCGTGGCGCCGGGGCCGCTCGCCGTGAGCGTCCCCACCTGCCCCCGCACGACCAGCGCGAACCGCGCGCCGCGCTGCACCGCGATCTCGCCGCCCTCGACCGGGCCGCGCGCCTGCGCGACCCCGTACCCGGCGTCGACCCGGTGCTCCATCACCCCGCCGAGGATGGACCCCGAGATGCGCGTCTGGGCCTCCGCCGGCTCCGCCGCCAGCATGAACCCGAGGACCACGACCAGCCGGATCGGCGGCCGGCGGCCCGCGCTCAGGGACCCGCTCCGGGCGCCGGGGAGATGACCAGGATCGTGTGCGCGACCTTTTCCGCGTTGCGGCGCGCGATCGCCGCGTTGGCTGCACGGCGCGCCGTCTGCCGGCTCTGGTTGGTGGCGATGTGCTCCACGATCGGGCCGCCGTGGCGGTGGGCGAGGAACGCCACGACGCCGGTAGCGACCGCCGCTCCCGCCACGAGCGCCGGCATGGCGCGGTTGCCACCGCCGAGATCGGCGTTCGGCAACGCTCCCCGGATCAGCAGTGCGCCCGCCGCAACGCCCACCCCCTTGAGCAGGTCGGCCCGCGGCGCGTACCGCTCGGGGAGGAGGTCCCGGCCACGCAGCTCGGGCAGCGTGTCCTCGAGCGGGGGCACCTCGTGGGCGAGGTCGAAGTAGGCGCGAGCGGAATCGGCCTGTCCGGTGAGCCGGCTCCGCCCCGCGACCACGAGCTGATAGCGTCCGCTGGGAGCGAGCTGACCGTTCGGCAACAGGCCGTCCCAACTCAGCTGGCGCAGTCCAGCGCTTTCGCCCGCGAGCAAGACGACGCCCGTCGCCGCCGCCGGAGACCGGAGCTCGGCGTGCACCATCGCGACGTGCGTCGTGACGAACGAGAAGCCCAGGCGCTCGGTGCGGGGGTCGGCGCGCCCTGGGGCGACCGGCCGCACCCCCACCGCGAACGTGGCGCGCCGGGCGGCGGCAAACGCCGTGATCTGGTCCGGCGTGAACTCGAGCGGGTCCAGGTCCGTGAACGGGTCGCGCTCGAGCGCCGCGCGGAAGTACGCAACGGCGGAATCTCGCATGCCCATGAGCGTGAGCGACGCGCCCAGGTACTTGTAGGCTTCGCCCCGTTGCGACGGGCTGACCTCGAACGCCCACGCCGGCGAGATGACCTGACGGAACAGGGGGACGGCGCGCTCGATCTCGAGCTGCTCGTACAGCCGTCGGGCCCGCGACAGCGCCGCCGTGGTGCTGTCTGGGGCCGCGCCGCGCGGCACACCCGCCGCAGCGCTGTCTTGGGCAGCTGCGGGCGCGGCAAGCGCTGCGAGCAGCGCCACGTTCACCATCAGACGCTTCACGGCCCCGGCGCCCCCCGGCTCCGCAGGGTGATGCGGCCGAGTGACACAGTGCTGTCCGCCGCGACGACCACGGTCGTGTCGAACAGGTCGTAGCCGGGCGCCCGCACCACCACGCGCCGCGCACCCACCGGCACCCTGAGGTCGAGCAGGCTGCCCTCACCCACCTTGCGCCCGTCGACCAGGATCTCCGCGGTGGCCGGGCTCGTGAGCATCCGCAGCTTGCCGGCGTGGAGCGGCGCCACGGCGGGCGCGAGCGGCGCGGGCGGCGGTTTCGCTTGCTTCACGGCAGCGAGCAGCGTGCTGGCCGCTGCGGCCCGAGTCGCGGCCGAGTCCGGGCCGGCCGACGGCCCCCCGTCCCCCCCGCCCGCGCCGCCCGCGCGCGCCGTCCACCATACGGCCCCTACCGCGAGCACCGCCACCGCGAGCAGTCCCGCGAGGCGACGCGCCGGGTGTGAGGTCCGCAGCGACGCGAGCAGTCCCGCGAGACGACGCGCCGGGTGTGAGGTCCGCAGCGACGCGAGCAGCGGCACGAGGGGAAGTGTCCGGCCGTCCATCAGGGGTGGGAGCGGCCGCGTGTCGACCCGTGGGACGGCGCCGCCCCGGGCGAGGTCTCGCAAGATCTGCTCGCTCTCCAGCCGATCCGTCTCCGAGAAGGGAATCGCCTCGACGGCCGCGAGCATCTCGCGCGTCGTTGCAAAGCGCCGGGCTTCCTCTTTCGCGAGCGCCCGCTGCACCAGGTCGGCCAGGGCTCTGGGCACGTCGTCCCGCGCGCGCCGCATGTCGGGCACCGGCGTGAAGAAATGGTGCTGCATGATCCCCGCGAGTGTCTCGGACGTGAACGGCACCGCGCCCGTGAGCAGCTGGAACGCCACGACGCCCAGGGAGTACTGGTCGCTCTGCGGTCCGGCGCGGTGCCCGGCGCATTGCTCCGGGCTCATGAACGCGGGCGTGCCCATCACCGTGCCGACCGCCGTCAGGGTGACGTCCGCGGCCCGCAGGGCGATGCCGAAGTCGGAGAGCATCACGCGTCCGTCCACGTCCACCAGGATGTTGGCGCTCTTCACGTCGCGGTGCACGATGTCTCGCCCGTGCGCGAACGCGAGTCCCCGGGTGGCGGCGCGCAGCACCGCCAACACCACCGGAATGGGGAGCGCTCCTTGAGCCACGAGGATCGCGTCCAGGGTGCGCCCCTCGATGAACTTCATCACGATGAACGAGATACCGCCGAGCTGTCCCACGCGATACACCGGAATGATGTTCGGGTGGTCGAGCGCCGCCACCATGCGGGCCTCGCGCTTGAACCGCTCCGTCGCCCGCGGCGTCAGCCCGAGGTCCGGCGGCAGCACCTTCAACGCGACCGAGCGGCGGAGCTCCGGTTCCATCGCCTGGTAGACCACCGCCATGCCGCCGCGCGCCAGCTCGCGCTCGACCTCGTACTCGCCGGCGAACACCAGACGGACCCGCTCCAGCAGGTCGTCCTGCCCCTCGGCCGCGACCATCATCGTATCGGCGTGTGGGTCCGATGCCCGGACGCCGCAGTTCGGACAGAACCGCGTCTCGGCCTCGAGCTCCGTCCCGCAGCGGAAGCAGCGCATCATCCGGCCGCGCTCATGGACGGACGCGCAAGCCCTGTGTGATCGTGGGGAGGGTGTCGGTGAAAATCGGATCCAGCAGGACGGCGATGACGGTGTCGAAGCCCTGCGTCAGGGCGATGAGCGAATCGCCCCCCACCGTCACTCCCACGATCGTCGGGTTGAGCGACGTGAACCGAAAGCGGGGATTCGGGACGGTCACGCCCCCCACCTGCACGGTGATCGCCGGCGCGGTCGTCGTGCCGACGTAGAGGAGGGTGTCGCTCTTCGGGTACGTGAGGGTCACCTGCTCGAGCCCGGGCTGCTTGAATACGTCGGACAGCCCGCATGCCCAGGCCGCTACGCCGAACAGGGACGCCACCCACCACCGCGGCAGCGATGCCAGCAATCGCATACGGACCCCGCACGGGGATACATCGTCTAAAGATGCCCCGGGCTTATGGATAGGTACCGCCGTGTAACGATACAACCTGCATAGCCGCCCCGCCGCATCGCAAGGTCCTGGCTCACCACCGGCTGATACCTAGCCCGGCCAGAAGCGCCCAGCGAGCTTGGCCGTGCGGCGGTCCGCGGGCACAGCGGTGCCGTCCAGCGCGGCGATCGGGACCACACCACGTACCGCGTTTGTCAGAAACAGACTCTTCCCCGCGAGCGCCGCCCGTGGGTGGCGCCCCTCCGCGCCCCCCGCACCCCCCGCGCCCCCCGCGCCCCCGGCCCCCCCCGCGCTCCCCGCGAGCTCGAGCACCCGCGCCCGGCCGATGCCGGGCAGGATCCCGAGGTCGAGCGCGGGCGTGCGCACCACATCCCCGTCCCACCAGAACAAGGTCCACACAGTCCCCTCGGCGACCCAGCCCTCGTGGGTGAGGAGCAGCGCGTCGTCCGCTTCCGCAATCTCGGCCTCCACGGCGGCATCGGCGAACGCGTCGCGGTCGGTCGTCTTGTGGGGATACGGCTGGTGCGGCTCGGACGCGGTGATCACCACGGGTGGGTCGAGCGCGGGCAGCTCGCGCACCATGACCGTGGCGCGGCCGTCGCACACGTCCACGCGCAGCACCGCTTCACCGATGCCCGCGAACGGACGCACCAGTGCCGCGACGTCCTGTGAGGGTTTCGGGAGGCCCAGCTCGCGCAGGGAGCGCTCGAGACGCGCCAGATGCCGCTCGAGGAACGGGATGCGCCCGCCGCGCACCCGCATCGTCTCGATGAGACCGTAGCCGGTGTGTTCCATACGAGGGTGATCTGTCATCCGTCATCCGTCATCGACGGTGCCGCTCCGGACGACGGATAACGGATAACGGACGACGAGGTGCGAGCACGAGGGGCTAGCATACGGGCTCCGTACCCCTCCGGCAAGTTGCTTACGAGAGCCCGTTTTCACATGTTGTGTCGCCAGCGACCCTGTAAGGAACTCCCCATGCCATCGACGCTCCTACGTGACGCTTTCGTGCTACGCCGTTGCGTGACGACGTTCGCCGTGACGCTCCTCGCCTCTTGCTCGCACGCCCCACCGCCAGACTTCGCGCCCGATCCGGGCCTCGTCTCTCAAATCCGGGACATCCGGATCGTCACCGGGTATACGCGCGCCTGCCCCGGCGCCGTCATCCCGACAAGCTACGAGGCGGTGCTCGCGGACGGCGCGCGGGTGCCGTTCGCCCGCTCCTACGACAAGAAGCATCCGCCCCGCCTGCACGTGGTTTTCCTGGATCGCGAGAGCCCCGACGCCGTGACTCAGGAGGACGGCGATTGGGTGACGAACGGCAACCCACTCGCCACGGTGACCACGGGCTTTCGGCTCACGGCCACGTTGCTGGCGAAGCCGAGCGCCACGAACACGATCGTGGTCCCGCCGGACTACAGCTGCATGCGGCACGCGTTCACCTTCTCAGGCGAGCAGGGGGGCCCGGGTCAGGTCGGGGGCAACGGCCCGGACGTCACCGTGCGGCTGGCCGTGCTGCGCTCTCCGTTCTACGACAAGCTGTTCGTCGCCGGGATCCAGGTCGGCCTCGCCCCGCCGTTCTACGTGCTGGCGGATGCGAGCACCGTCCCTCCCGCCGACTGGCTGGTGATCGAGTCGCGGGGTGGGCGCGGCGGGTCCGGCCCTGCGGGGACGGCCGGCACGGACGGCGCCGCCGGTGCCGCCGGCTGTCCGGCGCAGCCCGGCGGACCCGGCGGGAACGGGGCCAGCGGCGGGCTGGGCGGCAACGGCGGGCGCGGCGGGCGCGTCAGCATCGTGGTCCCGCTCGACAATCCGTTCTTGGGCGGGATCGTGGACGCGCGGAGCACCGGGGCTCCCGGGGGCGCGGGCGGGGGCGGTGGGGCCGGCGGCAAGGGTGGGAAGGGCGGGCAGGGGTCCACGGACGCGAACAACCGTCGCTGCGCCGACGCGGCGGACGGGGCACCGGGCCAGAACGGGAACGCGGGGCCGGTCGGCGCCCAGGGCGCGGCCGGACCGCGATCGGTGGTGGTGACCGCTCCGCTGAGGGATCTGTTCGGGGTCCAAGTGCCCCCCGAGATCGGCACCCTGCTCGAGCGCTTGCAGCGTCGGCCCTAGGCAATCCCCTAAGTTTCCGCGCTCCATCGGCCCGCAACAGGGATTCTCATGCCGGGTGCGTACGACATCATCATCGTCGGGGCTGGCCACAACGGCCTCGTGACGGCGGCCTATCTCGCCCGCGCCGGGATGCGCGTGCTGGTGTTCGAGCGCCGCGAGCTGGTGGGCGGTGCCTGCGTCACCGAGGAGCTGTGGCCCGGATTCAAGGTGTCCACCGCGTCCTACGTGAACAGCCTGCTGCGCCCCGAGATCATCAGCGACCTGGAGCTCTCCCGGTACGGGTTCGAGCTGTTACCGCGCAGCCCCTCGTCGTTCACGCCCTTCCCCGACGGGCGCTTCCTGCTGATGGGGCCTGACACGGAGCTCACCCGGCGGCAGGTGGCGAAGTTCTCACCGCGCGACGCCGACACCCTGCCCCGCTACGAGGCGATGCTCGAGCGGGTGGCCGACTTCATCGAGCCGACGCTGCTCCGCACACCGCCCAATCCCTGGTCGTTCCGACCGCGCGACCTGCTCGCCCTGGCGGGGCTCGGGTGGCGGTTTCTGAAGCTCGGGAAGGAGGGGGCACAGGCGCTCGAGATCCTCACCGGCGCCGCGCGACCCATCCTCGATCGTTGGTTCGAGTCGGAGGAGCTGAAGATCGCGCTGGCGACCGACGCGATCATCGGCGCCATGGCCTCGCCGTCGGTGCCGGGCACCGCGTACGTCCTGTTCCACCACGTCATGGGTGAGTGCAATGGGGTGCGCGGGATGTGGGGCTACGTGCGGGGTGGGATGGGCGGCATCTCGAACGCACTCGCGGCGGCGGCGCGCGCGCACGGAGCGGAGCTCCGGGTGAACGCGCCGGTCGCGAAGATCCTCACGCGAGGCGGTCGCGTGACGGGCGTGGCGCTCGAGGACGGCACCGAGTTCCGCGCGCCGCGCGTCGCGTCGAATGCCGACGCGCACGCCACCTTCCTGCAGCTCGTGGACGAGGGGGACCTGGAGCCCGCGTTCGTGAGCGCCGTGCGGGACATCGACTATTCCAGCGCGTCACTGAAGATCAACGTGGCGTTGTCCGAGCTGCCGGACTTCAGCGCCGTGAATGGCGGCGATCTGCCACCCCACGCACACCTGCGCGGCACGATCCACATCGCCCCCACGCTCGACTACATGGAGCGGGCGTATGACGACGCCAAGTACGGCCGCCCGTCGGCCGACCCGATCCTCGAGTGCACCATCCCGTCGGTCGTGGACGGCACCGTCGCCCCGCCGGGACGGCACGTGATGTCGTTCTTCGTGCAGTACGCGCCCTACCGGCTGCGCAACGGCACGTGGGATGAGGTGAAGGACCGGTTCGCCGACCGCTGCTTCGACATCCTCACCGAGTACGCGCCCAACTTCAAGCGCGCCGTGATCGATCGGCAGGTGCTCTCCCCGCTCGACCTCGAGCGCCGCTACGGCCTGACGGGCGGCAACATCTTCCAGGGAGCGATGACCCTGCCACAGCTCTTCTTCCTGCGCCCGCTTCCCGGGTACGCCGACTACCGATCGCCCATCAAGGGGCTGTACCTCTGCGGCGCCGCGACGCACCCGGGCGGCGGCGTGATGGGGGCGTGCGGATACAACGCCGCGAGGGAGATCCTGCGGGACGGGAAACGGTGAGCGCAAGTAACCAGCAGGGCCCGTTCCGTATGTTCGCGCCCTGAAGGGCGCGCTCGGCGCCGAGGGCGTCCTTAAGGACGCACCGCGGCCGAGCCCGGACGTCAGTCCAGGGTATAATCCACACTCACGTCTCTGCCGAGTTCGAGGATGCCTGTCAACGTCCGATTCGTTCCTCTGTGGCTGCTCTTGCCCGTCCCGCTCGTCGCCCAGTCCAACGCCGAGCGGATGGCGAACGACGCGTACACGCGCTCCCACGACTACGACCTGATCCACCAGCGCATCGAGGTCCGGAACTTCGACTGGGACTCGACGTCGCTCGACGGGCGCGTGATCACGACGCTCCTGGCGCTGCGACCGGGGCTCGACTCGGTGATTCTCGACGCCGGGAAGCGGCTCGACGTCAAGCGCGTGGTGGACGCCACCGGCGCGACGCTGCGCTCGGCCGCGCACGGCGACACGCTGGTGATCTATCCCGCGCGGCCGGTCGCCTTCCACGACACGCTCCGCTTCACGATCGACTACCACGCGCGGATCGACAACGGCCACGGGCTCACGTTCATCCGGCCGGAGGGGCGGGAGCACCGGCCGCAGCAGATCTGGAGCCAGGGAGAGGATCACGACAACCACTTCTGGTTCCCGACGTACGACTTTCCCAACGACAAGATGACGTGGGAGCTCGCGGCGACCGTGCCAGCGGAGTACAGCGTCGTGTCGAACGGCCGGCTCGTAACCGACCGCAAGAGTCCGGGCGGGACGCATACGGTGACCTGGCGCCAGGACCGGCCGAGCGCCACCTACCTCGTGTCGCTCATCGTCGCGCCGCTCGTCAAGTTCGCGGACGCCTGGCGGCGTGTTCCCGTGGACTACTACGTCTACCGCGCCGACTCCGCCCGGGCGCGGCGGCTGTTCGGCGTCACGCCCGACATGATCGACGTGTATTCGCGGCTCACGGGCGTCAAGTACCCATGGGACAAATACGCCCAGACGACCGTCGCGGACTTCTTCGGCGGCATGGAGAACGTGAGCGCCACGACGCTCGTCGACTGGCTGCCCGACGATCGCGCCTACCTCGACCGTCCCTGGTACCAGTGGATCCTCATCCCGCACGAGCTGGCGCACCAGTGGTTCGGCGACTACACGACGACCGAGAACTGGGCAAACATGTGGCTCAACGAGGGGTTCGCGGAGTTCATGCCGGGCCAGTACTGGGGCGCGAAGCTCGGCCCCCGCGCCGAGGACGACTACTACCTCGACGAAGACCGGCAGTACCGGCAGAGCGACGCCCGGCGGCGCATGCCGCTCGCCGCGCTTGGCTCCAACAACATCTATCCCAAGGGCGCCCTGGTCCTGCGGATGCTGCTGCGCTATCTGGGCCCCGAGCGCTTCTGGGCCTCGATCAACGTCTATCTCCGGCGCCACGCGCTCGGCAACGCCACGACCGACGACCTGCGCCAGGCGGTACTCGAGGCGACGGGCGAGAACCTCGACTGGTTCTGGGACGAGTGGATGTATCAGGCGGGCCACCCCCAGTTCACCGTCACCACGGCCTACGACACCAGCGCCCGCAAGCTGACCTTGACCGTCAAACAGACGCAGGCCGACTCCGCGAAGGCGGACAGCACGGGGCTTAAGTACGAGACGCCGCCGCTGTTCCGCATGCCGGTGGCCGTTCGGGTGGGAACGGCAAGCGGCGACGTGGTGAAACGCGTCGACCTGACGGCGCGCGAGCAGACGATCGAGATCGCCGGACTCTCGGGCGCTCCGACGATGGTCGTGTTCGACGACGGCAACGCGATCCTCAAGGAGCTGACGTTCGACCAGCCCACCGCATGGCTTGCGACCCAGCTGGGGCGCGATCCCGACCTCTGGAGTCGCCAGTGGGCGATCGAGCAGCTGGGGCAGCGCACCGCCGACACGGCGGCCGCGGTGGCGCTCGGCCGGGCGGCGACCCGGTCGGACTATTTCCTCACGCGGGCGGCGGCAGCGGAGCTGCTCGGTCATTTCCCTGCGAGCGTCGCCCAGGCGCCGCTCGTCGCCGCGCTCCGGGACACGTCGGCACATGTGCGCCGCGCCGCCGTCGCGGCCCTCGGGCAGCTGGGCGGCGCGCGGGCGGCGGAGCTCGCCCGTGCCACGTTCCGCAGCGACCCGAGCTACGCGGTGCGGGCGGCGGCGCTCGTCGCCCTCGTCCAGGCGGATTCGGGGGGGGGGACGCGTGACAGCGCGGTGGCGTGGGGCCTCGCGACGCCGTCCTATCAGGACGTGATCGAGGAGTCGGCCTACCGGATCATCGCCCAGAGCGGGGATACGGGCGCCATCCCGCGGCTCGAGGGACGGCTCTCGAGCGGCCGCTTCCCGGCGCACGTGCTCGCGGCGCTCGCCGGCCGCGGCAGCGCGCACGCGCTCGACGTGCTCGCCACCCACCTGGACGACGAGCGCGCCTACGTGCGCCGCTGGGTGGTCGAGGCGTTCCGGTTCACACTGCCGCACCAGCTCGCGACCGCGCGCCTCAAGGCGGCGGTCGACAAGCTCAAGTACGCCGATACGAAGCGGGCGGTGGCGGAGACCCTGCAGCGGCTGGAGAAGCCGGGGACGGACGAGGAGTAGAACGTCATCCGTCATCCGTCAGAAGGGACGGCCTCTACGGATGACGGATAACGGATGACGGACGACGTCTCCAGAAGTACACCGGCAGTCCGGCGAGGATGAGCGCCGCACCCACGGCGGAATCGCGCGGCTGCTCGCGAGCGGTGTTGATCACGAGCCAGAGAGAGAATAGGATGAACAAGATCGGCGTGGCCGGATATCCCCACGCCTTATAGGGCCGGGGCAGCTCCGCCGCCGTGTAGCGCAGCCGGATCACGGCGCCGCAGGACAGCGCGTAGAAAACGAATCCCGACAGCACGACGTAGGTGAAGAGCCGGTTGTAGGTGTCCTTCCACGAGGGCTCGGTCGAGATCCACGTCAGCGCGACGGCGACGGCGCCCTGTACGATGAGCGACGGAGCTGGTGTCAGGAACCGGGAGTGCACGCCCCCCAACCACCGCGGCAGGAGTCCGTGTCGCGCCATGGCGTAGGGTATTCGCGCCCCGGCGAGCACCTGTCCGTTGTTCGAGCCGAGCGTCGCCGTGAGAATCGCCACGGCGACGAGCGCCGCACCGGCGCGGCCCATGGTGACCTGGGCCGCATCGGACGCGACGAGAGATGACGCCGCCATCCGGGCGGGCGAAAGCACGTAGGCGAACGAGGCGGTGACGAGACAGTAGAGCGCGACCGCGATCAGCGTGGAGAAAACGACTGATCGTGGCAGGTTGCGTTCCGGATCCTTCACCTCGCCTCCCACGTAGGTGATCTCGATCCAGCCGTCGTACGCCCACAGCGCCGCCAGCATCGCCACGCCGAACGGCGCGATGAGGGCGGCCAGCGAAGCATCCGGCCACACGGGCGAGAAGTTCGCGACGTTCCCGCCCGGCGCCACAAACCCCACAGTAATCAGGACGACCAACAGGCCGATCTTAATCAGCGTGAGGACGTTCTGGATGAGCACCCCGAGCTTGACGCCCAGCGAGTTCAGCACGGTGAGGGCGACGATGGACACGATCGCTACGGCCTTGATCCCGACGTCCGCCAGCGGCACGAAGAACCCGAGATAGGTCGCGAACCCCACCGCGATGGCGGCGATCGAGGCCGGGTTGATCACCACTCCCGCCGTCCACCCGTACAGGTAACCCCAAATCGGCCCGTACGCCTTGGTCAAATAGACATACTGGCCGCCGGCCTCCGGCATCGCGGCGCCCAGCTCGGCGACCGACAGCGCGCCCAGGAGGGAGACGAATCCGCCCAGGACCCAAACCAGGATCGCCGGTGCGGTGGCACCGAGACCGGCGGCGATCGTGCTCGGGACGATGAAGATCGCGGACGCGATGATCGTCCCGACGTTGATCATCGTCGAGTCGAGCAGCCCGAGCTGGCGCTTGAGCTCAGGCACGACGCAACCGGTTCCGGTACGCCTGCTTCAGGAAGGAGCCGTTCATGAGGCCGCTAGGATACCGGGCGGCGGAAGGGGTGGCAAGCACGGGAAACAGGAAATCCTCAGGCGTCGTCGTAATGGTCGCGCCCTGAGAGGGCGCGCTCGGCCCGGGGTGCGTCCTCAGGACGCCGCAACGCCGAGCCCGGGCTCTCGGCCCGGCACTCACTCGCGATAGATTCTTGGACCCTATGACTGCCGGCTTCTCGTCATTCACCACCCCGAGCTCCTATTGGCAGATGAGCCGCGCGCCGCGCTACAGCCTGCTGTTCGCGCTGCCGCTGCTCGTGTTCTATCAGACCCTGGCGGTGCTGCTGTTCCACGGGCCGCGCTCCGTGCGCAACGGCGCGGACGTGATCCTGCAGAGTCTGTTCGTCGCGCTCGCGGGCAACTGGGGGCCGCCGCTCTTCATGATCTGTCTCATCGGGGGCGGGCTCTGGCTCGTAGCGCGGGACATGCACGCCCACGGCTCGCGGCTGCGCGGCGCCGTATTCGTGGCCATGCTGGGCGAGTCCGTGCTGCTCGCGTTGCTGTTCGGCATGGCGGTGGGTAGCGTCACCTCCCGCGTGCTCGGGCTGCTCCAGGCGCTCGCGTTGCCGCCGGGTGGCGCCCACGCGCTCGACTGGTGGACGCGACTGATGGTCTCGCTCGGCGCGGGGATCTACGAGGAGCTGCTGTTCCGCGTGCTGCTGGTCGGCGCGCTCGCCACGGTGGCTCGCGCGCTGTTCGGCTGGCGTCCGGTCCCGGCGGGCGTCTGGGCGACGCTACTCGGCGCGGCGATCTTCTCCGCGTTCCATTATATCGGGCCGTACGGCGACCGGTTGCAGCTCTACTCGTTCCTGTTCCGGATGATCGCCGGCCTGTTCTTCTCGGCGCTGTACCTGCTACGCGGCTTCGGGATCACGGCGTGGACGCACGCGCTGTACGACGTGTCGTTGCTGATGCTGCAATAATCACGTCCCTACCGAATCCCCTGTTCCCGCCAATTACCTTCGGCTCGCCACGAGCCCCGCCCCGCCCCGCCCTCACCCCACCATCACCCCACCCGTGAGGGTGGGGCGACCAGTCGGCCCCGTTACGGAGCCTGATTCGGCCGTTGGGCAGCGAGGTCCCGCAGCCTGAACCGTTGGATCTTTCCGGTCGCCGTCTTCGGTAGCTCCGCGACGAACACGATCCACCGCGGGTACTTGTACGGCGCGAGCCGCTGCTTCACGAATGCCTTCAGCTCGTCCTCGAGCGCCGGGCTCGGCGCCCGGTCCCGCGCGAGCACCACGAACGCGAGCGGCTTCATGAGCTCGTCCCGGTCCGCCGCCCCCACCACGCCTGCCTCGACCACCGCCGGGTGCTCGGCGAGCGCACTTTCGACCTCCGCCGGCGAGACCCACATGCCGCCCGCCTTGATCATGTCGTCGGTGCGCCCCGCATACCAGAAATATCCGTCCGCGTCGCGGCGATACTTGTCGCCCGTGCGCAGCCACTCGCCCTGAATCGTCTGCTTCGTGCGCTCGTGCTGGTTCCAGTAGCAGGCGCACGCGCTGTCGCCCTTCACGAGCAGGTGGCCGACGTCGCCCACCGGCACGTCGCGCCCCTCGTCGTCCACGATCCTCGCGTCGTAGCCCGGCACGAGCGTGCCGCTCGATCCGGGGCGCGCCTTCCCGCGCCGGTTCGCGATGAACGTGTGGCACATCTCGGTCGATCCAATCCCGTCCAGGATCTCGAGCCCGAACCGCTCGAGCCAGCGCTCGTACAGCGCCTTGGGGAGCGGCTCGCCCGCCGAGACGCACAGCCGCACGGAGCTCAGGTCGTAGCGGCGCTGCGCGTCCGGAACCTGGAGCAGCGCGGCAAAGGCGGTGGGCACCGCGAAGAAGAGCGTCGGCCGTTCGCCCGTGATGATCTCGAACACCTTCGCCGGCTCGGGGCGGCCGGGATACAGCACGGTCGTGGCGCCGACGTGGAACGGAAAGTACAGCGCGTTCCCGAGACCGTAGGCGAAGAACAGCTTCGCGACCGAGAAGGTGCGGTCGTCGGGACCAATGTCGAGCACGTCGCGGCCGAACCCGTCGCAACACACCACCATGTCGTGGTGCAGATGCACCGCCGCCTTGGGCGTCCCCGTGGTCCCGGAGGTGTAGAGCCAGAAGGCGACGTCGTCCTGCGTGGTCGCGGCCGGCGCGAGCTCGTCGGGCTCGTCCGCCACCATGTCTTCCAGCGCCAGCTGGCCGGGGCCGGCGCGGCCCGCGACCACGAGATGCCGAAGGTACGGCAGCTGGGATCGCACGCCCTCGATCGCCGGCGCGAGCTCCTCGCCCACGATCGCGACCTCGGCGCGGCTGTCGTTCAGGATGTACGCGTAGTCGCGCGACTGCAGCAGCGTGTTGGTGGGGATGGGGACGGCGCCGATCTTCAGCGCGCCCCAGAACGCGTACACGAACTCCGGGCAGTCGGGGAGCAGCACGAGCACGCGCTGCTCCATCCGCACGCCCAGCCGCTTGAGCGCATTGCCGACGCGGTTCACTCCGGCGGCGACGTCGCCGTAGGTGAGACGGCGCCCCCCGTGGCTGATGGCGAGCCGGGCGGCCCGGCCCTCCCGCACGTGGCGGTCCACGAACCACGCGGCGGCGTTAAAGGCCCGGGGAGCGTCCATCGCCGGCGATGTTACCCGCGGTCCCGGCGCCGTCAAGCTCGCGCCCCCGCCCGGAGGGCCGTATGTTGACGCCGAGGGCCCGATGACGTCGCTCCGCTCGGTACTCGCCGTTTTCCACCTCGCCTGGTCGCAGCAGCCCGATTCGCTCACCACGCTGCGGGCCGCGCGCCGCGCGCAAGCGACATTCGAGTCGATCCGGCGGGAGCATCTCCCGTACGGCTCGGGCCACTCGGGCGGATCGTGCGACTTGCGCATCGGGCGCTTCTGCTACTGGTATGACGACGACCGCCGCGAGGATCCCGCCCCGGAGCCGCAAGCGATCCGCGACGCCCGCGCGACCCTGCTCGCGGCATTGGACGACGCGGGCGCGCGCCTCCCGGGCGACGACTGGATCGCGGGGCAGCGCGTACGGTACCTGCTCGAAGACGGCCGCGACCGCGCCGCCGTCGGCGTGGCCCGCGAGTGCCGCGCGGACGGATGGTGGTGCGCGGCGCTCCTGGGATTGGCGCTGCACGTGGCCGGGGACTTCGCGCGCGCCGACTCGGCGTTCGACCTCGCGCTCGGCGACATGCCCGAGCCGGAGCGGTGCCGCTGGTACGATCTGGGGCCGTTGCTCCCCGCCGAGCTGCGGCGCCGCTACGAACGGCTCAATTGCGACGACCGCGGCGCATTCGAGTCTCGCTGGTGGTGGCTCGCCACGCCCCTGCTCTCGCGCCGCGGCAACGACCGCCGCACCGAGCACCTCGCGCGGCTCACGCTGGCGCGCATCGGGCAGGCCTCCCGCGTGGCGTATGGGCTCAGCTGGGGCGACGATCTGCGCGAGCTGCTGGTGCGCTTCGGGTGGCCGACGTACTGGACGCGCGAGTCGTCGTCGTCCGTGACCGACCCCGCGCCCCTGATCGTCGGACACGACCCGACGCCGGCGTTCCATTTCCTTCCCAGCGCTCGCGCGTTCGACGACCTCGCGGATGCCAGGGCCGACGATTGGACGCTCGACGGCGCGCATGCGCCGGAGCGATACGCCCCGCCCTACGCGGACACGTTCGAGCCGCTGGACGACCAAGCCGCGGTGTTTCGGCGCGGGGACTCTTGCGTCGTGGTCGCAGCGTACGATCTCAGCGACGACGTCGTGCTCGGGCACCAGACCGCCCAGGCGGCCCTCGTCGTCACGCGCGACGAGCACTCCCGTGTGGTCACCGAGCACCCCGCCCGAGCCGACGGACCCGACGTCCTGACAGTGTCGGCCTCGTGCGACCCTCAGCTCTTGAGCCTCGAGATCGTCGCTCCCCGGGCGCGACGCGTGGCTCGCGTGCGGCATGGCATCCGGCCGGGCGATCGGCCCGCCGGGGGAATCTCGCTCTCGGACGTGCTGCTGTTCGAGGTCCCCCCCGGCCCAGTCGTCGATTCCCTGCCAAGCCAGCTGAGCGCGGTCCTGCCGTACGCGCTCGGCTCGACGCGCGTGCGAGCGGACCGGAAGCTCGGCTTGTTCTGGGAGGTCTACGACGTCACCTCACCGACGGAGCCCGTGAGCGCGTCCCTCGCGGTGACGCTACAGGGTGACGGGTGGCTGCGCCGAACCGCCGCGTCGCTCGGTCTCGTTTCCCGCAGCACGAGCGTCAGCCTGGATTGGGAGGAGATGCCCGCGGCGCACTTATCCGACGGCGCTATCTCGAGCCGTGCGCTGGCCGTGGACCTGTCGGCCCTGTCGCCGGGCCGGTACCGCATCGAGCTGACCGTCGCGGCGCCGGGCGAAGTGCCGGTCACCACGAGCCGCGAGATTCAGCTCGTGCGGCCGTGAAGCGGGAGGGACACGGGGTGGAGCGACAGTTATGTTCGCGCGCCAGTAAGGATCAGCGCCCGGAGCGGCAGGCTATGCACTTTATGGGCTCACCCCTCCCGGCTCGTACGCGAGCGAGATCCCGACCACCCGAGGCGAACCGCGCAGGGCTAGGGACGAGATATCGCACTGATCCGGCCACCTGAGAGGAATGGGACACTTCCGACTGGCGCGCTCCAAGGGGGAAGTTGGCCGTGCAACGACCGAACGATCGTTCGACTCTCCACGTCGAAGATGGCATAGTCAACGTCGCGTCCGACATCGACCGGGCGCATCGGTGGGGGCCTTCGGCCCGGCAGTGGACCCGATGGTGCTACAGGTGCATGCGACCGCACGATCAGCAAGTCATTCGGACCGGTGAAGACCCATCGGACGGGGACGCCTGCGGCCGTGAGTTCGGGTAGCTGCACCTCGAGGTCGGTGCCGGCGTCATACACTCGAAGGCGGCGGTCCCCGTCGTCGCGGGCGTGAACGTAGTAGCGGCCGCTGGCGGAAAAGTGGATATCGAGGTGAGGAGTGCCGCTCAAAGTGCCTGTTGGCACATGATAGCGGTACACTGAGGATTGACTGGGCGCAGTTCTGAAGACCTTGAAGTACATTGAGCTGTCAAACGGTGCCCAGCTCAAGTCCATTGGGCGGATCGAACCCGGAATCGGTGTGGCACGGGCGCTGGCCACGTCGTATGTAAAGGCACTTTCGGGAACGAAGGCCACGTCTCCTTCGCTGTATTCACCGACGATGTAGACCAGGCAACGGTTCCCGCACCACACGTAGCTCTGAACACCCTTGGCCACTCGCCGGACGACGGCCCCGGCAGTGTCCAGCACGAGGAGCTCGGGGAGGGGGGGCACGCGATACTGCGACCCCTCCAGTCGACCTTCCTCGACCTCGATCAATCCAAGCAGCCCGCCGTCGGGGGACACGCTCACATCGCGAGTCGCCCAACGAGGGGAGTGGTACACGGGCCGACCGCGCCCGGTGGCCGGGTCGATGATCTCGACTACGGTCGCGCGAAGACGGTCGCCCGAGGCACCTGAGCCTCGAGCCATGGACGCGGTGTCATCAGGATCAGGACGGCGCGGAGGATGGTGCGCAAAGCGTTTCGAGGGCTCATTTAGTTGTTTGGCCCGTCAGGGTCGACGATTCTCACGTCGTAAGTGGTCCAGTAGCCTATGGGCCCACCGCTCGGTCCACGAAGACCGCCCGTGCCTGCGCCAGCAGCCGGAGCGCGGCATCCCGCTCCTCCGGCGTATTCCACCCGCCGTGCGCCCCCGCGGCGACCGTGAGCCGGTCAATCCACTGGACGAAGAACTCCGCGTCTTCCCGTGACCGCACCGGCTGGTCGCCCACGGTGACATAGATCGGACTCGTCGAGGCGAACGGATAGATGTCGAGCACCGGGAGCCGAGCGCGATCGCCGTACGCGCGCAGCACGTACCAGCCGCTCCGCCTGACCGGCA